>Ga0134126_10004873_pt1 | contig 16784 bp, 16 predicted proteins | sample KB31752_FD_96881 | JGI IMG/M metagenome (GOLD analysis project Ga0134126, IMG submission 96881) | Terrestrial soil microbial communities with excess Nitrogen fertilizer from Kellogg Biological Station, Michigan, USA - KB3-175-2 | ecosystem: Environmental > Terrestrial > Soil > Unclassified ...
AACGAGACCTATAACACAAACTTTTCTTAAATAGTTTTCCTTATGTGCCGTTCAATAATAATAGTTTAATTAATGCTGATAAATTTTTGCTAATTCAGTCTATCAGCATAACAGTCTCGTCTATTCGTAATGAAACCGGCACGAAATTTTGCATTTTTTTATAATCATCGGAGATTTTCAATACCGAACAGGAACTTCTTTTGCGATTATCACCATGCATTTTTTCATAAAAAGTACAATCAATACCGAAGCAACTACAAAGAGAATGTGTTTATTTTATCGCAAAAAAATAAGATGAATTCAATTAAAATGAATTGCAAATGGATAAATAAGAGATTAGATTAAATAAGCAATATTTGATAATTGGAATAAAGTTTCTTTGAAGTTATTAAGTTAATCAGATGGGGATAAAATGCCAATTTAGAATTCCGTTAAACTGTAGCCCCACTATAATCTAAAAATCCTTTGGTGATATCAACTACTTTTCTCCTGGTTAAACGAAAAACACCATAACCGTTAGAACTTAACTGCGTATTTGTATTGCCTTCAATAGTTGTAAGTATACCACCAGCGGAGCTTTCCACTAAACCGGTGTGTCCGTTACCACCGCCATGGTCAATAATAAAAATAAAGCCTGGCTTAATTAATGACGGATCCTTCAGGGCAGCTTGCCTGGTCACCTTCGGGCACGTTGCGCTATTCCAATGATTAAGGCAACCTGCTGTTTTAACCACAGGGTTTTTTATACCAAGCTGGTCGGCCGCCTGCTGAAAACACCAATATACAAAAGCCGCACACCAGCTATAATGTTGACCCTCAGGATCCAGGCCCACTGTTCGTAGGTATTCATCTACTTTGGGGCCACGGTTGCTGTTAGGTGGAACTTCTTCAACTCCGATTTGTGAAGCAGCCACTTCCAAAACTTTACCAAGCAACGCGGATGGTGCATTATTATCTGAAGCTACACTTTGCGTTCCGAAGAGCACTGCCCATGTTATAGGTCCAATCTGGCCGTCCGCTTTTAGGGGTGTTCCTCCAGCATCCGTATGTCTTGTTTGAAATAATTTCACGGCGCTAACGGTATTGTCGTCAAACACGCCATTTACGGTTAGCGGTCCGCAGTTTAAAGTATTAAGTTCATTTTGGATTGCGTTGACAACATCTGCATCCGTATCTCCTTTTTTAATGATTCGGTTTGGATAGTTCATAACATGATTAAGTTTAAGCATTAAAAGTTATTCGTTAGAATCGATTGATCTAAACACTTTAGGATTAAACGTAAGTTAGCATCGAACAAAAAGCAGTAGTTTTTTCAGGCGACCTTCAAAGAGGAGCTTTATCAGACATCCAATCTAACAAATAGTTTTTGAATTGTAAAACATTCCCCCAGATGATTTTCTATTCATCATAACAGAAAACATTAATAAATCTAAATTCAATTTAACGATTATGGAGATATACAAACAATCGCTGACAATTTTTACTGAAGAAAGAAGATCCGTCGGTTATAATATAGATCGTTTCTTAATTACCAACCCTTCTTCCCTGAACTATTCGTTGCGTCTTTTTTAATTTATGTGCTTCACTTTTCTTTACAAGCAAAGTCGTTAGAGCAACATTGGGACAAGCAGCACATTTAACGGTATATGTAGCGTTATCATAAGTTATTTCACCGGTTCCGTTATTCCAGTTTCTTGCAGATAATGTAAATGATTCCTGGTTATTACCATGCGGCCCAAACTTGATATCATTATTCTGTACTTCAAAGCTGATTGATATACGGTCTCCGTCAAAACCGTCGCAAACACCAGGCGTATATTTAGGTATAATTACTTCGTGAACATATAAGCCGTTTTCAAATAATATTTGACCGCCTTTTATATTTGATTTTTGACTACCAAGTGTTCTCCTCAGGATTAATCTTTGATCAATAAAAAATTGAACTTTTTTTATATCAAGATTATTGCTGTTTATGCGATCTAATAAGTCCTTTGTGAACGGCACGTATAGGTTACCGTTAGTTGACAACTGGTTAGTACTTTCGCAACTGCTTAAAAAAATAAAAGGAATAATCAAAATTATTAAGAAGAGTTTTCGCATAAACTAATTGGCTAATTGGGTGAAAAATTTATAACTATTATACTAATATTAAATTGTAAGCTCACACACTGAAATGCCAAAACTAATAAATAGCGCCTGTAGTTGGTTATTAATAGCAGTTTATAAACAGATAATAACAAAATTTTTAGTAATTCAGGGTGGAGAAATCCACAACGGGAAAGACATATCCTGCCAAACTTTGTCCGAATATAAAGCCCAATTAAGGGGTAAACAAACGTAAAAAAAGCAAGACTTTTAGGTAGCGATTACCTGCAAAATAAATTCGCCGGGCATTGACTTTTGTTCGAACCGGAAACCTATCTTTGGCCACCTAAAACAATTAAAATTTTTGTTATGAAGTTATTCCGTTCCGTACTATCTATAGCGATTGCGTGTATTGCGACATCCTCTTTGTTCGCACAAACTGCTGATGAAATCATCAACAAGCACATTGACGCCATTGGAGGAAAGGATATTTTAGCTAAGGTGAAATCAGTCTATTACGAAGGTACTGCAAACGTCATGGGTGCCGATTATCCTACGAATACGACAATACTTGCCGGCAAAGGTTTTAAAACTGTAACCAAGGTTAACGGCAGTGATATTATACAGTGTTTCACCGATACCAGCGGATGGACTATCAACCCATTGGCTGGCCAGACTGAAGCAGTTGCTTTGCCTCCCGAACTCGTGAAAAAAGGGAAATCTTCTTTAGACATAGGAAACGAACTGGTTAATTATAAGGAGAAAGGGTTTTCAGACACTTTGCTCGACCGCGAAACTTACGGTGGCGTAAGCGCATACAAAGTTAAGCTGAGCCAGCCCGGGATAGAAATTATTTACCTTTTCGATCCCACAACTTATTACACCCTCAAAACGGATTCAAAAGTTACCTTAGGCGAACAGGATGTAGCCAGCACTACCAAATATTCAGATTACAAAAAAACTGATGTGGGTTACGTTGTTCCAACTACACTTGGTGTTACCAACAATGGTTATGACGTAACCATTACTTACACCAAAGTGGAAATAAATAATGAAATAGACCCGAAGATATTTATGATGCCTAAATAAAGGGTATTCATTTTTGCTCATCCAGGCACTTAGTTATACATAAACCGGAATAAGGAACAATCAACAATGTAATTTTTCGTTTACCCATATTTGTTAGCCAACGAATAAATCCCGAATATTAGCTATCGCTTTTGATCAGGTCTATTGAAAGTAACCCGGTGAAAACGATAGGCTTCTTTATCCGGGCATATTATATCATATACAGGCATTCATGCTATTTGACCATTCTTTTTGAACATTATGCCCAGCTATGGTCTTAAAGGTCAAGGCACAGATATCGCCTATTTCTCCATTCGCACTGTCATACCAACCAGTACCTGGAACTGCATCTGTAATTGCCTCACACAATTCATGTGAACTCGTACCGGTAAGTGCGTTCAAAACACTAAGGCCGCCCAGGCAACCGGCACAACCTGGAAATGGCATGACGGCATAATAGTCTTTTTTCGAAATGTGGTTGTGATAGCCGCAAAACGCAGTACATGATGCACCACCACCCATGTGCACGCTTACACCTTTATCCAAATAAATAAAATACAAAGTGTTTTTGTCCCATGCAGGAATCGTATGTGCTGCGATCCATGATTTTAATTGCGTTTGTATAGCTGTGTCAGTTATACTACTTCCCGGGGCATTCGCGGTAATCACCTTACTGCCAATAAGTGACCCATGCGTTATTTTATAAACCGGCGTATTGTATTCGGCTAATTGGTCAATAAGAGTACTTACTAAAATATCTTTAAAAAATTGATTGATATTTTTTTCAAGTTTAACGAAGGCCGCTGACGATTTCCAGTTTTTGCCCCAAAAAATTGTATACACTTTTGCCTTGCTAATGAGAGGACCGTGATAGTATTTTAATTTTGGAGGTGAAGGCGCTTTTGGGAGTTCCGTTCCAAATAACTCTGCATCGTCGGAACTTTGTCCCAGCTCTGCCAAATTCACTTTAGTTTTGGGATGATGTAATGGGGCAATTCGAATGAACCCACTGTCAGTAGTGCCTTTCACCGGGGCTACTGTAATTGTTTTCTTTGCCATGATGAATTTAAATTTTCTGCCTACTCTTTGATTGGATTTTCGGCAAACTCCATTTTGATTTTGAAAAGTCGGTGGAACTATTTGTGATTAGGGGTAGGGCTTCTGAAGTTTTCATGATGGCCGCATTAATTGGTGCAATCGTCTATTGAAGATAATATGAATAAGCATGAAGTCAAAGCACCGGGTTTAGATAACTGCTGTCTGAGAGCCGTCTTTTGGGAACAATTTTTATTTTTGACAATTTTATGATTATCCGGATCGAAATACAGGGCCATCTTTTTGGAGTATACTGTAATAAAGATAAATGGGGATACAAAGCAACCCAATAATTTAGTTTGCGGCAAAATAAAATTGATACCTTTAAGCAACCAAAGACAAAATAAATTAAAATGAAAACAAGGAATACGAGCATCCTCTATTTAATTCTCGGGTTGTATGCAATTATGATAAGCTGGTATTACAACCATTCGATATTGCTGGTTATTATTCATTATATTTTTTGGCCAATCTACTTAATTTACGAATTGCTAAATGGCCGCCTGGCACATAACATGTGGAAAACAATTCCAGAATCGTATTTCAAATAGCCTCATACATAACGGTATAAAATATTTTCGTTTAACCCTTCGTGTTAGTAATTTAATAGAAGGCATGGATATACGCAAAATATCAGTTAGGATTAGTAAAAGTAACTGGCTGAAAGCGGTATGCATTCACATACCTGCCGTTTTGTTGCGCCGGAATCCAGTCAGGACCCTTCCTGACTGCATTAATCGCAATTTCCGCAAGCTTCGTATTTTTCATAGTAGTAGCTTCTACGTGACTTACCCTGCCCGTTTTATCTACAATAAATCTTACCATGCAAGTGCCGTAATCAGATTCTGAAAATTCATCCATGTTGCCCTGCACGGCTTTGCTCACGTATTTTGTCCATGCTCCAGGGCCTCCGGGAAATGTAGCATCAATCTCTACTCCAATAAGCACGGTGTCTTCATTTTGTTTTTTAACCGGTGGCGCTACTACCTGTGATCCTGTAACATCTATTGGCGGAGCTATAATTCTGCCATCATCTTTTAGTCCCGTCTTTGTCTTAAAATCGATTTTGGCATCAATGACTTGTTGAATATCAGGTGGTGGTTTAATAACTAATTTATCTTTTACTATCAAAGGTTTTACGTAAGCAATGGTTGCAACCGGTGGCGGAGGCAATGTGGGCCTGGGTGGTGGTGGCGGAGGCGGCTCCGTGGGCAGTGGTTGAATAACGATTCCTCCTGAATTCTGTATTTTATTTACATCAGTGGAGGAAGATTTATTGGCTAATGCAGAACCTATCATTAAAATAACAATGAGAGACATAGTAATAATAAGGGAAGATGAAATTCTTTTATTATAAGTCTTTCGCAACTCGTAAGCGCCGTAGGCTTTGTTCTTTCCTTCAAAGAGTATGTCAAGAAGATTTGCAGTTAAAATGTTATTGGCATCCATGTTAGTGTTTTTTTATTAGATACATTGTTGCCATTATTCCATAATTGTTTTTGAAAATTGTTATTTAATAGAAACTTTAAAATGAAGAGAAATTCTGTGAGTCTTTGAAGCGAATGAGGAGGATAATTGACTAACCCAACCTTTGAGTTACTTTTAGAATCTTATTCTTAACAGGCGGGATTAAAATGCCAAACTCGAAGTTTTTTTAAAAGGAATCAAATTACGTAGACCAATTAAAACAACCATTCCAATGAAAAGTCTGAAAGATGTATTTAGTGTTATGCTGGTATTAGCGGTTATCATTATAACAATAGTCGCGTTAGTTTATTTTTTTGATTAAATGTTTAAGATAAACAGTTTGAATTACCAGTTGGTGCCGTAGGTAATAAACTTCAAAGTTTAATAGTTAGCGACTTCTCAACTATTGAAAAATATTTCTATCCCGCCAGCCTCACACGCCTGAATTTTAATTCGTGGTTATTTACAACGTCGAACTGATAAATAACATTAAACTCCCCGCCATCTTCTGTTTTTATTGCAGTTTCTGACGCAAGATTAAGCGTTAGAGTTTTATCTTCCTTATCAAACGTAACATACATTTTATAGGTTCCGGATCTATCTTTAAATCGAATACTTTCCGCCGCCCCGGTAATGTATAGTTGGTTTGATTTTATTTTCAAAATAGTGTTGATGAACCGCTTTGTAAAAACTTTGCTGTAATATTTATCAAAATCTTTTTCGGTAAAGGGTTTAATCTTAGTCGGAAGTTTGCTGATTAATTTGTCATCATAATTATACGCCAAATACCAGATTTCATTATTGTCGTTCATTATCGGAAAGTCAATAAACTGCTTCACTTTCGCCCTGTCATTTTTATAAATTGCATTTCTAAATTCCCGGAAACTATTTATCCAGCCAGTCGTATCCCATTGAGGGAAGAACGTTTTTTTAAAACTGTGGATACGAGTATTTGCGCTGCAAAGAATAATTACCAGGCATAAGAGAAAGAGTTTTTGCATAATCAATATGTCGATTTTAAAACTAATTAATTGAAGCTATGAAAAAAAAGGGCATTAATCGATGAAGTAAATTAATCGTTCATGTATTAAAAACCATTTCATTCCGTGTCTCGCAACGATTGAAATAAAGTGCAGGGTATGTTACTTTTGCCTATTAAAAAATAAGGATCAACATTGTCCGAAACAGAATTTGAAAAAAAATATTTTACTCATCAAAAAAAATGAATGGAATGATACAAGCAATAAACATAATGGAGAAATTTTCATTGTTTGAAAAACAATGGACTCCTCACATAATCGGAGAACTCAATGGCCAGTATGTAAAACTTTGTAAACTTAAAGACGACTTCGTGTGGCATAGCCACGAAAATGAGGACGAGCTTTTCATGGTATTCAAAGGAACGCTGTTAATTGATTTCAGAGATGGAAGAACGATTGAAGTTAAGGAAGGAGAAATTTTGATTGTACCAAAGGGCATTGAACACCGGCCGCATACTAACGGAGAAATAGTATTTAACCTACTCTTTGAACCGAAAGAAACTTTGCATACCGGAAATGTTGAAAGCGAAAAAACGGTGAAGGAATTAAGTTGGATATAGAAGGAAACTTTTGATCCGCCAACAATCCAGGAACCAACGAATATCCTGTTAGTGAATTAATAAAAGACAACAGCAGCAACAATGTTAAAGGCACAACGGTGCTGAATGGTTTTTATATCAAACGATTTATTTCGCAAACAATGGCTGCACAATAAATAACAAAAACTACTGCTTTAAAAACTCCACTATTTTGTTTTTCTCCACGTCAGTCAATAGCGCTCTGCTTTGCATATGCATGCCTATTGTTTCCCATTGTTCATGCGAGAAGGTGGAAGGTGATGGCGTGTTATGGCATCGCTGACAATTCTCGCTCCATAACTGAGCACCAGACTTCATTGATATCTTTTGGCTGGCAGTGCAGCTATCAAGAATTAGTATCATGGACCCAATCATCAGGACCAACAAACTTAAAATAGTGAGCTTCTTATTATTAAAGATTTTCATTGTCTGTAGTTTTATTAGAGTTCAATGCAAAATTGCACGTACATGGAATTGGATTTCGTGACTTCACCTGTATTACCACCTAAATCGGTGCTTACCGTGTTGGTTCCTTTTATGCCTTCATAAGAATACCTTACTACGGTGCGCCAATTGAGCCAGTAATTAAGGCTTAATGCCAGTGAATTTTCTTTTGTTCCCCAAAGCGAATTGGCTGGCGTTGTATAGTTGCCGTACCTGGCAGCAACTTCAAAGTTTTTTACTATGTTGTTTTTTGAAAACATAGGCCGTATTGCAGCCATGATATAACCTGTTTTAGTGTGATTATTAAATGTATATGTGCTGGAGTTTATCGGGTTAATATAGTCTGCATTGTCTAACTTAGATTCGCTATATTGACCCTTTACGTTAATCTGAAACGGGCTCAAATTTTCAACAAGGTTTAGGTCGAGTGCATATAAATTAGCTGTGGTGTTTCCTACGTCGCCAACTTTTCCAGTCATATATGAAGCGCCTAATTCAAGAGACGAATTTGCGAATGGCAGCCATCCTATTCTTCCCGTAAAGGTTTTATTCTTATTATTATCAGTAATGCCAACAAATTGAGTGGTGCCATCAGGTTGAAGTTGCATTCCGTTCGAAATGGCAATATCATAACTCCATTTCATCGTCCCTGCCTGGAATCCTCCTTCTGCCTCTACTGCAAAATCTGTAGACTCAGGTATTCCCTCTGGATCAGAGGCTAGCTTATTTATCCATCCAGCCGCAAGTCGTTTATTATAAGTACCAAAAGGCAAAACAAGATAGCCACCGCGGAGGATCAGTCCCGGTGTTGCATAATAAGATACGGCTGCCCAGTTAACGCCCACGCCGTCGGCACTAAAGGATGGTTCAAATTCGAGGAGGAATTTTTTGCCGTGTCTCCAAAGAAGCATCGGACTGAATTCAAAGTGGTCGGCATCACCGAGGCTACTGGTTTTCGAAACTTCACTTGCGCTATTATAAGTAACAGTAGTTTTATTACTTACATAGCCAAAAGTGAGTAGCCCTACAATCATTAAATGGGAATCTTCGGGCTTAATAAAAGAGGCTTCCTGCTCAATGGTATTAATCCTGTCGAGCAATGAAGAGTCAACAACAGTAGTGGGTTCCTGGGCTTTCGTAACAATTGAAAGCAAAAGAAACACGCACATTAGTTTTAATTGCTGAATAAATTTTTTAAAATGGTTCATAATTTTAAGATGAAAGGTGATTGAATTGGCTTATTTATTTCTTGTTAAGTGTCCGGATATAATTTATTACCGCCCATCTTTGGTCAACGCTTAATACTGATTTAAATGGTGGCATTGCTGTATGTCCATGTCCTTCTGAAATCTTATAATATAATGTGCCGTCAGACTCTGCCTGCACAGCAGCAGAAGTATGATCAGCGGGTTTAGGATTCAGCGACGCCGAAGCTGGGCCGTCTCCTTTTCCCTTATTGCCATGGCAAGGTGCACAGTAAGCAATGTAGATTGTTTTGCCGTTTTTTATAGAGGCAGCATCGTGTGGTTCAGGGTTTCGTAGATTTTCACCATCTTTAGGCACCGGCCAGGGATTTGACTGCGCCTGGGTAAAATAATTGCTAAATAATAATGCGATAAGAATTGCAGTTACCTTAAAAAGATTCGATAAAGAATTTTTAATGAAGTTCATAGAAATTAATTTTTTATGACGTTAATAAAATAGATGAATGTGATGAAACGAATGTAGCGATGAAAGGAGAGGGTTTATAATGATTAAAATCATGCGAATGAATGATTATAGATATTTTGGCCTGTATAGTGTCACACGATTGTCTTTTTTAGAATTGATTGACGATTACTAACGTTACAGGTTATTCGAAACACAATCTTCTGACGAACCTTCCATACGCCTGGTTAAAATTGGAGGCGAATATTACAATGCGCCAAACATCCGAACGCCCTGAAGTACAAGCATCCTGGGCGCATTGGGATTTTATCGAAGTAAATATTTATTTCGGTGGAGAAAAGAATAGGAAGAATAATTAGTAACACAATCGACAACAGTCAGATCCAAAGATGAGCAATAGGCTAAAGGTGAAACTAAAGATGAAGCACTGCGGGCGCCAAAACTTGCATTTTTATCTGGCGCAGACCCACTTACATCGCATCCTTATTATTGGGCGGCGTTTATTGCTAACGGTGATATGGCGCCATTGAACAATACAAACAAATGGCCTATTGTTCGTAAAATAATTTCATTATTTCAGCAGTAGATTTATTATCATCTTGCCATGAATCATTATCGACCTGTTAAACAGGTTTACAATGTTCTTACAGATCAACGACACAATCGATGATTGATGGTGAACATGAGATCGGCACAAAATCAGTTTGTGTAAAATCAAGCTGAACCAACTTTATCTTTACTATTTTTACGCATGCGTCAACTTGCAGCAATAATGTTTTCTGACATGACTGGTTATACTGCTCTTATGCAGCAGAATGAACAATTGGCCAAGCAAAAGCGTGGAAGGCTAAAGGAAGTTTTGGAAACTTCTGTTGCTAGGTTCAATGGAAAAATTCTCCAATACTATGGCGATGGGGCTCTAAGTATTTTTAACAGTGCTGTAGATGGTGTTAATTGTTCGGTGCAGATACAGCAATCCTTGCAACAGGAACCCAAAGTAGATTTGCGAATAGGCATCCATACCGGGGATATTTCAATGGAAGAGGATACTATTTTTGGAGATGGCGTTAATCTTGCATCAAGGATCGAGTCCCTTGCAGTTCCGGGTTCAATTTTCATTTCAGAAAAGGTGTACGATGACATTAAAAACCAGGAAAACCTTACAGCCCGGGAAATGGGTTACTTCGAACTTAAGAATGTAATAAAGCCTGTCCGCATATTTGCAATAGATAAAAACGGTCTTGTTGTTCCGAACCGCAGCGACCTTAAAGGAAAAACCAAACAGCCCGCGAATCGACTTGCTGTACTTCCGTTTGTAAACATGAGTGCCGATCCCGAAAATGAATACTTTAGTGACGGCATAACAGAAGAATTATTAAATGCCCTTACCAAGGTAGATGGCCTCCAGGTAACATCTAGGACGTCGGCCTTTGCCTTTAAAGGCAGGAATACTGATATACGTGAAATTGGCACTCAGCTAAACGTAGACAGAGTATTGGAAGGCAGTGTGCGTAAAGCCGGAAACCATGTACGCATTACGGTGCAATTAATAAATGCAGCAGACGGCTATCACATCTGGAGCGAAAATTATGACCGCGACCTTACCGATATATTTGAAGTGCAGGATGAGATCAGCAGCATAATAGCAAATAAATGTCGCGAGAATTTGACAACGAAAGAACAGGAGGAAACACTCGTAAAAGCACCTACTCATAACCTTGATGCCTATACGCTTTTTTTGAAAGGCCTGCACTTTCATAACATGATCACTCCCAAATACACTAAAAAAGCTATCGAATGTTTTGAACAAGCAATAACACTTGAACCCAATTACGCCAACGCATACGCAATGGCGGCAATTGGTTACGCTTTTCTTGGAGCCACAGGACAAATACAACCAAATAAAGCGTTTCAACTAGTGCATACCTACAGTGATAAAGCGTTGCAACTGGATAGTTCGCTGGCAGCGGGGTATGTAGCTAAAGGTTCGGCATACTTACTATACGACTGGAAATGGAAACAGGCCTACGATTCATTGCTGAAAGCGATAGAGTTAAATCCTGCGGCAACCGAAGCCCATCAAATGCTTTCTTTTTATTATACAATCACGGGGCGAAAAAAAGAGGCCGTTGATATTATGGAAAGAGCGCTACAGGTAGATCCGTTATCTCCGAGGGTTATCCAGTTGCTTGCAGAAACTTACCTCAATGCGGGAAGGCCTGACGATGCATTAAAACAAGCTGAATGGTTGTTAGAGATTCATCCACACATGCGTGCGGCAGCAGAGTTAAAAGGCTGGTGCCTCGGCGCAAAAGGCGATTGGAAGAAGGCATTAGAAATATTTGAAGAAATCCATCGCATAATAAAGCATCCGTTAAAAGGCCTCGCGCCATTAGCATGTGCCCATGCCAAATTAGGAGCAAGCGAAAAAGCATTAGAATGCATTCGTAAGATTGAACAACGGCAGGTTCAAGAACCTGGTGTTGTGTTGGATATAGACTTAGCCATGGCCTGGTGGGCATTGGGAGAAAAAGACAATACTTTTAATCATTTATTTCAATGTGTTGAAAAAAGGATCGGGCCTGTTGCTATTATTATTGATCACCCTTTGTTCGAAGGAATTTCTGATGACCCCAGATATAAAATATTAAAAGAGAAGTTGGGCCTTGTTGAATACATGTAGCCTGTTATAACCATGTTACGGATTGCCCGGGTACAGATGAACAAACTCATTAAATGAAATGATAGAGAAATAAAGTGTCGCCGGTAAACGCCGGCTTTGGCTGGTCTTTTATTTCAAGTTGAATAAAGAGCGTGGCTTTGGTAATACCCCTAAGATTTATAATTGATTTCAGCGAAACCCTGCACCGTACTTCACTGTTTACAAGCACGGGCTGCCCAAACTTGAGTTGCTCTATTCCATAGTTCACTTCCATCTTAAGGTTCTGTACATCGGCTACTTGTTTCCAGAAATAAGGAATAAGAGAAAGTGTGAGATAGCCGTGTGCAATGGTAGTTTTAAAAGGGCTTTCCTTTTTGGCTCTTTCCGAATCAATATGTATCCACTGATGGTCGAGGGTAGCATCTGCAAACTGGTTGATTTGTTGCTGGGTTATTTGATGCCAGTTGGACACACCGATCTCTTTGCCCAAATATGATTCAAATTCTGCGTGACTTTTTATGACTACCATTGCTGCTAAGATAATGGAATGATTTGTTTTTTGTAAGATTCAATTCACGGCGGCATGAATGTGCACTTAATGTTTTTTATACAACCGTTAGTTTATATAAAATTGGTTCTACTATTTCCCTCGGCCGTGCTCACGTTCTATCTCTTTCATAATAACTTCTAACAAGCCCGTTGGAAAATGTCTCTGTTCGTATATGTTTGAAAGCCAGATCGCGATCCAGGTAACCAAACAAGGAAATGCCGCTGCCAATTAAAACAGGAACCTTCGAAATTATCAACTCGTAAACGAGGTCTGCTCTTAAAAATTCCTGGATCACTTTTCCTCCATCAATATATATGCCTGTTTGTCCCAAATTTGAAAGATATTGCCATACATCTTTCGGCTGCATAGTTAGAAGTGTTACTTTTTTTGAAAGTGATCCAGGTATTTCTTTAATGCTCGCACTTAATACAAATACCTTTTTTTTATACGGCCAGGAAGGAAATGTAAGCACCTTTTCAAATGTGCCCCTTCCAATCACAATCGCGTCAATTTTACGAATAAATTTCTCATACGCATCAAAAACATCCTTATTGGCGAATTGTGTGAGCCAATCGATATTTCCGTCATTTCTTGCAATAAAACCATCCAGGCTTGTGCCTATGTATACACTTGATTTCATTTCACAACATTAGTATGAGTCTTCCCGTTACAAAATAATCCACTCCCCGAAAATAGAAAAGAAACGTCATTGTTGGCGATTTTGGATTTCTGTTTCGTAAGTGAGCCCCCGTCATTCTAAAATATCTCCGAATTAAGAACGGGCACAAGCTTATTAAACCACGCATCACTTTTCATATGTTCGGGCTGCCTGGCTCACGTATAAGGCTATGCGATAAATCATACGTCAAACAAAGTTGCAATTAACCGGACGAAAAGGCAGCGCTCGCTTAGATGGGCAACGAAATAATAAACTCAGTATATTCGCCTTCCTGCGATTGTACAGCAATTTCTCCGTCATGAACTTTTATTATGTCGTAACTCAGCGACAAGCCAAGACCTGTACCTTCCCCGCTGGGCTTTGTGGTAAAAAACGGCTGAAAAATTTTATCCAGTTTGTCTTTCGGTATACCAGTGCCGCTATCTCTTATTCTTATTTCAACAGTCTTCTCCAGTTTTTTTGTACTCACCGAAACAGTTGGCTCATAGCCTTCAATATTGAAATTCTTTTTTTCTGTTACCGCGTAAAATGCATTGTTATAAAGGTTAAGCAGCACTCTTCCTATTTCCTGCGGTGCAACTCGTATTTTGCCAATCGCATCGTCAAAGGCCGTGAACATGGTAGCATCAAAACTTTTATCTTTTGCCCGTAACCCGTGATAGCTTAGCTTTAAAAACTCGCCCGCCAGCGCATTAATATCAGTCAATTCTTTTTCACCGGAGTTGGGGCGTGAATGTTGTAACATACCTTTTACAATGGCGTCGGCTCGCCGGCCGTGCTGATTTATTTTTTCTTCATTGTCTTTTATATTATTTAGTAATTCTTCCTCCAGCTTTTCATCGCGTTCTGAAATAGCTTTTGCTTTTTCAGTCAGCATATCTTCTACCAGTTCTTTATTCAGGTCAGAAAAGTTGTTTATAAAGTTGAGTGGGTTTTGTATCTCGTGGGCAATGCCTGCGGTTAATTGTCCAAGGGATGCCATTTTTTCTGACTGTATCAATTGTTTTTGTGTTGCCTGTAGGTCACGAAGTGCCCGTTCCGCCTTTACTTTTTGCTCGTCAGTTTGCTGCTTTTGCTTATCTAATATCTGATATGCCTTTTGTTTGTTCTGGTTGTTCTTTATTAAAATCCCTAAAATTATCATTGCTAAGCCCAGTATAATGGCCAGGTAAATAAGTAAGTTTTTCTGATTTCGTTTTTGTTGATGAAGCATATTCACTTCTACCTGTTTCTGAGCAACTTCATAATTGGTCCTCAGGTCGGCCATTTTCTGGACGGTATTAATATTATTAACGCTATCTCGGTTCTCAATAAATTTCTTATAATATTTTAGGGCCTTATCCATGTCACCCGATTTTTCAAACAGTTGCGACACCTTAAGATTAGCATCGGCAATTTGCTCTTTTAGCCTATACTGTTCTGCAAGTTGAAGACTTCTTAGCGCATAGCTTAGTGCTGTTTGTTCATCGCCTTTGCCCTGGTATACTTCACTCATCGAAATAAGGTAAACGCAGATAGGGTAATAGTCCTGTTTTCCCTCCAATATACTTATGGCTTCATTTATATTCTTTTCTGCAAGTTCATTTTTGCCAGTATTGGCGTATACCATGCCAATATTGCCAAGGCTATATGCTTTCCCACTTAAGTAATTGATTTTGTCAAAAATTGTTTTTGACTCACGGAAATACACAAGAGCCGAATCGTATTCTTTAACATTCAGGAATTCATCACCAGCATTAGAAAGTGCAGATGCAAGGCTGGTCGAATCGTTGGAATGGCGTAGGGTGCTAATGGCTCTGTTGTAGTAGTTCATTGCATTTTGGTGACTCTTAGCTACTGAGTAAATATCGCCGATGGCACCGTATGCATCTCCTTCCCCTCTGCGATTGTGTATTTTTTGGGCGATCTCAGCGCTTTTGAAGAATGCGGACAGCGCCTCATCCAGGTTATCAAGCAATCGTTCTTTGGTTCCTTTTATAAAATAACCTGCACGGAGATAATTATCATTCCCGGCTGCTTGAGATAAGCTTATCAATTCATCAGTATATCTCACAGCTTGTTTAAAGTCTCTTACCTCATTAAAAGATAAGTCCAAAAGTAGGCGTAACCTGGCTGTATCCTTCAGGGTGTCCTGCTGATAAATAAGCACAAGGCTGTCTGCGACCCTTTGTTCCTGGCCAAAGGCGCCCGACATTATGAACCAACAAAATGCAATGAGAAGGCACCAGATTTTTTTTTTAAGCATTATCGGGTGACGAATAAAATTAACCCTGGAAAGCATACGATTAAAAGCTGCCATTTTCAAAAAAGTGCAAGGAAAATGAAAATTAAAAATCCATGTGTAATATATAATATTGTTTTGAAAGAACGACCCTAATGGACCTTCCAAATCTTTCAATAATGAATCAAAAATATATTGTTTGAAGAGGCTACATGAGAAGATTATCTATTTATTTTGCTCGTATTTCTTCACAATTCTTTCTGCAGCCTGCCATCTGCGATAAAATACAATTGTTGTTAAAAGCGTAATAATAAAACCGAAAAGGAAAATCAAATCCGTAAAAGGAACGACTGGCTTAACAGCAATTTTAGGATCGTAAGGATGTACATTCCCTTGCGCATCTTTCCAATTTATCGAATAATACCAGTCGCAACCACGGAAGCGGAATTTCACTTTTCTCAATAAATCTTTCTGGAACCCTGATGGGAGGGGCTCAGTAAATATGTAATCGGTATTGCCAGGTTTTTCTACAATTTGGAATGACTCGATGTTTTTATCCCTTATGACCCAAAATACCTGGCCAAGCCAGCCGGCAGTGGCATCTCCACGATTTGTAGGGTAGAGATTACCGGCAGAATCAAGTTTTAGTTCAATTACGTGTTTAGCAAAGGCTGAGGTTAATGCTAACGTCATCATTAACGTCACAAAAACTGCTTTAGAAACATGATTCATATTGTAAGTTTTGGAATAAAATAAATATTTTAACTGTTACGTTTCCTGGAGTTTATGCCGAGGTTTGGCAAAAAATTAAATCCTTGTTTGGTATTCTGTAATTTAAGAGAGTATGCGCTTCCTTGGAGTAATCAAATTAACGATTACTCTAAATTACTCAATTAACTGAGATATGCAAGAGGGTGTAAACACTTTTAAGCCGTAAACAAAAATTGACTCAATTTCTATCTTTCCTTTGGCACAAAACATCCCTAAAATAATTCAACAACGGAAGAGCGACAGAATATATCGACTAGCTCTTTACCCTTTATCTTTTTATTTTTCATTTTTTCGAAGCCACAAGAGTCTTTTTATACAACAATATCTTTTAGTTCAACGCGGACAAATGGCTTAAGTAACGATGCCACTAACACATAGGGATACGCGATAAAACTTGTGTTAAACAACGACATGTTGTTGTTTTGCTATCCTGCAAAGTATCATTTCAAAAAAATT
>Ga0134126_10004874_pt1 | contig 16784 bp, 11 predicted proteins | sample KB31752_FD_96881 | JGI IMG/M metagenome (GOLD analysis project Ga0134126, IMG submission 96881) | Terrestrial soil microbial communities with excess Nitrogen fertilizer from Kellogg Biological Station, Michigan, USA - KB3-175-2 | ecosystem: Environmental > Terrestrial > Soil > Unclassified ...
CGGAAGATGCAAACGCGGTGCCACTCGGTTTTCGAGGACCACTCGTCCTGCGCGTTCTTCCAGGATCGCTGCGTGGCGACCGAAAGAACGGTGAACTTCGACCCGTTGTTGTTCCGCGCTTGGCGCTGCTCCGGGTCTGCTCCAACAAATCCGATTATCGTCACTGAGTTAAGGTAAGACATGATTTTTTCTCCTTTTTCTGCCTCATTTTCTTGAGGCACCCAAGAGCGAGAGGCTTTCTGCTCCCAAAGCGAGCGGCTGCTTTATGGGAGGGAACCAATGCATTCGGGGAGGAACCGTGAAAGCAGAAGCCGCGAAGCCGCCGGGCGCAGGAACTAGCCCGAAGCCGTGACCAAGAAAATGCACGGCAGAAAAAGGTCACGCGCTGGACTCAGTAAGAAACGGAATGAGGAGCAGACTCGCGTCCACCTAGCCGAGTCAGAGGGGCGAAAGCCTTTCTGGCTCGGATTCTTCTCACGAACTCAGCAGCACGCAGAACGTCCTTGACATGCCTAGAATTCTAGGGCTATTGTCTCTCAAGGCTGAGTTGTCTAGAGGTGCCGGAGAATGGCGAAGAACGATCTTCAGGGAAGTCTGGACCTGCTGGCACTGAAAACCCTTTCGCAGATGGGGGAGCTGCACGGTTACGGAATCGTGCTGCACATCCAGCGAGCGTCGGACGAGCAGTTGTCGGTCGAGGAGGGTTCGCTCTATCCCGCGTTGCACCGGATGGAGCAGAGCGGATGGATTCGCTCGGAGTGGAAGCTGACGGAGACGAATCGAAAAGCGAAATACTACCGACTGACGGCTGCGGGCCAGAAAAAATTGCGCAAGGCCGAAGAAACTTTCGAACAGGTGGTGAAAGGCGTGCGAGCGGTGTTGCGGTACGCGCAGGGGTGAGCCATGTCCATTCTTCGCCGAATTACGAATTTATTTCACCGTTCAAAGCTGGACCAAGAGATCGAGGCGGAACTGCGCTCGCATATCGAACTGCGCACGGCAGACAACATGGCCGCTGGGATGTCGCCGAAGGAGGCGAGGCGGCAGGCGGTGCTGCGATTCGGCAGCCGGGCTGCAATGAAGGAGCGTGTAATCGCCGCCGACGCCCACATGTTTCTCGATTCCCTCTGGCAAGACATCCGTTACGCCCTGCGCATGCTGCGCAAATCCCCCGGCTTCACCGCCGTCGCCGTCCTCACTCTCGCTCTCGGCATCGGCGCCAACACCGCCGTCTTCAGTGTCGTCGACGCTGTAATTTTGCGTCCCCTTCCTTTCAAGGATGCAAGCCGGATTGTCAGTATTGAGGGCTACTACGCGCGGCGATTTGTGGAGAAGCCCACCCTACATTCCGAATGGGCAGACTGGGCGAAAGGAACAAAGACACTCGAAGACATTTCGGTCTATGAGGATGGCGAGGTCAACCTTGCAGGTAGAAGTCAGGCTATCCGTGTTCGAGCAGCAGAAGTTTCCGGCAATTTCTTCGATGCGCTTGGCGTCCAATCCCTTCGCGGGCGGACCTTCACAGCAGAAGAGGAAGAGTCCGCCCCGCAAGTAGCGCTCTTGAACGCCGGCTTCTGGAAAGAACACTACGGGGCTGACCCCAACCTGACTGGAAAGGCCATCGAACTGAATGGCAAACCGTTCACCGTGATTGGAATCCTGCCAAGTGGCTTCAACTTTCCGGGAATGGCGCAGGTCTGGCTACCGCTCCCGACGAATTTCAATAACGAAATGTTCGGAGGCAATGCCTTCACGCAAGCTCAAATTGCCCGACTGCGTTCGGGAGTCACGATAAGGCAAGCGCGAACTGACAAGTTTTTTGCGCAGTTTGCTCTTCGAGATCAAACCAACCGATCCCGCCACATTCATCGGCGTCGCCATCGTGCTGATGCTCGTCGCCGTGGCCGCATGCTACATTCCCGCTCGGCGAGCGATGAAGGTTGATCCGATGGTTGCTCTCCGCTATGAATGAAACGGTCGGCGTTTCGGCCCTCGTGTGGATTGGCATGCGGGTGGGCCGCGCTGGAAGCGCGGCCCACGCATTTTGAAGTTTAACGCTGTGTTTTTCGTGCTGCAGTTTCGGATTTGCGTTTTACTTTGTTTGCTTCTGTCTTTCCAGTTTTGGCCGTTGGCGACTTAGCCTTCGCTTTCGTCAGCTCGACTCGGACGGCTGCGATGATTTTTGCCGAATCGACCTTGTACCGCGCAGCGGCGCGCGCAAGGTGTGAGTCCTTTGCGAGCGCTTGTGCTGGATTGTATCCAGGGCAATACAGGTCAGACACAAGAGCGCATGCAACGAGAAAACGATGCAGGTCAGCGGCAGCCATACCTTCGACTGCTTCGGTTGCGATTTTCTCGTAGTCCACAGCTTGTCCGCCCCACGATGTCTTGCTCTTCTTCTCTTCCCACCCGTACACCCTGGACAAACGCCGGTGATTGTCGTGACCCAAGCGGCGGAAATAGTCGAGGGCGATCATCTCCACGTCGGCTCGGGGGAGAGCATCCGGCAACTTCTTGCGAACCGCATCGAGGATGCGGAAGCGGGACTGCTTCTCAACACGCTCGGCTAATCTTTCTTTGGCGCGTTGGGCGCGTTCTTGGGGTGTCGGCTCGTAACGAGTGATGTGAGAATGCACGGGGCATTTCTCGTCGCGGCAAATGTGGAAGATGGTGCCTGCGCCTTTGCCGTCGATAAGCACAGCGGGTTTTGTGTGCGGGCACTCGCCCTTGCTTTTCGCTCTGAGGAATTGGCCTTCCACGAGCACGTCTCGCGCATGTCCGTTTGCCTGCCATGACGGAGCCTGCGAGACACGCAGAGGTTTCTCGCCCTTCTCCTCAAGTGGCTTCACTCGAATTTGCACAAGTGCTTCCACCTTGGCGCGGTAGCATTCACGGTCGGTGCAGATGGACTTCTGCCGCACTTCGGGGAAAAGCAACGGATTGCTTCCTGTGCGCTTCGGACAGCGAGCGCACGCTCCTGCAGATGGCAGAAGAGTTTCATCCTGTGGGTCGAACGGTGCGTTGGTCAGGTCAAGATGGATTTCCCGTTCAATCCATTGCCGTAGCTCCCGCACAGTGACCGCTTCGGCTTTCTTGTCTTTCAGAATGGCAGCGGCACTGCGATGTTGCGGAAAGCACTCCTGCAGGGCGCGTTGCTGGTCGTTTGGTTGTAAGCGAGCCATTTCGAAGGCGTGCGCCACAGTGAGCTTACCTTCATAGAACGCCTGCCTCGCTTCGGCAATGAGATGCAGAAGCCGGAGCCGAGCATAAACGTAAGCCTCAGACCGTCCCACTTTTGTAGCGATGGTTTCAACGGTGTAGTTCTCCGGTTGCAGTTGCATGAGTGCGGCATACCCTTGCGCTTCGTCCAGTTCGTGAACGTCAGACCGCTGGAGGTTTTCAATCAACTGCAATTCGAGGCACTGCGTATCGGTCAGTTCGCGGACGGTAGCGGGAATGGTTTCTCGTCCGGCGAGCTTCGATGCGCGGTAGCGGCGCGTTCCAGCCACGACTTCGAAGCTCTCTGCCTCGCCGAGGATGGCTTGGAGCACGCCGTATTGCCTGATGTTATCCGCAAGTTCGGCGAGCTTCGTTTCGTCAAATTGGCGGCGGGGATTGGTCTTCGACTCCGAGATTTTACTCAGCGGGATTTCTTGAACACTTACGGGCACAAGGGATGCTGCATTGGTCGTGCTTACTGCTGTTGCTGCGTTCATTTCATTCGTCTCCTTTTTTGTTAGATTGTTTTCGGTTCAATACTCTTCGGGTAGCAAGAGGGTTGTTACGGAGCGGTCGGCCTCAGTGATAACCCAGACGGTCTCGTTTGCGGCAGTGCGAAAACTGCTCAAAAGCCGGAATCCGCGTTCGAGACTGAATTGGTTTTCCTTGCGGTCTTCGTCGGGCACATTTCCCCATTCGCCGTGAACGTGGCGTGCGAGGAATTCGTGCGGCTGCTGTCCAGTTTTTTCGAGAGCGGCCAGAGCGCCCGGTGTCGCGACGATTTGGCCAAGTGGGAAAAGTGGTTGTTTTTTGGTTTGGTGCATCGGAAGAACTCCTTTCGTGGTTTGGTTTTTGCTTTCGAGGCGACGCGGGAGAGCGGCGCATTAAAAGCAAATGCCCTTCCTGGCGGGTGGGAACGCCTGACCGTCTGCGCTGTCAAGGGCGCGGAGTTTGCGTTTATCGAAGCGAAGCGGAGACCCTTGACAGGAGAAGCGGGCGGCTCAGGCGCAGTCTTTCAGCGGGAAGGGCAAGAGATTGTAAGTACCGTGGGCGAACGCCGATTCTTGGTGCGGTAGCTCGGTCGTGCGGAGGATATCTGAAACTCTAGCGATGAAACCCGATTCGTTTGGCGGATTTTGCGGGCGGTTCGATCAACTGCCGGATCGCTTCAAACAGGGCGACGATTTCCTCGCCATGTCCTTCGATCCTATTCGCCGCGAGGAGTACAATGTACCGCCGATAGCCGTCACGTGGTGAATAACCTTATCCTGGGAAGAAAAGGCCAATAGGCAATGGCAATCAAAAAGAGTGAATTGTACAGCTCGCTCTGGTCAAGCTGCGATGAGCTGCGCGGCGGTATGGACGCCAGTCAATATAAGGACTACGTTCTCGTCCTTCTGTTCATAAAATACGTCAGTGACAAGTACGCTGGACAGCCTTTCGCCCCGATTACCGTTCCGAACGGCGCGAGCTTCAAGGATATGGTCGCGCTTAAAGGCAAGTCAGACATCGGCGACCAGATCAACAAGAAGGTCGTCGCACCCCTAGCCAACGCCAACAAATTGTCCGACTTGCCGGACTTTAATGACGCGACGAAACTCGGCAGCGGTAAGGAGATGGTGGAACGGCTCACCAATCTCATTGCCATCTTCGAAAACAAGGCTCTCGACTTCTCGAAAAATCGTGCAGAAGGCGACGATATTCTCGGCGACGCCTATGAATACCTGATGCGCCACTTCGCCACCGAGAGTGGCAAGAGCAAGGGCCAGTTCTACACCCCGGCCGAGGTGAGCCGCATAATCGCGCGGATCATTGGCATCCGAGACGCGAAAACCAGCGCCGCCACCACCGTCTATGATCCCGCATGCGGCTCCGGCTCGTTGCTGCTGAAGGTCGGCGACGAGGCCAAAGCCAGGGTAACTCTCTACGGGCAGGAAAAAGATGCCGCTACCAGCGGCCTCGCCCGAATGAACATGATTCTGCACAACAACCCCACGGCGCTCATCGTGCAGGGCAATACACTGACCGACCCCAAGTATAAGGACGGCGACACGCTCAAGACCTTCGACTACGTCGTCGCCAATCCGCCGTTTTCCGACAAGCGCTGGAGCACGGGGCTCGATCCTCTTAACGATCCTTACCAACGCTTCCAACCATTCGGCACCCCGCCGAGTAAGCAAGGTGACTACGCGTATCTGCTCCACATTGTTCGTTCTCTCAAGACCACTGGCAAAGGCGCGTGTATTCTGCCGCATGGCGTGTTGTTCCGTGGCAATGCAGAGGCGGACATCCGCCGCGCCCTCGTGCGGAAGGGCTACATTAAGGGCATCATTGGGCTGCCACCCAATCTGTTTTACGGCACAGGAATTCCTGCCTGCATCGTCGTCATAGACAAACAGGATGCTCATGCGCGCAAGGGCATCTTCATGATTGACGCCAGTGGCGGTTTCATGAAGGACGGCCCCAAGAACCGGCTTCGCGCACAGGACATCCACCAGATCGTGGACGCGTTTAATAAACGGATCGAAATAGCGAAATATTCACGCATGGTCAGTGTGGAGGAAATCGAAAAGAACGAGTTCAATCTCAACCTGCCGCGCTACATCGACAGCCAGCAGGCCGAGGACGTCCAGGACATCGACGGCCATTTGCGCGGCGGTATTCCGATGCGTGATGTGGATGCCCTCGGAAGTTATTGGAAAGTGTGTCCGAAACTCAGAGACGGGTTATTCAAGCTAAATCGCCCTGGCTACGTGGATCTCGCGGTTGAGAAGTCTGTCATCAAGCCCATGATTTACGACCATTCGGAGTTCACGGCTTTTATCACGGGTATGAACGCGCACTTCGCCATCTGGCGGGACAAAACCGCCAAAACGCTCAGAGCACTGCAACCCGGCTGCCACCCAAAAGAGGTCATCGCGCGCTCGTCCGAGGATTTGCTCGCCCACTATGCCGATAAGCCACTCATCGACCGTTATGACATCTATCAGCACCTTATGGATTACTGGGCGCAGACTATGCAGGACGATTGCTATCTGATCGCCGCCGACGGCTGGAAGGCCGAAACGTATCGCATCATCGAGGCCGACAAGAAGGGCAAGGAAAAAGACAAAGGCTGGACCTGCGACCTGATTCCCAAGCCTCTCATCGTTGCCCGGTACTACGCGAAGGAGCAAGCTGCCATCGATCAGCTCACTACCGAGCTCGAAAGTGTCACCGCCAAACTCGCCGAGCTGGAGGAAGAGAACGGCGGCGAAGACGGTGTCTTCTCCGAACTCGACAAGGTAAACAAGGTCAACATCAGTGCACTCTTGAAAAAGATCATTGGCGAAGGCGAGTCCAAGGACGAAGCCGCCGTGCTGGGCGACTGGCTCAAACTGAACGCCGATGAGACCGATCTCAAAAATCGCCTCAAGGACGCGGAAGCTGATCTCGATGCCAAGGCTCTTGCGAAATATCCAAAGCTGACCGAAGGCGAGATCAAGATACTGGTGGTGAATGACAAATGGCTCGCCGCGCTCGATGATGCGATTCATGGCGAAATGGGTCGGATTAGTCAGGCTCTAACTGAGCGCGTAAAGGAGCTGGCCGAACGCTACGAAACCCCGCTCCCGAAGATGGTCAGCCGCGTGGCCGACTTGGAAACAAGAGTGAACCAGCACCTCAAACAAATGGGGTTCGCATGCTGAAGGTGATGGCGTCACGGGTTTCCGAAAAGGATCACACCACAGCGGAGCAGCGCGTTCCGAAGGGCTACAAGCAGACCGAGGTAGGAGTGATCCCAGAGGACTGGAAGGTGTACATCCTCGGCGAGATAGGAAAGTTCAAGAATGGACTTAACAAAAACAGTGAGGCGTTTGGCCACGGGTCGCCATTTGTGAATTTGACAGACGTTTTCGGAGTTAATTCGATCGTGTCAAGCGACCACCTGGGCCTCGTAGCCAGCACTGGCTTCGAGCAAAGCACGTATGAACTAAGACGGGGCGACGTAATCTTCGTTCGCTCATCAGTGAAACCTTCCGGCGTTGGGCTAACAGCTGTTGTGGAAAATGATTTACCTGAGACTGTTTACGCTGGATTTCTCATCAGGTTCCGGGGTCACGGGTTCATAGACGTTGAGTACAAGAAGCACTGTTTTTACAATGCGCGCTTTCGCAGGATGGTAATTAGCAGTAGTTCGGTAAGCGCAAACACCAACATTAATCAGGACAGTCTCAAGAAATTGGCTATTTCACTACCGCCCACAATGACAGAACAGAAAGCGATTGCCGGGGCACTCTCCGATGCGGACGCGCTGATTGGGTCGCTGGAGCGACTCATTGCCAAGAAACGCCAGATCAAGCAAGGTGCCATGCAGGAATTGCTCACCGGGGAAAAGCGTCTGCCGGGCTTTAGCAGAAAATGGGAGGTGAAAACAATAGGTGAGCTTGCATCACCAATCGCCGAAAAAAACAGCCTGGCAGAGGTGTTACCCGTCATGACTTGCTCAAAGCATCTCGGCTTTGTGGATTCGTTGGAGTATTTCAAGAACCAAGTCTTCAGCAAAGACACCAGCCCCTATAAAATTATTAGAAAGGGACAGATTGGATATCCCGCTAACCACATCGAGGAGGGGTCAATCGGACTTCAAGACCTCTATAACGCAGCGCTTGTCAGCCCGATCTATGTTGTTTTCTCCGTGACCGAAGGAGTTGACAGTTTTTTCCTTCACCGCGTTCTGAAACTGGACTTCTATCGCCAGAAATTCAAGACGGCCACAACATCGTCAGTTGATCGAAGAGGAAGTCTACGGTGGCCAGCCTTTTCAAGAATTATTGTGAAACTTCCGCCTCTTCCTGAGCAAGCTGCTATCGCTGCTATCATCTCCGACATGGACGCCGAGACCGCTGCGTTGGAGGCGAAGCTCACCAAAGCCCGCATGATCAAGCAGGGCATGATGCAGGAACTGCTCACCGGGAAGACGCGGTTGATATGAGCGACATTGGCAAACCGGAGCGTACTACACAGGACCGCGTCGTCGCCGTTTTCCGTGACGAGCTGAAGTACCGTTATCTCGGCGACTGGACGGACCGCGACGGCAACAGCAACATCGAGGAAAAGCTGCTCTCGGCGTGGCTGACTAAGAATCGCTACACCCCGCCACAGATCAGGGTCGCGCTGCACAAGCTCCGCACTGAAGCGGATAACCACAATCGCACGCTTTACGGCAACAACCAGGCCGTTTACAACCTGCTACGTTATGGCGTGCCTGTGAAGATCGAGGCGGGAAAGATCACCGAGACCGTACATCTGATTAACTGGAACGAGCCGGAGCAGAACGATTTTGCCATCGCCGAAGAGGTCACCCTCAAGGGTAACCTTGAGCGTAGGCCGGACCTAGTGCTGTATGTGAACGGCATCGCGGTCGGTGTTTTGGAATTGAAAAATAGCCGCGTTACCATCGGTGACGGCATCCGCCAAAACCTCTCCAACCAGCAGCCGGAATTTAATGCGTGGTTCTTCAGCACGGTGCAGTTCATCTTCGCCGGTAACGATTCCGAGGGTCTGCAATACGGCGCTATCGGGACGGAGGAGAAATATTTCCTAAAATGGAAAGAGGATGAAGAGGACGACAGTCGATTTAAGCTTGATAAGTATCTGCTCAAGATTTGTGAAAAGCACAGATTGATCGAACTGATGCACGACTTTGTGCTGTTCGACAGTGGCGTCAAGAAATTACCGCGTGCTCACCAATATTTCGGCATAAAGGCCGCGCAGGAACACGTTCGTCAGCGCAAGGGGGGGATCATCTGGCACACGCAGGGCAGCGGCAAGAGCATCGTCATGGTGCTGCTGGCCAAATGGATTTTAGAAAATAACCCGAATGCTCGCGTCGTCGTAATCACGGACCGTGACGAACTGGACAGACAGATCGAACGGGTCTTCACCGAGATGGGCGAGGCCATCAAACGCACGAGCAGTGCCCGCGACCTGATGAACCAGCTCGGGCAAGCCAAGCCGCGCCTGCTGTGTTCGCTGGTGCACAAATTCGGCCGTAGGGACGTGGACGACTTCGACGCCTTCATCCGCGAGCTAGAGGCCCAGCCGAGTCCGACGGTGGGTGAAGTATTTGTGTTCGTGGACGAATGCCACCGCACACAGAGCGGCAAGCTGCACCGAGTGATGAAGGCGATGATGCCCAACGCCGTATTCATCGGATTCACCGGCACACCGCTCCTGAAGAAGGACAAAAAGACCAGCCTTGAAGTATTCGGCGGCTACATCCATACATACAAGTTCAGCGAAGGGGTGGAGGATGGAGTGGTGCTTGATCTCATTTATGAGGCGCGGGATATTGATCAGCGCCTTGGCTCTGAGGATAAAATCGACGCTTGGTTCGAGGCCAAGACCAAGGCCCTCAACGACTGGCAGAAAGATGAATTGAAAAAGAAATGGGGCACGATGCAGAACGTGCTCAGTTCTAAAGTCCGCATGGATCGCGTCGTGGCGGACATCGTGTTCGATTTCAGCGTCAAACCACGTCTCTCCAGTGAGCGCGGCAACGCCATCCTGGTTGCGTCGAGCATCTACGAAGCGTGCAAGTATTTCACGCTCTTCCAGAAGACACCGTTTAGAGATAAATGCGCGGTTATAACGTCTTACAACCCGCTGGCCAGAGATGTAACGCTGGAGGAAACCGGAGCCAACACCGAGACTGACAAGAAGTTCATCTACAACATATATACCGAACTGCTTAAGGACGTAGAAGCCAAACCGGGCATGACCAAAACCGAGACGTACGAGGAACGGGCCAAGGCCCTGTTTATAAAGGAACCAGCGAACATGAAGCTGCTGGTGGTGGTGGACAAGCTGCTCACCGGCTTCGATGCGCCGCCTTGCACGTATCTCTACATCGACAAGTCTATGCAGGACCACGGACTGTTTCAGGCCATCTGCCGCGTCAACCGACTCGATGGAGAAGACAAGGACTTCGGGTACATCGTGGACTTCAAGGACCTGTTCAAAAAGGTCGAGAATGCCATCGCCGTCTACACGTCCGAGCTTGATCACAGTGCGGGCGGGGCCGATCCTGAGGTGTTGCTCCAGGATCGGTTGAAGAAGGGCAAGGAGCGACTCGATCAGGCACTGGAGAATCTCGCGCTTCTCTGCGAGCCAGTAGAGCCGCCCAAGAGCGAACTGGAGTACATCCACTACTTCTGCGGCAATACCGAGATTCCGTCTGACCTCAAGGATCGCGAACCGCAAAGGGCAGCTCTCTACAAAGCGACCGTCGCTCTGGTGCGCGCTTATGCCAACATCGCGGACGAGTTGGAACCGGCTGGCTATAACTCGACCGACATTGCTCGCATCAAGCAGCAACTTGATGACTTCCTGAACGTCCGCGAAATCATCCGCAAGGCAAGCGGCGAAACGCTCGACCTTAAGGCATATGAGGCAGACATGCGCCACTTGCTTGATACCTATATCGAGGCCGACGAACCACGCAAGATTTCGCCTTTCGACAACATGGCCCTTCTGGAATTGATCGTGAAGACCGGTATCGCCAATGCTATCGCGACACAACTCGATGGCCTGAAAGGCAACAAGACCGCCATTGCGGAGACAATCGAGAATAATGTTCGCCGCAAGATCGTCAAAGAGCACCTGAACGACCCGGCTTATTACGAAAAAATGTCAACACTGCTCGACGAGATCATCGTGGCGCGCAAAACCAAAGCCATCGAATACGAACGATATTTGAAGCGGATCGCAGAACTTTCCCAAAAGGTGCAGGCAGGATACTCGGCGGAGACACCAGAGAAACTAAACACGCCTGGAAAGCGGGCTCTTTGGAACAACCTCGGTCAAGATGAAGCATTAGCACTGAAGATCGACACGGCCGTGCGGGAAATGCGCCCTGATGGTTGGCGAGGTGTCCCGCCTCGCGAGCAGACCATCAAAGCGGCCTTATATGACATCATGCATGATGTGGCCGAGGTGGAACGCATCTTCGCAGTCATTAAGGCGCAGAGGGAGTACTGATGACAGCCCAGCTCGACCTTGGTGGCGTTTCCGTAGATGTGCTGTTCAAGGACATCAAGAACGTCCACCTCAGCGTCTATCCGCCGACAGGGCGTGTGCGCATCTCTGCACCAGAGCGGATGAATCTCGACGCCATCCGCATCTTTGCGATCTCGAAACTCGACTGGATCAAAAGGCAACAGAAAAGGCTCCAAGGGCAGGAACGTGAGACTCCGCGGGAATATCTGGACCGCGAGAGCCATTACCTCTGGGGGAAGCGTTACCTGCTCCAGATACTTGAGATGGACGCTGCGCCTAGCGTGCAGTTAAATCACGGAAAGATCCTTCTGTGGGTGCGTTCGCGAACAAGTGAAGATAAGAGGCAGGCCATTGTTGCCCAATTTTATCGCGAACAGATCAAAGCTGTGGTTCCTCCCCTTGTAACGAGATGGGCGTCGGTCATTGGCGTCAACGTTGATAGATTTTACGTGCAGCAGATGAAGACCAAGTGGGGAAGCTGCAATCCTCGGGCCCGTGCTATTCGCCTTAACACGGAGCTTGCAAAAAAACCAAAGCATTGCCTTGAATACATCATCGTCCACGAGATGGCACATATTCTTGTGCGACATCACAATGATCGCTTCACTGCCCTGATGGACAAGTTCATACCACAATGGCAGCACTATCGCGAGGAGTTGAATCGCTTCCCGCTTGGTCATAGAACGTGGTATTGGCCCCGGTGACTGTAGAGGGCATCTACCAAACATTCGAATCGATACGGACAAACGAAACTGTTCCTGAGGACGTTCGGAATTACGTGGAGTCCCTAAAGAATCTGGCCGTCTTTGGTTGGTTCCACTACCCTTTATTACACGCTAGCGGTATTCCTCGCGACTACCGCATTGGAGATGGCTCTACGAGCTCGCAGGGCAGGACTCGCGCGCGATGAGACCTTGCCAAGCTCCGAACGCTGGCACGCTCAGAGCGGCGACTTGTTCCCGGAAACGAACGAAGCTGGTGAAGGAAGCGTTCAGCCGCACCAGAATTCCTACGCGGAATATGTTGGCAAACAATGAAACGATTCAGAAATAGATTGGTACACACGGAACAAAACTCAATCTTAACGCCGTGGATGGCTGCCGAGTTCATGTCCGTGGCAGTCGAGATGATAAACGCCTTGTTCGCCGACACTGGCTCAAAGACGTCCTGATCTCCGGCATCTGCCCCCGCCATATTCCTTGAACAACAGCTTGTCCATCGGAGTCCGATGACGAAGTCAGCCCATTTTTACGTTTACGAGCTAGGCGGCAAATCTGTATCAAGGCGCGTGGTAATTTCTGGAAAGAAAATTGCGTTTCTATCGAGGAAAACACTTCTCGGTGTTCCCTGTGCTGCTGTATGTTTACCGAAGCGTTGAGGACATTCTCCATGAGCATTTCTGGGCCACCTGTTCACTCTCTACCATGTCGCAGTTCAATTGAGATTCGAGCATGAGTTCGTCTGCCAGTCGCGTCCGGGTTTTGTCACGCGTCGGAATCACTGTGGCTGATGAAAAAACTGGCGCGCAAAAGAATGCAGGTTCCGCAGAGGCAACAGATGAGATGTTGATGGCGCGCATCCAAGCGGACGACCAAGAAGCCTTAGGGCTGCTGTTCGAGCGACACTCACGGCTTGTCCGGCATATTGCCGGACGGATTCTGAGAAACGGTGCTGAAGCGGAAGACCTCGTCCAAGATTTGTTTCTCTTCATCCAAAGGAAGGCGACAATCTTCGATAGTTCCAAGGGTTTGGCAAGGTCATGGATCGTGCAAATGGTTTACTCACGAGCAATTGAACGTCGCCGATATCTGGCAACGCGCCATTTTTACACCCAGAAGGACATTCACGACGGCGACGGTGCCTGCGATATGGCTCTGAGGCAGACTGTCGAAAGCGACTATGCCGCAAAAGAAGTCTTTGGGCAGGCTGGTATCGAGAATGTGATGGGCGCCCTGTCGGAAAGCCAACGTGACACCATGCGCCTGTTCTTCTTTGAGGGGCATACGTTGCGAGAAATCAGCGAGAAACTAGGCGAGCCTTTGGGAAACGTAAGGAACCACTATTACCGAGGGCTGGACAAGTTGCGGAAACAGATGTTTCGACGCAATACGGGGAAGTCGAACGGCAACGGAAACCGAAGTGGCTACGAGAGGGCCGAGGAGTAATCACACATGCGGCCACACGACGAATTCCTTGAGCTTTGCGCGGTGTCAACATCGGGCGACCTGAGCGAAGAGGAACAGAAGAGACTCAAAGAACATCTTGATGGATGTCCCGAATGCCGACGAGCACGACGAGAGTTCGAGGTAGCTGTTGACGTCGGCGTGCCGCTGTTACTCGATGAACTGTCCGGGCTAATCGCAGAACCGCTAAGCCGGATTCCCGGCCAAGCCGAACAAGGCATGAAGCGAAACCTGCCGCCCTCAGAAACCGGTGCGAATCCAGCACCTGCGGCACGGCGGAAACTAGATAACGAACTCGCCTTCGCGCACCGAAGGGGGCATCGACAAGCAGGAGCGAACTGGAATCTTGTGTGGGCATCATTTGCTGCGGCTCTTTTGCTTACATTCGCCCTCGGAATTTATGCATATCGAATTGGAACGGAGAACGGCCTTGAAGTCGCTCGTGCGACTGCCATTTCCTCCGCCGCGCAAGTCGAAACGCTCGAACAGCAGATTAGCGATGCAGACCATGCGCGCGAGATCTTCCGAGCGGACCTTCGGGAGCGCGATCAAACGATTACCCATCTGCGACGTCAAGCCCAGCGGCAGTCTGCCGCCCTCACTGAGATGAAAACTGTTCAGGCGAACCTGGAGCGTTCGATTCAGACGAACTTTTTGGAGAAGCAGGAAATGGCAGCGGAGAATGCAAGCCTCAGCAAAGACCTCAATGCCGCCCAAGCATCACTTGAGAACTTTGGGGCGCAGCTCGATGCCGTAGGAAACAAACGAAGCCAGGATCAACTGCGGGTCGCTGGACTGGAATCACAAATCAGTGATCTCGGTCTCCAGCTTCGGGAGCAGGAAGAAACGATTGATCGGCAGGGTGGACTGCTCGCCCACGACCGCGACATTCGGGAACTCATGGGGGCGCGAGGTCTGTATATTGCTGAGGTGTACGACATTGGGCGGGATGGAAAAACCGAGAAGCCCTTTGGTAGGGTTTTCTATACTAAGGGAAAGTCTCTAGTTTTCTATGCCTATGACCTGGATCAGCGATCTACAGCCAAGAGGGCGGCAACGTTCCAGGCTTGGGGCCAGCGTGGCCCCGACGAGCAGGGGGCCCTGAATCTGGGCGTCTTCTATGAGGACAATGAGGCCAAGAAACGTTGGGTGCTGAAATTCGACAATGCGAAAGAGCTTGCCAGGATTGATGCGGTCTTCGTAACCGTGGAACCGGCGGGCGGCAGTGACAAGCCAAGCGGAGAACGTCTGCTATTTGCTTCCCTGAGAATGAATCCAAATCACCCGTAACTCTGGCGGCGCAAGTCGCAGCGCGAAGGGCTTAATTAGGCGGGGCCGGGCGGCGCGGATGCTCCATTCGCGCCGAACAGTCGCAAAACGCTAGAACCACTTGGGTTCTGGTGTATGCTGACGAGGATTTAAGGCGTCGTAAAGAGGCACCTGTGGCCAAAAGAGTAAGCGAGGGTCTTTCCATTCGCAAACCTGTTCTTGCGAGCATCCCCGTCGAGCGCCTTGCCTTCGATTTTGACAATCCGCGAGTTACAAGGGGCAATGCGATCAAGAGCGAAGATGAGATGGTTCGCCTCCTGTGGCATGAAATGGCCGTCGATGAGATTGTGGATTCCATTTCGGCGAATGGGTTTTTTAGAGAAGAGCCTCTAATCGTTGTGCCGAAGGACCCGCGGAAATCCAATCCCGATGAAGACATGTTTGTCGTTGTCGAAGGCAACCGTCGTCTGGCGGCTGTGCGCTTGCTCTTGGATAAGGCGCTCTGCCGCAAGATAGAAGCGGACAACATTCCTGAGATAAATAAAGAACTGCGAAAAGACGTCGAAACTTTGCCGGTAGGGATTTATCCGAAGCGCGAAGATGTCTGGGCCTATCTCGGATTCAGGCACATCAATGGCCCCAAACCGTGGGATGCCTTGGGAAAGGCACAATTCGTCGCGCGTGTCTTTGAAAACCAAGGTCTGACGTTAGACCAGATTGCTCAGCAGATCGGCGACCGGAATGTAACGGTGAAGCGCCTCTACCGTGGATTTACTCTGTTGAGACAAGCCGAGAAGCAAGCCAGCTTCGACCGGGCCGACGCGGTTGCGAATAGGTTCTTTTTTTCCCATCTGTACACTGCAGCGGATCAAACAGAGTTTCAGAAGTTTCTTGGCATCGATGCCGAGAATTCGCTAACAGAGGATCCGGTTCCCAAGCGGAAACTCAAGGAGCTGGGTGAGCTAATGGTCTGGATATACGGGAGCCGGGCACAAGGCAAGGAGCCGATTGTGCAGACCCAGTATCCTGACATCAACACTTTGCGCGCAGTGATCAAGACGCCGGCCGGGATTGGTGCGCTGCGTGCAGGCTACGGTTTGGACCGCGCCCTTGAAATTGCTATCGGAGATACACAGAGATTTCGTGAGGCGATGGTCAAGGCCCGCGAGAGCCTGGTGCAAGCAAACGGAACGGTCGTTAACGGTTACGAAGGTGAGCCGGATTTGGTGGCCATCTCGGAGGAAATTCTGAAGCTTGCGGAAAGGGTTACGAGCGAAGTGCGTAGGGTGCATGGCGAAAAAAAATCCAGAGTGCGTGCGTAAAAATGACCGCGTTAGGATTTCCCGAGAATGCAAGGAACTTCCTGGAGTGCGCCGATTGGATGGAGCTGAAGGCGCTCGTATCTCCCAGTCACAGTTGTAGCATAGCGTTGGTCGAGCGGAATCTGACACGCCTGTCCGCCTATGATGACCGCCGTGCGATTGATCAAATTGCCCGTGTCGAAACTGCGTGCAGTGAAGTCCTTGGTGAGATTGGACGTCGAAGAATTGCTGCAGCAGTTGCCTATCCCTTCAGACTTCGTGGAACGGACCTGCGGCTGTCGGGTTCTGTCGAGGAGTTCTCTTCTTATGTGTTTTGCCTATGTCTTTCTTGGTTTGGGTGGAAGCCGCGTAAGGGAAAAAGAGTGTTTCCGCGCAGGATGTTTGAGGATCTAGCGAAGCACGCGGCGGAGGGCTTCATCGGGGGTAAGGCGGTGCGGTTTGGGGCTCCTCGGACGGATATACCGAAGCCGTTTAAGAGGGCGTTGTTGCATTTGTGTCTGTCCATCGGCGAGGGACAGGTGAAGGCACTGCGTGGATCTGTTCACGCGCAGGACGATAAGTTGGATTTAATCGCTTGGAGAGATTTCCCCGACCGGGCAGTGGGCAAATTATTTCTTATGGGCCAATGCTCTTCCGGAAGAGACTGGGAGGAAAAACTGCGGGAGTTCGACAAAGACGTATTCTTCGACGAATGGTTTTCTGATCGGCCGCCGTCCTTGAAGCAGATGGGAATTGGATTTTTTCTGCCACA
>Ga0134126_10004875_pt1 | contig 16782 bp, 13 predicted proteins | sample KB31752_FD_96881 | JGI IMG/M metagenome (GOLD analysis project Ga0134126, IMG submission 96881) | Terrestrial soil microbial communities with excess Nitrogen fertilizer from Kellogg Biological Station, Michigan, USA - KB3-175-2 | ecosystem: Environmental > Terrestrial > Soil > Unclassified ...
ACCAACTACCCGTTTGTCTACACCGTTTCCTACAACAGCCCGGACTCGAACCATCCTCTGCAATTGTCGAACGGCAACCCGGCAACCATGGAAGAGGCGTTCACGACCGTCAACATCAGCGACCCGACGATCCTCAATCCCAATGGCCTGAACCTTTATGGCCGTCAGTACAATTTCCAAACGCCCTATGTTCAGACGGTGAACCTTACGCTCCAGGACCAGTTCACCAATCATGATTCGATCCAGATCGGTTACGTCGGCACCATGGGGCGCCACCTGGACAACCTTGGCTACAACAACTCTCCTACGGTGATTTTGCCAACCAGCGAGAACCCGCAGAACTATGTGCCGTTTCCCAGCTTCAACCGGAACGCCACATACGAAACTACGAACGCACTCAGCAGCTACAACTCTCTGCAAGCGACCTATCAACGCCAGATGAGCCACGGTCTGACGCTGCTGGCGAACTACACATACAGCAAGTGCCTGACCAACCAGCACACCCAGGCATCGCAAAACTCGCAGTACCGGGCGCAATGGCTGCCCGGCTTCGGCATCAACGCCGACTACGGCCTTTGCGATACCGATGCCACGAACCTGGTTCACGCATCGGGCTCGTATGAGTTGCCGTTCGGGCGCGGACGCGAGTTCATGAGCCACGCCAACCGCGCCGTTGACACGGTACTGGGCGGATGGTCCGTGAACGCCATCTATACCTACCAGGGCGGACAGCCATTTACCGTTGGCTGCCCGGTGGCCACATCGGAATTCGGCTGCTTTGCAAATGTGGCTCCCCATGCGGACATTTACGCGGGCCCACACAACTATACGCAGTGGCTCAACCCGGCGGCGTTTGTGCAGCCGCCTTCCGCCACAGTCATTGGAGATACCAATTATGCGGTGCTGGGCGGAGGTCCGCAGCAGGCGCGCGGCCCGCATTTCGTGGACCTGGATTCCTCGGTGTTCAAGAACTTTGCTTTCACTGAGGGAGTTCGCTTGCAGTTCCGGGCCGAGGCGTTCAACACCACCAACACGCCGCAGTTTGCGCAGCCGGGCAGCCTGAACTTCACAACCAGCGGGTTCAGCAAAATCACGAACACGAGAAACTCGTCGGATTCAGCGCGCCGGTTGCAGCTAGCGTTGAAGCTGTTTTTCTAGACGCGCGGGCAGTTTGCAGTGCCTCCTGAACGACGCGCGCGGGACCTGGTTTCAAGCCCCGCGCGCATTTCTTTGGTATAACGATCTCGCAGCCGGAGGCTCGTAATATGCTGAAACGCGCACTTCTTCTGGTCACTCTGCCGATTCTGCTCGGTTGGCCTTCTTGCCTGGCGTCAGCACAGACGGCGAGCTCTGCGGATTCGCCGGCGGACATCACGCTGACGGGCACCGTAAAGGGCTCGCAAAATCACAGCTATGTGGAGGTTCCGTTTCGCGTGCCCGGCGGAGTGCAGCGGGTCACGCTCACCTTTCACTACACCGAGCGCGACAAGCGCACCACTCTCGATCTCGGCATGGAAGATCCAACTGGGCTCCGCTGCTGGAGCGGCGGAAATAAATCTGTGCTGACCGTCGGCCTTTCTGACGCGACGCCTTCCTGCCTTCCCGGTCCGCTTCCGGCGGGCACCTGGCACGTGTTGATTGGTGTTCCGAATATTCGCGCAAACGTCACGGCGCAATACACTGCCAAGGTTTACTTCGCGCGCAGTGGCTTGGTCGCCGCCGAGCCAGCAGTCCTGCGCGAACCACTGCGCTCCGGCCCGGCCTGGTATCGCGGGGACCTGCATATGCATACCGGACACAGCGATGGGCATTGCAAGAGCCAGATGGGTCGGCAGGTCCCCTGTCCGGTTGTATTCACCGTCGAAGCAGCTGCGCGCCGCGGCCTCGATTTCATCGCGATCTCTGACCACAACGCGACTTCACAGTACGACGCCATGCGCGAGTTGCAGCCGTATTTTGACAAGGTGCTGCTGATTCCCGGGCGGGAAATCACTACCTTTTACGGACACATGAATTTTTTGGGAACCACCAGCTACATCGACTTCCGTCTCGGCAGTAAGATGGTTCCTAACCTGAATACGTTTCTGCGGCGCGCGCAAGAGTTGGGCGCGCTTGTATCGATCAACCATCCAGACTCGCCCTCTGGCGAAAACTGCATGGGCTGCGGATGGACCCCGGCGTGGCCTGTGAATATGCACCTGTTCGGTTCGGTGGAAGCCGTGAACGGCGGTAGCGAGACGCACGGCGAAAGCGAGCTGCCTTTCTGGAATAAGGAACTGAATCTTGGCTACCGCCTGCCCGGCATCGGAGGCAGCGACAATCACGACGCATTCACTCCGCCGGATGAGCCCAGTTCCGTCGGCAACCCGACCACCGTGGTCTATGCGGCGGACCTCTCTACGCCGGCGATCCTGGCCGGAATTCGCGCCGGGCACGTGTTTATCGACCTCACCGGTTCGCATAACCGGATGCTGACGATGGATGCGACCGCTAGCGGAAAGACTGCCGAAATGGGCGACCTGCTCGACGCGCCCAAAGGCACGACGGTGACATTCGATTTGCACGTGACTGGCGCGGAGAAGGGAAATGCCGCGTTGCTCGAGGATGGTCAGCCGCTTGATGGGCTCAAGGCCGCCGGCTCAATGGATGGTGCAGAAACCTTCCGTGCCACATGGACCGCCGATGGTCAACGGCACTGGTTTCGCCCACAGGTCAGCGGACCGGACGGAAAGCTCTGGCTGCTCGGCAATCCTGTTTATGTAGACTTGAGCGCCTCAGCGGCTTCAACGCACTGATGATCTGGCAGTCATGCGAGGATAATTTGTAGAATCAAGGACATCTGGGCGGGAGCCGCGCGTCGGAATGATTTGGCTTTAGCCGCGCGCTATCTCGTTCAGCAGGACTCTAGCTTTGGTCACCAGAGTGTGCGCGCCATCGAGGTCGGCTCGGGTGAGCGCGTCTTTGGCCTTGGTCAGGAAGGTCCGAATCTGGGTCGCCGTGGTCTGCTCTTCTTTGTTCAATGGGCGCTTGATGTCATTCAGACTCTTCTCCGTGGCGTTGATCTCATCCACAATCTGGCGACGCCTTTCGATGTTGGTGCTTTCTCCGGCAGCCGAGAGCTGGCCAATGGGAGAGATATCGGTCGGGACGCCGTTGGCGAGCTGTTCCGGCGTCGGCTGAGGCGGCTTCGCCGGTTGCTCCTCCGGAGTGGCAGGTATGGTTACGTGCCGCATCTTCCGGTGGTAGCTTTCCTTATGTGGTTTGGGCTTAACCTCGGGCGGAGGTGGTTCGGCAAGGCTGATATCGGGCAGAGGAGCCAGCGGCAGGTAAAGCGGAACATTATCCGCAACTGTTGACAGCGGCAGAGCAGGCGCCTGGGCCGCCGCGGGCGGGCGCACCTGGGTCCTATGCCTGCACCCCACCAGCAAAGCGGGAAGCAACATGATGACCGCTGCCGTGCCTGCGGATCTCATTCGCCGATACCCTTCAACTGCGTACTCGTATCCACCGCGTCGCGTAATTCCGGCTCAGAAGGGGGGATTGCCGGAATGCGCAGCGTGAAAATAGAGCCCTTCCCCAGCCTCGATTCTACGTCAAGATGGCCGTGGTGCAGTTGCAGGATTCGGTACGTCATGGCGAGGCCGATTCCGCTGCCTTCGCGCTTGGTTGTGAAGTAAAGGTCAAAAATCCGGTCGCGGATTTCGCTGGGGATGCCCTCGCCATGATCCTCAACTTTAAGATTTGCGAAGCGCCCATCCTCGGTGAGCCGCACGGAGAGATCGCCGCCATTGGCCATGGCCTGCGCCCCGTTCAGCACCACATTGAGCAGCGCCTGCCGGATCAAGTCAGCGTCCACACGCACGTTGACAGGGAAGTCGGGCACGTCGCTGTGAACCCTGATTTTGCGAGTTTCCATCTCCGCCGAGGAAAGCATCAGGACGCCGGAGACAATACCGCGCAGGTCCTGGTCCTGCAATTGCAGCTCCACTGGACGGGAAAAGTCCACCAGCGTCTGCACCACGCGGTCCAGGCGCTGGATTTCGCTTTGAATCACATCCAGGTGGCGCTCCGCGCCGGAGTTCACGGTCATTTTGCTGCGCAGCAACTCCAGATGCACCACGATGGCGTTAATCGGATTCTTCACTTCATGACCCACACCGGAGGTGAGCCGCCCAATTGCGGCCATGCGCCGCGATACTTCGAGCTCATTCTCGATTTCCCGCACCGATTCCACATCGTGCAGGGTGAGCAGAGCACCCAGAGAGTGACTCTGGTCCAGAGCATGATCGTCATGGATGAAGTCGAGCGAGATCTCGACCCTCCGGCCCGTCTCTGTAGTCAACTCTTCCTGGACTATCGACATTCCCGCGGCAAATGCCTGGCGCACGGTGCGGCCCAGAAGGGTTTTGCGGTCGAAAATTTCATGCACGGACGCGCCCAGAATCTGATCGCGGTCCACGTTCAGAAAGCGCTCCACCGAGCGCGAGATGAGCACGGCACGGGCATCGCGGGTGAACAGCATCATGCCGTCCTGCAAGTTCGAGAGGATCTGGTCGAGGTTCTCCTTCAGGGCCGAGAAGACCTCCTCGACGTTCTTCATGCGGCGGCCCAGCCGCTCGATTTTGTGTGAAACCTGGACCACGGTGTCGCTTGAAAGCGCGGCCGGTTCGGCGGCTTCCGCGGACGTTTCGGCTTCGGCCTGGAGCGCGTCCAGCCGCGCGCTGATCTGCGCGATGGGCGCAAGGGCAAGGTTGGCCACAAACGCCGCTGCAATCAGCGAAAGCAAAATGGCGAGGCTCGCAAACGTGACGGCTTCGATCAGCCAGGGACGCAGCGCGTTTTCCAGAAAAGTGGTGCGGATGCCGACGCGGATGTTTAGGAACCGCTGATTGTTGCGATCCAGCTCCAGCGCGAGATTGTAGACGCGAGGCGGCCCGAAAACGATCTTGAGGGTATCGATCAGCGAGTGTTTGCGCAGGCTTGCGTAATCAGGACGGCTCGGCAGCAGATGGTCTTCCAGCGATGCATCAGGCGCGGTGACCAGCGCCATGCCGTGTCGATCCACAATGGAGATATCGAACACGGTGGGCACGTAGTTGATGACGGAATTCATGAAAGCATGCAGTGCGTGATCGTTGCGCAGAGTGGCGGCAACGGCGGCGCGCACCGAAGCCGGATCGTTCACATCAATGTTTTGTTTCGGAAGCCCGATTTCGAGCGCCTGCCGGGTGGTGAACAAAAGCTGGTGGGCAAGAATATCCGTCGAGTTGTAGGAGCGCTCAATGTGCTGTTGCAAAAGCTGGCTGATGTAAAGCCAGGAGAGGACAAGGACCACCAGAAACACCAGTCCGGTGATGGCGGCGGCGAGTTTGGTCTTCAGTCGCATCGAGGGTGACAGTCCAACATCGATTGGCAGGATTGCTACAGCGCGACAGTCAGACTATTCAAAAGGTGTACGGCGATCCTTACTGCTCGGCGGCAGCTTCGGCAACGGTGTTTCCGTACTCCTTCAGTTTATTGTGCAACGTCTTCAGGCTAATCCCCAGTGTTTCCGCGGCACGCGTTTTGTTATTCCCATGCGATTCCAATGTCTTCAGAATCAGACGCCGCTCGGCTTCGTCAATCGTCGACCCTACTTCGATACGGACCGCATTGCCTTGCACGGGCGCCTCCACAACTTTCTCCAGCGAGGCGCCGAAGCCTCTCGGCAGATGCCGGGCTTCGAGCAGACCCTCGCCGCCGAGCACCACGGCGCGCTCCACCGTATTACGCAGCTCACGGACGTTGCCGGGCCAGTCGCAGGCCATCAGTTGCTGCAACATTCCGCTGGCTACGCCGGTGATATGACGGTCGTGTTTGCGGTTCATGTCGTCAATCATCGACTCCACAATGGCCGGAATATCTTCCTTGTGCTCGCGCAGCGGAGGCATATGGATGTTGAACACGTTGAGCCGATAGAACAGGTCCGCGCGCAAGTGGCCGTCGGACACGGCTTCTCCGGGATTCTTATTGGTGGCGGCCAGTACCCGTACGTCCACCGGCGACTCAATTTTGCTGCCCAGCCGTCGCAACGTCCGCTCCTCAAGCACGCGCAGCAATTTGGCCTGCGTGCCGATGGGCATTTCCCCAATCTCGTCCAGCAGCAGCGTGCCCTCCTCGGCCAACTCAAAGCATCCGGCGCGGCGCTCCACGGCGCCTGTAAAAGCGCCCTTTTCATGGCCGAAGATTTCGCTTTCAATCAGGGTTTCCGGAATGGCCGCGCAGTTAACGGCGACAAAGGGCCGCGACTTGCGCGGGCTCAGCGAGTGCAGCGTGCGCGCTACCAGTTCCTTGCCGGTGCCACTTTCCCCGGTGATCAACACCGAGACATTCGACGGAGCAATGCGCTCGATCAATGCGAAGACCTCCCGCATCTTCTTTGATGTGCCCACCAGCGAACCCAGCACGCCCTGGTCGCGCAGCTTGCGGCGCGTGGCTTCCAGCTCCTGTTCGGTTTCACGCTGGCGAGAGGCGTTGGACAGAATCTGCCGCAGCCGCACCGCATCCACCGGTTTCTGAATAAAGTCGTATGCGCCCAGCTTCATGGCGTCCACGGCGGCCTGAATGGATCCCTGCGCGGTAAGAACCACGACCGCCTGGTTCTGCTTCAATTCGCTCAGCCGCTCCAGCAGATCCAGCCCGTCCATGCGCGGCATTTTCAGGTCGGTGACAACGATCCCCGGCTGCCATGTCATTACTTTGTCGAGCGCTTCTACGCCGTCGCGCGCCGTTTCGGTGCGGTATCCCCAGCCAGCCACCAGCTCGGCCAGTCCGGTGAGGGCGTGCGGCTCGTCTTCAACAATCAGGACTTTTTCCTGGTTCATCATACAATTCCGGGAGTCTACTATCTTGTATCACGCGAACCCCCCAGCGCAACAGCGCAACCGGGCGGCCTCATCATCCTCGCCGACCCTCCGGATGTATGCTTGTTCCCATGCTCAATTACGAAATTTCCCCCGTGGATATGCACGATCTGCTTGCAGCCGGTTCCACGGACAAGATTGTTCTGCTCGATGTCCGCGAGCCCTGGGAATTCGAGGAAGCTCGCATCGAGGGCAGCGTCCTGATACCCCTGGGCGAGGTGCAGTCCCGTGCTCAGCAGGAACTCGATTCTCAGACCCGAGTTATCGTGATCTGCCATCATGGCCGGCGTTCCATGACCGCGACCGCCTGGCTCCGTGAGCAGGGGTTTGAGCAGGCGCAGTCGCTGCGGGGAGGCATCGACGGCTGGTCGGCTGCCATCGATCCATCCATTCCGAGGTATTAGGCCCTGAGCCGAAAGACTGGCCGCCGCGCGTGGGCCATCGTAATTGGTTCTAATCAGGACAGCTTCCTGGCCGGATTCTATTGCTCCGTGCGGGACTGTTCGTTACACTCATAGCACTGCTCCCAGATTCCAGGCTCCGCACGAGTGGCCAGGGAGGCTATCTCCGCCCCCAAGTGGTGCGCGTTATGTACGGAACAAGGAGGCTCTTTCAGCATGCAAGGGTGGACCATTCCTGCCCAGAAGGCACAACCGGACCCCCCGGGTCCCGTTGCACCGTCACAACCCTCATTTGTGACGCCGGCCGACGTGTCGAAGATTCTTTTCAAGCGCAAGTGGATCATCCTGCTGGTGGTTGTGGCGGGGACAGCGGTCGGTATTTATCACGCCAAAACCACCGTGCCGCAATATGAAGCCACCGGGCAAGTTTTCATTGATCTGTCCTCTTCCACAAACCTTGGCATTGGCGGTGTTCTCCAGCAAAACTCCGGCTACGACGAACCCGATGTCATGCTCCAGACCCAAGTGCAGATTATGCGCAGCAGCACGGTGGCGCTGGACGCCATTGAGATGCTCGACTTGTACCATAAGCCGCCCTTTTCGAGTCTTTTCGCCAAGACTCCCTACAAGGGCCAGTTGACCCCCATCCAGCGTGCCGCCATGATCGGGATGTTTCAGGGCGCCACCCAGGTCAGCGTGGTTCCAAACACCGGACTGGTGAATGTAGGCTTCAGAAGCTCCGATCCGGTGGTTGCGAGAGACGCCGCCAACGCCATTGTGCAGGCCTACATGGAACGCGACCTGAAGGCTCGTTACCAGGGGACAACCCGCATTTCCCAATGGCTGGCCCAGCAGCTTACCGGCTTGCAGCAGCAGGCGGAAGCCAATCAAAAGACGCTCTCAAGCTACGTGCAGCAACACAATATTGTGTCTGCGGGTCCCGATGGTGGCAGCCTCGTTTCGGACAGCCTGACGACTGTTAATCAGCAGTTATCCGAGGCCAAGGCTGACCGCATTGTCAAAGAGGCCCGCTACAAGATGGCCCAGACCCGCAACCCGGAGCTTCTGGTTTCGGTTGCGCCGGGAACCATTCTGGGTTCTCTCCGACAGCAACAGGCCGACCTTATGGTCCAGAAGGCGCAGTTGCAGTCCAAATTCGGCCCGCAATACCCAAAGGTGCAGGAACTCAATCAGCAGGTGGCCAGCATCCAGTCCGACATTGACACTGAAATCACCGGCCTCACCAAGCGCTTTGCCGAGGAGTACCACACTGCCCTCCAGACCGAGGATCTCATGCAGAGCCGTCTGGACGAGCTCAAGAAATCCGCCTTCAAGGAGAGCGAATCGGCGGCGCAGTTCGATATTCTCAAGCACAATGCCGAGTCTTCCGCCGCGTTGTACAACGCGCTGCAACTCAAGTTGCAGGAAGCAGGCATCACCTCTGGGCTGAACTCCAACAACGTGGACGTAATCGACGAGGCGTCGCTGCCAATCGGCCCCATTTTGCCTCAAAAGCGCACCGACGTGATGTTCGGCTTTTTCGGGGGCCTGCTGGCCGGCCTGATCCTGGCCTTCCTACTGGAATTTATCGATGACACTCTGCGGACATCTGACGAGGTGGAGGCGATTTCTCACCTGCCCACTCTGGCCGTCGTGCCGCATTTCCCATCCAAGAAGGCGACGCCCCCTTCGCCGAAGCCCGGCGCCCCCAGACTGCTGCCGGATATGGTTACTTATCTCGAGCCGCAAACCCTCGGCGCTGAAGCGTTCCGTACCCTGCGTTCCGCCATTCTGCTCTCCGCCGTCGATCGCGAGCCCAAGGTCCTGCTGATCACAAGCAGCCTTGCCGAAGAGGGAAAATCGACCGCATCCGGCAACCTCGCCATTTCCTTCGCCCAGAGGCAGGAAAAGGTGCTCCTGGTGGACGCGGACCTGCGCCGCGGAACCACGCATCTGAAGTTCGGCCTCTCCAACCGCGCTGGCCTTTCCACCATGCTTGCCCGGGAATCTGGCATCGAGGCGTATGAGCACCCGCTTCCCGATCTGCCTTGGCTGACGGTACTCACGCGCGGGCCGATTGCCCCCAACCCGGGTGAAATTCTCGCCTCCCGCGCCATGGAAGATCTGATGGAACACTGGCGGAGCGAGTATGACCGCATCATTCTCGATTGCTCTCCGGTGCTGGCTGTCTCCGACTCGCTCGGCCTGGCTCCGCTCGCGGATCAAGTCATGATCCTGGTGCGCTCCGGAGTGACCCGCCGCAAGGCGCTGCTGCGCACGTGGGAGTCGTTGCGCCGTGCCAGCGCGCGCATCACTGGCGTCATTATGAACGATGTGGACCTGCGGCTTGAACACTACTACACCTATTCCAAACGCTACGGCTACAGCTATCAGAGCAATTACGGAGCGGGCTACGGGGTTTCCGATGGCGAAAAGTAATCTGGCGCGGGTCATAGTCCTGATTTGCGCCTGCGTGTTCGCCGGCATCTCCGCGCGGGCACAGCAGAACCCTGCGCAACCGGCTTCACCGCAGCCGCGCGAAACAGTGACCGACGCGAACCTCGTTATAGGCCCCGGAGACGTGCTGGACGTGGAAGTCTTCGATACTCCAGAACTCTCACTTTCCGCCGCGCGCGTTGCCGATAACGGCGATATCACGTTGCCGGTGCTGGGGGTCGTCCATGTTTCGGGTCTGAATCTCGCTCAGGCTGCGCGAAAGATTGAAGCGGCACTCCATGCGCGCGGCATCATGCTGCAACCTCATGTGACCGTCGCGATTGTCGAGAACGCTACACAGGGTGCGACCCTGCTGGGTGAAATCAAGAGCCCAGGGGTCTACTCCACCATGGGCGGCAAGCGCTTGCTGGACATTATCGCTTTGGCCGGCGGCTTTACGGCCGCTGCGGGAAAAAGCGTGACCATCGCGCATCGCGATGATCCCCATCACCCTGTCACCGTCACGCTGGTTCCCAACGCCAGGGACCTCGGCGCTCAACGCAATCCCGTCATCGAGCCCGGAGATACCATTATGGTTGGACGGGCTGGAATCATCTACATCCTCGGCGACGTGGGAAAACCCGGCGGCTTTCTGATCGACAATAACGAGCATATTTCGCTGATTGAGGCACTTACGCTGGCGGGGGGATGGAAGAGGGAAGCCGCTCTCAGCCAGGCCCGTCTCATTCGTAAAGTCCCTCAAGGTCACGAAGAGCTGAAACTTGATCTGAAACACGTGATCAAAGGCAAGCAGGCGGATATTAAGGTGGAGGATGGCGACATCCTTTACGTCCCGTCAAGCCTCGGCAAGACCATTGCCTATCGCGGAATGGAAGCAGTCATCAGCGCCGCGCAGAGCGTGGCCGTCTATCAGGCATACCCTTAGAGCCGGTCGAATTCGCCCTAACCATGGGAGCAGCCCCACAAACCGTTCCGAAGACGCTCTATCAGCCGCGCATGCGCGTCTTTGGGGATGATCTCGTCCCGCCGCGGACCGCCTTCTTTACAGTGATTCCCACGGTCCTCGCCTTCGTTGGAATGCTGGTTTGGATGTTGGGCGACGATGCTGGCTTCGTGCTGGCCTGTGCCGTGGCAACCGTGATCGGCTTCTATACGCTTTGGGATTGGCTATTTCGCAAGGGTCCTACTCGTTTCTCCACCACAACCGCCATGGCCTTGCTGATGGGCTACGGCGCGGGCGCGTTGAATACCTGGGCGACCCTCCCCCGAGGCGGGCTCACCATTTCCGCCACCATGGGGCTGCCGCACGGCGTGCTGCCGCGCGCCATGGGGGCGGTACTCATTTCCGCGTCTCTCCTGTATTTTTTTGGCGAGATATTTGAAAAGCCGATCTTCGGACGCGATTTCCGTTTCGCGGTCGACGCTAGAACACGGGGATTGATTTATATCGGTGTCATCGCCATGATGGCTGGTTATGCCACCCACGCCATTGGCTTCCAGGGTCCAACCTCCGTCGGCAACCATCTCAACCCGTTCGGAGCCTTCCTGATCTGGCTCTACTCTCCGCTGACTGCCATTTCTGTCACCGCCTTTCTCACCGCGCCGCGCGGGAGGCCCAAGGTTCTCAGCGGCATCGCTATGATGGCTCTCCTCCTGATGTTCTCCATCATGGGAAGGCGAAATGCTGTCTACACCGCGGTTGAAATTGTGCTCGTATTAGGATTTTCCGCATATCAATGGCGTGGACGAACGTTCCACAAAATCTTCATGATTTTGGGGCTGGCGGGGGTAGTCGTCGTTTGTTCGCTTACCTTCATGCTGCTCAGGATTGCGGGATTCACCAGCAACCGCACCGAACACGTCACCGTTGCAAAACGGATCGAGGTTGCCGGTCACATGGTTAAAAAGGGCGGAGCCTACGCCCTTGCCGCCAGCACCACGACGCAAAATGTCCAGAGGCGAACCTTTGTCCTGGGCTTCCTGGCCAGCGTTCTCGATGGCAGTATGAGACGGCCCACCGCGCATGGCTTGGACGCCATCAAGCAGGCGCAGTTGGTCATCCCCAGTTTTATTGATCCCGACAAGGATTATTCATTTTCCGAAGAAGGGCTCGTGGACCAGCTCTTCGGATACGGATTTGGCGACCAGCCCAATTCCATCCTCACGGCTGGCGCTACTGATTTCGGACTCGCAGGACTGCTCCTTTACCCGCTGCTGTTGGTCGGCTGCACGAGACTTCTTTTTGATCTGCTTGCCAGATTTTTTAGCACCGTCCCGCTCATGTTGATCGCCCTGTCCTTCATCAATAGCTCTTTGCAGACCGAAGCGACCATCACCGGATATCTCTCAACAATGCGGGTTGCGCTCTTTTTCGGGTTGGTGATCGCGGCCTTCCTGGCAATGCCGAAACTCAAGCTGTACGATAAGTAAGGCTGGAGCGGACCGGATGCGAAAGTGGAACATTGCGATGTGGCTCGGCGGCGCGACGCTCCTATGCGCGATTGCATCGTGCTCCGCGCTGGCCCGTGCGCAAAGTATTGGCTCACAGCAGGTGGCAGACGCGGAGGTCGGCGCCTCTGTCTCCGCCGTTGTCAGCTCGGATATCAGAGCAGGCACTGAAAGCGGCATCTCAGGCTCAGCAAATTATTCGAGCGGAGGCAGAGGCTCCGCTGCAACTGCTCTACCCGGTGCTCTGCCTTCACACGGGTCTCGCGGAGCAGCCTATGTGCTCAAGACCCGCGGCGTTGCGGTCAAGGTCGGGAAAGAGAATGAGATCCGGGGAGTTAAACATCTCACCGGATTGAACCGCTATCGCGCGGCCCACGCTCCTAAGGCAACGGAAGAGGCAATGGCGAGCACCAGGCTGAAGTCAGCGCTTGCCAGTCCGAAGCCCGGCGCGATTCGTAGCGCCGTGTCTGAGCGCGCCACCTACTCTGATGGGTTTCAGGACAGCACCAAAGGGACGGCCCTCATCAGCCCTCCCGATCCCGGTACCAGCGGGCCATTTGTCTTCAGCCCGGGGCTTAACACTGAATTGCCGGACTTCTCGGACCGGCAGTTTCTATCGCCCGGCCTGCACGGCGGCGGCGGATCCAGAGCAAATAAAACTCACCGCCGGAGCGTCCGCAATCCCGCACTGGCGTCGGGGAGCGACCTCGCGTCTGACCCGATGGCAGACCTCGGCACCTCGATTTCCACCTCTGTTAGCCAGCAATGACGGCTGCGAATTTCAGTGTGCCAGATCCGCTGCGCCACTACCGGGTTGATGTACCCAAATCCAAGCGTGTCCTCCCGATCGAAGTTTGTGAAGCGAACGCAGTGGAGAGTTCACCCTGAGCTTGCCGAGGGGAGCTGGGTTGTAGTGGATGGGCACACCGTACCCGTTCTGCCCTAAGTGCTCTCAATTGCCAGCGATTCAATCACTACCGGTTGATGCGGCTTGTCCTGCGAGTTGCGCGCCACTCGCGAAATCTTCTCCACCACGTCCTGGCCTTCCACCACTTCCCCAAAAATGGTGTGCTTGCCTGTCAGCCACTCTGTGGATGCGACTGTGATGAAGAATTGTGAGCCGTTGGTGTTGGGACCGGCGTTGGCCATCGCCAGCTTGCCCGGAGTCTTAAATGAGTGCGGCGAGTCCTTTGTCTCATCCGGGAATTTATAGCCTGGGCCGCCCATTCCCGTGCCCGCCGGATCCCCACCCTGAATCATGAAATCCGGAATCACGCGATGAAAAATGGTCCCATCATACAGTCGCTCGCTGCTCTTCTTGTGGGAGACGGGATGCGTCCACTCGCGCTTGCCCTCGGCAAGTTCGACAAAATTGGCGACCGTCTTGGGCGCATCCTTCTCAAAAAGGCGCGCCACAATGCGGCCTTCGCTGGTGTTGAAAACGGCGTAAGTTCCTGGTTCACGAGACATGGTGGGACTCCTTTGGGGAAAAGCTACTGCTGAGGTTGGGCTACAGGCGCCGCGGGCGCGGAAGCATCCGGTGGCGGAGGAGGCAAGGGCTGGCCGTTCTGGACAACCGTTACCTTCTTCAGGATCACGGGCTCCAGCGGCTTGTCATGCGCATCGCGCTCGACATCGGCGATGGAATCCGCGACCAGCACGCTATGCGGATCACATTGCCCAAAGATCGTGTAGCGCTGGTTGAGTTTGGGATAGGGCGCTTCAGTGATGAAAAATTGGGACCCATCGGTATTCGGTCCGGAGTTCGCCATAGCCAGTCGACCGGCCACATCGAAGTTCAGATTCGGGTCGAATTCGTCAGGAACCGTGTAGCCTGGATCGCCCTCGCCCGTGCCCAGCGGATCGCCGCCCTGAATCATAAAGCCCGGAATCACGCGGTGAAAGGTAGTGCCATTGTAGAGCGGTTGGTCGTGCATCTTCTGGTGCGGCATTGCGGGATTGGTCCAGTCCTTCGTGCCCTCGGCCAGTCCAATAAAGTTCGCCACAGTTTGCGGCGCTTCTTTTGAAAAGAGCTTGCAGGTCATGCGCCCCATGCTGGTGTCAAAAACCACAGTGGGGCCGGTGGGTTGCGGACTGACGTGCGCCTGGCTATCGGGCGAGTCAGGCAGGGCCTGCGAATCTGAAGTAGCCGGAGTGGACTGCTGGGCGAATGCGCCGACTGCGATAACGGCAGCGGTCGAGAGCAGAAGTACGCGGCGAATTAATTTCATGCGAATTAGTCCAGAATTCAGAGTAACCCGGCGCGGGCCGGGGCTGCTACTCCGCGAAGGAACCGGAGAGTGAGGCCGAGGGTTTACGCGCAAGTCGCGGCATGAGGAAGAGAACAATCAGCAGAGCGGTGATGGCCCCGCAGGTGTCCAGTGCAACGTCCAGCGGCGAGCCTCCACGGTTGGGCAGGAACGCCTGATGCAGCTCGTCCGCGGAAGCAATGAGGATGGTACAGCCGAGCGCGAAGATGGCGGAACGCACCCACAGGCGATGAAGACCATCGACAGCGCGAAGTGTAGTCCTGAATCCGTGAAAGAAGCAGATGCTAACCAATCCATAGCCGGTAAAGTGGCCGGTTTTGCGGATGCCTTCGTGGACGACGCTCCAATGACCCGGGGAAATGGGGCCGAAAAGCCGTTCCCAAACCGGCAGAAGCCAGCGGCTGGTGTTGTTAGCGGACATGAAAACGGTGGATTCAAGCGCGATCATGAGAACGGCCAAAGCTGCCGGAAGCCAATGGAGAAACGCGCGAACGCGGGAACTGCCCATAGGCCTGATTATAGGGGAGGGGATGACTCCGCATCGCAACACATGATGCGGGCGCGGGGACTCAGTCAACTTGTGGCGTTGGGATCAATATCCAGCTTCGAACCATTGCTCCACTCGGTCATGGGGCGCACGCAGCGCGCCTGATTTCGGTGCGATTTCAAGCTTGCGCGGCGATAATCGCGATTCATCGTGGCGATCACGGCCAGCGGAATTTCCTTCGGGCAGGCGCCGGTGCATTCGCCGATGTTGGTGCAGTTCCCAAAGCCCTCGAAATTCATTTGCGCAACCATGTTGAGCGCGCGCTGATCCTGCTCGATCTGGCCCTGAGGCAACAGAGCAAGATGCGAAATTTTGGCACCGGTGAAAAGCGCGGATGAAGCGTTAGGGCAGGCCGCAACGCAGGCCCCGCAGCCGATGCAGGCGGCGGCGTCCATGGCGTGGTCGGCTGTGTCCTTCCCGATCGGAATGGTGTTGCCGTCAGGCGCGTTGCCCGTCGAAACGGAGACATAGCCGCCCGCCTCGATGATGCGGTCGAAGGAGCGGCGGTCCACAACCAGATCTTTCAGCGCGGGAAAGGCCTTGGCGCGCCAAGGCTCCAGGACCAGTTCCTGTCCGTCTTTGAAGTGCCGCATGGTGAGCTGGCATACAGTGGTGGCGCGCTCCGGCCCGTGCGCCACGCCGTTAATCATGAACCCGCAGGAGCCGCAGATGCCTTCGCGACAGTCGTGCTCAAAGGCGATTGGCTCTTCGCCGCGCTCAATCAGCTCTTCGTTCAGCACGTCGAGGCATTCGAGCATCGACATCTCCGGGTTCACGTCATCTACGGAGTAGGCGACGAACTTGCCCTTGTCGCTGCTGTTTCTTTGCCGCCAGATTTTCAATTTCAGCTTCATAATTGTGTCCGTTCCTGCTGGGCCGTCTCTCGTTCGTCTCGGCCAGTCTAAAAGCGTGGCCGCCCAACTACTTATAGCTCCTCTGGCTGGGATGAACGTATTCAAACTCCAGCGGTTCTTTGTTGAGCACGGGCGCGCTCTCCGGGCCAGCATAGCCCCAGGCGGCGGCGTACGAGAAGTGCTCGTCATCGCGCTGCGCCTCGCCTTCCGAGGTCTGATACTCTTCGCGGAAATGCCCGCCACAGCTTTCGTTGCGCTCACGCGCGTCGATGCACATCAACTCGGCCAGTTCAAAAAAGTCCGCCACGCGGCCCGCTTTCTCCAGGCTCTGATTCAGATCGTCCCCGCTGCCGGGCACCGTCACATTTCGCCAGAACTCCTCGCGTAGCGCGCGAATTTCCCCGACCGCGGTTTCCAGCCCCTGCGCCGTGCGCGACATCCCGCAGTACTCCCAAACGATTTTGCCCAGCTCACGATGGAAGGAATCCACCGTGCGCTTGCCCTTGATGGAAAGCAGTTTGCTGATGTTCTGCTGCACCGCGACCATCGCGTTCCGTAACTCGGGATGCGACTCATCCACCTTCGCCGGTTTGGTGCGAGCCAGATAGTCTCCCACCGTGTAGGGAATGATGAAGTAACCGTCCGACAGGCCCTGCATCAGCGCGCTGGCGCCCAGCCGGTTGGCTCCGTGGTCGCTGAAGTTCGCTTCTCCCGCGACAAACAGTCCGGGGATGGTGCTTTGCAGGTAATAATCCACCCACAGGCCACCCATGGTGTAGTGAATGGCGGGATAGATGCGCATCGGGACCTTGTAGGGGTCTTCGTCCGTGATGCGCTGGTACATATCGAAAAGATTGCCGTAGCGCTCGCGAATCGTCTGCTCGCCCAGCCGCGAAATGGCGT
>Ga0134126_10004877_pt1 | contig 16775 bp, 14 predicted proteins | sample KB31752_FD_96881 | JGI IMG/M metagenome (GOLD analysis project Ga0134126, IMG submission 96881) | Terrestrial soil microbial communities with excess Nitrogen fertilizer from Kellogg Biological Station, Michigan, USA - KB3-175-2 | ecosystem: Environmental > Terrestrial > Soil > Unclassified ...
ACGCGTACTACGCCGTCATCCTGGTCGCCACCCTGCTCATCGTGGCCGTGGCCCGGCCGCCGCACGCGGCGCTGGCCGCGGCGGCGCTGGCGGCCATGGACCCGTGGTACCTGCTGGTCGGCCGGCCCGCGATCCTGGCCGACCCGGCCCAGCCCCGGCGCGCGACGATCTACCTGGCCGGGCTGTTCGGGCTGCTGCTGATCGCCGAGCTGACCGGCGGCGTCAACATGTTCATCCTGCTGGCCCTGTGCCCGCAGTGCTTCATGATGGCCTCGTTCCGCTGGGCCCTGGCCGGCGTCACCCTGCTGGACTTCACCACGCTGGCGGCCGCGCTGCTGCGCGGCCAGCACGGCGCCGAGCTGGCCACCGCCGCGTCGATCTTCGCCCTGGGCACCGCGTTCTCGATCACGTTCGGCAGCTGGATCTTCAAGATCATCAATCAGAGCGCGGAGCGGGCCGAGCTGATCGAGCAGCTGGAGACGACCAGGGCCGAGCTGGCCGCCGTGCATCGGGAGGCCGGGGTGCTGGCCGAGCGGCAGCGGCTGTCGGCCGAGATCCACGACACCATCGCCCAGGGCTTCGCCAGCATCGTGATGCTGGTCCAGGCGGCCGAGGCCAGCCTGGACGCCGACACCGGAGCGGCGCGCCGCCACCTCGCGCTGGCCACCGAGACGGCCAGGGAGAACCTGGCCGAGGCCAGGGCGCTGGTGGCCGGGCTGACCCCGGCCCAGCTGGACGGCGGGACGCTGGACGACGCGCTGCGCCGGGTCACCGCGCAGGTCAGCGGGCCGGGCGGGCTGTTCACCGACCTGGAGATCACCGGGACGGCGCGGCCGCTGCCGACCAGCGCCGAGGTCATGCTGCTGCGCGTCTGCCAGGAGGCGCTGGCCAACGTGCGCAAGCACGCCGGGGCCAGCCGGGCCAGCATCGGGCTGGCCTATGACGAGGCCGAGGTGCGGCTGGTGGTCAGCGACGACGGCACGGGCTTCGACCCGGCCGCCGCCTGCACCGGGTACGGGCTGCGCGGGATGCGGGCCCGTGCCGCCGAGGCGGGCGGCTCGCTGCTGGTGCGCAGCGCGCCCGGCGCGGGCACTGCCATCAGCGTCACGGTGCCGGCATGACCAGCGAGCCTGATGCGGTGGGTAGGCCTGAAAATACCGATTGGATTAAAGCTGCGAGCGGGGCTGAGGTGGTCAGCCAGCCTGCGCCGGTCAGCGGGACGGATGCGGTGAGCGGGGCTGAGGTGGCGGGCGGGCGGATCCGGGTGCTGGTCGCCGACGACCATCCGGTGGTCCGGGCCGGACTGACCGGGATGCTGGCCGCCGAGCCGGACCTCCAGGTCGTGGGCGAGGCCGGGTCTGGCGACGAGGCGGTGGCGCTGGCCGGCCGGCTGCGCCCGGACGTGGTGCTGATGGACCTGCGGATGCCTGGCGGCGACGGGGTGAGCGCCACGACCCGGATCCGCGCGGCCCGGCCCGAGGTGAAGATCATGGTGCTGACCACCTACGACGACGACGCCGACATCCTGCGCGCGGTGGAGGCGGGCGCGGCCGGCTACCTGCTCAAGGACCTGCCCAGGGCCGAGCTGGCCGCCGCGATCCGGGCCGCGGCGCGAGGCGAGACGGTGCTGGCCCCGGCGGTGGCGGGCCGCCTGCTGACCCGGCTGCGGGGCGGCGCCCCGCGCGAAGGGCTGTCCGCGCTGTCCGCGCGGGAGACGGCGGTGCTGGCCCTGGCCGCCCGCGGGCTGACCAACGCCGAGATCGGCCGGGAGCTGTTCATCAGCGAGGCCACGGTGAAGACCCACCTGACCCGGGCCTGCGCCAAGCTCGGCGTCTCCGGCCGGACCGCGGCCGTGGCCAGGGCGATGCAGACCGGGGCGCTGCCGCCGCCGGGCTAGCCGCGCCGCTATCCTGGTGGCCCGCCCGGCCGGTCACGTCGCGACCGGCTCTGTCGCAAACGGGCTCTGTCGCAAACGGCGATTGGATCTCCTACAATTCACTAGGATTTGAGAGCCGTCGCTCCTGCCCGTGCCCGGCGGTGGCCGGCGCCGTCGACCAGATCATCCAGGATGGGAGCATGACCGTGCGCAGCGCCGTATGGCGCGACCAGCTGACCCCCGAGGAACGCGTTGCCCTGGGCCGCGGGGACGGCCAGCTGCCCATCACCCGGCCGGACATCCTGGTGGTCGGCGGCGGGATCATGGGCGTGGCCACCGCGGCGGCCTGCAACGAGATCGGGCTCGGCTCGGTGCTGCTCATCGACACCGGCCGCCTGGGCAGCGGCGCCACCGGCGGCGCGACCGGGCTGCTGATCCCCGAGCCGCACGTGTGGAGCGACGCCGAGCCGTTCGTGGACATGGAGCGGGCCAGCCTGGAGCGGTGGCGGGAGCTGGAGAAGGCGCTGCCCGACGGCGTGGGGCTGACCGAGGTCGACTGGCTGGGGCTGGCCCCGCACGACAGCGGCTTCGCCGCGCACCAGCCGCGGGCCGTGGAGTGGCTGAACCCCGGCCAGGTGGGCGACCTGATCCCCGGCCTGGCCCGGCCGATGGAGGGCGCGCTGATCCACCGGCAGGCCCGCGTGAACCCGCTGCGCGCGGTGGTCCGGGTGGCGGCCGGGCTGCGGTTCGTGGCCACCGGGGTGGCGGCCACGGGCGTGACCATCCAGGGCGACCAGATCGCCTCGGTGAACACCTCGGGCGGCGTCGTCACCCCCGGCGCGGTGGTGTTCGCGACCGGGCAGCCGCCGGTGCTTGACGGCCTGCCGCTGGACATCCCGGCCGACCGGGTCAAGGGACACCTGCTGGTCACCGAGCCGACGCCGCTGCGGCTGCCGGGCATCGTGGCCCCGGTGGCGACCCAGATCGAGGACGGCCGGCTGCTGGCCGGCGGCACGTTCGACGTGGGCGACGAGACCCCGGCCGTGCGCCAGGACGTCATCGACGCCATCATGGCCGGGCTGACCGCGATGCTGCCGGAACTGCGCGGGCTGGGCGTGGCCTACCAGTGGTGCTGCTTCCGGCCGCGGCACCCGGACCGCCGCCCGGTCATCGACCGGGTGCCGGGCCTGGCCAACGCCTGGCTCACCTCGGGCCATTTCAGGACCGGGATCCTCAACGCGCCGACCACGGCCACGCTGCTGGCCCGCTGGATCGCCAGCGGCGAGCGGCCCGCCGAGCCCGGCACCTGGTCGGCCTCCCGGTTCGCCCGCCGAGCCAGCTAGTCCCGCCGGGCCAGTCGCGGGGGCCAGCTAGTCGCGGGGCCGGACCTGCCGGCGGTCGTCGGGCAGCCGCTCGGTGACGCCCTCCCGGTCCAGGTGCTCCAGCAGCGGGATGGCGGTCCGGCGGGTGGTGCTCAGGGCCTGGCGGGCGTCCGCGGCCGTGAACGGCTGCGGCAGCGTGGCCAGGATGGCGGCCGCCTTCTCGTCGGCGCCAGGGGCGAGCACGATCTGGTCGCTGATCCGCAGCAGCACCCCGGCCCTGGCCGCGGCCGCGATGGACCGCACGTCCAGGCCGAGCTTGCGCAGCCGCTCGGCGTCCGGGGCCGAGAACGGAGCCTGGGCCAGGTCGGCGAGCAGGATCCGCACCGCGGCGGCCACCGACTCGGGCAGGCCCGAGGAGGCCGGGCTGGCCGCGGTCGGCATGAGCTGGACCAGGCCGCCGGCGATGCGCAGCGGGGGCTTGGCCAGCGCGCCAACCAGCCGCCGGTCGGGCAGGCCGAGCGCGGCCCTGGCCGCCTCCAGCGGCAGGCCGGGGGCGAGCGGCTCGCGGGCGGCGTGCGCGGCCAGCACCTCGCCGAGCTCGGCGGTCAGCGCGGCCCACCGGCCGGGATCGGCCAGCCACTCGCCGGTGACCGGCTCGGGATGCTCGTGCACGCCCATGGCCAGCAGGGCGCTGGCCCGCATCAGGCCGTGGCGGCGCAGCAGGTCGTCGGCGCCGGGCTGGTCGGGCCAGGTGGCCAGCTCCCTGGCCGCCGCGGCGGCGGCGCCGCGCCGGGTCAGCGGCGGCGGGGCCACGTCGAGCACCACCGCGCCGATGACACCGGGCCAGCCGATCCCGCCGCGGACGGGCGGGCGGGGCCCGGTGCCGCTCTCGGCCGGGTGCGGGGCGTCGGCCGGGTGCAGCGCGTCGGCCGGGTGCAGGGCGTCGTCGGGGGCACAGTCGTCGGCCGCCGAGTCGGCCTGGGCCAGGGTGTCCGCGTCCGGCGCGGGCGCGGGGACAGCGCCCGCCAGCGGCGTGGCCGGCGGCGTGGCCGGAACAGGAGCCGGGGCCGGGCGCAGCGCGGCTCCCGCCGCGGGGGCGGGGTGAGCCGGGTGCGCGACCGCGGCGACATGGGCCGGACTGGCGACATGATCCGCGGCCGTTCGTGATGCGGTTTTTACCACTGCCTCCGCGCCTGGTGACGGAGCCTGTGGTGACGGAGCCTGTGGTGACGCCTGTGGTGACGCAGCGGCGGGCACGGCGACGTCGGGCCAGTGGCCGGGGCGGCGCTGGATCCGGGCCACGCCGGGGTCACGCAGCAGCACCCGGTCGCCGGCGTGCAGCGGCAGGGGGTCGCGCAGGCTCAGCCGGGCGATGGCGCCGGACAGCGGCCGGACCCTGGCCACGGTGCGGGCCGATCCGATGTGCAGGGTCACGGTGCGCGGCAGCCGCATGGCCAGGTCGGCGCTGGACACCGGCGGGTCCAGGTCGTCGGGGGCGCCGCAGATGCGCACGTCGATGACGTCGGTGGTGGTCCAGCGGCCGGCCTGCACGATGGCCATGCCGCGGGACAGGCTGTCCTTGCTCACGCCGCGCAGGTTGAGCGCCACCCTGGCCACCCCGGTGGCGGCGGGCGCGCTCTCGCCCAGGGTCTGGATGTCGCGGACCCGCACCGGGCGCATGGACGGGGTGACGACCAGCTCGTCGCCGCGGTGCACGGTGCCGGCCGGCAGCGTGCCGGTGACCACGGTCCCGGCGCCGGTCATGCTGAACGCGCGGTCGACCCAGAGCCGGACCGGGCCGCCGGTGTCGGGCACGGGCAGCCCCTGGGCCAGCTGGTCGAGCGCGCCGACCAGGTCGGCCAGCCCGTCGCCGGTGACGGCGCTGACCGCCACCGCGGGCGGCACGCCCAGGCTGCTGCGGCTTAGCTCGGCGCTGGCCTGGGCCATGGCCGGCCGGGGGTCGGCCAGGTCGGACCGGGTGATGACGAGCAGGCCGTTGCGGATGCCGAGGGCGTCCACGACGGCCAGGTGCTCGGCCGACTGGGGCATCCAGCCTTCGTCCGCGGCCACCATGAACAGCACGGCCGGGACCGGGCCGACCCCGGCCAGCATGTTGGGCACGAACCGCTCGTGGCCGGGCACGTCGACGAACGCGATCCGCTCGCCAGAAGGCAGCTTGAGCCACGCGAAGCCCAGGTCGATGGTGAGGCCGCGGCGCTTCTCCTCGCTCCAGCGGTCCGGATCCATCCCGGTGAGCGCGCGCAGCAGCGTGGACTTGCCGTGGTCCACGTGCCCGGCGGTTGCGATGACTTGCATGACTGACCGCCTTACTGCGCCGCCGCCGCCAGGACCGCGGCGCACAGCGCGTCATCGTCTCCGGGCGCCACGGCCCGCAGGTCGAGCAGCAGCCGCCCGTCTTCCATCCGGCCGACGACGGCCCGCACGGCACCGCCGCGCACGGCCTCCCCGGCCCGCAGGGGCTGCGCGAGCGCGGCCGGCAGGCTGACCGCGGCGCTGGGCAGCCCGACGCCAGGGGCCCCGCCGCCGCCGACGGCGCCTTCCGCCGGCACCGGGCGGGCGTCCAGGCCGGCCGCGGTCAGCTGCGAGGCGATGACCTCGGCCCGCACGGTGAGCTGGGCCCCAGTCGCGGTCAGGGCCTCGGCGACCGGTGCCGGCGGCCCGGCCAGCGTGGCCTCCAGCGCGGCGGCGGTGAGCTTGTCGACCCGCAGCGCGCGGGCCAGCGGGTGCCGGGACAGCTGGCTGACCAGGTCGGCCCGGCCGAGCAGCAGGCCCGCCTGGGGCCCGCCGAGCAGCTTGTCGCCGCTGGCGGTGACCAGGGCCGCCCCGGCCTCCAGCCAGGTCGCGGCGTCCGGCTCGTCGGGCAGCGCAGGATGCGGGGTGAGCAGGCCGGACCCGATGTCGCCGACCACTGGCGCGCCGAGCAGGGCCAGCTCAGCCATGCTGGCGCTGGAGGTGAAGCCCTCGATCCGGTAGTTGGACGGGTGCACCTTGAGCACGAAGCCGGTCTGCGGGCCGACGGCGGCGGCGTAGTCGGCCGCCGTGGTCCGGTTGGTGGTGCCGACCTCGCGGATCCGGGCCCCGGTCGACTCGAGCAGGCCGGGCAGCCGGAACCCGTCCCCGATCTCGATCAGCTCGCCGCGGCTGACCACGATCTCGCGGCCGGCGGCCAGCGCCGTGGCCGCCAGGACCAGTGCGGCGGCGTTGTTGTTGACCACGTGCACCGACTCGGCGGCCGGAACCGCCGCGGCCAGCGCCCTGAGCATGCCGCTGGCCCGCCGGCCGCGCGTGCCGGACCCGAGGTCGAACTCGATGTCCGTGCAGCCGGCGGCGGCCTGCACCGCCTGCCGGGCGGCCGCCGACAGTGGCGCCCGGCCCAGGTTGGTGTGCAGCAGCACGCCGGTCGCGTTGATGACCGGGGTCAGCGAGGCCGCCGCGGCGGGCAGCTCGGCGACGGCGGCGTCGGCCACCGCGGCGGGCTCGATGTCCCCCGCCCTGGCCCGGTCCTGCGCGCGGCGGACGGCGGCGAGCACGAGCGGCCTGCCCAGGCGCTCCTGCGCTCCCGCCAGCCGCGGATCAGCCAGCACCGCGTCTGTGCGCGGGATCAGCCTCCGGACGTCCACGAGGGCGAACATACCTGCACCGAGTAGCTAGTTGGCCGACCGTGAACCCGTCTTCTTTACCGGTTTGCCGGCACTTTGCATAAGGGGGCACCCGGGGGGTACGCGCCATGTGGAAGTCTTAATCATCCGATTACTCGAGGAGTGGTACCTGATGGCTGCTGTGGCACGTATTCCGCGCAGACGCGGCGGGGTGTGTGGGGTGCTGCTGATTCTGCTCGGAGCCTGGGGCGGCCTGGCCCCCTTCGTCGGGCCGTACTTCCACTTCGCCTATACGCCGGATACGGCGTGGCATTACACGACAGGGCGGCTCTACCTGTCGGTGATTCCGGGTGGCGTGGCGTTGCTGGCCGGGGTGGTGGTCCTGCTGACGCGCTTGCGGGGCGTCGGCGTGGTCGCCGGGGTGCTGGGCGTGCTGGCCGGAGCCTGGTTCATCGTCGGGGCCGGGTTCGTGAGCACGGTGCTGAACCGGCCGTCGATCTCACCGGGCGTGCCGGTGCCGCACAGCGGCTCCGGGATCGTCAGCAGCCAGTGGAGCTACCTGGAGACGATTGGCTTCTTCACCGGGGTCGGGGTGCTCATCCTCCTGATCGCGGCGATCGTGATGGGTCGGTTCTCGATGCTCTCGGCCGGTGACGTCGTGGACGCGCAGGACGTCGACTTCGACCAGTACCCGTCGGTCACCCCGGCCGATGCGACGATGGCCGAGCCGGTGAGCCAGACCTTCACCCCCAGCCCGCGGCCGTTCCCCGGCGAGGAGACGACGCAGACCCAGGACGCGGTGCCGCCGTTCGGCACGGGCCAGTTCCCGGCCACGTCGGCCAGCCCGTTCCCGCCGGCCGAGCCGCCGGGAACCTTCCCGCGGTCGTCTCCGGCGCGCTAGCCGGGGCGTATGCGCGTCCCGGTTGTCACTCGGCCAAGGGGCCCGCGTCCATGGGCGCGGGCCGTTCGCGGCTAGACCGCGCGCTCGGGGTGGGTAGCCGTGAAATGCAGCGGAAAATGCGGGTTGCGGCAGCGGTGGTACTGGAGCGCGCCGCAGCGCGGGCAGGTCCTGGTCCGCACGGCGGCCTCCAGGTGGGCCCGCTCGTCGGCACTCAGCCGCCGAGGCTCGGGGGCGACGTAGGGCACCTGGCCGCGGGCTCGCAGCTCGAGCTCGCGCAGGAACTCCTCGTAACTGGCCAGGCACTCCGCGCACCGGCAGCCCTGCTGCCAGGACAGCACCGTGCCGTGTGGCGGCGGCGCCGGAGGGATATCGGACAGGCGGCCGTCCGCGTCTGACCCGAGTGGTCGCATCTGCCTCACCAGCATCTGCCTCACCAGATGGAGGGTGCCTGGCGGAGGCGGACGGGAATCGAACCCGCCGACGGCGCTGCGCGCCGTCCGCCGGTTTTGAAGACCGGGGGGGCCACCAGGCACCCAGACGCCTCCGGCATTAGACCCTACCGGCCGGCTCGGGCAGCCTGCGGGCGCCCGGGCCCGGCACGGGAGTGACTTCGCGCGCCGAGCCCAGCACGTGCCCGGCCGCGCAGGCCAGCTGCTGGGTGACCGGCTCGCCGCAGTCCCGGTGGGTCAGCGACACCAGCGACCCGTTCGGGCCCGGCGCGTGCTTGTTGCCCCACTCCAGCAGGGCCACGATGACCGGAAACAGGTCGATGCCCTTCTCGGTCAGCCGGTACTCGCTGCGGGCGCGCTGACCGGCTTCCTGGTAGGGCACCTTGCGCAGGATCCCGGCGTCGACCAGGCGGTTGAGCCGGTCGCTGAGCACCTGGCGCGGGGCCCCGGTGCGGCGCTGCATGTCGTCGAAGCGCCTGATCCCGTTGAACACCTCCCGCAGCACCATGAACGACCACCGCTCGCCGACCGCGGACAGCGCGGAGGCGATCGTGCAGTCCTGCGTGTCGTAGCCGATTGCCCAGGATGCCGCCATAGTGAACAACGCTAAGTCTGCTTGACAGACTTAGCAAGCCGAGCCCATGCTGGGTTCATGATTGGAACTCAGCACAACCGCGCGGAGTTCATGCTCCGCGCGGGCACCCCAGCGGATGCCGAGCGAGTGCGGGCCTTCGTCGCCGGGCTGTCGCTGCGCAGCCAGTTCTTCCGGTTCTTCGCCAGCGTGGCCACACCAAGCTCGAGCCTGCTGCGCTCGCTCACCGGCGCCGACGGCCGGGCCGACGTGCTGATCGCCGTGGACCCAGTCGGCGACGTGGTAGGTCACGGCATGGTCGTGGACCGCGCGGGGGGCAACGGCCGCTGCGTGAGCGACATCGGGGTGGTGGTGACCGACGTCTGGCAGGGCCGGGGCGTGGGCTCGGCGCTGCTCCGGGCGCTGGCCCGGCGGGCGGCCGATCGCGGGTCCGCGGAGCTGGTGATGGACGTGCTGCCGGAGAACAACCGGATGCTGGGCATGATCGACCGCCGCTGGCCGCGGGCCCGGCGCAGCCGCAACCGCGACTCGGTCACGATCCGCGCATCACTGACGACCCGGGCGCCCGCCGCCCCGGCACCCGCCATCCCGGCACCCGCCATCCCGGCACCTGCCGTCCCGGTGCCCGCGACTAGGACGAAGTGGCGTAGAGGGAGTCGATGATGTCGGCGTACTTGGCGTGGACGACCCGGCGCTTGAGCTTCAGCGTCGGGGTCAGCTCCTCGCTCTCCGCCGTCCACTCCAGCGGGAGCAAGCGCCAGGCCTTGACCTGCTGGACCCGGGCCAGCTTCTCGTTGGCGGCGGCCACCGCCTCGCCGACGGCCTCGAGCACGGCCGGGTGCTCGGCCAGCTCGGCCAGGGAGCCGGGCTCGATACCCCTGGCCCTGGCCCAGGCCGGGGCGACCTCGCCGTCCAGGGTCAGCACGGCGACCACGTAGGGCCGGCGGTCGCCGTAGGCCAGGGCCTGGCCCACCAGCGGGTGGGCGACCAGCAGGTTCTCGATCCCGGCCGGGGCCACGCTCTCGCCGCCGGCGGTGATGATCAGCTCCTTCTTGCGGTCCACCACGGACAGGAAGCCGTCGGAGTCCAGGGCGCCGATGTCGCCGGTGTGCAGCCAGCCGTCGGCGTCGAGCAGGTCGGCGGTCTGCTCGGGCAGGTTGACGTAGCCGGGGGTGTTGAGCGGGCCTCGGGTCAGGATCTCGCCGTCCTCGGCGATCTTGATCTCGGTGCCGATGACGGGCCGGCCGACGGTGCCGAGCTTGAACTCCTCCAGCGTGTTGGCGGTGAACGCGCCGGTGGTCTCGGTCATCCCGTAGACATCCAGGATGCGCAGGCCCAGGCCGGCGAAGAACGCCCCGACCTCGGGCGGCAGCGGTGCCGCCGCGCTGACCACGATCTCGGCCTCGCCCAGGCCGAGCAGGGACCGGATCGGCTTCAGCACGGCCTCCTCGGCGGCGGCGAACTCGGCCGCCAGCTCGACCGAGGTCTGGTGGCCGAACTGGCAGCTCTGCACGTAGCGCAGGCCCGTCTCCATGGCCCCGGCGACGGCCGCCCGCCTCGACTCGTCGGCCTCGGCGGCGAGCAGCGCCTGGATGCCGGCCTGGATCTTCTCCCACACCCGGGGCACCCCGAAGAACGCGGTCGGCTTGACCTCGCCGACGGTGCCGATCAGCTCGGCCGAGGCGTTGTGGCAGAAGTAGACGTGCCAGCCGTTGCCGATGGCCAGGTAGAGGGTGAACATGCGCTCCGCGATGTGGGCCATCGGCAGGTAGGACACCCAGCGCGTGTGCGGCCGCGCGTTGCCGGCCGCGGTGACGCTGAGCAGCTCGTAGACGATGCTGGCGTGGGTGATGACGACGCCCTTGGGCGCGCCGGTGGTGCCCGAGGTGTACAGCAGGGTGGCCGGGTCGCCGGGGGCGATGGCCGCGGTCCGGCGCTCGATCTCGGCCGCCCGCCCCGGCAGCTCGGCGGCGCCCAGGGCGAGCAGGTCGCCCCAGGTGCGGAACGGCTCGCCCGCCGGGCAGGCCGCGGCGTCCCTGACGATCACGTGCCGCAGGCCGGGCAGCTGGTCGAGCACCGGCTGCCAGCGGGCCAGCTCGGCCGCCCCGTCGATGACCGCGATGCGGGCGTCGCAGTTGGCCGCGACGTAGGCCACCTGGTCCGGGGCCAGGGTCGGGTAGAACGTGACCGGCACTCCCCCGGCGTGCAGCGCGCCGTAGTCGGCCAGCACGTGCTCGACCCGGTTGGGCATCATCAGCGCGACCCGCTCGCCCGGCTCGAGGCCGAGCGCCGCGAACGCAGCCGCCAGCTGGAGCGCGCGCTCGCGGGTCTGGCCCCAGGTCAGGGTGTGCCACGGGCCGCCGTCGCGGTCGGTGTAGGCGGGCCGGTCGCCCCACTGGCCAGCCGCCGCGGCCAGCTCGCTGCAGATCGTCCGGCCCGCGGCCTCGTGCTCCATGTCGGTGCGCTGCTCTAGCACGGTCACTGTTACCTCCGGTGGCTGAGCCGCGGCTGATGGTGCGGCGGCGCCGACTGACTATCGCTCCCGGGCGCCGGGGCGCAAGACTGGCTTCATTACAGTGCAGGCATGGGCATGCAGACAAGCATCCGGCTGACCCAGTACGCGCACGGCGGCGGGTGCGCGTGCAAGATCCCGCCCGGCGAGCTGGAGGAGGCCGTCGCCCGGCTGATCCCGGAGCGGCCCGCCCCCGATCTCCTGATCGGAGTGGAGCACGGCGACGACGCGGCCGTGGTCCAGATCGGCCCCGGCCGGGCCGTGGTGGCGACGGCCGACTTCTTCACCCCGGTGGTGGACGACGCCTATACCTTCGGCCGGATCGCGGCCACCAACGCGCTCTCCGATGTCTACGCTGTCGGCGGCGAGCCGCTGGTCGCGGTCAACCTGCTCGGCTGGCCGCGGGACGTGCTCGACGCCGGCCTGGCCGCCGAGGTGCTGCGCGGCGGGCTGGTGGCGGCCACGGCGGCCGGCTGTCACGTGGCGGGCGGGCACAGCATCGACGACCCGGAGCCCAAGTACGGCATGGCCGTGACCGGGCTGGCCGACCCGGCCGCGCTGCTGCGGATCGACGCCGGCCGCCCCGGCCTGCCGCTGTCGCTGACCAAGCCGCTCGGCACCGGGGTCCTGAACTCGCGGCACAAGGCCACCGGCGAGGTGTTCGAGCAGGCCATCGCGGTGATGACGATGCTCAACGCGGAGGCCAGCCGCGCGGCGCTGGCGGCCGGGATCCGGTGCGCCACCGACGTCACCGGCTTCGGGCTGCTCGGGCACCTGTTCAAGCTGGCCAGGGCCAGCGGCGTGACCGCGGTCATCGACCGGGCCGCGGTGCCGCTGATCGAGGGGGCGGCGGCCGCGCTGCGGGACGGATTCGTGCCCGGCGGGAGCCGGCGCAACCTGGACTGGGTGGCCCCGCACGCCGACTTCGGCGCCGCCAGCGAGGACGACCTGCTGCTGCTGGCCGACGCGCAGACCTCCGGCGGGCTGCTGCTGGCGGGCGAGATCCCCGGCGCCCCGGTGATCGGCGAGCTGGTCCCCCGCGGCCCGGCCGTCCTGGTCGTCCGCTGACGCGCCCCCGGCTCGGCCCCGCTGACCCGCCCCCGGCTCGGCCCCGCTGACCCCGCCCCGCGGGGCCGCCGGCCGGCCCGGCCCCGCCGCATTCGCCCAGGCCAGCGGCTCGCAGATGCCCGCCTGCGCCCCTCATGGGCGCATTGACCCGATTTTCAGCCCGTGTTATGATGCCGTGACAGCGAAAGGAAACCTTCCTAACTTTCATGGCGCCGCAGACGACGGCTTGCCCCTGGCCCTGGTCGGCATCCCGGAAGTCGCAGAGCGCGTCATGACCTCGCGGAGGGCTTGATGGTAAGCGGACAAGACGTCGTCTCCGGACTTGGCTTCGGCCCGGCGCCCGGCATGAGGGACGAGGATGGCCTGGCGGACGTGGCCGCCATGGAGGCTGAGTTCCCCGAGTTCGCCATCTGGCAGGAATACGCCGGAGAGCGGATCCAGTACATTGCCCGCCGGATGCGCCGCGGCGTGCATCCGCACACGATCGTCACCTCAGACCCGGCCGAGCTGCGGGCCTGCCTGATCACTCGCGGTCGCTAGCCCGACCCCTGCCCCGCGGTGCCAGCCGGCGCCGCGGGGTTTTGCGTTGCGGGCTTGCGTTGCGGCGCCGGCCCCGGCCCGGCCCGGACACCGGCCCCGGCGGCCCCGGCGCGGCGTGCCGCGCGAAGATCACTATGCGTGGCATCTGGCGTACATTGCCTCCGACGGTCCGCACGCCAGCAGTCACGGGAGCGCAGCATGGAGATCAGCACGCAGGCTCAGCCTCAGCCGCCCGCCTCCCCTCGCAGACCCGAGGCCGAGGAGCAGCTGGAGCTGGTCGACGACGCCGGCCGGACCATCGGCGTCGCCGGGAAGCTGGCCGCCCACCAGGCGCCCGGGCACCTGCACCGCGCGTTCTCGGTGTTCCTGTTCAGCCCTCCCGGCGCGCAGCCGTCCACCCGCGGCCCGCTGATGCTGCTCCAGCGCCGCGCCGCCAGCAAGTACCACTCCCCCGGCGTCTGGTCCAACACCTGCTGCGGCCACCCGCGGCCCAGCGAGCACCCGCGAGCGGCGGCCGTCCGCCGGGTCCGCGAAGAGCTCGGCCTGACCTCGGTCGCCCTCACCGCGGCGGGCATCGTCCGCTACCGCCACCCGGACCCGGACACCGGGCTGGTCGAGCACGAGTACAACCACCTGTTCACCGGCTGGGTGAGCGAGCCGCCCGAGCCCGACCCGGCCGAGGTGTCCGCGACCACGCTGGTGTCCGCCGCCGACCTGGCCCGGCTACGCGACCGCGAGCCGTTCTCGGCCTGGTTCGACACCGTGCTGGACGCCGCGCGGCCCGCGCTGCGCGCGCTGACCGGCTCCGACGCCGGCTGGTGACGGCGACCGCTGGCGGCTCGCCGGCGACCGAACGGCATTCTGATTGCCCTTAGGCCCGGCCCCCATCCCGTGCCGATTCGCCGCGCACTATGATCTTCCGGTCCGCCGGCCCGGGTTCTCCAGTGGCCGAGCAACGCGAAGCGTAGTCATTGCATTGCTTGTTGCATTTGCTTGTTAGTCGACCCCGGTAAACACTAAATGGAGAAAGACCGGGATTTAGGGTCATCCGGCCTGGCCAGCGCCGTCCTCGCCGGTAACCCCGTCCCGATCCGAAGCCAGCCGGTGCCGGGTCGCGCTGACCGGAAGTCGTATTGCCGAGAAGGGTCATCAGATCGTGAGTAGTCAGATCGACGCCGCTATTGAAGCGGTGAGCGAGAACATCGGCGGGTGGGTGCCGGAGAACGCCCTGGACCTGGACGCGTTCCTGGCTGGCCTGCCGGTCCTGTTCGAGACGGTCGCATCCTCGGTGGCGGGCGTCGCCGAGCTGCTCGGCGCGGAGTTCCCCGTCCACCCCTCGGTTCCCGAGCACCTCCAGGAGATCGCCGCCACCGTCGCGGGCATGGGCGAGTTCGCCGGGGAGGCACACGCCATCCATCGGGTCGCGCACGCGGCCGAGATGGAGCGCATCGAGAACCCTCGTCCCAACGAGAGGCTGTGGGATGTGGTCGAGAATCAGTGACGTCATGACCGCGTCCCTGACCGGCTCCCCATCCCCAGCAGAATCGAGTTCCGGCGCGGCGCCGACCGCGTGGCGTCGGGCACTGCGCCTGGGCCCGCTGACCACGGTCACGCTGTACGCGGCGGGCACCGCGGCCGGGCTGGCCCGGCTGGCGCCGCTGGCCATCGCCGTCTGCTGCCTGGCCCTGGCCGCCGGGCTGGTCCTGATCGCGCTGCTGACGGCCAGGAACCTGCCCATCGCCGTCTACGGCAGTGCCTGCGCGGTGGTGGCCGGAGGCTGGCTGGGCTACGCGGCGCTGGCCGCCCCCTGGTCGTGGCCGCCGGCCGTGGTCCTGGCGGTGGTGGCGGCGGTGCTGATCCCGGTCTACCCGGAGATCCGCCGCCGCCAGGAGCAGGAGGCCGAGCGGGCCCGGCTGGCGGCCGAGGCCGAGGCGGCCGCCAAGGCCCAGCGCAAGTGGCCCGACCTGCTGGCCCGCATCGGGCACAAGGGCATCAGGTGGGCCGGCCAGGAGCCGACCCTGGCCGGCTACCTGGTCCACCTGCGGCTGCCCGGCTCCGGGCACGTCACCTACTCGGCCCTGGCCCCGGCGACCGAGAAGCTGGAGGTGGCGGCCCGGCTGCGGCACGGCTCGCTGCGATTCGAGCGCGGCACCCAGGCCCACGAGGTGATCCTGCACGTGGCCGAGCGGGACGTGCTGGCCGAGACCGTGCTACTGCCGGCCGAGCCCGGCACGCTCACCATCACCCGCCCGGTGCCGGTCGGCCTGTTCGAGGACGGCCAGGTCTGCGCGGTCACCCTGCGCGAGGTAGCCACCCTCATCGTCGGCCTCCGGGGCAGCGGCAAGTCCAACTTGTTGAATGTTCTACTAGCACAGCTCGCGCGGTGCCCGGATGTGCTGATCTTCGCCATCGACCTCAAGGGCGGCCGGATGGCCGCGCCGTGGATCGAGCCGTGGCTGGCGGGCCGCACCGCGCGCCCGGTCGTCGACTGGCTGGCCACCGACCGCGAGGAGGCCGCGCGGATGCTGCGCGCCCTGGAGCGGGCCGTGCAGGCCCGGTCCAGGTCCGGCAGCGGCGGCGAGAAGATCTCCCCGTCGCCGCGCCAGCCCGCCGTCCTGCTGGTGTGCGACGAGATCGCGGTGATCCTGGGCGTCGGCACCGGCGGGCCGCGCAGTTCGCTGGACGGCGTCACCAACACCGCGCTGGCCCGCCTGGCCACCCAGCTGGTCATGACCGGCCGCTCCGAGGCCATCGACCTGATCATGGCCACCCAGCGCGGCACTCCGACCATGATCGGCTCGGCCGACCTCAAGTCACAGTGCGCGCTGCGCATCGGCCTCGGCGTGGCGTCCAGGAACGACGCCCAGCTGATCATTCCCGACGACGCGCAGATCGCCACCGACCTGGCCCGGCTCGGCCACCCCGGCACCGGGATCGTCCAGCAGGGCAAGAACGGCCGGGTGCTGCCGGTCAAGTTCTACCGGATCGAGCACGAGATGATCAGCGAGATCGCCGAGCGGTACGGGCATGTCCGGCCCGGCCCGGACAAGCTGCTGGAGGAGGCACTCGGCGACGACTACCGGACCCGCTGGTCGCCGGGCCGGATCGCCCGGATCCCCGGCGTCGGCAGCCGGCCGCTGGTCCCGGCGCTGGCCGGCGGCCAGCAGCGGATCCCCATCGAGCCCCCGCCCCAGCCCGAGGCCCTGCCCGCCGGCCCGTCAGCGGCCGCGCCGCAGACAGCCCGGCAGACCCTGCCGGAAACCCTGCCGGAAACCCCGTCGCCGACCCCGCCAGACAGCCAGCCCGAACTCCCGGCCCCCCCGTCTAACGGCCGGGCCGAGGAGCGCTTCGCCGAGCTCACCGCCAGCGCGGCCCTGGACGCCGGGCATCCGGCCCGCGACCGCATCGCGGCCATGCTCAGGTCGGCCGGGGTCAAGGGCCTGACCGTCCGCGGCATCGCCGAGCAGCTCTCCGTCTCGGGCCACGACGTCGCCCAGCAGACGATCCACCGATGGCTGGCCGAGGAGGCCGTCGCCGGCCGGGTGGAGCACGCCTCCTACGGCCGCTGGAAATGGCGTTCCGACGATTAACGGGGCCCGGTTAGGTGGGTGCCCGGCTCTGGATCCCAGTCCGGCCCGGGCGGCGGGCAACCTAGTCCGGGCTCGCGCGTGTTAGTGGCGTGAACAATCCGAATCGACCGGCCGCCCCTGGCGGCATCCTCGCCGCGCTGGCCGGTGACGCACTGGCTGTCGCGGCTCGCCGTCTGTCTGCATCCCGGTGCCGATAAGCGCAACGCCCACCAGGACCACCGACCTGGTGTGGTCGTTCGAGCCCGGTAAGGCCGGCCAGTTCCTGATCCTGATCGGCTCGACGCTCCGCTTCACTGGCGGCACCG
>Ga0134126_10004878_pt1 | contig 16773 bp, 14 predicted proteins | sample KB31752_FD_96881 | JGI IMG/M metagenome (GOLD analysis project Ga0134126, IMG submission 96881) | Terrestrial soil microbial communities with excess Nitrogen fertilizer from Kellogg Biological Station, Michigan, USA - KB3-175-2 | ecosystem: Environmental > Terrestrial > Soil > Unclassified ...
TCGCGTTGCTCGTCTTCGGCTTCGCGCTCGGCTACCTCGCGCGCGTGATCAGGGTACGCGCGTAGCGCGCTACGGGCCGGCGTTGCCGCGCACGTGCGTGCTGCCGCCGCCGCCTTCGTTGTAAACGTCGACCGGGGTGCCGTACTGGACCCAGGAGTAGATCGCCGCCGCGTTGGGGATCGGCACGCGCAGGCATCCGTGGCTGGCCGCGTAGGTCGGCAGTTCGGCGTAGCCGTGGATCGCGTAGCCGCGGATGAAGTAGTTGGAGTCGACCATGCCCTCAGAGTTGGTGCCGGGCGTCTTGGAGTAGACGGTGAAGCGCCCGATCACGGTCGGCGTCGAGGGCTTGCCGGAGCTCATCGTGTAGATCGCATGGATGCGCCCGCCGGGTTCGATCTCGGCCAGCACCTGTTTGGTCAGGTTGGCCTCGACGTGGCGGCCGTCGTGCCGGTAGCGCACCGGGAACGCGCCGACGCCGTGGATCAGGCGCACGAACACTTCACGGCCGGAGTAGGCGATCCGGTTCAGGTTCTCCATCTTGCGGTAGGCGATCAGCGCGCGGCCGGTCGCTTCGTCGAAGACGCCGTTCAGCGGCACGACGTAGTGGAGGTTCCAGAGCTCCGACTGCAGCAGGCGCACCGAGGGACCCGAGGAGCCGGGGCCGACGTTCGGGTTCACGACCCGCAGGCTGCGTGAGCGGCCGCTGAACGCCGCCTGCTGCGGCGTCGCGTAGTGCGCGGCGTTCACCTGCATCAGCCCCGAGTAGTGGCTCGTGATGCCGAGGTGGAACTGGCCGGCGCCGTTGCCGAGCGGCAGCACCGCGACCGTCTGCACGGCGACCTTGCGCCCATCGCGGTAGGTGCTGACCTTGACGGTCTGCCCGGCGACATAGGGGATCACGATCCCGCGCACGACGAAGCGCCTGCCGGCCATGGTGAACGCCGGCGTGCCGCCGACTTTCTGCAGCACGAGCTGGATCTTGCCCGCCGCCTGGCCGGGCACGGGGGCCGGGGCTGCCGGCTTCGGCGTCGTCACCGGCGGGGTCGGGCCTTTGGCGGCGGCGGCGCCCGCTGGCAGCGCGGCGAGCAGGGCGAGGGCGGCGCAGCATGCGCCGAGTCGGCGGGAGGTCGTTCTCATGGCAACGATCCTACGTGGCCGGGCGGGCGAGTATCGCCGCCTGCTGGACGCCGGGAACGATCAGGCCCGCGCGCTTGCAGGTCCAGATCACGGCTGTCACGCCGCCGAGCGCGGCCACGATCAGGGCCAGGCCGCCGAGCCAGCTCCAGCCGGCGAGGCTCGCGAACGCCAGCGAGTTGTTGAGCGAGTGCGCTCCCATGCCCGGGTACAGCGAGCCGCTGTAGCGGTAGAGCAGGCACAGCCCGAAGCCGAGCGCCGCCAGCGGCAGCAGGTCGAGCGCCGGTGCCGAGCTCGCGTGCACGCCGCCGAACAGCAGCCCGTCGGCGATCGCCGCCGGCAGCAGCCCCCACGAGCGCAGCGCCGTGAAGACGTAGCCGCGGAACAGGAACTCCTCGCACATGGGCGCCACGACGCAGGTGAGCCCCGCGCTGAGCACGAGCAGCAGCGTGCTTTCTTTCGTGCCGAGGTTTTCGAGCAGTTTCTCTTTCGGCGGGTTGACGATCTGCGACCAGAGCGCGTTCAGCAGGAGGAAGGCGACCACGAGACCGAGCACCATCAGGGCCGCGGCGCCCCAGCCGACGCCCGGCCTGCGCAGGCCGAACTGCCACGCGCGCGCCGCCCGCCCGCCCATGCGCGCCACCAGCAGCGGCGCCGCGACGAACGCGAGGTCCTGGACGAACGTGTCGGCGATCGTCAGTCCCGGGGGCGTGTGGGAGCTCGTCACTTCGACGCCGAGCGCGACCGCCGGCAGGTCCACGACGAGCGCGGCGATCGCCGTCAGGATGAAGGCGCCGAGCAGCGCGAGGAACGCCGACCACCACGGCCAGCCCGGCAGCGGCGCCGCGGAACGGTCGCCCTCGACCGGCTCAGCGGGCTTCGGGCGCGGGGCCGGCGAGCTTCCGACGGGCGGAGGCACGCGCACCGGCTGCGGCACGCGCCCGGGCGGGACGCTCCCATGCGGGGCCATCTCAGGCCACCCAGTGCCAGGTGGCGAACTGCGCGCCGAACACCACCATCAGCACGGCCGAGAGGCCGATCACGGGCTTGCGCGCGCGCGGATGCTCGGCCAGCCAGGCGCCCAGGGCGATCTGCAGCGGGAAGAGCACGAGCACGAAGCGCGGCAGCGACATCAGCGGCTGGCCGCTCACCGGGTATGACAGCGGCAGCGCGAGCGCGGCGATCACATACAGGCCGTAGGCGCCCGGCAGGCGGCGCAGCACGAGCACGATCAGCGGGATCGCGAGCAGCAGAAAGCCGAGCAGCTCGAGGTTGTGCCCGGCGGCCACCGTCGGGCTCCCGGGCGCGGCCGGGAAGTACCGGTGGGCGTGCTGGAAGGAGAGCAGCTGGCGGGCGCCCTCGAACGCGGCGCGCAGGCCGTCCCACACCGCGACGTAGGGACCGGCGAAGTGCCGCCCCCAGATCTGCTGTGAGCGGAACGGCGCGAGCCCGTCCCCGCCCGCGAGCGCGAGCCAGAGCCCGAACAGCGCGACGGCGACGGGGATCGCGGCCACCCAGAGGACGTCGGCGCGCAGCTTGTAACGCGGCCGGCCCACCCACGCGAGCCGCCCGGCGGCCGGGCGGTCGGGCGGCCGGTCGCGGCGCGGGCCGTAGAGGTAGATCGCGAGCGCGGGTGCGAGCAGCACGAGACCGGTGCTGCGTGTCGCGGCCGCAAGGCCGCCGAGCACGCCGACGAGCGCCCACCGGCCCTCGCGCGCGCTCCAGAACAGGCCGACCGAGAGCGCCAGGTACAGCGACTCCGAGTACACCGCGGAGAGGAAGAAGGCCATCGGCGCGAACGCCGTCGCCAGAACCGCGAGACGCGCGGCGTCCATCGAGCCGATCTCGATCGCGGTCAGGCGGTGGATGCCGTACAGGGCGAGGGCGAGCGCGACGAGCGACAGCAGCACGCCGGCGAGCACCGGCGGGCTGCCGAGCCATGTGAGCGCGCGGATGCTGAGCGGGTACAGCGGGAAGAACGCGGTTCGCGCGGCGGTGAAGTGACCGAGGTCGGGGCGGTAGCCCTGGTGGGCGATCACCAGGTACCAGGCCGAGTCCCAGCGCGCGGCCGGCGCCGCGAGCAGGTCGCCGAGCCAGCCGAAGCCGCGCGTCGTGCCCGGCGGGTCGAAGGCTTTGCGCGCCGGCCCGAAGCCGAACGCGAGCACGGTCCCGACGCCGGTCGCCCACACCAGCAGGCGGGAGCTCCACAGCGCGCGCCAGCTGTCACGCACCGCGGCCATCCGCTCCGGGTCCGAGCGCAGCTCGTGGAGGCGCCTCGCCCTCGCCGGCGACGGCTCGGCCTGCGGCGGAGCAGCCGGCGCCTCGGCCGCCGGCTCTGCCTGCAGGCCGGGGATCGCGATCTCGGCGGTGTCGGTGTTCATGCGCTGTGATCGAGCCTAGAGATCGGCGGCCGCGAACCTGCAACCAGCCGCCGACGGCACGGTAACCTCGAAGCTGCCCCGATGTCCCGACAAGCCCGACAGCGCCGTCGCCGGCACCACGGCAGCGGTGGCGCACGCTTCGCCCTGATCGCGGGCGGCACGGCCATCACGGCGTTGATCGTCGCGGTGATCGTGGCCGTCGCCTACGTGCTGAACGTGGCGGCCTCCGCGACGCCGCCGGACCGCCTGCACCCGCTCGTCACCGGAGGCTCCTCGCAGGTGTACGCCTCCGACGGCACGCGCCTCGGCTTCATCCAGTCCGACGAGCTGCGCACGCCCGTGGGCTGGAGCGCGATCCCGACCGACCTCAAGGACGCGACGGTCGCGATCGAGGACCAGCGCTTCTACAGACACGACGGTGTCGACGTCACCGGCATCTTCCGCGCGGCGGTCAAGGACGCGCTCAGCGGCCAGACGCTGCAGGGCGCCTCCACGATCACGATGCAGCTGATGCGCAACCTCTACCTGGGCGACGACAAGCACACGCTGAGGCAGAAGATCATCGAGGCGAAGATGGCGCTCGACTACGAGAAAGAACACTCCAAGCACTTCATCCTCACCGAATACCTCAACAGCGTGCCCTACGGGACGGTCGGCGGGCAGACCGCGGTGGGGGTGCAGGCCGCGGCGCGGATCTTCTTCAACAAACCAGCCGCGCAGCTGAACCTGCAGCAGGCCGCGCTGCTGGCCGGGCTGCCGCAGGCGCCCTCGCAGTACAACCCGTTCGGCAGCCCGCGCGAAGCCCGGCGCCGGCGCAACGAGGTGCTCACCAAGATGGCGGAACTGCACTACATCTCCGGCGCCGATGCGGCGAGCGCGAAGCGGGCACCGCTTGAAGTCGAACACGGCACCTTCTACTCGCAGCGACGCGAGGACTTCTTCTTCGAATACGTCCACCAGCTGCTGAACAAGCGCTACGGCCGCGAGACCGTCGCCCAGGGCGGGCTGAAGGTCTACACGACGATCAACCTCAACATGCAGCGGCTCGCGCGCAAAGCGATCGCCGAAGTGCTGAACGAGCCCGAAGACCCGGCGGCGGCCGTCGTCACGATCAACCCGGCCGACGGCGACATCGAGGCGATGGCCGAGTCCGAGAGCTACGAGAAGTCGCAGTACAACCTCGCCGCGGACGGGCACCGCCAGCCCGGCTCGACCTTCAAGGCGATCGTGCTCGCCGACGCGCTCTCGCGGGGGGTCGATCCGAACAGCACGATCTACGACTCGCACACCCTGGCGCCCGGATGGCTGCCGCAGTACCCGACCTACGAAGTCAAAACGTTCGGCGGCGAGCAGAACGGGGCGATCAACCTCGTCTCGGCGACGCTCAAATCGGACAACACCGTCTACGCCCAACTGGCGGCGGACCTGGGTGAGAGCACGGTCACCGAAATGGCGCACAAGATGGGCGTCGTGAGCCCGCTCGAAAGCTTCGCCGCCGAGGCGCTCGGCGGTCTCAAACTCGGCGTCACACCGCTGGAGATGGCGAACGTCTACGCGACCCTCGCCGACGGCGGCTGGCGCAACAGCCCGATCGCGATCACGAAGGTGGTGTTCCCGAACGGGCGCGTCGACACGAGCTGGGGCAAGCCGCATCGCGTCAAAGTGCTCACCGAAGGGGTCACCGGCGAAGAGACCAAGATCCTGCACGAGAACGTCCAGAGCGGTACCGCGGTGCGCTCGGCGATCGGCTGCCCCACGGCGGCCAAGACCGGCACCACCAGCGAACTCGTCGACGCATGGCTGGACGGCTACAACTCCGAATACTCGACGGTCGTCTGGATGGGCTACCCGAACCGCCGCGTGTCGATGACCGACGTGCACGGCGAGCCCCAGCAGGGCGGCTACCTGCCGGCGGAAATCTGGCACGCGTACATGGACCCCGTGACCGAAGGGCATCCGTGCGCCGCGCTGAAAGAATCGAACGCCGGGATCAGCTTCAGCCCCTTCTACGGTCACTACGCGACGACCGGGCAGGCGATCGCCGCGCAGAACGAAGAAAGCGAATCGAAGAAGCCGGCGAAGCCGAAGGGGCCGAAGCTGCACGCCCCGCCCGGCTCCCACAGCCCGCCGGCGCCGCAGCACGCGCCGGCCCCCGCACCGCCCTCGACCGAAAAGGCCGGCGGCGCGGAACCGCACTAGCGCCCGCGGGCGGCGCTCCGTGCCGCCGTGAAAGCCCCGGCGCCGCGGCGCGCTGGTAGTTTGATGACTGGAAAATCGAGCTGAAGGCGGGCGCCGGGCGCGCCGGCCGGATTGGGATGGAGCGTGGCGAAGGAGGACAAGGTCGAATTCGAGGGCGAGGTGATCGAGGCCCTGCCGAACGCGATGTTCCGTGTGAAGCTGGACAACGACCACGTCGTGCTCGGACACGTCGCCGGCAAGATGCGGCGCTTCCGCATCAGGATCCTGCCGGGCGACCGCGTGCGCTGCGAGCTCTCGCCCTACGACCTGGACCGGGCGCGGATCGTCTACCGGCATCGCTGAGCGCTCTCTGATCGACTCGATCGCCGCCGCCCTGCGGAGCCCTGCGGGATCGGAGCGGCTGCTGGTCGGGATCGGAGACGACGCGGCGGTGACGCACGCGGGCGGCGAGCTGTGCGCCAGCTCGATCGACACGATGGTCGAGGGCGTGCACTTCCGGCTCGGCGACGGTTGGGCGACGCCGCCGGAGGTCGGTCACCGCGCGCTCGCCGGCGCGCTCTCGGATCTGGCCGCGGTCGGCGCCGCGCCCGGCGAGGCCTTCATCTCGCTCGGCCTGCCGCCGGGCTTCGCCGAGCAGCAGGCGCTCGAGCTCGCGCTCGGCGCCGACGCGCTGGCGTGCGAGACGGGAACGGCGATCGCCGGCGGCGACGTCGTCACCTCCCCCGTGCTGTTCGTCTCGGTGGCGGTGACGGGGTGGCTCGGCGCCGGCGAGCGGCCACTCACGCGTACCGGCGCCGGCCCCGGCGACCTCGTCGGCGTGACCGGCGAGCTCGGCGCCGCCGCCGCGCTGCTGGCGGCGCTCGACGGGCGCGCGGCGGGCGCGCTCGAGGCCGAGCCGGCGCTGGAGCGGGCGCGGCGGCCCGTGCCGCGGCTCGCCGAGGGACGCGCCCTCCGCGCGGCCGGCGCGAGCGCGGCGATCGACGTCTCCGACGGGCTGGCCGCCGACGCTGCGGCGCTGGGCCGCGCGAGCGGCGTCTCGCTCGCGCTCGAGGCCGATCTGCTGCCGCTGGCGGAGGGCGTCGCGATCGTCGCCGAACGCCTCGACCTCTCGCCGGCGGCGCTCGGCGCGGCCGGAGGCGAAGACTACGAGCTGTGCGTCTGCGTGCCGCCCGCCCGCCGCGACGCCGTCGAGGCTGCGCTGGCGGACGCCGGCGGCACGGGCGTCACGTGGATCGGCGAGGCGCGCGCGGGCCTGCCGGGCGCGCGGCTGCTAGACGGCCGGGGCGACGTAGTACGGGCTGAGGGATACGAGCACCGGTGGTAGCTCCCGGCGCGGCGGCGGGTGCAGCGGGTAGGAGAGCGGCCGCGCGATGTGGCCGCCCGTCAGCAGGCGGGCCGCACCGAGCGGTTCGGCGCGCGTCAGGCGACCGAACACCAGCAGCCGTTTGGCGGCGCTGAACAGCGGCGTGCAGGCGGAGAGGACGACGCGGCTGTAGCCGACGTTCGCGGTCGCGGCGCTGACGTCCGTCGGTGCGACGACGCGGTCGCCGACGACCGTGTAGGTGAAGCGGCCGTAGGGCATCGCCAGCCGGATCGTCTGCCCGCGGCGCAGCGAGTCGATGTGGCGGAACGGCGCCAGGTAGGTCGTGCGATGGCCCGCGATCAGGGTCGTGCCGGCGATGCCCGGGAAAGTCGTCGCGCGGTACAGGCCCGGGCCGCTCTCGAGATCGGAGGTGTCCGTGCCGTTGACCATCACGAAGTTCGCGCCGATGCTCGGGATCGAGATCTTCCCAATCGGCTTGCCGTTGCCCGTTTCGCGTTGCAGCGCGGCGGCCAGGTAGGCCACCCGCCGGCGCTCGTCGGCGAGACCCGCGAGCGCGTGCTGCTCGGCCGCGTTCGGGGGCGCCGCCTCGACGCGGGCGAGTTCGCCTTTCAGGTGATCCTGGCGGAGTTTCGCGATCAGCGCCGAGATCGGCTCCTGCCAGACGAGCGTGACGATGCCATCGGCGAGCGCCAGCGCGCCGATGGCGATCATCAGCACGGCAAGCGCGCGCCACGCCCGCGACGCGCGCGAGCGGCGGCCCGTGACGGGCCTCCCTGAGGTGATCGGGAACTGGCTCACCGCGCCCCTTATCGTCGCAGAGCCGACTCCGTACCTCCGAGCGAGCCCGGGCCTGCGTAGCTGAGCGGTCCGCGAATCGTGATCTCGACGCGCTCGTCGTGGTGGACGCCGCCCGTCGCGCCCGGCTGCGGGCGGGCGCGGGCGGCCACCATCGTCACCGCGGCGGCGCAACCGAACGCGAGGCTCCAGAGCAGCGCCGAGCCCAGCCCGACGTGCCCACCGGCGACGAGCAGCGCCGCCTCCCACGCCGTGCGTCCGAGCCCGTATCCGAGCTGGTGGGAGTAGAAGGCGATCAGCAGCACGAGCGGCACGAAACCGAGCGCGACGAGGCCGAGCGCGAGCGAGCGTCGCGGCCGCAGCTCCGGCGCGGCGATCAGAAGCCAGACGTGGACCGCGACCAGGAGCAGCAGCGCGGTGTAGGGGTTGCCGATCCAGACCAGCAACGCGAGCCCCGAGAGCAGCAGCACCGGCGGCAGCCCGGCAGACTCTCCGTCCGGCCTGAACACGGGTTCGGAGGCGCCGAGCCGTCGCAGCAGCGCGCCGAGCAGCATCCACGAGAGCACGAAGGTGAGGGCGACCGCGACGAGGCCGGTGACCGCCGCGGCGTCCAGCGCCAGCGCACCGTCAGGCACCGGCGCGGCGGGCGTCGCGCCGATGATGCCGAGACGTCCGAGCAGCCAGCAGAAGACGGCGCAGCAGAGGAACGGCAGCCCGCAGGCGAGCGTCCACAACGTCCAGGAGCCGACGCGCCGCCGGCGCCGGCGCAGTCGCGCGAGCCCGTCGGCCGCGGCCACGAGCGGCGGCAGCAGCAGCGTGCCGATCAGCAGGCGCAGAGCCCAGGCTGGCATCGTCTTCTGCCCGAGCACGATCCCGTCCTGCAGGGTCGTCGGCACGTCGGGAGCGGTGTCGAGCGCGTCGACCGCGCTCAGCACGCCGCGCCCGAGGCCTTCGAGCCGTGCCGCGTTCACGCGCTCGCCGGTGCTCGGCCCGCGTTCGCCGCTGGCCTGGACCAGCACCGTCGGGAGCCCCTGGGCATCGAGGACGCCCTGCTCGCCGGCGGCGAGCGGGAAGGCGAGATGGGCCAGCTGGCCGAAGGTGCTCGGCGCGCCCGGTTCCCAGCCGGTCTCGCGCTTGATCGCGTCGGAGACCGTGCGTGCGAGCGTCAGCGGCGCGGAGCCGAGGCCGTCGGAGTAGGGGACGACGATCGGCGTGCGCAGCCCCGTGGAGGCGAGGTCGCCGAGCACGATCGCGCCGTCGAAGGGCCCATGCACCCCGGCCGCTTCGAGGCCGGCGAGCAGGCTCTGAGCGCCGGCGTCGCCGCCGCTGCCCCCGCTCGTAGAGGCCAGCACGACGGTCCGCTTGGTCTCGCGGTTGGCGAACACCCGCGCCAGCTCGAGCAGCGAGGCGGTCGCGGACAGCTCGCCCCGCGCGCCCGCCCCGGCGGCATCGCGGTGGGCGACGATCAGGATCGGCGCGGCCGGGGTGGAGCCGGGCCGCACGGCGACCACCGTCTCCAGGCGCCGGTCGCCCTCGATCGTCTGGCCGGACGTGTGGAGCACGTGCACGGTGAAGCCGCCGCCGGCTGTGCCGCCGAGCTCGCGGAGCGAGGCGGCGACGTAGCGCGCCAGGCCGTTGTCGCCCGGGCCGCCGGGGCGCCGTTCCGGGTAGCGCGCCGCGAGGCTCTGCGTTTCCGCAAAGGCCCGCTGGCCTTCGAAGGCATCCGGCGCAAGCGTCGTCGTGTGTGGCGCCGGGCGGCCGCCGAGTGAGAACGCGGCGACGGCGAGGGCGAGCACGAACGGCAGGAATGCGGCACGGTACAAGCGCCCGTTCAGCATGCGCCCCAACCATAGAGCGGTGGGCGGGTGAGGAGTGTCCAGACCGGCGTCCTTGAGCCGCCCACACTTCACATATAGTGCCGCCGCGTGCTCCAGCCCGTCGCCGTTGCCAACAAGACGCTCGCCGACTACACGCACATCTGCGGGCGAGACCTGATCGCGGAGATCCGCGAGCTCGCCGAGCCGCTGGAGGGCAAGCGCGTGGTCCACGTCTCGGCGACCGCGTTCGGCGGCGGCGTCTCGGAGATCCTCTACACGCTGGTGCCGCTGATGCGCGACGTGGGGCTGGACTGCGAGTGGCACGTCATCTACGGTCGTGAAGAGTTCTTCAACGCCACGAAGCTGATGCACAACGCCCTGCAGGGGGCGCCCCAGGACCTCGACTCCGAGCAGTGGGCGACCTGGCGGCGCTTCAACGAGATGAACGCGCGCGAGCTGAGCGACGGCTGGGACGTCTGCCTCGTCCACGACCCCCAGCCCGCGGGCCTCCACAAGCTCGTGCCGGAGAAGGCGAAGGGATGGTTGTGGCGCTGCCACATCGACCTCTCGACCCCGAACCCCGACACGATCGCCCAGCTGCTGCCCTACATCGAGGACTACCCCGAGTCGCTGTTCCACACGGCCGAGTACGTCCCCGCCGGCATGAAAGGGCATGTCAACGTGGTGCCGCCCGCGATCGACCCGCTGACGCCGAAGAACATGGCGCTCTCGCCGGAGGACGCGTCCTTCGTCTGCGGCCAGTTCGGGATCGACGTCGACCGGCCGCTGATGTGCCAGGTCTCGCGGTTCGATCCGTGGAAGGACCCGCTCGGCGTGATCGACGCCTACCGCCAGGTCAAGGAGGAGATGCCCGACGTGCAGCTCGCGCTGGTCGGCTCGATGGCCAGCGACGACCCCGAGGGCTGGGACTTCTTCAACGCGACGATCGCGCACGCCGACGGCGACCCCGACGTGCACATCCTCAACAACTTCAACAACGTCGGCGCGATCGAGGTCAACGCCTTCCAGTCGCACTCGGACGTCGTGATCCAGAAGTCCACGCGCGAGGGCTTCGGGTTGACGGTCTCCGAGGCGATCTGGAAGGGACGGCCCTTCATCGGCGGCGATGTCGGCGGCATCCCGCTGCAGATCGAGGACGGCGTCTCGGGGTTCCTCGTCTCGAGCGTGGAGGAGTGCGCCCGCCGCAGCCTCGAGATCATGCGCGACCCCGAGCTCGGCCGGCGGCTCGGCCGCACCGGCAAGGAGTACGTGCGCAGCCACTTCCTGACGCCGCGCTACCTGCGCGACTACCTGCGCATCTTCAACTCGCTCCAGGAGGCCTAGAGATGGTCGATCCCACGACGCCGCACCGCCCACGGCACGCCGTCGTGGGATCGACCGTCTAGTGCCATGCCGGCACAGCGGACTCCGCTCGTGCTGGTAAGCAACCGCGGCCCTGTCACATACCACGCCGGGGGGGAGGTCCAGCGGGGCTCCGGCGGTCTCGTGACGGCCCTCACGGGCCTCGCCTCGCACAGGGAGGTCATCTGGATCGCCTCGGCGATGAACGAGTACGACGCCGAGGTCTCCGAGCAGCAGGGCGGCAAAGCGTTCGCCGTGCGCTCGCCGGGCGGCGGCACCTATCAGGTGCGCCTCGTGGTGAGCGACCCGGATGCGTATGACCGCTTCTACAACGTGTTCGCGAACCCGATGCTGTGGTTCATCCAGCACTACCTGTGGGACCTGTCGAACGCGCCGGACATCCGCCGCGAGGAGATCGAGGCATTCGAGTTCGGCTACAACGCGGTCAACGAGGACCTCGCGCGGGCCGTCGTCGAGGAGATCGACGGCGACGAGGAGCCCGTCGTGATGGTGCACGACTACCACCTCTACACGCTCCCCGACCTGGTGCGCCGCGCCCGTCCGGACGCGTTCCTGCACCACTTCATCCACATCCCCTGGACCCAGCCCGACGCCTGGAGGGTGCTGCCGACCAGGATCCGCGAAGAGATCTTCTCGGGGCTGCTCGCGAACGACATCATCGGCTTCCACACGCGCTCCTACCGCCACAACTTCCTGCAGTGCTGTCGAGACCTGATGGATCTGGAGGTCGACTTCGACGGCGGCGTGGTGCGCTTCGGCGAGCGCGAAGTGTGGGTGCGCGCCTACCCGCTGCCGATCGACCACGCCGCGACTCGCCAGATCGCGGCCGGCGCACGTGTGGCCGAGTTCGAGCGCCGGCTGCTCGAGCGCCGCCGCGACTTCCTGATCCTGCGCGTCGACCGCGCCGACCTCTCCAAGAACGTGCTGCGCGGCTTCTCCGCCTTCGACCTCTTCCTCGAGCAGCACCCCGAGTTCACCGAGCGCGTCACCTTCATCGCGCAGCTGATGCCCTCGAGGACCGACGTGCCCCAGTACGCCGAGTACCTGGAGCGGATCGAGGCGCTGGTGGCCGTCGTCAACCACCGCCACGGCACCCCCGACTGGATGCCGATCCAGCTGAAGCTGCGCGACGACCTCGACGAGGCGATGGCCGCGTACAAGCACTACGACGTGCTGCTCGTCAACGCGATGTTCGACGGCATGAACCTCGTCGCCAAGGAGGGGCCGATCGTCAACGAGCGCGAGGGCGTCTCGATCCTCTCCGAGAACACCGGCGCCCACGAGGAGCTCGGCGACTACTCGCTGTCGGTCAACCCGTTCGACATCCAGGAGCTCGCCGACTCGATCCACGCCGCGCTGACGATGAGCATCGGCGAGCGGCGGCGGCGGCGGACGGGCCTCGCCGAGATCGTGACCTCGCGCGATCCGGGCGACTGGATCGACGACCAGCTCGCCGACATCCGCGCGAAGGCGCGCTCGCAGGCCTCGGCGTAGGGCGACCTAGCCGGTGAACGAGGGCTCGGGCGTCGCACCGCGCACCGGAGCGCTCGTGCCGACCCGGCCTCGCAGCAGCCCGATCGCCACGGTCAGCACCCAGATCGGCAGCGCCAGCATCGGCACGAACGCGATCGAGCCGAGCAGGACGATCCCGACCACGACGCTGAAGCGCTGCAGGCGCACACCGAACAGTCCGGCCCGGCGGGCCTGGGCGCTCAGGGTCACGACGCTCAGCGATGCGGCCAGCATCCCCGCGACGCCCGCCAGGGCGAAGCCCGCGTCGTTGGAGAAGCGCAGCACGTCCGCGCCCGGGAGCGGCTGCGAGTAGAGCAGCGCGGTTGCCGCGGCGGTAGCCATCACGACTCCGCCGGCCGCCACGCAGGCCGCCGCCACCCCGGCCGCGGCGACCGGCAGCGGGCTCGCCGCGCTGCCCGCGCGTGCGGCCGCGGCGCTCCACAGCTGGGTGAGGAAGGCCATCAGGCACAGGCCCGCGAGCGCCAGCAGGATGCCGCTCGCCAGGTGCGCGGCCTGCTTGCCGTGCGTCGAGTAGGCCGCGACCCAGGTGTGGTCGGAGGCGCTGTTCTTCGGGGCGTTGCTCGCCACGATGGCGGCGAGGAACAGCACTACGTAGGCGATGCCGGTGAGGGGCGTGCGCCGGGTGTTCATCTTGGCTCCCTTGCGTCGAGGTCTACCGTCGCGCAGAAGCTAGGCGCCGGGCGGGCCCGTGTCGTCGGCCGCGAGGGCGATCTTGGCCGGGCCGCGCGGACCAGCGGAACGGCTCGCGCGTCATCCTCGGGGAGGACCCCCGATCCTCGTTTCTGAGGATGCCCCGGGCCGCGGGCGGCGTTAGCGTTGCGCACATGGAGTGGCGCAGCAGCGCGACCTTCCTGCCGCGGCCGGGTCCGGTCACCACCGACGCGCTGCTCGCGCTGTCGCTGCTGGCGGCGATCGAGCTCCAGCTTGCGCTCACGCCTTCGCTGCGTCACCCGCTCCCGGCCGCGCTCGCGGGCCTCGCGCTCGCGCTCGCCGTCGCCGCTCGCAGGCGCTCGCCGCTCGTCGCGATCCTCGCTGTCGCGGCCGTCCTCGCGCTGCAGGAGGCCTCCGACGGGCGCCTCACCCAGCACAGCGTCGGCGCGCTCGTCGCCATCGCCGCTCTGTTCTATGCCGCCGGCGCGTTCCTCGATGAGCGCGGCGCGGGGCTCGCGCTGGGACTCGGGATCGCAGGGATCCTGGCCGACACCGCGATCGTCGAACCGCGCTTCTCCGCGGTCATCTTCCCGGTCCTGTTCCTCGCAGTGCTGCCGTGGTCGCTCGGGCGGGTCGTCCGCGAGCGCCAGGCCGGCGAGCGCGCCGAGCGGGGCCGTGCCGAGCGCCTCGATGCCGAGCGCGACCAGCGAACGATCGCGGCGACCCTGGGGGAGCGCGCACGGATCGCGCGCGAGCTGCACGACGTGCTCGCTCACAGCGTCTCGGTCATGGTCATCCAGGCCGGAGGCGCGCGCACGGTGATGGATTCGGATCCGGCCGCCGCCGCCGCGTCGCTGCGGTCGGTCGAGCGCGCCGGCCGCGACGCGCTCGCGGAGATGCGCCGCCTGCTCGGCGTGCTCGGGGACGCGGCCGACCCGCGCGCGCTCTCGCCTCAGCCCGGGCTCGCCGACGTCGGCCGGCTGGTGCGCCGCACGCGCGCCGCCGGCCTACCCGCCAGCCTGCGGACCCAGGGCGAGGCGATACCGCTCCCCGCCGCGCTCGACCTCTGCGCCTACCGGATCGTGCAGGAGGCGCTGACGAACGCGATCAAGCACGCGGGCCCGGCCCGGGCCACGGTCAGCGTGTGCTGGGAGGGGGACGTCCTGCAGCTCGAGGTGCTGGATGACGGGCGAGGGCCGTCGAGCGAAGCACGCGCCGGACACGGCATCGCCGGCATGCGCGAGCGCGCCGCCCTGCACGGTGGCAGCGTCGAGGCCGGCGCCGATCCACGCGGCGGGTTCGCGGTGCGCGCCCGGCTGCCGATCGCCGAGCGAGCCGCGCCATGAGAAGCCTGCGCGAAGCGCTCGCGCGGCTCGGACCGGCGCGCGCCGACGAGCTGCTCGCGGCCGTGATCGCGATCCTGATCGTCGCCGAAGCGGTCTCCGCAGACGGGATCGACAGCACGCGCGGCACGCTCACCGCGCTCGCAGGCGTCCTGCTCGCCGCCCCCGTCGCGCTGCGACGCCGCCGGCCCGGCGCCGCGCTCGTGACCGCGGCGGCGGTCGCCGCCGTCCAGGCGGCAGCCGGCGGCGAGCTCGGGCAGACCGGCGGCGTCGGCGTGCTGCTGGCGCTCGCGGTGCTTGCCTACTCGGCGGGCGCCTGGCTGACGTTGCGCCCGTCGCTGGTCGCGCTGGCCCTGTCCACGGGACTGTTCGGCGCGTTCGTCGCCCAGACCGAAGGCGACGTCGCGAGCGCGATCGCGCCGACCCTGGTCGTGCTGGCCGTTCCGTGGGTGCTCGGACGGCTCGTGCGGGAGCGGACCCGCCGGGCGGGCGCGTTCCGCGAGCTGGCGCTGCAGACCGAACGCGAGCAGGCCGAGCGCGAGCGCGCGGCGATCGCACACGAGCGGCTGCGGATCGGCGTCGAGCTCCAGGACATCGTCGCCCACAGCGTCAGCGCGATGGTGATCGCGGCTGCGGGGGCGCGGCAGCTCATGCCGTCCGACCCGGACCGCGCCCGCGAGTCGATCTTCACCGTCGAGCAGACCGGGCGCCAGACGCTGGCCGACATGCGGCGGCTGCTCGGCGTGCTCAGGAGGGACGAGGACCCGCGTGCGCTCGCTCCCCAGCCGGGGCTGGCGCAGCTCGGGAGCCTGCTTGCAGCGGTCGCCGGGCGCGGCGTTCACTGCGAGCTGCGCACGCGCGGCGAGCCGTCCGGCGTGACCCCGGGGATGGACCTGGTCGGCTATCGGGTCGTCGAGGCGGCGCTCGCATGTGCCGCCGGCCACGGCGCCGGCCATGCACAGGTCGAGCTGGGGTTCGAGCGCGACGTACTCGCACTCGACGTGTCGGGCTCCTGCGATGCGCCGGGCGCAGGCGCGGAGCTGCAAGCGATCCGCGAGCGCGTCGCGCTCTACGGGGGGAGCTTCACGCTCGCAGGCGAGCATGAGCCTTTCGCCGTCCGCGTCCGCCTCCCCTTGGCGGGGGTGCCGGCGGCGTGAGCATCGGCATCGTGATCGCCGACGACCAGGCGCTGGTACGGGCCGGCTTCCGCATGATCCTCGATGCCGAGAGCGACATGCGCGTCCTCACCGAGGCGGACGACGGGGCGCAGGCGGTGGAGGCGGTCCGCCGCTCACGCCCCGACGTCGTCCTGATGGACATCCGCATGCCAGGCATGGACGGCCTGGAGGCGACCAGACGGATCGTCGGCGACGGTTCGGGCCCTCCGCGCGTGCTGATGTTGACGACGTTCGACCTCGACGAGTACGTGTTCGATGCGCTGCGCGCGGGCGCCAGCGGCTTCCTGCTGAAGGACATACCGCCCGAGGAGCTCGTCGCCGGCATCCGCGTCGTCGCACACGGAGACGCGCTGCTCGCTCCGGTCGTGACGCGACGGCTGATCGAGGCTTTCGTGCGCGAGCACCCGATGGCCCGGCAGCCACCGCCCGGGCTGGCCGAGCTGACGCCCCGCGAGCTCGAGATCCTCGGCCTGATCGCTCGCGGTCTGTCCAACGCCGAGATCGCGGCCGAGCTCGTCGTCTCCACGACGACCGTCAAGACGCACGTCGCGCGGGTCCTGTCGAAGCTCGGGCTGCGCGACCGCGTCCAGGCCGTGGTGCTCGCCTACGAGACGGGGGTGGTGGCACCAGGCCGCGACGGCCGGCGGGCGCCTTGATCCGAGAGGCGCCGGGCGGAGCAGATACCCGCTACCCTTGTCCGCTGCGCATGACGCTGCCCGCACCCACATATGACCTGATGCTGCTCCTCGACCCGCAGGCCGAGGAGTCGACGCGCACCAAGATCGTCGCCGACGCGTTGAAGGCGATCCAGGCCCAGGGCGAGCTCGTCAACCAGGCCGAGTGGGGCGAGCGTCCGCTGGCCTACCCGATCGACCGCAAGGCGAGCGCCGACTACCGGCTGATCCAGTTCCACGTGGGCGAGACCGCGCTGCTCGAGGGCCTCGACCGGACGCTCCGGATCACCGACGGCGTGCTGCGTCACCGCATCATCAAGCTCGCGCCCGGAACGCCGAACCCGCCGGAGATGACCGCTCA
>Ga0134126_10004879_pt1 | contig 16770 bp, 11 predicted proteins | sample KB31752_FD_96881 | JGI IMG/M metagenome (GOLD analysis project Ga0134126, IMG submission 96881) | Terrestrial soil microbial communities with excess Nitrogen fertilizer from Kellogg Biological Station, Michigan, USA - KB3-175-2 | ecosystem: Environmental > Terrestrial > Soil > Unclassified ...
GCCCCCACGCGGCGACCTTGGCCAGCATCGGGTCATAGTCGCTGGTCACGGTCACGCCCGGGATCAGCCCCGAGTCCACGCGGATCCCTGGGCCGGCAGGCGAGCGCACCCCGAGCACCGTGCCGCCAGTCGGCAGGAACCCCCGCGCGGGATCTTCCGCGTACACGCGCGCCTCGACCGCATGCCCGCCGATCTCAAGCGACGCGAACGGCAGGGCCTCGCCCGCCGCCACCCGCAGCTGCCACTCCACCAGGTCAAGTCCGTAGACGAGCTCGGTCACCGGGTGCTCGACCTGCAGCCGCGTGTTCATCTCCATGAAGAAGAAGTCGTCAGGCGCCCCCCCCGCCACGATGAACTCCACGGTCCCGGCACCGACGTAGCCGACGGACTGGGCCGCCGATACGGCGGCGGCGCCCATCGAGGCACGCTGCGACGGCGACAGCAGCGGCGAGGGCGCCTCTTCGATGATCTTCTGGTGCCGCCGCTGCAGCGAGCACTCGCGCTCGCCGAGGTGGATCACGTTCCCGTGCGTGTCCGCGAGCACCTGGATCTCGATGTGCCGGGGCGTCGGCACGTACCGCTCGACGAGCAGCGTCCCGTCCCCGAACGCGGCGACCGCCGTCCGCCGCGCCGCGGTGAGCGCCTCAGGAAGTTCTGCCGGAGCGGAAACGACCCGCATTCCCTTGCCGCCGCCCCCGGCAGACGGCTTGATGAGAACGGGAAACCACCGCTCGTTCAGGCTACTGATCAGCTCTTCATCCGACATCCCGGCCGCACCCGCCCCGGGCACCACCGGCACGCCGGCGGCGGCGACGGTCGCCTTCGCGGCGATCTTGTCGCCCATCGCCTCGATCGCCGCAGGCGGCGGCCCGATGAAGACAAGCCCGACCGCGGCACACGCCCGCGCGAACCGCGCGTTCTCCGCGAGGAACCCGTACCCGGGGTGCACCGCCTCCGCGCCGGCGGCTACCGCCGCCGCCACAATGCGCTCGATGTTCAGGTAACTCTCGCCAGCCGGAGCTGGCCCGATCCAAAACGACTCATCAGCAGCCAGAACGTGTGCTGATTTCTCGTCCGCGGCACTGTAGACCGCCACGCTGGCAATGCCGAGGGAGCGCAGCGTCCGGATCACCCGGACCGCGATCTCGCCCCGGTTCGCGACAAGGACCTTACGGAACATGAATGAGTGCCTCACATCCGGAAGACGCCGTAGCTGACAGGAGCGAGCGGCGCGTTCGCCGCCGCGGAAAGCGACAAACCGAGCACCCGCCGCGTGTCCGCCGGGTCGATCACCCCGTCGTCCCACAGCCGCGCAGTCGAGTAATAGGGGTTGCCCTGGTGCTCGTACTGGTCCCTGATCGGCTGCTTGAACGCCTCCTGCTCGGCGTCTGTCCACGCGGCGCCGTCGGCTGAACCGCTGGCCGCCGAGACCTGGTCGCCGCGCACCGTCGCGAGCACGGACGCGGCCTGCTCGCCGCCCATCACGGAGATCCGCGCGTTCGGCCACATGAACAGGAACCGGGGCGAGTACGCCCGCCCGCACATGGCGTAGTTCCCCGCGCCGAAGGAGCCGCCGATCACCACGGTCAGCTTCGGCACCCGGGCGCAGGCGACCGCGGTGACCATCTTGGCCCCGTGCTTCGCGATCCCGCCCGCCTCGTACTGCCGCCCGACCATGAACCCGGTGATGTTCTGCAGGAACACCAAGGGCACCTGCCGCTGGTCGCACAACTCGATGAAGTGCGCCCCCTTCAGCGCGGACTCGCTGAACAGGATCCCGTTGTTGGCGACGATCCCCACCGGGTGCCCGTAGATATGCGCGAAACCCGTCACCAAGGTCGGCCCGTACTCCGCCTTGAACTCGTCGAACTGAGAGCCGTCGACGATGCGCTTGATGACTTCCCGCACGTCATACGGTGTCCGCAAGTCGGCGGGCACCACGTCGTAGATCGACTTCGCGTCGTACCGCGGTTCGACGCAAGCGGCGACCTCCCAGGGGGCGGCGGCGCGCGGCGCGAGCGTGGCGACGATCGACCGCACCATCCGCAGCGCGTCGAGGTCGTCGCTGGCGAGGTGGTCGGTCACCCCCGACACCCGCGCGTGCAGGTCACCGCCGCCAAGCTCCTCGGCCGAGACGACTTCCCCCGTGGCGGCCTTCACCAGGGGCGGCCCGCCGAGAAAGATCGTCCCCTGGTCCCGCACGATCACGGCCTCGTCGCTCATCGCGGGCACGTAGGCCCCGCCGGCCGTGCACGACCCGAGCACCGCCGCGAGCTGCGGGATCCGCTGCGCGGACAGTGTCGCCTGGTTGTAGAAGATCCGCCCGAAGTGCTCCCGGTCAGGGAACACCTCGTCCTGCCGCGGCAGGAACGCGCCGCCCGAGTCCACTAGGTAGATGCACGGAAGGCGGTTATGCAGCGCGACTTCCTGCGCGCGCAGGTGCTTCTTGACCGTCATCGGGTAATACGTGCCGCCCTTGACGGTCGCGTCGTTGGCGATGACCACGCACTCGCGCCCGGAGACCCGGCCGACCCCGGTGATGATCCCCGCTGACGGCGCGTCCCCGTCGTAGAGCCCGTCCGCCGCGAGCGGCGACAGCTCAAGGAACGGCGACCCCGCGTCAAGCAGCGCGTCGACCCGGTCCCTGGGGAGCAGCTTGCCGCGCGCGACGTGCCGTTCGCGCGCCCGCGCGGGCCCGCCGAGCCGCGCCGCCGCGAGCTTCTCCCGCAGTTCCGCGACTAGCGCCGCCATCGATACATCCCCAGCCGATATGTCCACAGCCACGGCTCGATGGTAACGAAAAGCTGAACTCAGGCCAGTGTCCGGTAGGGGTTGCCGTCAGGGCCCGGGTCTAGGTCGAGCGTGACCGCGTACTCGTAACGGTCCCCGCGGTACCAGGAGCGCACGTACTGCACGGGTCGGCCGGACGTGTCGTGCACGATCCGCTCGACGAACAGGACCGCCGCACCGAGCTCGACGTCGATCTGGGAGCAGACATCCAGGTCGGCGAGCTGCGCCCGGATCGACTGCGTGGCGCTGCTCAGCGTGATCCCGCTGTCCATCAGCAGCTGAATGGGCGCCTTCTCCTTGAGCCTGGCGGGTGTAATGAGCTGGCCCAGGTCGGGCGGCAGATAGGTGATAGTGAGCGCGAACGGCTGCCCGTCCATCATCCTGGTCCGCTTGATGGTGGTGCCCAACGGGCGCTCTAGCTGCAGCGCCGCCGCGATCTGCACCGGCAGGTGGGCGTCATGGGCGACGTCCACGTTCCGCGCCGTCGCCCGGGACGACTCGTTGAGCAAGTCCCCGAGGGACCCGCGGAAACGCTGCTGCAGGACGCTTGGGTCCCGCTCTTGCACGTAGGTGCCGCGCCCTTGCCGGCGCACGACGAGGCCTTCCATTACGAGCTCGCCAACGGCCTGGCGAATCGTCGCCCGGCTCACTTCGAATTCGGCGGCCAGTTCGTCTTCACTCAGCAGCTTGCCGCCGACGGGGTAGATCCCGTCTTCGATACGTTGCCGGAGTACGCCCGCTACCTGATGGTAAAGCGGGAGCGCCTGCGCGTTGTCAATCACCAGCGAACCCTATGGCAGCAAGGGGCGCACAATGCGGATGAGCTCCGCGAAGTGACCGCCCGTGGTCGGTATTTGGGACATCCTACGTCAACTCCCGGTCGGGATTAAATCCACTTCGGCCGACCACTATCCGCAGGGTGCGGTAGGAGTTCCCGTTATGGACGCGCGCCAAGCATACGGGCGGCCACGTCATCACCGGTGTCGCATAGCAATATCTCGGAGCGTGGCCGCTCTTCGCACGCCTAATTCTTAACAACTGCGGCGGCGCGGCTCGGAATTGGCCAGCCGCCGCAGGGACCATGGAGCCGGCGCGGCCGTTCAGCCGAACACGCCTGTCTCGAGGACCCGGTCGTCGTGGCTGGGGATGGGCTCACAGCCGAGGGACTCGATGCGGCGGAAGCTCTGGTCGAACGCGATGGCGTCGGTGATCGCGGCCGACGGGATGTGCGGGATGTCCTCGTCTCCCTTCCAGTACCAGTTGTCGTAGCTGTCAAGGCAGTCGCCAGCGATGAGGTACCGGCCGGCGTCCGTCTCGACAAGGATCCCCTGGGAGCCAGGGGTGTGCCCGGGAAGCGGCACGGTGGAGACGCCCGGGGCGATCTCGGCCGCCCCGTCCACGGTGGTGATCCGCCTGAGCACCGGCAGCCAGGGAGGCTGGGTGCCGGGCAGGTGCTGGTACGCGCGGTTGTGCAGCGGGATCGGCTTGACCGCGTACCGCAGTTCCTTGTCCTGGACGGTGAATGTCGCGTTGGGGAACAGGTCGAGGTTGCTGCAGTGATCCCAGTGCAGGTGGGTGAACGCCACCTGCCGGACATCGGCCGGGTCGACGCCCGCGCCGTGCAGCACCGTGAGCGGGTCCTCGCCCTCGGGGCGCTCGAACGTGCCGTAGCCGATGTACTCGCGGACGAAACTGGCGGGCGGAGTCCCGGTGTCAACCATGATCGGGTGTTCGCCGCCGACGATCACGAACATGATCATCGGCAGCCGCCGGTGCTTCCCCCAGCCTCGCTGGTACGTGACCGCTGGCTCATTCGCCTTAGGCACCAGCCCCGACGGAAGCGCCAGAATCCGCAAGCCCACTGTTTGCCCTGCCTTTCCATGGCCGTGCGGCCATGCCTGCGGTCATTTTCGCTGAAGGAGAGATGTGCGTCTGTAAGACATGTGTCTTGACCTGCTGATGCACCCGGTGCCGGGGCGGGCGCATGCGCTGTCGCGCGGGTAGCGGTAACGTTCAGACATGACCACCACCACGGCGCCCTTCGGCCGGCTGTTGACGGCCATGATCACTCCGATGACCTCGGACGGCGCGGTCGACTACGACGGGGCGGCCAGGCTGGCCGCCTACCTCGTAGATGACATGCGCAACGAGGGGCTGGTTGTCAACGGCACCACGGGTGAGGCGCCTACGACGACCGACGAGGAGAAAGCGCGCCTGGTCAAGGTGGTCCGTGAGGCAGTGGGCGACCGGGCCACGGTGATCGCCGGGGTCGGGACCAACATCACCGCCCACAGCGTCGAACTCGCGAAGCAAGCAGAAAAGGCCGGCGCGCACGGCCTGCTCGTCGTCACCCCGTACTACAGCAAGCCCGCCCAGACCGCACTGATCGCGCACTTCACCGCGATCGCGGACGCGACCGCCCTGCCGTCGGTCATCTACGACATCCCCAGCAGGACCGGGATAGCCGTCGCGACCGACACCCTCGTGCGGCTCGCGGCGCACCCCAGGATCGCGGCCGTTAAGGACGCCAAGGGCGACCTCGCGGCGACGTCCCAGGTGCTGTCGCGCTGCGATCTCGCCTATTACTCGGGTGACGACCCGATGAACCTGCCGCTGTGGTCGATCGGCGGCGTCGGGTGCATCAGCGTCACCGCGCATGTGGTCGGCGACCGCATCCACGCGATGCTCGAAGCGTTTACCGCAGGCCAGAACGCCGAAGCCGCAACGCTGCACCGTTCCATGCTTCCCGTCAACGTCGGCCTGTTCCGCAACCAGGCCGCTGTCATGACCAAGGCCGCGATGGAACTCCTCGGCCTGCCAGGCGGGGGAGTCCGCGGCCCGCTGCTCCCGGCGAGCGACGCCGAGCGGCGCACCCTGATTCAAGACCTAACCGACGGCGGCGTGACGCTGCCAGAGAACTTCGCCAACGGAGCCGCCCTGTGAGCTTTCCGCATCCCGACCTGAACCCGCCGTCCGCGCTGCCGAGTAACGGCTTGCGCGTTGTGGCACTCGGGGGGCTCGGTGAGATCGGTCGCAACATGACCGTCTTCGAGTACCTGGGGCGGCTGCTCATCGTCGACTGCGGCGTCCTGTTCCCCGAGCCTGACCAGCCGGGTGTCGACTTGATCCTGCCGGACTTCCGCTACCTGGAAGACCGGCTCGATGACGTTGAGGCGCTTGTCCTCACCCACGCGCACGAGGACCACATCGGCGCGGTGCCCTACCTGCTCCGCGAGCGCCGAGACATCCCGCTCGTCGGGTCGAGACTGACGCTCGCCCTGGTGAAGTCAAAGCTCACCGAGCACCGCCTGACGCCGGAGACTGCTGAAGTTAGGGAGGGAACGACCCAGTCGTTCGGTCCCTTTGATCTCGAATTTTTCGCGGTCAACCACTCGATCCCGGACGCGCTGGCCGTGGCGATCAAGACGCCGGCGGGCGTCGTGCTGCACACCGGTGACTTCAAGATGGACCAGCTGCCGCTCGACGGGCGGCTGACCGACCTGGCAGGGTTCGCGCGGCTCGGCGGCGAGGGCGTTGACCTGCTGCTCGCCGACTCGACCAACGCCGAAGTCCCCGGCATCGTCCGGTCGGAGCGGGACATCGCGCCGGTGCTAAACGACGTGTTCGCCGCCGCCGACCAGCGGATCATCGTCGCGTGCTTCGCGTCCCACGTGCACCGCGTGCAGCAGGTGCTTGACACGGCGGCCAAGCACCGGCGGAAGGTCGCGTTCGTCGGGCGGTCCATGGTCCGCAACATGGGCGTCGCCCGCGACCTCGGCTACCTGCGGGTACCCGGCGGGCTGCTCATCGACCTGCGGGACGCCGAGGAAATGCCGCCGGGCGAGGTCGTGCTGATTTCCACCGGGTCGCAAGGCGAGCCGATGTCCGCGCTGTCGCGCATGGCGGGCCGCGACCACCCGATCCGCATTGCCGCAGGCGACACGGTGATCCTGGCGTCGTCCCTCATCCCCGGCAACGAGACGGCCGTCTACAGGGTGATCAACGGGCTGACCCGGCTGGGCGCGCGCGTGGTGCACAAGGAGTCGTCCCTGGTGCACGTGTCCGGGCACGCCCCGGCGGGCGAGCTGCTCTACCTCCTCAACCTGGTCAAGCCGCGCAACTTCATGCCGGTGCACGGCGAGTGGCGGCACCTGAAGGCGCACGCGCGGCTGGCGTCGCTCACCGGGATCCCCGACGACCGGATCGTGATCGCCGAGGACGGCGTGACCGTGGACCTCGTCGACGGGAAGGCCGGCGTCAGCGGCGCGGTCGACTGCGGCTACGTCTACGTGGACGGCCTCACTGTCGGCGAGGTGACCGAGTCCCAGCTCAAGGACCGCCGCATCCTCGGCGACGAGGGCTTCATCTCGGTGATCATGGTGCTCGACTCGTCGACCGGCAAGATCGTCGGCGGCCCGGAGATCCACACCAGAGGCTCGGGCATCGACGACGCGGCCTTCTCCTCGGACGTCCTGCCCAAGCTCGTCGACGCCCTGGAACGCGCCGCGAACGAAGGCGTCACCGACACCCACGCCCTCCGCCAGCTGTCCCGCCGGGTAATCGGCAAATGGGTCAGCGACAACTACCGCCGCCGCCCCATGATCATCCCGGTTGTAGTCGAGGTCTGAGTAACCCTCTCCAGAACGGGTTCGTGTTTCTCGTCGTCCCCGCCACTGTGACCCCCTAGGGGTCCCCGCGCATCGGCTTTGCGGTGCGCGGGTAGTAACGGCCTGTAGCCGGACTGGGTGGGCGCCGCCAAGTGCGCCCTCGGTCTCCATACCGTGCAGGGGGAGTACGAAGCGTGGGCGACGGCGATTCTTTGCGCATTACGAACGTCAACGTGTTCGACAGCGTCACGGGCCGGGTCGATGGCCCGTTCGACGTGACCATCGGCCAGGGCACCATCACGTCCGTCGACCCCGCCAGGCCGGCGGAGCCCGGCGGGATCGACGGCGCGGGCAAGACGCTGATCCCGGGCCTGATCGATGCCCACTGGCACACGGCGTTCACCACGGTCCCCGCCGCGGTCGCCAGCATGGGCGAAGCAGGCTACGTCTTCGCCCAGGCGGTCGTCAGCGCCCGCGACACGCTCATGCGGGGGTTCACCACGGTCCGTGATCTGGGCGGACCGTCCTTTGGCATCAAGCAGGCCATCGACCAAGGCAGCATCCCCGGCCCGCGGATCTACCCCGCCGGTGCCTTCATCTCCCAGACGGGCGGGCACGGCGACTTCCGGCTGCCGAACGAGGTACCGCGCGGGATCGCCGGGCACCTCAGCTACAGCGAGATCATCGGCGCCTCGGTGATCGCCGACGGCGAGGACGAGGTGCTGCGCGGTACCCGGGAGATGCTGCGCCGCGGCGCTTCGCAAATCAAGCTGATGGCGGGCGGCGGCGTCGCCTCGAACTACGACCCGCTCGACGTGAGCCAGTACACCGAGCGCGAGATCCGGGCCGCAGTCGAGGCCGCGGAGAACTGGGGCACGTACGTGACCGTGCACGCCTACACTCCGCGCGCCGTTCGCACCGCGATGGCCGCAGGGGTCCGCTGCATCGAGCACGGCCAGCTCCTCGACGAGGAAACCGTCGCGCTGATGGCGGAGAAGGGTATCTGGTGGTGCCTGCAGCCGTTCCTCGACGACGAGGACGCGCCGCCCCTGGCCGGGCCCAACCAGGCGAAGTTCCGCCAGATGGTCACCGGCACTGACAACGCCTACAACCTCGCGATCAAGCACCAGGTCCAGATAGCCTTCGGCACCGACACCCTCTTCGACGCCAAGCTCGCCGCCCGCCAGGGTGCCCAGCTCGCCAAGTTGACCCGCTGGTTCAGCCCGGCGGAAGTCCTCCAACAGGCGACAATCCGCAACGCCGAGCTGCTCACCCTCTCCGGCCCACGCAACCCCTACCCAGGACGCCTAGGCGTGGTGGAGCGCGGAGCCATCGCCGACCTGATCTTGGTCAACGGCAACCCGGTAGCCGACATCTCCTTGATCGCCCGCCCCGAGGAAGCTTTCGCCGCCATCATCAAGGGCGGCCAACTGGTCAAGGGCACCCCACTCGGGTAACCACGAGCGGCGCCTGGGCAGGTGGCCGACCAAGGCGCGGCGCTTACGCCGAATTCCCTTTCCAGGATGTGCGAGAACGCGCAGATGATCCACTTTTGCCCCACGCCGCTCATCATGTAAATTCCGTGCAACATGTAGGATTCTTGTCCCATGTAAGAAAAGAGCGCGTAGGCCGCCTTTTATTTACATCGGAATAAAATCCTTCCCGTTAATCCAGTCTGCAAATGGGCGGCATCCTGAGATATCACGATAAATCCGCCCAGTGATCCGCTCCGCCTACAGCCGACCGCCCGAACCAGGCGGGGTTCTGAACCCGCACCACGGCCGGCCAACCAGCCGGGACCCGCAGCGACGCGGCAACCTCAGCCACTCCCCTCAGCCAAACGCCCACACCAGCCACCCTTCTCGGTCTTTGAACTGCGCAGCACTGACCGTGACGTGGTCTGAGCGCGCTAGCGCGGTCCTTCCCAGGCCGGCCAAGAGGCGGCTACATTCACGTCCCCACACCAGACCGCCGGGAAGCTTCACCACAAGTGAGCATGGAACCTCTGGCCGAGAGACACGTCACGAAATTTCGGATATGCCACGAGTTCGCGCTCGGTGCGGTCATCGCGTATCCGCTGTGATCGTGAAGACATTTATCCTTCCGAAGACTTTTCGCGCCTCGAAGTGGGGGAACCCTTCGCCGGACGAAAAGTCTTCGCGATCATCGACGCGGCGCAAATCCGACGTGCCGCGCCGTATGTGCCTTAGAACAATCTGTGGTTGCGGAGACGCCGAGTGGCGGGTCGGCAGGGTGCCGCGCCGAGGGATGTGAACGTAGCTATCCCTTGGCCGGCCTGAGAAGGACCGCGCTAGCGCGCTCAGACCACGTCACGGTCAGTGCTGCGCAATTCAAAGACGAGAAGGGTGGCTGAAGTAGGCGTTTGGCTAAGGGGAGTGGCTGAGGGTGCCGCCTCGCTGCGGATCCCGGCTGGTTGACCGTCAGTGGTGCAGGTCAGGGCACCTCGTCGAAATCAGCCGGGCCTTCCGGTGCTGCGGATCTGTCCAGTCAGCATGATCGAGCAGCCGGGCGCGCACTTCCGAGGTCTTGCGCGCCGTGCTACACGACGTGGGCGCCTATCAGGTGCCCGATCAGGAAGGCCGCTCCGGTTCCCAGGGCGGCCGCCGTGAACTGGCGTAGTCCGCCGAGGAACATCGATCGTCCGGTTATCTTCGCCACTGCGGCGCCGCCGATGAACGCGGCCGCTCCCGATATCACCAGCGCCACCTTGAGCACCGGATACCCGACCAGGAAGGGGGCCAACGGGATCAGTGCGCCGACGGTGAAGGAGGCCAGCGACGCGATCGCGGCCGTCCGCGGCGATGGCAGGTCATCGGGGTCGATGCCGAGTTACTCACGGACGTGCGCGGCGACGGCCCGCTCCGGGTCGGCGGAAATCTGCCGGACGACCGCCTCGGCCAGGTTCGGGGAAACCCCCTTCTCCACGAACAGGTGGGCCAGCCGCCGCAGCTTGCCCGCGGGGTCACGGGCCAGCTGCTTCCGCTCCAGCTCGACTTCGGCTTGGGTCAACTCGTTCTGCGAACTGACGGAGATGTACTCACCGGTTGCCATCGAGAACGCGCCGGCGATCAGGCCAGCGATGCCAGTCAGCACGATCGTGCTGTGCGCGCCGCCGCCCGCGCCCGCGCCCGCGCCCGCGCCGACGCCGGCGATTAGCGAGGCGTTGGTAACCAGCCCGTCCATCGCGCCGAAAACGGCCGGACGCAGCCACCCGTCACTGACGTCCCGATGTTCGCGCAGCTCCTCCTCGTCGTCGTCCGCGAGGTCTTTCGGCATCAGTACGAGCCTGTTGCCGAGCGGCAGCCACCCCAGGATCTCTCTGCCGTTGGCCGACGAGCGCTGCGGGGGTCTGCTCCGGGTGGGCGGCTCGTAGGCGCGAATCGGCTCGCTGATCGGGAACTCCGACAACAGCCCGGTGCTGGGTCGCGAGCCCCCGGCGGGCCTACGGCTGGGTGCCTGGTACGCCGTCATCGGGCCGCTCATGTCTGGCTGGTAGGCCTGCATGGGGCCACTAATGTCTGGCCGGTAAGCCCACATGGGGCCGCTGATACCCGGCTGGTAGGCCTCCATGGGACCGCTCATGTCTGGACGGTAGGCCGGTATGGGGCCGCTGTCGGGCTTATAGGTCCGGATGGACTGGTGATAGGGCGGGGACGGCGGCGTAGGCATGTTACGAACCGGCGGGTAGCCCGCGACGGAACTGGCGTCGGGTGGCTGGAAGGCCTGCATGGGGCCGCTGGCCGGCGGGTATCCGCGCCCGTTTCCGGGGCCCCGCGGCGGGCGTCCTGGATCCTGCCATCCGTCCGTCAGCAGGTGCTCTGGCACACCGTACGCGCGGGTATAGGCATAATCCGACTGTCCCTGGCCGCGATACTGTCCCATCGGCTGCGTCCGGGAGTCCGGGTATTCACCGTAAGGTGCTTCGCCAGCAGGCCATTCATACTCTGGCAGGTAATCGAAGCCGTCCACTTCTTCACCTTGTCTTCATTTACTGATCGAGCAGGCGGACGTGATTCGCGCCGACCTGAGATCTGGTTCCGTTGTGGTGCTATGTCCTGCGTTACATGCCAGCGGTGACTTCACGACGCGAGCTTGTGCTGCGACGCAAGAATCGTGAAGTAGACGTCGTCCCAGAAGGTGACGTGTTCCCAGATTTCCATTCTGGCCGCCTCGATGAGCCGTTCGGCGTCCGCCTTGGTGTCCTGGGCGAGTGCCTCCCACAGCGCTCTGAAATGCTCCACTTCGAGATCCGTATGCACGCGGAAGAACTCTAGGCCGGATGTCACGCCATAGTGCTCGGAAATCGCACTGATGATGATCTGGTTGCGGCCGGGGGCGACGAGCTCGCGCCCGGCGAGGGCGGCCAGCGCTTCATCGCCGGTGCGGTCCGCCGAGAAATAGCAGCGGAGGAAGGACTCGGCGTACGACTCGGTTACCGGCAGCGCTTCGATACCTGCCGGGTCGGCGATGCCCAAAGCGGTAAGGAAGGAAAACGCCAGCTCGTGATGGTTGCCCTTGATCTCCTGATGCAGGCAGGTGATGAGTTCATCGAGCACGCGCGGCAGGTTCCGCGCGTCGCCGAACGGCGCGCTCTTGGCAACGCAGATGCCGAACCACCGGTGGAAGCGGTTGCGCCACACGTAGTACTGGCCGAAGACCTCCCGGACATGCTCGGGCTGGACCTGCCCGGTGGATAGAGCTGAGAAGAAATCGCTCTCGACGAGTCGATCACGAGCATACGATTCGAGATTCCTTGCCACAGCCTGGCTATCGAGGAGTTGCATGCTCGTCTCCTTTGCTGCGGCCCACTAGCTGGGCGGATGTTTTCTGACCGTTTCGGTCATCTGTGAATTCTCAGCTAGCAGGAGTTTACCTTTCTGTGATGGTCGCGCCAGTTACATCCATCAACTTCAGCGTAACAAAAAAATTACCGCGGTTATCGTGCGATAATAGGGATGCTGACCTGCAATGATGACAAGAAAGTAATTATCGGCCGTATCGCAGTCGAACTGCGCATTTGGTTAGGCTTCCCTAACTTGGCTTCCGGTGTAGTGCTTACGGCGCGTCGAAAGCCCGATTAGCGCTCGGGATAACGGCTCGATATGCACAATAAACGACGTGCTCGGCCCACGTATCGCATGGGCCGAGCACGTCGCCTAACCGGTAAACGCAGCCGACGATGAGGGCGGTAGCGGGAAGCTGTCGGCCGGATGCTGCTATCCAATGCGGGAGAGTGAGCGCGTCTCGTAACGGATCTCCGCCCGGAGGGTGTCGTCCGAGCACGACAGGAACGTCGGTGCCAGTCTCGATCCGGCCAGGATCACGCGGTAGGCGACGCCTGGGCTCTGCTCCGTGCGGTGAACGATCTCGACTTCCCAGAGCTCAGTCTCATCCGCCGACTGCTCCGCCGCATCGGCCGGGATGCGGCGCGCGTAAGATGCCCGGAGCGCGTCACGGCGGAAGTCTCCCAGCCGAGCCGCCGCCGCGTGCAGTGCGGCCTGCACCGGGACCGGCTGGCCGGCGCGGCCGCGGTACCGGGACGGCATGACCTGGCCCATGTCGAATCGTTGCATGACCTCAAGGGCCGACTCCGGGTCGAGCCAGCCGAACATGTCTCCTGTCGGCAGCAGCATCATGGTCGCCGCGAAACGGTGACCACCGAGGTGCGAGCACTCCCAGGTATCCCAATCGGTAGCGCTGGCGATCGCCGCGGTTACCGGGCGGCCGCGGATAGCGCAGCACTGGTCGCGCTTGCCGTTCGTGCATACCAGGGCCAGCCGTTGGGGCCCTGCGGCCTCGGCCGGACCGGGGACCGCGGCTGCCAGGTCGAGGTCGAGCAGTTCGGCGGGATCGCGCCAGGAGCCCCACAGGACCCGTTCCACGCCGGGTGAGGTGTCGGCGAGTGCCCAGGCCGCAGAGCTGTCTGCGGTGCCGGGGCGGGCGGACGGATGACGGCCAGGGCGCCGGATCAGCAGGACGTGGGTGTCGGCGGCCTTGGCCGCGTGCGCGAGCTGCCGGGCGACAGCGGGGTCTATGTGCTTCCCGTCCAGGGCCGAGTCTCCCCAGGGGCCAGGGACTTCCAGTAGGAGAAACCGGGAGTAACCAACGGCGCTTGCGTGGAGGGGTTCGCCGCGCCTCCGGGCGGCGTCCGCGCAGCGCAGCGGCGGCAGGTCAGGCAATGTCCCCGGCCTTCCGCCCCCGTCGGCGCCCGGCAGTGCTGGGCTGAAGACGGCGGGCGGGTAGGTGCCTTGTGTCATCGCTGTCCTTGTCTGGGCGAGGTCTGGACGAGGCTGTTCCTGTTAGGAATCACGGTGACTCCTGGGGGAACGGTTCACGGCACGAGTAAGTAATTGGTAATTGATCTTTCGCGCGGTGCCGCACCCGGGCGCCAACCGCTGGCGCCAAGTTCGGCCGGCACGGCCGCTACGACTGGGACTTCCGGCGACGCGGCCAAGGCGAGCTGCCAGCGGGTGAGCGCCGTGCTGGTGGCTAACGGCGCCCGCACCGAAGCGTCAACTCACTCTGCGCAGCAGGCCGATGATTCGGGCCGTGCTCCTTCGTCCTAATGGCACAAGCTGACTTGAGGAGAGGGCACCGCAAATGGCCGAGCCGAAGACCGACACCCTGGACGCGCCGGGTGCTGTCCTGTACTACGACATCCGGAGCGTGGCGACGAGCGACCACCCGGTCCTGCTGATGATCGGGTCGCCGATGGGCGCCAACGGCTTCACGACCCTGGCCGGGCACTTCACCGACCGCACGATCGTGACCTATGACCCGCGCAGTTCCGGCCGCAGCAAGCGGACCGACGGCGCGCTGCAGACGACGCCCGATGAGCACGCGGACGACCTGCACCGGCTCATTGCAGCGCTGGGCTCCGGGCCGGTGGACATCTTCGCCTCAAGCGGCGGTGCGGTTAACGCGCTTGCCTTGGTGGCCAAGCACCCCGAGCAGGTCCGCACGCTGGTGGCCCATGAGCCGCCCTCGTTCGTGGAACTACCGGACGGACAGGCCGTCCTCGCCGTCTGCGCGGACATCCACGACACCTACCAGCGCAGCGGGGTCGGCCCGGCCATGGCGAAGTTCATCGCGGTCGTCAGCGAACCCGGACCGATTACCGCCGACTACCTGAACCGCCCTGCTCCCGATCCGGCCGCCTTCGGCCTGCCGGCCGAGGACGACGGCTCGCGCGACGACCCGCTCGTGGGGCAGAACATGATGACGTGCCCCTTCTACAAGCACGACTTCGCCGCTCTGCGGTCAGCGCCGACGCGTGTCGTCCTCGGTGTTGGGGAGGAATCCGAGCAGGTCGTGACGGGCCGTGCAGCCGTCGCGGTGGCCGAACGGCTAGGCGCAACACCCGTCGTCTTCCCCAGCGGGCACGGCGGCTTCCTCGGCAACGAGTACGGCCAGCCCGGCAAGCCTGACGAATTCGCCGCGACCCTGCACAGCGTCCTCGACGCGTAGCCTGCGCTTTACCAGGCGGGGGCGCCGAAGACCCCGCGGTACTTCGGCCGCGGCCGCTGGGCCTTCCTGGGCTTGCCGCCGTTGGCCTGGTGCTCCTTGAGGATCTCCGACGCGTGCTTGGCGATCTCCGCAAGCTCCGCCTGGAGCTTGCGGACCTCGCGGGCGCCCCAGATCGGGGAACTGAACCGGTGATGGGTGATCGCGGTCACCATCAGGAATCGCGCATCAGCCGAGTTAACCCGTCTCTCCAGCCAGTCAGCACGCTCCATGCCCACTCCTTCATGCCCTGCCGCCGTAGCTGCCTACGGTGCTCAACGTCGCTATTGGGAACGCGCGACTCCGGCCGCCACGGCCCACCCCGGCTGCCAGAGTATTGCATACAGTATGGTATCGACTCGGCAGGCACACCACTGGACGCATTAGAGTCGAGAACCTGTCACAAAAGAATAACGGCTCCAATCTAGTGGAGCATTCCGGGTGCCAGGAAATACCCCTGCCTACGATGAGACGTCCGCCAGGGACCGCCGCCAGCTAGGCGCCAGCCAGGCAGCAGCCAGGCAGCAGCCAAGCGGCGGCAGGGTAATCACGAGTCCCGGGCCGCCGTAATTCCCTCGCGGGCCGCCAGTGCGGCCCCGAGCTTGCGCGCCGTGCCAGGTGCCAAGAGAACCGCGAGCACCGCCGCGACAAGCCACGCGCCGCCCACGATGGGGAACCAGTACCCGTCCCCGGACGGATAGGGGTACACGTTCCGGTAGAGCGTGTACCCGAGCACGACGATCGCAGCGACCGGAATGATCACCTGCCACATCGGCACCGACGGCATCCGCCGCCGCACGAACACCAACGAGACCATGCCGACTGTCGCCAGCACGTACACCACGAGCAAGATCAGCGTCCCGATCGTCCCCGACCAGAAGAACGCGTTCTCCGCCACCGACGAAGGCTGCGACGACACGCCGACGTAAATGCCGTAAATAGCCACGGCGGCCACCGTGACCAGGCCGGTCGCGGCGGTCGGCGTGCCCCACCGCGGGTGCGCCGCACCGACACCGCGCGAGCCGAAGGAATCCCGCGACATCGCGTACACCACCCGCGCCGCGCTCACGGTGGAGGCAAGGCAGCAGCCGAACGCGGACACAGTCGTCCCCGCCGTGATCACGTTGCCGACCCATGACCCGACATAGGAAGACCCGAGGTCGCCGAGCAGCGACGGCGACTTCGCGAACGCCGCGAGCCCCGAGGACGTCGTACCGAACCCCATGACCTCGGCGGCGGTCACCACCACGAAGTACACCCCGCCGAAGATCGCCACGCCCAGGATCGCCCGCGGGATGTCCCGCGACGGCCGGTGCGCTTCCTCGCCAAGCGTCGCGGACGCCTCAAAGCCCGCGAACGACAGGAACCCGAACACCACGCCGAGGAACAGCGCAGAGACCCCAGTCCCAGGCGACAGGCTGAAGACGGTCATCGTGAAGTGCGCGCCGCCGGGCGCGGTGTGCCCGATCACCTTGACCAGCACGACCACGGTGACGACGAGGATCAGCGCGACCGTCAGCGTTTCGACGACCAGCAGCACGTTCGTGCCGCCCTTCGCGGGCAGCGCGGCGAGCAGCAGCGCCAGCGCGAGGGCGATGCCCACGAACAGGATGGGCGACCACGAGGGCTGGTTCTTCCAGAGGCCAAGCGAATCGAACAGCCCGCTGCCGAACACCCCGGCCGCCCCCGCCGTGGTCACGGCGTAGAACGTGTAGGTCCCGACGAGCCCCCACCCGGCGACCACCCCGGCCCGCGGCCCGAGCGTCGCGCCGACGAACGCGTACGCGGACCCAGAGTGCCGGTAGTACTGGCAAAGCCGGACGAACGTGTACGCGACGAGCAGCACGCC
>Ga0134126_10004881_pt1 | contig 16769 bp, 13 predicted proteins | sample KB31752_FD_96881 | JGI IMG/M metagenome (GOLD analysis project Ga0134126, IMG submission 96881) | Terrestrial soil microbial communities with excess Nitrogen fertilizer from Kellogg Biological Station, Michigan, USA - KB3-175-2 | ecosystem: Environmental > Terrestrial > Soil > Unclassified ...
TCCAGGGAATCCAAATTAAGCACGTCATGCCTTTCGCTGGTTACCGTCGAATTAGCGCGTCCTTCACGGGAGACAGCGATGGATGCTCATGTCATAGTAGTGTCATAAAACATATGCCTCCCGCGGGGCGGCAAGGATATCTCGGTCAAGTAGCTGCCGTCATCGACGGCACTGGTGGTTTCTACGGAATGCAAGGAATGCACTATGGTCCAAGGGACGAGCGCCTCTGACTTGAGGCGGGCCTTCGGGCCAGCAGCGGTGGGACGATGGCTGTGGCGTTGGCGCTGGCTCGTCCTGATGAACATCTACCTCGTATCGCCGGTGCTGTTCTACGAGGGACGGCTCCGCGACAAGACCGTACTTTTCACCTTGCCGGTCTCGATCCTCGGTCTGATCGCCGTGCAGCTGTTAGGTGCACGGCGTTTGTGGATCACTCACGCCTGCTTGCTGCCGTTCTATTTCGTTGCGGGCATCGATCTATTCACGATCGTGAACTACCAGACCCGGTTCGCGTCGGGCATGATCGCCCTCGTCGTGGGAAACCTCGAGGATGCCCGGGCATTTCTGGAAGCTGACTTCACGCGGACCATCGGCAGCATCGTGCTGATGTTGGCAGCGTATTCGCTATGCCTGGTCAAGATCTCCCGGCTGCGCGTAACGGTGCCGCGATCGTTAGCCGTGCTACCCCTGTTGTTAATGGTAGTCGTCTACGCGGCCGTCTCCCACTACTTCGGATCATGGTCGCTCGTCGCGATGAACGACAGGTCGAGTCCGTTCGGCATATTTTCACAAAGCTATTTGACCGTCCGTACCATGGAAGAGGAATCCCGGCTGCGCGAGCTCGCGAAGTCTTTCAATTTTTCGGCGACCCGTTCGGTAACGCCGGCCGCACCTGAGACGTACGTCCTCGTGGTGGGGGAAAGCGCCCGCCGGCACAATTTCGGCCTCTATGGCTACGGTCGCGACACGACGCCGCTGCTCGCGCGAACGTCGAATTTGCTCGCGTTTCCGAACGTCGTGACGCAAGTGGCGCAGACCCAGGTGTCTGTACCGCTTATACTTACCCGCGGCAGCATCGAGAACCAGCAGCGCGCTGCCCGCGAGAAGTCCATCATCACGCTGTTTCACGATGTCGGCTTCCGTACGTACTGGCTGTCGTCGCAGCAACGCGAGATCGCCATGGCCGCCATCAGCCACTACTCCGACGAAGCTGATGTTGTGCGATTCTTCGAGCGGCAGCACGATATTGTCCTGATCAACGCCATGCGCGATATATTCGCCAAGGAAGGTGATCGCGTGCAGAAACGTTTTTTCGTTTTGCACATGCTGGGTAGTCATTTCAACTTGACCAGCCGATATCCACGGGAGTTTGCCAAGTATCCAGACGGGCTCGGTGCAGGCATGCTCCAGGGGACAAGCGCGTCATTGGGCAACGCGGAGCTGATCAACGCCTACGACAATTCAATTCTTTATACGGACTACGTGCTGTCGCAACTCGTCGCGCTGCTGAACGAGCAGCCGGGGTTGAAGACGCTCCTGTACGTTAGCGACCACGGCGACAACCTGCGCGACGATGATCGCAACCTCTTTGGACACGCGCACAACAACGAATACGATCTGCCCATCCCAATGTTGTTCAGGTATTCGGACGAGTACGCGCAGCAGTTTCCAGACAAGATCGCGACTGCGAGATCGAATCTCGCGAATCCCCTCACGACACGGTCAGTCTTCTATAGCTTGGCGCACATGGCGGCGATCAAGCTGGATGATCCGGACCTGTCCCGGCTCAGCGTCTTCAGTAACCAGCTCGACCATCTCAGACGAATGGTGGGGCAACCTACACCATTCGACTTTGACGACTGGTTGGCGCGCAAGGGAATAACGGTTCCACGGGCGAAAGTGCCGCAGTGAATTTGCCAGGGACCTGATACGCGGCGCCGCCAAAATCCATGCGATGCGTACCGTCGAAAATGGCCGCTGTCTGCCCTGGTCATCGAAGTCGACGCTGGCTTTCACCTTCCTGTTCGCGACGTGCGTGGACGTGCCTGGCGTGACTGATCGCCATTGGCGATCCTCAGCGCCTCCCGGCCGCAAGAGAGCGCCTGGCTGCCAGAAGGTCGTCAACATTGGATCCGTTCCGCGATTGCATTTATCGTAAATTTTCTTAATCAACGGCGATCGTCCTCACGAGGTCGCACAGAGAGCGCTGGGGGAAGCTGCCGTAGCCCCGAGGTTAACCGCGACACCATGGCAATGGGAACCCCGCCAATTTGCCCTTGGACGCGCCGGGGGATTCGCGATATACGCTCCCGCTTAGTCACGCTAAGGTTTTGCCATGCCCGGAGCCGTCCGTGAGATCAAATACCGCCAGGCTCCTGGTTCGCAATGTTTCTCATCTCGGAATAGGGCAGGTCGCATCCACAGCCTTTGGGGTGCTTCTGAACGCTGTCATTGGACGCGCGTTGGAGCCTGCACAGCTTGGTATCTTTTACATCGCGTTGGCTATCAGCTCATTTGTCAGCGTCATCATTGATTGGGGTCAGAGCGCGTACCTTGTAAGAGAGATGGCGAGAGGGCGTATTGACGAGCCCGAGTTGATTGGTAGTGCGCTTCTGGTCCGGCTGGCAACAATCGTCTTCTCATTTGCCGTTGCAGTCGCTGTCGCGGTTGCCCTGGGATACGATGGCCACATCGTTGAACTGACGCTGTTGGCCATCGTAGCCGCGATTCCGGCGACGCTATATGTGCCGTTCGGTTGTTCCTTTCGCGGCAAAGACCGGATGGACATCGACGCATTTGTAAATATCGTCGGCAAAGCGATGACGCTCGTCGTGACCATTATTGCCTTGCGCCTTGGCGGTGGGCTGACGGCGGTTATTTTGATGCAGGGCGTTGGTGGTCTTGCGACTCTGTTGGCCGGGACGATTATTGCTCTGCGTTCGAACGTTGCTGTCAAAGCGCCTGTGATCAAGGTGCTTCGGGAAATCGTCTGGCATGGAGCGCCGATCGCTGCCTTCTCGCTTGTGATAGCATCACAGCCCTTTGTTGAGATATTGCTGCTTTCTGCGCTCACAACTCCCGCAGTCGTGGGATGGTATGGTGCGTCCCGCACCATACTCGGCGTCGTTATTTCCCCGGCGCTGATTTTGCTTGGAGCGACGTTTCCGCAGCTTTCGCGCGCGTCGCTTTCCTTGCCGGACCTGCGGCGCATGATCGATGCAACTGGCCGGGCCATGTTCATCGCGGCCGCATTTGCGTCCTCAGCGCTCTATCTGTTCGCAGACCATATGGTCGCGATCATATACGGATACGGCCGCTTCGAACAAACCGCGTCGATCTTGCGCGTGAATGCCATTTTCGCGCCCTTGCTGTTCTTCGGGTTCATGTTGGCATCCGCCATGTTGGTGGTCGGCCGGAACAAGGCGATGGCTATCATCAGCATCATCAGGATTGCTCTCTGCGTGGTCTTTAGTTGGTTGTTTATTGGCTATTGGCAGCAGCGGTTCGGAAATGGAGCCATTGCCCTTGCGCTCATCATCGGCGTGGCCGAGATACCGGCGGCGATCGCATGCTTGATTTTGCTTCCGAGGGGCGCTGTCGGATCAACAACGACGCTCAACCTGGTCCGAGCTTGCATCGCCTCGTTCTGCACGGTCGTGCCTATATCGATGCTGCAGCCGCTTGGGCTCTTGTATCTCATTCCGCTCTATATCTTGTTGTCCGCGGTGACAGCCATGGTCACACGACTCGTATTGCCGAGCGATCTACGGTTCGCAATGGAGATCGCGCGCAGCAGCGTGTTTGCGACACCGGCGACGAAACCGGCGCCGGACGGTTGATCACTCGCGGCGCCAGCCGTCAGGGATATCCAGAGTTCGGATGGGTCGCGCTGGTGCGCCCGCCACGAGCGTTTTTGCAGGAACGTCGGCCGTCACGATTGAGCCGGCCGCGATGACGGCATGGTCGCCAATGGTCACGCCGGGAAGGATCGTAGCAGAACGGCCGACCCAGACGTTCACACCAAGACAAACGGGAGCAAACCGAACTGGACGCGACGGCTCGATAGGATGGAAGTCAGTGTCGAAAATGGCTGCCAAGTCTCCGATCAGGCAATCGTCTCCGACAACGATGCTTTGATTGGCTACGACCGTGGCACCACTGTTGATGAAGATGCGCTCGCCCAGCACGAGCGAGCCATTCCCGGCAGCACCCAACTCGATTGGTATCGTCTTGCAGCGCAGGAACAAGCGGCCGCATGTGATCGATCCGGTGGTGTGGAGCACCGGGAACTGCCCATCGACAGTCACCATGGCCGATCGCGCACCAGCCCAGCGAAATGCGGCCGTAGCCCAGAGGCTGGCGGGCACGTCACGAATCTTGATCACAGATGATATTCCCGTCGGAGTGCGAGAACTGACTGAGGTCGCTGTCGAACCGGCATTGCCGCGACGGCGTAAAGACGATCATCGACCTCGTCAAGAGTAATGCGGCCAGCACTGCATGGGCCGATGGATGTCAAATGCGGCTCCTGCGGAGGGAAGAGGATAAGTCGTGGCGCGGCAGATTTTCGTGGCGACACATGGTTACCGGTCATGAAGCCACTTTTCCGTCGCCCGGATGGTTAATTCCCCGGATGTTGACACTGCACTCACGGATATCGCAAAATGCCTGCTAGATACTGAAAATCATGGGGAGCCTCACGGAACCGAGGATGCGACAATCGGTGACGGAGGAGTTGTTTCGGGATCGGTTCGTCGCCGCGTCACCCGTGCGAGCATCCGACTCTGTGTTTCCCGACCAAAGTGTATTTCCCGACCAAAGTGCAATTCCCTAACCGAAGTGTGGCTCCGAAATGCCAAAGTTCATTCGCCGTGAGGAGAAATCTAACATCCCCAGTAAGGGCCTTTCGGGCGGGGCCTTGTTGGCAGTTGTCCCGATATTGGCAATTTTCTATGTTTTGATGATCCTCCCTTTTTTGCCGGCAGATGACGGAGGCCAGCGGATCGAAAACATCCTGTTCTGGCCGGTCGCGGTCGTGATGACATTGACGCTCGCCTTCCGGAATTCGGCGCGAATAGACTACAGGTTTTTCCGCTCCGTGCCGATGATGAGCCTGATCGCCTACCTTGTGTTCGCGGCCGCAAGCGTAACGTGGGCTTATAATCCGGACCTTGCCTTCAGTCGGCTTGTCCTTCAGGTGTTGGCCTCGATCATTATCGTTGTGCCATATGCTCTTCCGATACGAACGCAAGATACGCTTCCACGCGTGCATCTTTGCTACGCCTTGGCGCTTGCCCTCAGCGGGATCTTTGTCCTGACGACACCGGCATCTCCCGTCGGTCACCCCGGATATTTTACCCACAAGCAGGAGCTTGGCCTGCTTGCCGCGGTCGGCGTCATCTTTTCGAGCCATGAGCTTCTGCATAGCGGCTGGCGACGTCTCGTTGCTCTTGTCACGGGAGCCTTGGGATTTTGGCTTATATTCGAGAGCGAATCAAAAAGCGCGCTGGCTTACTCTCTGATCGCAATGGCCTGTTCGTGGCTGATATTGCTGCTTTGTAAAAGAACCCGCCTGACGCCGGCATTTGTCGTCGCCGCAGTCGTGGTCGCATCGATGTTCATCAACTACCCGATCGAACGTATAGGATACAGGCTATACGGAGACGCCACACTCACCGGGCGCACCGGAATATGGGCCTTCGCTGAGCACCAGATATCGCGCAAGCCCTGGCTCGGCTGGGGATTCCACTCGTACTTCTTCGTGCCGAATTCGCCCCAGCGGGAGGCGCCGGGGTACATCGGACAGATGCCGTCGAGCCATAGCGGTTTTTTGGAGCTGAGGCTCGAGACGGGGCGGATCGGCTATTGGATATTCATGGTGTTTATCTATTCCTCCTTGCATTTGCTGGAGCGAGTAAGGCGCAAGGCCCCAGCCCGTGCGTGGTGTTATCTTTCGATCGAGCTGTTTGCAGTGATTCTTAATCTCACGGATTCAAGCTGGCTCGTTTTGAATCCTCTCTGGGTAGCATATCTGCTCGTGGTTGCGGAGGCGGTGCGGGTTTCGTTGCCAAGCCAGGTCCCGGAGTCGGTGCAAGTACCGGTCCAGGCAGGTGGCTACCCGGTTGGCCGACACCCGTCGCGGACGATCAAACTGGGCAACGCGGCTCCATAGTTGGGATGGACTCGGGGCGCGTGCTCACTCGACGAAGCGCCAAAGCCCTCCGCGCCAATTGGCCGTCAGGATAATGTAGTTGGTGCCATCGAAGACTGTCGCTGCTTGGGCTGCTCCGATCACCATCTCCGGCGGAGTCGATATGCGCCCCCATCCGGAGATGCCGGGTTGTTGCGCAGACTGAAGCGCTGGATCGATTGCGCAGCCGCCGCAGGCCCATGCGTACATGGCGTAGACGTGTTTAGGCGTGCCGAAGACAGCGGCTTCATAGGCGCTGACGCCGACGCGGGTCCACGTCGCACCATAGTCGGTGCTTCTCAGGACGCCGGCGCCGAGATCCGAACGGAATGCCGGCATGAAGACAACGCCATTGGTGTCCGGCTGATAGATCTGCATCTGCCCGTGCGGATGCTCGTTGCTGTCGACCCGCATCCAAGTGCGCCCCCGGTCGGTCGTTCGCCACGTTCCGACCTTTGCTCCAGTGGACTCTGCAGTCCAGATCCACGTATCTGTCGTTGTCTCGGCCTGACCCGTGTCGATGAAGAAGATGAACGCGGTACCCTCACTCTGCTTCATGCCGTCAGCGAGCGGGACTTCGGACCAGCTCCGTCCTCCGTCAAAGCTCTGAACAATCATTTTGAAATAGTGCCCGGTCATGAGCACATGATTTGGATTATAGGGATTGACGACAGGAGGATAGAAATCCTGCCGGTCTCCGCTGGGCGCCACGCGATAGTTAATCCAACTCACGCCCCCATCCGTTGATTTCCAGAAACCCATCCCGGTGCCGCGAATGCCGGCCGAATAAAGGATCGGAGGCTGTCCATCCGGCCCTCGCGCAATGGCGAGCCCTCCCGCTCCGTTGACCCCGGCTCCACCACTCCCGGTATTGATCGGGCCGGACCACGTGAGGCCATAGTCGACCGACTTCCAGACTCCCTGACAATTGAACTGGGTAAAAAGATCCGATGGGCGCGCGGGGTCGGCCACCATGGTTATCGACCCATAGTTCCCGCAGGACATTTCGTTCACCAGATCGACGCCGCTGGGCGTGACGTTGGTCCACGTCCTGCTGGCAGAGATCGGCACAGGCTCGGTTGCCAATGTAACGAATGGAAAGCAAGTCAGGATGCTTAAGGCAACGAAAAAGACTTTAGCATTTTTTTGCATGGTTATCCCTGCTACAAAATAACACCGCAGCTTCAGAACGATCGCAAACGTCGATTGCAAGCCTCTTCGAGAGGAGCGCACAGGAATCTGGACACCGCCAACTGCAGCCGCAATTTCTGACACGCCCGTCAGGTGGCTTTCGCACCGGATTCCGTTGCCGCTTGCGGTGCATACGATTTTTTGTTGGCCTAGCACGCGACAACATGGTGATCTAACGGCCGTCAAATTGCAACAGTCGCCAGCCTGTTAGCGCAATGACGGCAGTGACGCCAAGCTGGCCGTCGCTTCCGGCCAAATAGGGCGCCTGGCAACGGACGGGACTTGATAGATGAGCAAGCGGGTAGTGTTAACCGTGTCCGGTGTTATCGCTGCGGACATTCGCGAACAAGTCGCGAGCAGCAAGCGTCCCAGGGTCGACTACCTGGAGCTGGCGCGGGGCTTCAATGCCGACCTTCTCGACTACGTCGCAGCGCGTAAGATCGCGGGCCGAACGGGCGCGGTGCTCGAGAAGCTCGGTGGTCCCAATCTGGTTCTCGCCTACGCCTGCTGGAAGGTCCGCAAGAGCTGTCAGGCGATTGTCACAGATGGCGAGCAGGTTGGGCTGCCATTGGCGCTGCTGCTCAAGCTCACACCCGGCAGTCGGCCGCGCCATTTGATGATCGTGCATGTGATTTCGGAGCCGAAGAAGATCGTCTTCCTGGACTGGCTGGGCGTGCAAAGCGCCATCGACCGCTTCATTACATATAGCCGCTGGCAACAACGGTTCATACAGGATCGCTGGAAGCTGACCAGCGACCGCGTGCTGTGGACGCCTTTCATGGTTGATCAGAAATTCTTTGCACCTGAACAGGTCACTCCAAATTGCAACGCGCGGCCCCAGATATGTGCCGTCGGGCTGGAGCGCCGCGATTACGAAACCCTGTTGCGAGCAGTGGAGGATCTCGACGTACATGTGGTGATAGCTGCTGCGTCTCCCTGGTCTAAACGCGCGGAAGGCGTTGCGACACGGGCCATTCCGGGCAATGTCACGGTGCGGAAATTCACTCAGTACGAGCTGCGCCAACTGTATGCCGATAGTTGCTTCATGGTCATGCCGCTGGAGAATGTGAAGTTCCAGGCCGGCGTCACCGCGATCCTGGAATGCCTGGCGATGGGGAAGGCGGTTGTTTGCTCTCGCGTTCCTGGCCAGACCGATGTGGTGGTTGAAGGCGAGAATGGGCGGTATGTGCCGCCCGGAGAGCCGTCGGCCCTGCGTACGGAGATCCAACAGTTGCTGTCCAACCCCGAGGACGCGGTCAGATTGGGCGCCAATGGCCGCAAGCTGGTCGAGTGCGAGATGAGTCTTGATCACTATGTGCAGAGGCTGGTTGGCTTTCTACACGATGCAGTCGAGAGTGAAGGGGGTCCGTAGAAGGTCAACAGAAACGCTACCTCGGCTTTAGGCCAGGTTGCCATGGTGCGGTCCCTGCTGTGTTACCAATGCAGGTGCATAGCATTAACTTCAGGCGGCCAGAAACAACATCCGGCCAATGCGGGATCTGATGCCGACGGCGATTGCGGGCTCATCGACTGCGGGGTTGTTGCCCGACAAGCTCCTCGAGGAGGCGTTCCAGTTGGGCTGCCGAGGCATCCCAGCCGTAAGCCTTCTCGACGAGGCGGCGACCGCGCAGGCCCAGTGCTGCCGCCTCTGCAGGCTTCGCGAGCAAGTGCAGCACCGCGTCTGCGAAGTCGCGCGGCGCATCGGCAATTAACAGGTCGCGGTCGCGCTGCACTTCGATGCCCTCGGCGCCAATGGACGTTGCTACCACGGGGCGCGCCAGCGCCATCGCCTCGACGATCTTCAGGCGCGTGCCACCGCCGATCCGCAGCGGTGCGATAGCGACTGCCGCGCGTCCAACCTCGGCAACGATGTCCGTGACGTAGCCCTCGAACGTCACGTTGGGAGGTTGCAGCGCGACGATATCCGGGGGCGGCAACGGACCGACGACGCGCAGCCGCGCCGACGGCCGTGCGGCCAAAACAAGCGGCCAGATTTCGGCGAAGAAGAAGCGCAAGCCGTCCGCATTTGGAAAATAGTTGTGCGCGCCGAAAAAGATGACAGTGTCCGGCTCCGGCGCCCCCGGCGGGGGCGCGAATTCGCCGAGGTTAACGCCATTGGGCGACAGGACGCAGCGTGCTTGCGGCGCATGGGCCTGCACGATGGCGAGATCACGCGGCGAAGTCACTGAAACGCCGTCAAACCCGCGCCATACCGAAATTTCCTCGCGGCGAAGCTTGCGCCAGTTTGCTTCGAGGAAAGTGCGACGCAATGGGTTGGAAGAGCTGGCTGCGCTGCGCCGTTGCAGGTCGTATTCGACATTGTGCTCGTCCACAACACAAGGCACGCCCCGCGGTAGCCCCACGAGATTGACTGTCATCTGCGTGAACTCGACGACCACTGCGTCCCACGTCTCACGTGCCAGCCGTTCGCGCAGACGCGACGCCATAGCCTCATTCCGGTGCGAGATGGCGTCCCAGCTTCTCAGCCCGAGGAGTGAGCGCAACTGGGCGGTCCGCTTGGCGCGCCCCTGCAGGCCGAGGGCAGGCTGCGTGAACAACTCGGTATCGGGATAGAAGCCGCGAGTGCGCTCGCGCCACTCATCGATTGGGTCGGCCGGGTTGTGCAGCGCCAGCAGGGAGAGTGCGTGCCGCTTGCTCAACGCGCCCATCAGGCCGTGGATGCGTCGCTGACCGCCGAACGTCGGCGGACTGGGAACGTAGGGTGCAACGAAGAGGACCTTCATGTTATGTGGTCAAGCGCACCGGCAAGGTCATGCCGTTCAAGTTATCAGACTTGTATCGATGTTCCGTCACTTGGCCCTCAATTAACCTTGCATCTCCGTCATGCGCCATGACTTTACATGACAAGTTCACGGAGTGACAGTCACTCCTTCACGTTCAGGCGATCGATATGTCGGGTACCATCGTTCCTGCGGTAAGGATCCGCTATCGGCCCCGTCGGGTCGACGATGTCGCCTTGGCTGCGGGCGCCAGGCGTTGTCGCCTTGCAGGGCTCGGCGTCATCAATGTTCAAATTGACCCCGGAGTGGATTTTGGTCAAAGATGTTCATCAGGATCGAGGCAGATAGGCAACGCGTGTTGAAGCCGTGACTCCGATCGCTGTGGCAGAAGAGCGAATTCATGGACGTGCGTTACAGTGCTTGGTGGTTGGCAGCCTCGCTGCTGGTCGGCGTTTCGGCGAGCCAGGCCCAGGTCGGTGGGAGCGATGTGCGGGACCGGTCAACTCAATTGGACCTTGCTGCTGCCGATTGGAAGAAGAATCTTTCGATCGGCCCTAACGGGCCAATTCCTGCGATCGTGGTCGATCAATTTGGATACCTGCCGAAATCAGAAAAGGTTGCCGTTATACGCGCACCTCAGGTTGGCTATGACAGTTTCGCCAAATTTACGCCCGGGAAATCCTACGCGTTGATTGAGCTTCCGGCTGGCAAGGTCGTCAAGACGGCGGTGCCGACGGTGTGGAACGGCGGGAGCACAGATAAAGCCTCTGGCGACAAGGCCTGGTGGTTTGACTTTTCCGAGATCGAGGCGCCGGGCAGGTACGCGGTCGTGGACCTCGAGAAGGGTATTCGATCGCCGGATTTTTCGATCGGTGAGCACGTCTATAAGGAGGTGATGAAGCATGCTCTTCGCGCGTTTTTCTACCAGCGCGCGGGGTTCGAAAAGAAACCGGAGTTTGCAGGCAAGGCATGGGCAGACAAGGCGAGCCACCTCGGCCGCGGCCAGGATTCGGAGTCGCGCCCGTGGAACGAGGGACGGCTGTCTAATCCCTTCGCCAAATCGCAGACCAAAGATCTTCGCGGCGGCTGGTACGATGCGGGCGACTTCAACAAATACACCTCCTGGACGGCGCGCTACATCATCATCCTGCTTCAAGCTTACGAGGAGCACCCTCAGGCCTTCAGCGACGACTATGGCATTCCGGAATCCGGTAACGGCATTCCCGATATTCTCGACGAAGTGAAGTGGGGCCTGGATTGGCTCGTCCGGATGCAGAACTCGGACGGCTCCCTCCTGTGTGTTCAGGGCCTGGCCGGCGCAAGCCCGCCGTCTGACGCAAGGGCAGGGAGCTACTATGGCCCTCCGACCACGTCTGCGACCCTGACGGGCGCGGCAGCCTTTGCATACGCCTCCAAGTTCTTTGCGTCTCGGCCGGAGCCCGATCTCAAGCAATACGGAAACGATCTGAAACAACGCGCGACGGCAGCGTGGATGTGGGCTACCGCAAATCCCGATGTTCTCTATTACAATAACGACGAGTCAAAGCAGCCCGGTTCCAAGGGGCTCGCGTCTGGGCAGCAGGAAATGAGCGATGCCGAGCGGTTGCGGGCGCAATTCGAGGCCGCGACCTATCTCTTTGAGATGACCGGCGAGGCACAGTTCAGATCGTATGTCGACGCCCACTATGGCGAGCTTATGCCGGCTTGGGGGCCGTCGATGTGGGAAGTCGATGCGCTGGATAACCTGGTCTACTACGCGCGGCTGCCTGGTGCCACGCCTGAGGTCGTAAAATCCATTCGCGAGCGTTACCTGGCAAAACTGTCGGGGGCGTCCCTGGCGTTTGAAAGCTCTCTGCGGCAGGCAGATCCCTATCGTGCCCCGATGAATGACTACACGTGGGGCAGCAACAAGGGAAAGGCCATGCAGGCGAGACTGTACCAGTTGGTGGCCAGCATGGATCCAAGGGTGTCCGCGGCCTCGCTCGCTGCGGCGTTGGAATACGCTCACTATATCCACGGCGTGAATCCGCTCGGCCTCGTCTATCTCACGAACATGGCGCCGGCCGGCGCCAGCCATTCCGCAGCGACCATGTTTCATACCTGGTTCGCCTATGGCACGCGCTGGCAACGGGTGACCGAGGAGCTTCCGGGCCCACCACCAGGCTTTCTGGTGGGCGGACCTAATCCGCAGTTTTCGGTTGATGCGTGCTGTCGCGCACCTGCGGGGTCGCCTGCTTACCGCTGCTACGGGGCAACGACGTTCTCATTGTGCCAGCGGAGTTTGGTGCCGCCGTTTGCGCAGCCGCCTGCCAAATCCTATCTTCAGTTCAACGACCCGTGGCCAGTGAATTCGTGGGCGATCTCGGAGCCTTCGCTAGGTTACCAATCCTACTATGTCCGGTTGCTTGCCGCCTTCACCCGGTGATGCGGGGTTTCGACTTCGCGATTTCCAGCCTGCGTTTGATGAGCGGCATGCATGAAGAGCACGCGTCGCCGATCCTTCAGGAGAAGGCGGCCTGGATCGGGGGTAGATACCTTTCACGGCGCATCTCCGCGGGAGTGCCAAGCGAGCCCATCACTGGGTGGCCTCCGGAAGGATTGCGCCACATTGCCGGCCGAGTTGACAAGGGACCACGCCGAGTGCGCCTGGGTTCAGCGGTTGAGAAAGCGAGCGAGTCGCCGCGCCGTTACCTCGGCTCCTGTCACGAAGCGGAACAGGGGACCAAAGCACATGAATGAGAGCGGACCGATGAAATGGAGACCGGGAACGGAAGACTCGAAATTGCTGTTGAGAGTTGGTGCCCGCTCTGTGCGATGGATGCGGTCCGATATCGCCGGATCGAGAAACTTGAGGCGAGAGACGCTGGCGTCGTAGCCGGTGCCAGCGATAACAAAATCGACCTCGACGTTCCTCGAGCTACCTTCGCCATTTCTCATCTTGAGCTTCACGCGTTGATTCGCGTTGCCGATTTCGATCACCTCGTGACGCACGTGGATCGGCACCTTCCCCAGTACACGATCCTTGATCCACCACGGTGACGCAGGTCCAAGATAGCGTTTCACGAAGCGGGTGCGTCGTTCGAGAGGAAGTCTGTGAACGATCATGGGTAGCTGCTGAAGAACCCAACTGTTTCGGCTGGCGCCGAGCACCGTCATGGGATTCTTGATGCTATCCCATAAAGGGCGTACGCGCGGAGTCCGGCCATGGAAGATGGCCTCCTGATCACGAACAAAGATCTCACTGTATCCTCCGGCCTCGTGCACCAGAGCGCCAGCCTCGATAGCAGACGCTCCGGCCCCGATCACGGCAACCGTCTTGTTTCGAAACTCACTATAATCGGATATATCGAAAGTATGCCGCATGCGGTCTGGTCCCAGTTCTCGCAATGCGTCAGGAATCTGGGCCAATCCTGAAAGACCGGTAGCAACGATTACTTTGCGGGCGTGAAGCCGCTCGCCCGAAGAAAGAGCCAGTTCAAATCCACCGGGCCGCGAGCTGACGTTCGTGACCAGAACGTTCTCCAGATCGGGAATAAACTGTTTCTGAATCTCGAGGCCGTAAGTAGCAAAGCTCTGCATCGTACACGGTTCGAAATCCTCAAGCCCATGTTGCCGGCACCACTCGGGGAATGAATGACCTGACTTTGGCAGCGCGATGTTCGTCGCAAACGCCAGGGACTTGAGATTCACCCCGATGGGCATGTTGACCCAAAAGCGCATTGCGTCGCCGAAGATGCGATACTTCACTCCTCGCGCACGGAGATGCGCCGCCAACGAAAGACCGTACGGACCCGCCCCGATAATCGCAACATCGGTCCCTGGTTTCATCCTAATAACCATCCTTCCACGTTGGCCCGGTATCGACGTAGAAAGCGCGCATCGCCACGCACCAACGTCGATCTCTGGCCGTGCAATCCCGAATGATCAACTCGTCCGCTGCGTCGGCCCGGAACATTGGCTTACATAGGCTCCAACCCAAACTGTCTTACGAAGGCGCGAGGGTGCCGTAAGGAGTGTAGCAGGAACCGCGCGGCGTCGACAAAGGCGGGTAGCGTGTCGTGGCGATCCTTGACAGCGTCAATCGTCGGGCCGTTCGATCCTCTGGACCAATTCAGCCAGCGAGTCGCCTCCTCGCGCGACATCGTCCGCAAAAGGCGCTGCATCTTGACCATCGTCGCAAGGACGAAACCATTGCAAAATCCTGCGACTTCGTCATGTTTTTCCAAGTGACCATGGGCCATGAGGCGGTTGACCTCAGCTTGATTTCCAGTGGCTGCCGCGTACGACAGAGCCGGCAACTCCATGCCACGGGCGATATCGAATGCGATTTGGTGGTAGAAGCGTCCATTGAAATCAATCAACATTGCCTTGCCATCGGCAAGAATGAACTCCAGCTCGAAGACCCCGTAGTATCCGATGCGCTCGCACAGCTGCTTTGTTTTGTCCGCCAGAATGGGGTCGATAGCAGCCGGTTCAAACCCCAGTCCTATTCCGATGGAACGTGGTTGCTGCAGAATCTTTCGCGCCGCGCGCATAATCACGCCGCCGCCGACGCTTTCGCGGAAACCGGAAAGCGAGTAAACGTTCTCGGCTACTTGAGGATAATATTTTTGAATGAGCGGGGCCATGCTTGAAGGATATTGTTTGGCCAACTCGCTGTTGGTTGACAGATCCTTCATGTAGCTGTCAAAAATCGATTGGACGCGATGCCCGCTGCTTTCGACGGAAGTACCTTTGGTTTTCGTTCGCTGTGCAAGTTGTGAGCGTGGCTTGATCAATACTGTCTCGCCCGCATCCTTGGCTATTTTAGCGGCTTCTGCGCCGTTTTCCGGGAACCAGGTCGGCGGCGTTTCGATGCCGATCGCCTGGGCATGTTGCATGAGAAGACCCTTGTCCAGAATGCTCATGACGGCGTCGAGGTCCGGCTGGTATAGATCAAGATCGACGCTCAACTCGTTTTTGTAACGAGCCAGAGCGAACGATACCGCGTCACTGGTCGCATATATTGCCCGGCGTTGCCCGACACGGGCTGTCCGCAGCAGCCATTCTGCCCATGCGCTGGTCTCCTCAAATGGCGGGCACGTCAGGTGCTGACTCGAATAGCGCGAATATCGGCTGTGACTGATCATTGAAGGATCTACGGTCAAAACCTTGACGCCCGCTCGACCCAGCGAGCGCACGGCCGCCAATGTCCCATAGTAATTCGCATTGCCCAAAAAAATTTCAGCTGCCTGCGTGCCCAAACCAGTTCCTCTTTATTTTCAGCGTACCCGTACCTTATGGGACTGCTAGATAACAGACCCGCTTGCACAACGCTGCTGGGGAAGCATGTGTTGGTAAGCATTTATTATGAACATATGAGCCCACTGGCAGAAAAAAATCGCGGTGCCTGCCGACAGAAATACCGTCTCGCAGACGGCACACGCAGATGCGACCCGCGCACATTCGCCTCGATGCGGTTGCGTACCAAGTCCCCGATATTCAGTTGCTGTATGCCCTGCCCTCTAGCGGTGGTCAAAAGCCGTCGCCGGACAGGTCCGAGACTAGGGGGGGGCGAACCGGGCGAGCCACTTGCCGACAAAGAGGAGGTAGGAATCGTAAAACCACGGAGGCAGCCTGCGCCCCGTCGCATGGTAACGGCAGAAATCCTTGCGGAAGTCGGACCAATTGGCGGCATTGGCGCTGTTGATCGAGACGGTGATGGAAGGCGAAAGTATGCGCGCGGTATGCCACCAGCCGGACGGCATGAAGAGTGTTTCACCAGGGTGGAGGGTGAAGCGGACACCCTTCGCGTTGCCAAATAGCGCGAAACGGCCGATGTCCCAATTTTCTACGTCGTTTATTTCCGAGATGTTTTCGTATATTTCCGAGGCGTTGGCGTGCTCGGGGGTGCTTCGGCTGTACATATATGGCGTTTGGTCGGGGGCGAACCCGATATATTCCTTCACCCCCTGTATTTGCATCAGGAAAGCATGCGTATGCAGGCCGTCGTAGTGCAAGACCGGAAACTTGGCGCCTTTTCCGCCGATGTAGAGCTCGGGGAAAGTCAAGGACGAGCGCACCGTTATCAGCGGATGGTCAAGCCAGTTCGGCCTCGTGCAGGACGGCATCGGCGCGATATCGGACTGCAGCGCGTCCGGCAGCTCTCTGACTGGATAGTTTCGCAGGTATGGCGCAGGAGCCTGCGGAGTGGAGGCGAGGACTTCTGCGATCAGTTGCGACATCGAGAGGTGGCGCCCGTCCACCTCCAAGGGCAGATTGCCGTAGTGATCTTGAAAAAAGTCGAACGTCCATTTGGTCCTGGCGGACCAATGATCCAATGCGCCTGTGATGACGACGGGCTTTAGGGGGTCGATATATTCCCGCACGTAACGCTCGCAACCGAGTTGCGACCAGTCATGACGGTCGATCTTGTCCGAAAACGTCGGGCCGTTTCGGACATCGTTGACAGATGAATTCATGCCACGCGACCCATTCGAAGAACGTTTGAGGATTTGGCGAAGCTTAGAAAAGAACTAACATTCCCGTGCAAGTTACATTATAGGTTCGGTTCCGGCTTTGCAAATTCCGTTTTGCTAACCATGTCAGTAGGTTAATCGGCGGCTGTTAGCGATCCGCGTTTCCGGTAAAGGTCTGGCTGGCAGAGA
>Ga0134126_10004882_pt1 | contig 16767 bp, 15 predicted proteins | sample KB31752_FD_96881 | JGI IMG/M metagenome (GOLD analysis project Ga0134126, IMG submission 96881) | Terrestrial soil microbial communities with excess Nitrogen fertilizer from Kellogg Biological Station, Michigan, USA - KB3-175-2 | ecosystem: Environmental > Terrestrial > Soil > Unclassified ...
AGTCTATGGGTGCTTATCAAAAGTCACTTCCCGACTGGGCGCTTTCTGACCGCTTTGGCCGCGTCACAGCGACCCGCTTAGACCCACTTGAAATTCAGGAAGACATTGACGTTGAACCCGAGTCCATGTCCTACATGTCGGTCAATGATGATCTCAAGAAACAATCAGCTGACGAAGTAGCACAGATGGCGCTTGAGGCTCCCACGATCATTGACCCGAGGAAGGCCGCGCTACTTAAGCTGTCAACTATACCGAACATCGGAAACCCAAGCGAGTACATCGTGCCAGAGCAGCCACCCGACCCCACGGCGACAGTCAAGAAAAATATGAACTTCACTTTACCGGTGAAATGGGAAGATTTGCCGTCTGGTGTTCAGGCGCAAATATTGGAAGCAACCGGAGTGCAGATGACGCCAGAAATACTTTCAGAGTTGAAGGCTGGCGACCTTGCGAAAGGCGTACAGACGTTGAGTAAGGCATCTGATGCTTCCGCGAATCTGATGTCGCCAGCACAAGCGCCGCAACCTGCGAATGGGAAACCTATAAGGGCGTGATCGAAATATCGCTGATCGAGAAAGAATCTCTGGGCGAGTTCTTCAGGGGCATGACACCTCTGCGCAGCGCGATTACTAAATTCTGCCAAGCGAAGGTTGATGCAAGCAGAGCCGATTGCGCCGATTTCATGTCTATGGTGCCATGCGATCCAGAGCAGGCAAAGCGCTACGCGCACAAAGCCGAGACGTACAAAGAGTTTCTGTCAGAACTGGAAGCGTTGAGCAACAAGTAGTCGCTCCGATTCAGTTCTGACGACAAGTTTGAGGGACCAACCCTCATTTCAGGCGGACCAACCGACCTGAGAAAGAGAAAGAACAATGCCAGAAACGACAGCGCAGGCAACGGACCAACCGGGGAGCAGCGCAGAAGTTAAAAGCACTGGAGCAAGTTCCGCTGAAACCACGGAAGAAGAATCCTCTACGGCCCTGAACTCGGAACCCACCGGAGAGGAATCTGAAAACGAAGGTGACGGTGGCGAGGGAGAAGGCGGAGAAGAGACAGGCGATCCCGCTGCTGAAGATGCCGACTGGCTACCCGATGAGCAGGCACGCGAGTTTCCGCGCGAAGTCATAAACGAGTTTGCGCAAAGACGCTATCCCAAACTCTGGGAAAGATTGAAGCAGAATCCCAACGATGAGGATCTGCTGCAAGTCCTGAAGGACAAGCTCAATACAGATATTGGGTACAAACAACTCCGTGAGCAGCTTGAATCCGAAGCCGAAGAGGAACCAACCCACGATGGCGAGGAAGAGACTGAGACGGAAGAGAAACCCGCAGACCCAGCGAAGCAATCGGAGGCCTACCAGCAGAGGGTGCAGGACTTGGTTAAGACCACGTTCAAGCCCGAGGCTATGGATGCAATCGGCCAAAACATTGTTGAGGCGGTCGTTGCAGGCGTCTTTGGAATCGACCAAAAGGCATTGCAAGACCCGAACCTTTCGGAAGATGAGAAGGCTAACATGCAGCGCATCGTCGCCAACAGTGCGACAGTTGCCAAATCGCTTGGACCGAAGTTGGCCCATGGAATGGCGGATGCTGTCATTAGCGTCCTTCCACACGTGCTCGGAGACGCGATTGAAGCGATCTATCCTGGCACACGGCAGTCGTTCCAGACGCGGATGGTATCCGAGGCTTGGGATGCTGTCCGCAACCAGAAGGACGGTTCTGGTCAGCCTCTTTACAAAAATCTTCCAGCCTTCGGAGCGAGGGATGGGGATTTTGGAAAGCTGATACAGAAGGCCGAGCAGCAGATGGGTCTGAAACCTGGCGGACTATCCCAAATGGTCATGAAGGGAAACAATGGCCAGCCACTAAGCGATGGCGAACAGCTCAGAATTAAGTATGAGATGGTCGCTCGGATCGCCAATGGGCAGAGGTTGACGCCAGCAGAAGCAGCAAAGCTCATTGACAAAGGCAAAAAGCAGGCCGCTGACGCGCAGCGTGCCCGCAGTCAGCGCAAAGCATTGGGTGCCGGGAAACCATCGGCGGGTGGTTTTGAAGGCGGCGGAGATGATGACTTCCTCAAGGCGATCAAGGACTACAACAGTTCTCAGCAATCGTCTGAACGAAGGTAGATTCTCTCAGCTAGCCATAGGAGAAAAACGAAATGCCTGGTGCAATCACAGTTGAAAGAACTTACAAGAATGCCGTGGATGACAACACGCTGGTGCGTGATGTTTCCGAGGATATGCTTTTACTCGAACCCGACCAGACTCCTCTGCTCGTGTTCACCAACAAAAACAACCGGAAATCTCCGTCCGACGCTCCGAAGTTTGAGTGGGTGGAAAAGGCCGAAGTTGCCGTTTGGGACACCGTCAACACCAATGCAGACTATGGCACGACCCAGACCACAATTCTGGTCAGCGATGTCAGTCTGTATGCGGTAGGCGACATCGTCGTGTTCCCTGGCGCACCAACCAGCGGAGCCATGGACGAACTCGGCCTCGTCGGAACAGTCGGAACCAACAACATCGTTCTGACGGCCCGCGGATTTGCCGGAACAACTCCAGCGGCCATCGGCTCAACCGCATCCATCCGCATTATGGGTGGTGGGTTGGTTGAAGGCGGCGACGTGCCGACCGTGCGCAGCGCGGCTCCGGTAACCAAGAGTTCGTACACTGCCATCTTCCGTACCCCGGTGGATGTCAGCCGAACCATGCAGGCAACCAAGGCGTATGCCTCCCCTGATGGGAAGCGCCGCGAGTTGCAAATTGAAGCGCTGGCCCGCCACAAGCAAGAGATCGAAGCCGCTGGACTCTGGTCCGCTGGCAGCGAAACTCAGGCTGCGTCGGGATCAACCTGGACGACACAGGGATTCAAGCCCACTGTCGTAACCAACATCACCAACGCAGCTACAACCTTCACTCTCACGAAGTTCAACGACTTCTGCGAGACCGCGTTCCGCTATGGCGCGAACGAAAAGCTGTTGATGGCCTGCCCGAAAGGTATCAGTGCCTTCAACTTCTTCTCTCAGAACAAACTGTTGACCTCTGTGGGCGACACCAGCTTTGGCGTAAAAATCACACGATTGAACGCCAACGGTTTTGGTGAGTTCATGCTGGCGAACAACTTCCGTATGGGAGATGGCGTCGCAGGCAAGAACGGGTTCAACGACGAGATCTATTCGATTGACATGCCAGCGGTTAGATTCCGCTATTTTGCTGGCAATGGCCAATCGCAGGATACGAAGTTGTACTCCGATGTGAAGCAAGACGGCAAGGCCCGAAACGTTGACGAGTACTACAGCCAAGTCGGCTGGGAAATTCGCCACGAAAAACGCCATGCGCGTATGCACAACGTCCAGCAGTACGGGTAGAGACAACCCTTATCTGCATATCTGTCGAAGGGCGACTGGAAACGGTCGCCCTTTCGATTAACCGAAAGGAATATCAACTGTGGACAACAACAAAAAGACGTACACATGCCTGAACTGCGGAGAGACATTTTCCGCTCCAAAGTGGGAATGCGCGGACGGCCGGCGTCACGTAGTGGAAGCAAAGACGTACTACAGTGCATCTTCGAGTTGGCGCACTTATGTGGCCGAAGAACGCCTCATTACCTTGGGAGATACGGGTCGTGTGCGAGTCATTCCAGCGCGAAGCGTTCAATTCACGCGAGGATCGTTTACAACTGGCGATCCCGAGGATCAATTCGCCCTAGATCAAGAGCCATCCATGATCTCAGCTGATCGATGGAAGGAACTCTACCTGTCAACTGACGAACGCAACAAGATGAAAGAGCGAGAGCTGAAGGCGTGGGAAGAACGCTTGGTCCTACAGCAGAACTCCTTGCTTGACAAAGTGAAGCAGCAGCAGGAAGCGAATGCTCAGCCTGGGGCCGATGTGCCGACAATCCCGCCAGCAGCCCGAACTTCTGGAGCACGCAGCGGGGCGCCGAGGCAAGCGTGAGCCGAAAGAAAAAAGCAGAGCAGCACAGGTCTGGCCCAGTTCCCTCCGTTGACCAGAAGTTCTGGTTAATGGCTGACGTTAATCCCAACGAGTATGAGACTCGCGACGGGAAGCGCGTCATGAAGGATTGGGCCCAGGCCGAGTTTGACGAGCGAATAGGCAAGTCTGAGCCGGAAGTCTCCGAGGCAGAGAAGGCAGCCAAGGAAGAAAAGCGGGCCAAAGCACAGCAAGTCAGGCTTCTTCATCCGCACTCCTTAACGCCAGAAGAAATCTCGCGTATTGAGTCGGCGGTAGTGGGCGGCATGACAAGGGCCAGGGCGGAAGAATCAGGGTTGGTGCTGCCGTGATCGGCGTGAACTGTCCTGACTGTCGCGGTTCTCACCATGGTTTTCCATGGTGCCCGTTTAAGCGATGCAGTGAATGTGGAGAGCTCACGGAACTAGCATGCGCGAATTGCCGATTACTTCTCTGCGAAAAATCGTCTTGCGGAGAAAGCCATTTACGAAAGGTAGGCATTCAGCGTGCCAGTGATGATCTTTATTGCGCGTTGCACAAAATAATCGAACAAGATAGATGGGAAATCTCCTACCAGAAAATTATACCGTCCTCTTCATCTCTGGCTTCTGCTTTCGTGAAACTTGCCGAAACCAAATATTATAAGCAGCCTACTCCACGGCGGCTTTTCGGAATTGACGTGATTAGATTTGTGACTGCCTTTGGAGAATACCTTGTTGTCGCCGATGCAGATATTGAAAGGTTGCTCACAAAGACTGGATTACGGGAGCTCGGAAGTAGCTGCCTCACGAACGAGGATAGATTTAGGGACGAATTGCTTGCGGTTCAATGCTGCATGGAAAATATTCAGCAGTTGCAAGCCTGCGAGATCCGCGCATGAAAAAACTCTGGCTTGGTGCAGGAAAGCACCCGAAAGAAGGATGGGTCAATCTCGACATGATTGCCCATCCTGGTATTGACGTTGTAGCCGATCTTGAGAAGTGTGCCAGCGTGCCACTCCCTTTCGGCGACGATGAGTTCGAAGAGATCGGCGGAAGTCACGTGCTTGAGCATGTTGTAAACACGTTGCCGATGATGCAGGAACTTCACCGCATTGCGAAGAACGGCGCAAAGTGCTGGTTCCGGTTACCGCACGGAGGTTCTGACGATGCGTGGGAAAATCCGACGCACGTTAGACCTTACTTCGCGCATTCGTTCGGGTACTTTGGTCAGCCGTTTTTCTGGCGCGAAGATTACGGATTTAAGGGTGATTGGGCGACGGAGCAGGTCTTTCTGTCAATCGCGCCTGAGGTCTGGGATTTTCTTGGCGGCGATGTTGAGAAGATCGCTGGGGCCGTGCGTAATCAGCGCAATGTCGTCCTTGAGATGTTCGTGACCATGAGGTGCGTGAAGCCCATCAGGGAAGCCAAGCGGGAGCTGCAGGAATCGTTCAAATATGAAGTCGCGCGAGGAACGCGAGCATGAAGACCCTGAAAGACAAGTACGCGAAAGAAGTGCGTAGGATTGCCGATGATCCCATCGGTCTTGAGGCCATTGGAGAGTTGCTTGGATTGGAACTCAAGAAGCACGAGCAGCTACAAAACGATCCAGTCGTTGCGATCCTGATGCCGTCGTATTCTGACCCTAAGCAACGCACCATGGACAGCATTCGGGAAGTGATGAACTACACGCAAAAATTCTGCTCATCGTACCGCGATCCGATCCGCGGTTCCAGCGTCGTGCATTGGGTGCGCAACGACATGTACACGGAACTTCTCAAGCGCGATGCTCCGCACACGCATGTTCTTTACGCCGATAGCGACATGATCTACGAGCGTGATTATCTGGTGAGAATGCTTCGCCATGATGCCGACATCGTGTGCGCGGCCTACACGGTGCGCTCCGATCCACCAATTCCCAACGTCCATCTGGTCAACAAAAAAACTGGCGAGGCGCGGCGAGTGCTGAGTTGGATGCAAAGAGGCGTTCGCGTTGATGGCGTACTTGCGAGTGCGGAAGATTCTGATGAAACCATCACCGGAGGAACCGGGCTGATGCTGATTAAGCATCATGTGTTCCCTGCACTAACGGAGATGTATGCGTCCTGCGCCTACGAGAAGAGCCTATGGGGGCTGACCGACGATCAGATTGCTCCCGTTGAAGCTATCCGGCGGCGATGCATTGAGAAAAGCAGGAATGGGTACTGGTTCCAATTCCTCCCGAGGCTGGCTGGCTATGCGGAAACAGGAGAGGACACCAGTTTCTGCCTGAAAGCTGCACTGTGCGGGTTCAAAGTCGTCGTGGATACGAGCATCAAACCTAAGCACATTGGGGAATACGCCTATTCCTACGATGACTTTGAGGCATTCCAGCCACAGGAGATCAGCAAGGCCATTACTGCTGGTGAATACGAGGCGCGACAATGAGCTTCACTCTAAGCCAACTGAAAGAAATTGCTGATAAGCGAACGGAACGTCGCGCCAGCAAACTCGACCTGGATTCCGAAATATTGCTGGCGAATCAAGAGGTATGTCAGTTTAGCCGCTGGTGGTGGCGGCGCAAGACCGTGAAGTTTGACACGGTTGCCGGTCAATCGGAATACGACCTGTCTGCGCTTTCTGCAGGGGACTTCCAGCAGTTCACCGGAGGATCGAAGCAGAGCAGGAGCGGAGTGCGACTGTTTGACGCTGATGGAAACTGCGTTTCTGCACTGCATCCAGAGTTTGACGTTGACGAGCAAGATAAAGCCATAGTGACTGCAAGCACAAAGCAGGGAACGCCATGCCGCTACTTTATGAAGCCGGGGGCATACAGAACTGTGATACTTACGCCCACGCCCAGCAGTGTATGGACATTTCTCGGCTCATATTGGGCGGTGCCGGAGGCCACACCTGACAGCCAACTAGAAACGATTCCTCTGCTCCCATCGTGGATGCACATTGTTCTGCTCACTCGCCTTGAGGCCAGAATCAACCGATACACGCTTGGCGAGGGTTCGGCTCTGTATCAGACAGCCATCGCCGAATATACGGCTCAGATTTCAAAGGCGGCAAGCTATAACCAGTTCGCCGAGGGAGAGAGCCGGGAATCTAATCCCGGCGCCCATGGAGATGCGATTCAAAGTAGTTGTTGATTCATGGATGACTAGCGAGTATTTCAGCGTGAAGGGAGGCATGGAAGACCAGAGCGGGAGGGCCTGAGAAATCAGGCCCTTTTTATTTTATGTTCCTGACCGGAGACATCCCGCATTTTCATTGCTGGCTTAGAAAGCAGTATCTATACGACCTCACCAAAGGCCACGGAGAGTTTGAGCGATGCGCTGTATTTGCTGCCACCAGCATCCCGCCTCGCGCACTGATGTTTACCTGTATGTTGGATAACGGAGCGCAAATCGCAAGACTTCCCATCAGTGCTTTCGCGCACACCAAGAGCGCACCTGATTTGCGCCTCGATCATCTTCAGCTTTGGGGTTCGTTCTCCTACGACTTTACCGTCTCTCAATCCTCATTCCTAAAGGACCTGCGCTGCGCCGTCCTGTTTAAAGATCGCAAGTGGTACGAAGGACGATATGTAATGACATTTGACTGGTGCAAGTCGAACTATTCGGAAGAACCTGGGGATGGCGGCTTCAAGACCGCACACTTGGTTGCCTTGGACAACGGCTGCTATTGCCTCCAGCCCAATAACCGCATGAAATTCTTCGAGCCTAGTTTCGTTACCAAAGCATTTCCAGAGAGACCGGATTACCTGACCAATTCGCACGTATTTCTCTGTGAACTAAAAGACAAGTGGGCGACGGAAGATTCCGACCGAATGTTCTACGAGGACAGCGAATAAATGGCTCTCAAGCCTGTAGATCAATTCCCTGCTGGCGGAGTGGACAGCTACTCCAACCCGCTACAGATGAGTACGAATCGGTATCTGCGTGTCCGCAACCTCGTGCCTCGCCCAAATGGAGAAGTAACTCTGCGCGATGGATATTCGCGAGTCACAATGCAGGCTGTAGATCCATCCCAGCCGATCCATTCCATTTCTCCATTCTTCGATCAAACCACCGGCGATCACGTAGTCATCTTCTGGCAAGGAAAGACTCCAAAGCTCCTGAATCTTACGGACTGGTCAATCTCCACTCTTTCTGTACGCGGCACCTCCATCCAATCAAGTGAGCCGTATTCCTACGTACTCACTGGTCTTGGCCATCTTATGGCCTTCAACGGGACCGACAAGAAGTGGTTCGCCACTTATAACGGGGTTTCGGCATGGCGCGACGTGGGCCTCCGCACGCCAACTGATGATGAGATTGCTAACGTAGCAATCACGGAAGGCGTCAGGGAGATGTCACCTGATGAGGCTTCTGCCGTGACCTTGACTCCTTCGGCTGGTGGAAGTTTCGACAACACAGCGCGGGGTGGTCTCCTGTTCTACGTTGCCATATTTGATCCGGCGTTCAACGAGATCGGTCCGGCCACAATACCGGCAGGCAATGGCGACAGACTCATAATCACTAGCGGGCCTGGAGTAAAGATCACCCTTGGCACTCTTCCAGACCTGAGTTCCGTCAACGCTAACTGGATCAAGCTAATCGCACGTACCGAAGATTCACAGCTTCCAGCGTACTTCTGCACAAATACTTCCGGCGATATTGCAGGGACAGAAAAAACCGCCGATGACACGTTGCGCGTAAATGTTGTAGGTCACGGACTGACAACTGGGGATGTCGTTATCCAATCGAATGTTCCGTTCAGTGATACCTCGGATTCTGGCGGCGCTCCATTTGATGGCGTGTTCTCTATCACCGTAATAGATGCGGATCATTTCGATGTGAAGATCACTCCCAACGCGAATGCTACTCCGAGCGGCGCGGGAGGGAAAGTTAAACGAATTGTATCCGCAGGAAATGCCGTCTCAAGCGTTGATGTCACGGAAACTTCGACTGACACAAGCTATGTGGCAAATCAGGATCGCGGAGTGCCAGCCTCAGAGATAGGCGGCACGCAGCCCGGTTACCAATATCACCTGAGCATCAAAAATATTGTCACTGGTCATGTGGGAAACAGCAGGAAAATAGGCTTCCGTATTGCTCCAGAGGTTAGGACGAACGTTCACTTGGACAACCTACCAGATTTCTCAACGGTGGATTCCGAATGGGCCGCACTCATCGGTCGAACAAAAGACGGAGGAGAAACAGCCTACGCAGTGACGGACAACGACGGAAATTTCGCCTCTGTCTCGTCCTCTTCCGTGCCGACAGAAGCAGTCGCAGGTAGTGGTACTAACGATGACACGGTAACAGCGACAATTTTTCCTAGCACATTTCTTTTCGGATGGGGAGCGAATCAGCACGTAGGAGATTTCGAGCCGTCGGGAGTTCCACTAGGGCATTCAGTTCCGCTCGCCAATAGCAGTCAGGTAGCGAATACCTACGTGTTTCCAGAGAACGTTGCGGATGGCGATGACGATACGTTCTCAATCGCGAACATTACGGGGACACAGAGATATTTCGGATGCGTGTGGAAATTCAATGGCCCTGTCTCACTTTCTGCCACTCTGAATATCCTTTCGGAAGTCCCGGGAGGAAGCGGTGTGCGCGCCCGCGATGCTGGTATTTGGTATTCGCTGGATGACCAAGCCACGTGGACAAAAATTTATCAATCCTCATTCCGAAGCAAACAGGTTGATTCAGTCGCTTTACCTTCCGGCCAAGACCTGAGCAAGGTGTACGTCATGGCGTTCATGGACGGCCATGACAATATGACGCACCTGATCTACAGCATGAGCATTGAGCACGGTTCATCTGGAGTAGCGTGGACGAATCCAGCGAATGTGGGTTCGACAGCAGCAGATGCGAGTGTGACAGTCACCAATACCGACCCTGCCTCAAAGATTTTGTCTTCAACGGATTTTGGTCTATTAACTCCCGATCAGATCATTACAGGATTGAGCTTTGTGATGGAGATTGAGCTTATCGGGAGCGGTGGAACCATGGCAAACCTCATGGCGCAAATCCTTAAGAATGGAAACCCTGTCGGGAGTCTAATACCGCTGAATATCACCCCAGGACGAGCGGATTACACGATAGGTGGACCATCAGAGCTATTCGGAACCACGTGGCTGGCCGCAGATGTTGACAACGCTGCCTCGGGCATTGATGTGACAGTAACGCTAAACTCCGGTGTGACGCAGACCTACAACATAAGAAATGTACGCATGAAGGTGCATGGAGTCGGATCGTCGTCGGTCGCCGTGCTTTCCGAGCCAAATGCGGAGGACACGCTGGAGATGCCAAGCAGAAACGGACTTCCTCCGGCATTCGACAAGATATGGAGAGAGGCCGATAGGCTATGCGGTTCTGTAGTTGGAAGTCCAGAAGTGTTTCGATCTGCTTCCGAAGGAGATGCAACTACCGGAGATTTTGTCGGCTTGCCGGAGCAATCATGGCCCGGTGACAACGTAGAGACAACGCCCACCGCAGAGGTAGTAATTGGAGGCCACGGGTATCAGCAAGAATCATGGATCAATACGCACTCTGATTTGGCCGTGCTCAGTGAGCTTATGGGGAGCGTTGGATGGAAAGGGCCATTTCCGGGCGGTATAGCCGGACAGAAAGCGTGGGCAATTGCTGGCCCCACTCCACATCTAGGTAATCGGAGTCTTCCATTCTGGCTCTCACCGCAGCGTCAGCTATTGAGTGTTGACGACAACGGAAACCCAATCCCAGTTTCTACTGAGTACGAGGCAACACTGCTGGCCAAGATAGGACGCGATCAGCTTGCAAGCACGGAGATGGAATACATTTCAATCCCCGAGCGGAATCTGGATGTCCTGTACATCAGCGCCCAGGATGAAGACGGCTTGCCATTTGCAATCATCCACGATTTCAGCATGGCTGACTCGAACAGTACCTACGGTCAGGCATACGAATATCGCTACCAAGGTGCGCTGGCAGCGAAGCACACGATCTCAGTCGTGAAAGATGAAACCGGGGACAGGCAATTGTGGGCTGGTGCAAGCAATGGCCAACTCTACAGGCTGTTCTTCGGCCCGACCGACGACGGTGCCGAAATTGCCGGGGAAACTATCGGCCTTAAATATCTCGGCCCCAATAGAGACATCCCCAAAGAAATATCGTGGTATGGAGACAGAAAGGCTAGATTCTATATCGCCAAGGCACTCAACACCACAGAAGCGATCACGGATTTCCACGATCTCGGCGCAGGAACGCCATATCCAGAGCATGAAAAAGATGGCATGTGGCGCGTGATAGTTGACGAAGGAGACCTAACGCACTGCTACCTGAGGATGGTGCTCAACGGGCATTCGGCTGATGGAACGCTTGACCTGAATGATCCGCCGCACCTCCCCTTGGAAACTTATGGGCGCGTGTACGTTGTTACGCCAGCAATGGGAGTGGCGCGGGGAGCGCGATGAAGAGCATCCTGCCGCACACAATAAAACAGAACGCAAACGATCAATTGCTTACGCGGTTGCTGACGAATGCTCGTCTGTTAATTGCTGGCACACCTCAGAAGCCGTCCGCCCCGCGAGGCGTGCGCTTCTCGCAGAAAACAGATACGTCAGGCCTATTGTTCTGGGAACCTCCCGCAGTTCCTTCGCAAGTGACTGGATACCGCGTGTACCGCGATATTGAAACAACGCTGGCAATCGAGATTGGCGATCCGAAAACATTGCAAGCCCAAGTGGATATGCCGACATCTCGCAGTGTCAACTTCTTTGTGTCAGCCGTTAACGGGCAAGCAGAAAGCGCAAAAATTCAGGTGCAGGGAAAATTAACTTGAAATATCGGGTTTTCGCGCTGCTTTTCCATCGTCAAGGGAATGCTTCGTTTCCGGCTTATCCTGCGCTGCACAGGCTCGTGGTCAAATGGGCCGAGAAAAACTTCGATTACCAAGTAAATTTCAGCGACTACCAAGCCTCCTGGGTTGCGTGTGCAGTAGATGAGGGCGGAAATCCCGTGGAAGTAAAAGGTGTGATGTGTGGACAGCCGCGATGGGATTTTCCTGTTGTGCGCTACACCGATCCAGAAGCAGCGAAGATGATGTTTGATCGTGTCGAAGGATTTCTTCACGACGCTGGTAATCGCGGACAGGAAGTGTTTGTACACCTTAGCGAGGGTGGCAGCCCAGAAAACCTGTGCCCCATGCGTGAGGAAATGCTGAAAGAGTTCAAGGCCGAGCCAGCAAACCGCTGGAGCGTAATCGTCAGGTAGATGGAGGGATAAATGCGCTATTCAACCTTTGTGGTGATTGATATGGAAAGCAGCGAGATTATTTCGCGAGACCTCCACGAATATGATGGCCCGGTCATGTGCTTAGGGGGCGGACCTTCGCAACAGCAAAAGGACGCCGCGCAGGCACAGGCCGACGCAACGAAAGCTGCGACTCAAGAGGGACAGGACGCGCTCCAATTCCAAAAGGATCAGGTCGCCAAGATTACTCCATTTGCCACCTCGCGCCTAAACAACGGTCTCCCGTTCTATGGCGACCTTACTGACTATGCGGGCGGCACGTCGGCGAAAGCATATGCGCCAGCGAAGGCTTCTTTACTTCGCAGTCTTGACTCAGGGTCAAGTTTCTACGGAACGCCTAGCGGATACAAGACTCAAGCGCTCACGGATCTTAATACGGCACGGGCACACGACTTCGATAGCAGTCTCGTCGGCGCTATGACGGAAAATGAGCAAGCCAAGGAGAATGCGGCACAGTTGCTTACTGGCCAAGCGCAACTCCAGAACCCACTCGGCTGGTATAACACCGCCATGAACGGAAACCAGAGCATCCTTCAAGCTCCGCTCCAATCGCCGGGGCTTTCGGGGTTGATCGGCGGTATCGCCGGTGGAGCGATCAACGGTGTGCTGACGAGTCCCAAGATTCCGTTCTAACTTTTGGAGGAAACGATGCCAGCCCTTACCCGCGCACAACTGATCTATCCGAACTCTCCGACGCAGTTCTATGGTTCGACAGATGAGGCGATGGGTGCCGCCAATCAGGCACTCGCCGCGCAGCACAACGCCATTCAGTCAGCCCCGCTCGTCGTTGTTCCGCCCAGCATCGCGTCAGTCACTCCAGACGTGCAGCCGGGTATCGGGCCGGTAAGCGTAGATGGCCAAGCTCCGCAACCCATTGTGAATCCTCCCCGCGTTCTATTCTCTGGCGGCTCGGCAAATCTCCAAGCACCCACTCCTGTGCGTCTTCCGGCCGTCATCCCCAAGCCAACGTTTGAGCAAGCAATGACAAGTCCTGACGGAACGCCAGCGCCAATAAATTCCTCAGAGACAAAATTAGGAAAGCTGATGCACATTCTCCTGTATGCGGCGCAAGGTGGCCTCGCTGGGCGGGCAGCTTCAGAGCAGGAACTTGCCGCGAGTGGTGGCCGACGGAATGGCGGCTTTGCTACTGGATTTGAAGCGGCTCAACAGCAGCCCTTGATTCAAGCGCAGCAACGCAGCGATTTGGAGAATAGGGAGCTTGACAACGCCCAGAAGAGAATCATGTTTCCGCTGCAAATCGGTGCAGCCCAAGCCCGTGCGCAAGCAGAGCAGGCCCGCACAAATTACTGGAACACTAAGGCTGGACAGAAAGACCAGAAGACACTCCAGCAGTTGTACGCGCAAGCGGTTGAGGCGGGCGACAAGGACAAGATCACGCAGTATCAGCAGGCCATTCAGGCAATACAGAACAAACCTCAAAACAGCAATCCTAACGAACTCGAAATTTGGCGGCAGCAGAATCCAGATGCGCCGATCCAAAACTACTGGGATCAGAAAGCACAAGCCGCACACAAATACGACAAGGGATTCAAGCCGGAATCTACAAAGGCCACTCCAGGCGAGTTCGGGCATATCGAGGAACAGAAAAACTCTGCACTCGACAAGCTGAGATCGCAGTATCACTTCAACAAGGATACTGGAAACTTCGAGAAGAAGGACAACACGGACAAAGTAGTCGGACAGTTCACTCCGCAAGAGTGGCGCGACAATCTACAGCAGATTCAGAACGACTACGAAGGCGAGATTCAGGCTGCTGGCGGAAATGTTCAGCACTATGAATATCCGAAGTCTGGCGCCCAGCAATCCGCGATTACGACGGCATCACAGCCAACGCTTCAGCCCAAGCCAGCAGCAGAGCAGATCGCTCCAGACAAATCGCAAGCCACGCGCATCCTGAAGAACAAAAAAGGCCAGAGTGCCTATCTCATAGGGAACCAATGGTACGTGGAAGGCGATAACGGACTCCAACCAGCGAATAAATAATGCCAGTCACGACTCCACCACCACCGCCTGGATTTGAGGATGCGGTTGATATAACCGCGTCTGCGCCTCCACCGCCTGCTGGATTTGAAGATGCGATGGATGTAACGGCAAAGTCGAAATCTACGTCCTTCCCTCCTGCCACGATCACAACACCGCAAGCCAGTCAAAATTCTGGCGTGACCGCATGGCTCCTTCGCCATGTTCCCCACCTCACGCTTACGCCTCAGCAGGCCAAAGACTTTGCGCCAAAGCCGGGAACGGAGCTGGAACATGCTGGAGAACTAGTTCCCCAGTCAGCAGTCCCTGTCTTGCAGGCTGGCAATAAGTACCTCGTCGAACCATTCAACAAAGTTACTCAGGCCGCAGTCACAGGTGCGACTAACGCTGTGCGCCAAGATGTTCTCGGTTCCGCAGAATCCCTTGCCCATCCAACAGAAACAGAGAACATGTCTCCTGAGCAAACGGCACAGCTATTCGAGCAGCGCAACCCTAAGGTTGCTGGAGCGGTAGAGGGAGCAACGAAGATAGTTGCCAGTACGCTAGGCGATCCGCGCAACTGGCCATTGATGGGTGCGTCGGAAGCCCGTCCATTCCTTCAGTCGCTCATTAACAATGGAACGGCCCTGAATATCGGCGTCAATACGCTCTCCGGTGCCAAAGAACTCCATGACAACTGGGACAAGCTGACACCAGAGCAGCGCAGCGAGATCATCACGACAACAGGGGTAGGCGCTGGCATCGCGGCACTCGCACAATCGGGGAAGCTGACGGAAGCGCTCGGCGTAGAGAATCCGCGAGTGCACGTTGAATCAGGAGACGCCGGGAGAGGCATTGCGGTGGGTGGAGAAGGCGGGACAGCCGCAGGAGTGAGCGTCACGCCAGAGGCGATCAATATCAGTGGAAGGTTCAAAGGTGGCGAAACCAAAACAATCAGCATTCCACGGGGCGGAAAAGCGCAGACGGCTCCCACCCTCGAACCCCCGACCATCGAAGGCCAAGCGGTCGCCCCAGAAAACGCACAGGAAGCGAGTACAGCCACGCCTGCGAAGCCAGAGGCCGTTTCCTCAACCCAGAGCGAATCTGCTCAACCTATCCCAGCAGAATCGCAACAACCTACTGTAGAGACAAGGCAGACACCGGAAAGCAGCCCAGAGCAGACTGCGGCCATACAGAAGGTCAGCCAGTCAGCCCTGAACGACCTTGAAAACGAGGATTTGCTGCGTAAATCTGGAGAGGCCAGGGCGGCGGACATTATCCGCGAGCAGGCGCTTACGAAGTTGCGTCATGCGAATGCCCAGGATATTCCCTCGGCCGGGATGACACCATCCATTCCGCCGTCAGTAGGTAGGGTTTCCCAGCCAAGCTCGCCCCCGGTGCCGTCTACAGACGAGAAGCCAAACACAGACCTCCAAACACCTCCTAGCGCGTCTGAAACGGCACCGGGCATTCCTCAAAACCCCCAAGGCTTCGAAGATGCAGAAGAACTTCCAATCACGCGCACATCTCAGGAATTTACCAAACGCTTCGAGTCCAATCCTGAAGGGATGGTAGACGACTACCTAAAGCAGAACACAAAGCCGGACGGCCAAATAACGATTTCAGCCGATCATGCGCGTAGCCTGTTTCCTGAGTACGCAGCCTCCAAGGAAGGCGCGGCCGCTAACACGACAGCAACAAATTCGGCGGCGTCCAAGATTGCCAGTGCCGCCTTTGACCGAGTTGTTAATAGTGGACAACTGAGGGGAAAGCACGCGGTGTTTATCGCTGGCGGACCCGGTTCTGGTAAAACTACCGCCCACGCAAAGTTTGCGTCTGACAAAAGCTCAAACGTGAAGCTCTGGTACGAGGGGAATCTTAGCGATCCTAAACTCTTACAGAAGCGAGTACAAGCCGTTCTCGACGCAGGCGGAAGCCCGACGGTAATCTATGTGCATGTTCCGCCGAAGGTAGCGGTTGATCGCCAAGTCAGCCGCGCGAAACAGATCGGTCGTTTCGTTCCCATCGAATACGGATCGAAAGTGGCAGCGAACACAGTTCCGTCCATCGAAAAGCTGTACCAGAAGTACGGTAACCGCGTTGACTACATGGCACTCAACAACTCTGGCCAACGTGGAGAAGAACGCTTAGAGGACGGAATTGACGCAATCCGCCGACTGGCGCATAATCGCAGTAGCGATGACATCCGGAGAGAACAACTCGAGCACGCCAAAGACCTCCGAGACATCGGCACACTCGACGAAGAATCCTATCAGCGACTCACAGCGAAAAACACATCTGGAAGCCCTGAAGCGGGGAATCCACGAGAGCATGAAGCAGCAGCCGCCAGTGAAGTAAAGCAGCCTCCCAAGGAAGTCATTTCCCGCGAAGAAAAGAAGTATTCTCCAAGTAAAACCGTTGCAGGTTCGGAAGGCTCTACCACTACCCTGCTCACTCCAGAGAAGCCGCCTCCCGGTCCCGGCTCCATGAACGTTGAATCCAATGCGCAGGAGGCTAGTCCTCACCAGATTCACGAAGTTACCGAAGCACTCAAGCGAATACGCA
>Ga0134126_10004883_pt1 | contig 16765 bp, 17 predicted proteins | sample KB31752_FD_96881 | JGI IMG/M metagenome (GOLD analysis project Ga0134126, IMG submission 96881) | Terrestrial soil microbial communities with excess Nitrogen fertilizer from Kellogg Biological Station, Michigan, USA - KB3-175-2 | ecosystem: Environmental > Terrestrial > Soil > Unclassified ...
CCCAGCATCTCGGGCCTGGTGGCGCCCGTGACCGCGCCGACGTCGGCCAGGCCGCTGTCGCCCACCTCGCCCAGCTCGTGGACGAGGGCGGCGAGGCGCTCGTACAACGGCGCGTCGGGCGCGGGCAGGTCTTGGACGTCCGCCGCGCCGGGGTTCGACGTGCGCACCAGGCAGAAGCAGCAGGCGCCGGCGGTGCGGGCGGCGCTCACCAGAGGCTCGAGCGCGTCGCGGCCGAGCAGCGGGTTGGCGGTGAAGGCGTCGGCGCCGAGGCCCGCCACCTCGCCGAACGGGCCGGGGGTCGAGCCCACCAGCGCCTGGGCGTAGGCCTTCGCGGTGACCGGCACGTCGCCGCGCTTGCCGTCGGCCAGCACGAGCAGGCCGGCGTCGTGGGCGGCGTCGATCGTCGCCTGCAGCGCCGCCCAGCCGGGCGCGCCCAGGCGCTCGAAGCACGCGAGCTGCGGCTTGATCGCGACAACGGTGGCGCCGACCGCCTCGATGGCGGCGCGGCAGTGGCGCTCCACGGCGGCGGCGGTGAGCTCCGCCGGACCGCCGCTGAGGTCTCGTGCGGTCTCGACCGCGACTGGCCACAACGCGGCCGGGTCGGGGTCGAGACCAAGCACGATCTGGCTTCGCCGCTCCTCAACGAGGGCGGCAAGCCGGTCAGCGAAGGAGACGACGCCTCCGGCGGCCTTGCCGAAGGCGCCTGAGCCCTCCCCGGGCAGTCCCTCCTCGCCTGGGTGCTGCTTAACCCTTGACAGCCTTCTTCAAGGCCGAGCCGGCGCTGAAGCGTGGCACTCGGCTGGCGGCGATCTGGATCCGCTCGCCGGTCTGGGGATTCACGCCCTGGCGCGCGCCGCGGTCAGCGACCGAGAACTTGCCGAAGCCGGTGAAGTTGATCTCGCCACCGCGGGCAAGGGTCTCCTCGATGACCTCGATGACGGTGTCAACCGCCTTCGTGGCTTCGCCCTTGCCTAGGCCAGAGCGGGCCGCTACTTGATCCACGAATTCGGACTTCGTCACTGCTCCTCCTTACGGGGGGTCTTGGACTGACCGAACCTAACAACGCTCCCGGACGATTCGGCTCTGGAAGCGGGTTTTCGGCCCAGGAACCCCGCAAATTGGGGGTTTCCCGGCGTTATTGACCTACCCGGATTTGGCTCTCGGGAGCCTCAAGAGCCCGAAACAGACATCTCGCGAAGCAGCAGGGGCGCGGCCTTCACGCTGCCTCCGAACGGCACCCAGCGGCTCACCGAGCCCACGGCCTCGACCGCCTTCAGCATGGAGACGAGGTCGCTCGCGATCGTCATCTCGCGCACGGGGCGGCCCAGCTCGCCGCCCTCGATGAGGCGCCCGATGGCCCCCACGGAGAAGGTTCCCGAAATCGGATTCACACCCGAGTGGAGGCCCGCCACGTCGGTGACGTAGAGGCCGTCGCCCGCGCGCCGGAAGAGCTCCTCGAGGTCCGCGTCGCCGGGCGCGAGGACCAGGTTCGACGTGCCCACGCCGGGCGGCGTGCGGTACGAGCCGCGCGACGCGCTGCCGGTGCTCCGGCGGTCCGCCTTGCGCGCCGTGCGCGCGTCGAAGAGGAACGTGAGCAGGCGGCCGTCGTCGATCAGCCCGTTGGTGCGGCGGGCCGAGCCCTCGCCGTCGAAGGGGGCGCTGTCGGGGCCCTCGGGGTCGGTGCCGTCGTCCACCAGCTTGAAGAGCGGCGAGGCCACCTCCTCACCCTCCCTGTCGGCGAACAGCGAGCGGCCGCGCTGCACGGCGTCGGCCGACAGCATCCCGCCGACGAAGCCCACGAAGCTGGCGGCCACGAACGCGTCGAGCACCACCGGGCGCGGTCCGCCCTCGCGTTGGCGCGCGCCGACCAGCGAGAGCGAACGCTGCGCGGCCTCGTCGCCGATCGCCTTCGGATCGAGGTCGCCGGGCTGGCGGCCGAGGCCCACGCCGAGACCGGTCATCAGGTCGGCCCCCTCCCCCGCGAACGCCGAGGCGTACGCCCAGGCGCTCGTGCCCTCGTAGGAGGCGGAGAAGTCGCGCGAGTTGGCTATCGCGACCGCGCCCTCGGCGTCCGAGTAGACCGTGTCCTCGACCTGGGATACGCCCTTGTGCGAGCGCGCGGCGCGCTCGATCTCCACGGCGAGCTCGATCTTGCGCTCGGTGGTCCAGTCGGCGAGCTCGGGCGCCTTCAGGCCCTCCACCGGTGTGGCGCCGCACTCGTCCGGCAGGCCGCTGAACTCGTCCGGGTCCGCCACCCCGGCGGTCTCGTGTGCGCGGGAGGCGAGCTCCTTCACGCCGCTGTCGGTCAGGTCGGTGCCGTAGGCATAGCCCGAGCGGCCGTCGAGGAAGACGCGCAGGCCCACCCCGCGGCTGCCCGCGTCGGTGAGGCTCTCCACGTTCCCCTCGTAGACCCGGATCTGGCGGGTGACCGCCTCCTCGACCCAGGCCTCGGCGTCACTCGCGCCGGCGCCGAGCGCGGCCTCGACCGCCTTGCGCGCCGTTGCCTCGAGCTCGCTCATCCGGCCGTGCCGCCCACCGTGAGGGCGCGGATGCGCACGTGCGGCTGCCCCACTCCGGCCTCCACGCGCTGGCCCGCCTTGCCGCAGTAGCCGGTGGCGATGCTGAGGTCGGCCGCCACGCCGTCGATGGCCAGCAGCGCCTCGAGCCCGTTGCCGGTGAGGGTGGCGCCGCGGACCGGGCTCGTGACCTTGCCGTTCTCGATCAGGTATCCCTCGGAGACGCCGAACACGAAGTCGCCGGTGGCGGGCTCGACCTGGCCGCCGCCGAACGAGACCGCGTAGAGGCCGCGCTCCACGCCCTCGATCAGCTCCTCCGGGGTCGCGTTGCCCTCGCCGAAGTAGGTGTTGGTCATGCGCGGGACCGGCAGGTGGCGGAAGGACTCGCGGCGGCCGTTGCCCGTGGACGCCACGCCGTCCTTGCGCGCGCGCAGCAGGTCGTAGAGGTAGGAGGTCAGCTTGCCGCCCTCGATGATGGTGGTCTGCTGGGTGGGCGTGCCCTCGTCGTCGATGCCGTCGGAGCCCCACTCGCCCGGCTTGCGGCCGTCGTCGTAGGCAATCAGCCAGGGCTCGGCGAGCTGCTCGCCCAGCCTGCCGGCGTAGACGCTCGCGCGCTTCTGGACCGCGTCGGCCTCGAGGCCGTGGCCCACCGCCTCGTGGAGCAGCACGCCGCCGAAGCCGTTGCCCACCACCACGGGCATGCGGCCGCTTGGGGCATCGACCGCGTCGAGCTGCGTGAGGGCCTTCCGCGCCGCCGACTCGGCCACCTCCTCCGGGTGATTGGCCACCAGCTCGAAGCCCGCATGGCCGCCGCGAGTCTCGGTGCCGGTCTCCGGCTTGCCGTCGCGGCGCGCAACCACCTGGGCGCTGAGGCGCACGCGGGTGCGGTCGTCGGCCGCGCTCACGCCGTCGGAGTTGAACACCTGCACGCGGCGGCGGGTCTGCACATAGCCCACCGTGACCTGTGCGACCTCGGAGCCGGCGCCGCGGGCGGTCTCGTTGCAGGCGCGCAGCAGCTCGGCCTTCGTCGTGGCGTCCACGTCCTCGGGACGGCGGACGATGTCGTGCGCCTCCGCGGGCTCGGCGGCCTGGAGGGCCTGCGGCTCGCGCCGGTCGCCCGACACCGCCTGGGAGACCGACTCGGCGACGCGCTGGAGGTCCGGCTCGGCCAGCCCGTCGACGTGGCCGAAGTAGGTCGAATCGCCCACTACCACCCGGATCGAGGCGCCCAGCTCGCGACCGCTCTGCGGCCGCTCCACCCGGTTGTCGTCGAGGGTCAGGCCGAGGCCGCTGCGCTCCTCCACGTACAGCTCGGCGAGGTCGCCGCCGCGCCGCAGCGCTCGGCTCAGCAGGTCGGCGGCCAGCTCGGGCGCGATCACGCGCCCTCCGCCTCGCCGGTCAGGTCGATCATCTCGTCGGCGACGTCGAGGATGCGCTCGCGGTCCACCCCGTCGGGCACCACGCGCGAGTGGCCCGCGGCGTCGTAGATCACCACGCGCGGGTCGCGTTCCTCCTGACGGCGGCGCATCCCCGCGACGACGTCCTCGGCGATGCCGGCCACGGCGCCCAGCGGTCCCTTGCGCTCCTTCTTCATGCCGCCCTGGCCCCGAGGTCGCCCAGCACGGTGCGCAGGTCGTAGAACATCAGCGACGGGAGCGCGAAGCGGCCGGTGACCACCGCGACGGTCCAGCCGTCGGCGCGGACGGCGAACACCGAGCCGCCGACGGTGCTGGCCTCCACCTGCGTGACCCCGCCCTCGAACGGCGCTGCCGCGTCCGCCTGGGACATGAGCCGCAGAGTACGGTCGCGCAGCTTCTCGCCCTGGGCGCCCTCGCTCGCGGCCGCCAGGGCGCCGGCGGAATCGAGCAGCACGGCGGCCCTGATGTCGGTGGACAGCTCGTCGAGATACCGGAGCGCCAGCTCGGGAGTGAGCGTGGGGTCTGGCATTGCGGTCACAATAGCCGCGTGAGTCTTGCGCGAGTCTCCTGGCTCCTCACGGTGATCGTCTGCGTGCTGCTGGCGATCCTGCTGCTTGTTGAGGGGTATACGGGCTACTTCGGGGTGTTGCTTGCCGTCGCGGCGTCGGCCGCGGTCAACCTGCGTTGAAGTGCCTAGTGCCTAGTCCCTAGAACTTTGGTCAACAGGTCTAGGCACTAGGCACTAGGCACTTTCGTTCCGACCCGGATGGGTCTCCGGCTCGATATGAATCAACACATCGGCATCGCGAAGCCGCTTCTGGACCTCCGCTTGCAGCTCGTGGCTGACCTCGTGCGCGCGCTCGAGCGTCGTTCCCTGGCGGAACTGCACGTGGACGTCGACGTGGCGGCGGCTGCCGGCCCGGCGCGCTCGCAGCTTGTGGTAGCCGGCCACCTCCGGGGCGCCGTAGTCGGCGATCGTCTGGCGCACGATCTCGAGCTCTTCGGGCGGCAGCGCCTCGTCCACCAGCACGCGTGACGAGCGGCTGACGATGCGCACGCCCGAGTAGACGATCACGCCGGCCACGACCAGGGCCGTGATCGGGTCGAGGCGCTCCGCGCCGGTGATCTGCACGAGCACCAGGCCGACGAGCACGCCGGTCGAGGTGAGCGCGTCGGTGCGCAGGTGGGCGGCGTCGCCCTCGAGCGCGGGTGAGTCCGTCAGGCGCGCCTGGCGGTACAGGTAGGTCGACACCACCAGGTTCGCGACCGCCGAGAAGCCCACCACCGCGATGCCGATGCCGAGCTTCTCAACCTGAGGCACGTGCGCGAGCCGGCGCACCGACTCGAAGATGATGATCGCGGCGCCCACCAGGATGAGCACGCCCTCGAGCGCCGCCGTGAGGTTCTCGACCTTCTCGTGGCCGTACGGGTGCGACGGGTCCGGCGGCTCCTCGGCCTTGCGCACCGAGAAGAAGGCGACCATCGACGCCAGCAGGTCGATGCTGGAGTGGATCGCCTCGGTGATGATCGCGATCGAGCCGGTGATCGCCCCGGCCGCGAGCTTGAGGACGATCAGCGTGACGTTCGAGGCGATCGAGATCGCCGCGGCCCGGCTCTTGCTGGGCGCCTTCGGCGTGGCCACGACGCTCATGCCGCCGTTGATTCCCGCTCGAGCCAGTCCAGGAACGCCCGCGCGGCCCGGCCGCGGTGGCTGATCGCGTCCTTCTCCTCGGGCGAGAGCTCGGCCATGGTGCGGCCGTCGTCCCTGTCCTTCGGTATGACCGCGGGGTCGTAGCCGAAGCCGCCCCTGCCGCGCGGCTCGTGCGTCAGCGTGCCCTCGCAACGGCCGTAGAAGAGCTGCTCGCCGCCGCTCGGCTCCGCGTAGGCGAGCACGCAGACGTAGGTCACGTCGGTGTTGCCGCCGGGCGGCACGTCGTGCAGCAGCTTTGCGAGGTTCTCCTCGTCTGTGGCGTTCTCGCCGGCGTAGCGGGCCGAGTACACGCCGGGGGCGCCGTCGAGCGCCGCCGCCTCGATCCCGGAGTCGTCCGCGATCGCAGGCCTGCCGGTGGCGGCTGCCGCGGCACGCGCCTTGATCAGCGCGTTGTCGGCGAACGTCTCCCCCGTCTCCGGCGGCAGCTCGATCCCCTCGGGTAGGGGCTCGAGCTCGTGCGGCGCGAGCAGGGGCCCGAGCTCCCGGACCTTGTGCGGGTTGCGTGTGCCCAGTACCAGCCGCATCAGCCCGTGGCCGCGGCCTGGGCCTCGCGCAGCTGCTCGATGCCGGCAGCCGCCAGCGCCAGCATCTCGTCGAGCGACGCGCGCGAGAGCGGCGTGCGCTCGGCCGTGGCCTGCACCTCCACCAGGCCGCCGTCGCCCGTCATCACCACGTTCATGTCCACCTCGGCGGACGAGTCCTCGGGGTAGTCGAGGTCGAGCAGGGCCGCGCCGTCCACGATGCCGCAGGAGACCGCGGCCACCGACTGGGTGAGCGGGACCGCGGGGAGCTTGCCCTCCTTGACGATTCGGTCGAGCGCGAGCTTCAGCGCCACGTAGCCGCCGGTGATGGATGCGCAGCGGGTGCCGCCGTCGGCCTCGAGCACGTCGCAGTCGATGTAGATCGTGCGTTCGCCGAGCGCCTTGAAGTCGACCACCCCGCGGATCGAGCGGCCGATCAGCCGCTGGATCTCCACGCTGCGGCCGTCGGCGCGGCCCTTCGAGACGTCGCGCTGCTTGCGCTCGCCGGTGGACGCGGGGAGCATCCCGTACTCGGCCGTGACCCAGCCGCGGCCCGATCCCACCAGCCAGCGCGGCACGTCCTCCACCGCCGACGCCGTGCAGATCACGCGCGTGCCGCCCGCCTCGATCAGCGCCGAGCCGGTGGCCGAGCGCACGAAGCCGGGCGTGATCGTCAGCGGCCGCAGCTCGTCGGCGCGGCGTCCGTCGTGCCTCATGCCACCGCCCGCCTCTCGACGCCGACCCGCTCCACCTCGCCGAGCGGCATTTGGAGGAAGCGCGTGCCCACGCGGCGGAACTCCTCCGGGTCGCCCGTGCAGAGGAAGCGGTAGTCCCCGCGGCGGTCCTCGTCGTTCTCCATCCCGTCGAGCGCCGCCCGGACCGCGTCCGCGATCGCCTGGCCGGAGCTCACGATCGTCACGCCGCGGCCGAGCGCGCGCTGGATGATCGGCCGGACGAGCGGGTAGTGCGTGCAGCCGAGGATCACCGTGTCGACGCCCGCCGCCCGGAGCGGCGCGCAGTAGCCCTCGACGCAGTCGACCAGGCGCTGGTCGACCTCGCCCGCCTGGATCAGCGGAGCGAGCTCGGGGCAGGCGACGGCATGAAGCGTCGCCGTCGGCAGGGCGCGCTCGTACGCGCCGCTGGCCACCGTCGCGGGCGTGGCGAGCAGCCCCACGTGCCCGTTGCGCGAGGCGCGCGCCGCGAGCTGCGACTCGGGCGTGACAACCCCCACCACGCGCCCGAAGCGCTCGCGGAGTGCGGGCAGCGCGGCCGACGTCGCGGCGTTGCAGGCCACCACGAGCAGCTTGGCGCCGCGCGCCAGCAGCAGCTGGGCCAGCTCGAAGGCGAAGGCACGCAGCTCCTCCGCCTCGCGCACGCCGTAGGGGAAGCGCGCGGTGTCGCCGAGATAGACGAAGTCCTCGTGCGGCAGCGACACCAGGCACTCGTGGAGGACGGTGAGTCCTCCCACGCCGGAGTCGAACATGGCGATGGGCAGCTCGCGCTGAGGCACGGGCGGAGATGTTCGCAGGCTCAGGCGACGGCGGCTTGGGAGCCGCTCGCCACGAACCCGCGGTGCCAGAGCCCCAGGCTCAGCAGCAGGAACAGCGGCTTCGTGAGGTCCAGCTCGCCGCGCTGGTGGGTGGACATCAGGCGGCGCAGCTCGCTCTCCTGGAACAGCTCGCGGCAGAGCTCGCCCTCGCCGAGCAGCACTTCCTCGAGCGTCGGCCGCAGCTCCGCGCGCAGCCAGCGGTCGAGCGGCGTGTCCCAGCCCAGCTTGCGGCGGTGCACGATCTGGGCCGGCAGCAGGCGCTCCATCGCCTTCTTGTGGATCCACTTGCCGGTGCGGCCGTGCACCTTCTGCGAGGGGTCCATCGACTCGACGAGCGCGACCAGGTCCTGGTCGAGGAACGGCACGCGCAGCTCCACCGACTCGGCCATCGACATCTTGTCGGCGATCATCAAGAGCTCGTCGGGCAGCGTCAGGCGGGTGTCCACGTAGAGCATCTGCGCGAGCGGCGGGAGCTTGGCCACGTGGCGCCGGTGGCGCTCCACGACCTCCGCCAGCTCGGGGTCGCCGATCAGCGGCCGCATGCGCTCGCCGTACAGGCGCTGCTTGTCGGCCGGGCTGAAGATGCTGTAGGCGGAGAGCAGCAGGTCGGCGTCGCCCTTCGCGTCGAGCGTGGCGAGTCCCTTGCGGAGCTGCGCGTTCGAGGTGCGCTCGGCCAGCCGGGCCAGCGGCCGCGTGAGCGGCGCCACCGTGCGCAGGCCGGTGGCCAGCTTCACGCCGAGGTGGCGGCCGTAGCCGCCGAGCGGCTCGTCGGCGCCCTGACCGGTCAGGGCTACGGGCACGCTCGGCTTCATCAGCTCCGCCACGAAGCGCACGGCCAAGGCGCTGGTCGAGCCCACCGGCTCCTCCAGTGTGAGCAACGAACCGGGCAGCCGCTCCAGGTACTCGTCGGCGCCCACCACGATGGACTCGTGCTGAGCGCCGAACAGCCGCGCGGTCTCGCGCGCGAGCGGGATCTCGTTCGTCCCCTCGCCACCGCCGGTGAACCCCACCGTGAACGTGCGCATCTGCTGCGAGTGCTTCGCCACCACGGCGGCGATCGCGGCGGAGTCCACGCCGCCGCTGAGCATCACGCCGATCGGCCGGTCGCTCATCATCTGGCGCACCACCGCGCGCTCGAACGCGGCCGAGTACTCCTCCACGAGCCGCTCGGTGTCGGTGCGGGTGGGACGCGGCTCGCCGGTCCACCAGCGGCGCTCGCTGATCCCGGTCCTGTCGATGCTGAGCGAGCTGGCGGGCGGCAGCTTCTGCACCCCCTGGAAGAGCGTGCGCGGCGCCGGCACGAAGCGGTAGGTGAGGAACTGGTCGACCGCGTGGAGGTCGAGCTCGCGTGACACGGCCGGGTCCATCAGCAGCGCTCTCAGCTCGGACGCGAACGTGACCCGCCCGCTCGCCTTCGTCCAATAGAGCGGCTTGACGCCGAACTTGTCGCGCGAGAGATGCAGCGTGTGCTTGCCGGCGTCCCAGAGGGCGATCGCGAAGATCCCGTTCAGGCGCTCGACGAACGCCTCGCCGTGCTCCTCGTAGAGATGCGGGATGACCTCGCCGTCGCTGTGCGAGCGCATCCGGTGGCCGCGCTTCTCCAGGTCGTCGCGCAGCTCCTGGTGGTTGTAGATCTCGCCGTTGAAGATCACGACGACGTCGCCGGCCTCGTTGCAGAGCGGCTGCTCGCCGTTCTCCACGTCTACGATCGCGAGCCGGCGCATGCCGAGACCGACGTGTTGGTTGAAGTGCTCGCCCGAGCCGTCGGGCCCGCGGTGGTGCAGTTGCGACACCATCGCGCGCAGCAGATCGCGGTCGACCTCGCCGCTCCGCGAATAAATCCCAGCAATTCCGCACATCAGCCGTCACCGGCTGTAGCTTGCACGCCCACGCAGCCACCTTAATGCGACAAGTGACGCAAATGCCTCAACCTGACGCGGCCGAGCAGCGGCGTCACCTCGTTAAGAACACTGCTTTTTACTCGGCTGCCACGGGGCTGTCGCGGATCGCGGGGCTCGCGCGCGAGATCGTGGCGGCGTCGAAATTCGGCATCACGGGCCCGATGTCGGCGTTCACGATCGCCTACCAGGTGCCGAACGTGCTGCGCGCGCTCTTCGCCGAGGGACCGCTCCAGGCGGGCTTCGTGCCGGTGTTCACCGAGCTGCTCGAACGCGGCGATCGCAAGGAGGCGTTCCGGGTCGCCTCGGCCGTCTTCTGGCTGATCTGCCTGGTGATGGGCGCCTTGACCGCGGTGTTCGTGCTGGTGGCGCCGGTGGTGATGCCGCTGCTGGCGCCCGGCTTCCACGACCAGCCCCAGCTCAAGCACCTGACCACCCACCTGGCGCAGATCCTGTTCCTCACCGTGCCGCTGCTCGGGCTGTCCGGGCTGACCGTGGGCATGCTCTATTCGTTCGACCACTTCGGCGCGCCCGCCATCGCGCCGCTCGCGTGGAACGTCGTGGTCATCGGCTGCCTGATCGCGCTGCCGCCGCTGTTCGACAAGGACCACCAGATCTACGCGTACGCGATCGGCGTGCTCGGAGGAACGGTGGTCCAGCTCCTGTTGCCGATGCCCTGGCTGCGCGGCCGCGGCGGGAGCCTCAGCTTCTCCCTCGATTGGCGCAACGTGCACGTGCGGCGGGTGCTGAAGCTGATGCTGCCGGTGACGATCGCGCTGGGGATCGTGTCGCTCAACCTGCTCGTGGACTCGTTCTTCGCCACGTTCGTGAGCCCGGAGGCGCCCGCCGCGATCGAGCGCGGCTTCCGGCTCGGGCAGGTTCCCCAGGGGCTCTTCTCGGTGGCGATCGCGACGATCCTCTTCCCCACGCTGGCGCGGCACGCGGTGCGCGGCGAGCACGACCAGCTCCGTGCGCGGATGGCGGGTGGGGTGCGCCAGATCCTCCTGCTGCTCATCCCCGCCGCGGCGCTCATGATGGTTCTGGCCGTGCCGGCCACGCGGCTCGTCTACCAGCGCGGCGAGTTCACGCCCGAGGCCACGCACCTGGTGTCGCGGGCGATCGTCTTCTGGGCGCTCACCCTGCCGTTCGAGGGAATGAGCCTGCTCTACTCGCGCACGTTCTTCAGCCTCCAGCGCACCTGGATCACCACGCCGCTGGCGGCCGTGAACCTCGGGCTGAACGCGCTGGTGGCGCTGCTCCTCTACAAGCCGCTCGGGATCTCCGGCGTGGTGCTCGGCACCGTGGCAGGCACCGCCGCGATGACGCTTCTCCAGATGCGGATCCTCCGCCGCGACCTGGGCGGGATCCAGGGGCGCGCCACTCTGACGGCGGTGGTGAAGATGCTGGTGGCGGCCGCCGCTCTCGCGGGCGCGGCGTACGGCGTCTGGGACGCCGCCGACGCCGAGCTCGGCCGCTCGCTGGCCGCGCAGATCACCTCGCTGGCCGCTGGCATCGCCGCCGGCCTGGCGGTCTACGTCGTGGCGGTGCTCGTGCTCGAGGTGCCGGAGGCCGGGCAGATCAAGCGGCTCGTGACCGAGCGGCTGCGGCGCTCGTAAGCCTCGGCGCTTCAGCGCCGAGTCCGCCTGCCGAAGGACGCGGAGATCACGCGCTGGATCTGGCCGGCGAGCCACGGCGCGCGGCGCGACAGCGTTCTCTACTCGCTGCTGCCGGCCGACCCCGCCTAAGCTGCACGGCTGTGCCGGAGCCGCTGCTGATCGTCGACGCGCCCTCGATGCTCTACCGCGCGTTCTTCGCGCTGCCGAAGTCGATCAAGGGCGCCGACGGCAAGCCGGTCAACGCGCTGCTCGGCACCGCGAACCTGATCCTGCGCGAGCTGGAGGTGCACCCGTCGCGTGCGGTCGTGCTCTGCTTCGGCCCCGACGCCGCCGACTACCGCGTCGAGCTGTACGAGCCCTACCACGCCGAGCGGCCGCCGGTGCCCGACGAGCTGGCGCCGCAGTTCGCCGACGCGCCCGCATTCTTCGAGGCGTTCGGATGGACGTCGGCGATCGCCACCGATCTGGAGGCCGACGACGTGATGGGGTCGCTGGCGCGCGCGGAGGCCGACGCCGGCGGCGAGGCTCTGCTGATGACCGGCGACCGCGACCTGTTCCAGTGCGCCGGCGAGCGCGTGAAGGTGCTGTACGTGCGCACGGGCAGCAGGGGCGCGGAGGTGGTCGATCCGGCCGAGGTGAAGAAGCGCTACGGGATCCCTCCCGAGCTGGTCCCCGACTTCATCGCGCTGCGCGGCGATCCGTCCGACGGGCTGCCCGGCGCCAAGGGCATCGGCGAGAAGACCGCCGCCGACCTGCTGCGACGGCACGGATCGTTGGAGGCCGCCATCGAGGGTGCTGTGCGCGAGCGTCCGGCGCGGGTGTCGGGCGCCTTGATCGACGGCGCCGACGATCTGCGGAAGTTCAAGGACATCGCCACGCTGCGGCCGTTCCCAGTCGAGCGCCCGCCCGATCGGCCGACCGACTTCGCCGGTGGCGCGGCCGCGGCTCGGGCGCGCGGGATGAACCGGCTGGCCGAGCGCCTCGAGAAGCTCGCGGCGGGCTAGGTCTCCTTCCACCAGGCCGCGAACACGCGGCGCCAGTTGTGCCAGGCGATGGCCTCGATCTCGTCCTGGGTGAAGCCGGCCTGCGCGAACGCGTCGAGCAGCTTCGGGAGGCCGGCGGCGTCCTTCAACGCGTTCGGGATCGTCGCCCCGTCGAAGTCCGAGCCGAGCGCAACGTGCTCCACGCCGATCCGGTCCGCCGCGTAGCGCGCGTGCTCGACGATCCGCTCGAGCGGCGTGTCCGGATCGTTCGCGAAGTCCTCTCTCAGGAACGGGCACGCGAACACGATCCCCACCAGCCCGTTCGATGCCTTGATCGCGTCGAGCTGTCTGTTGGTGAGGTTGCGGGTGGACCGGCACAGGGCGTGAATCCCCGAGTGGCTCGCGACGAGCGGTCCCTCGTCGAGCTTCGCCACGTCCCAGAAGCCCTTCGAGTTCAGGTGGCTCAGGTCCACCAACACGCCGCGCTCGGCACAGCGGAGCACGAGCTGCTTGCCGCGCTTGGTCAGGCCCGGTCCGGTGTTGGGGCTCGCGGGCGACATGAACGGCACGCCGTGGCCGAAGTCGTTCGGGCGGCTCCAGACGATGCCCAGCGAGCGCAGCCCGGCCTCGTACCAGAGGTCGAGCGCATCGAGGTCCGTGTCGATCGCCTCGGCCCCCTCGATGTGCATGACGGCGACCGGCGGGCCATCCCCTTCGCGGGCGTTGTCGAGGTCGGACACGCCGCGGGCCACGCTCAGGTGGCCCCTGCGTTCCAGCTTCAGGAGCCGGCCGGCGGCGCCCGTCGCGTAGGCGGCCGCCGCCGGCTGGCCGACCGGCTCAGCGAGCGGGAGCTCGAAGACTCCGTCGTCGCGGTCCTTCGGCTCTGCCCGGTCCCCGTTCTGGTCCGACGGCGTGAAGAGGGCGAAGATCCCGCCGCGCATGCCGCCCTCCCGCATACGCGGGATGTCCACATGGCCGCCCTTGCGCCCGCGCGCGATGCGGTTGTGGTCCTCGCGAGTGAGCGAGTCGTTGTGGCCGTCGAATACGGGGATCACGGCGGCGGAAAGTACCGCCCGCGCCGGAATTGTCACGTTCCGGTCGCCAAATCGTCGCGATCGCGTCTAGATCCGTAACGCGCCTCCGTGCAGCATCCGGGCCAGTCAATCCCGGCAAGGAGGCAGCAGATGAAGGGCATTGTGGGGCGGCTGCGCAGGCTCGGCGCGCAGGTGGGTCAGGGCACGGTCGAGTACGTCGCGCTGATCCTGCTGGTGGCGCTCGTGATGGCGGGCGTGGTGGCCGCGATGAACGGCTACAAGACCGACCAGGGCAAGAACCTGGGCGACGCCGTGATCGGGAAGATCAAGGATGCGGTGGACAAGGTCCAGTTCTAGCCCTGGCGGCATCAGGCTTCAAATACGCGGAACGAGCCGACCTCCCGCAGCTGGGTCACGGCCGGTCCTTCCACGCAGCGGTCCGCGATCCCCGCCTGGAACCTCTGGAACGCGGGCAGCCCGGGCAGGACCTGCGCGGCCTCCTCCGTGTCGGCCGAGTGGAGGTGGACGAAGCTCACGCCGTCCTCGAGCTGGAAGGTCGCGTAGCGCATGCCGCTCGGGTTCGCGCGGTGGAGCTCCTCGTAGACCGCCCGGACCAGCTCGGCGTTGTGCTCTGCCTCCTCGGGCCTGACCGTGTAGCGGACCATCACCTGGCGCATCGTTGTCTCCTTCGCTCGTGGTTCACGGGGTTAGACGACGGTGAGCGCCGGGGCTAATCGGTGGGTCGAGCGGATGAGGCCGGCGCCGCGGCGGTACGCTCCGGGAGTCATGGCGAAAGTCAGCGTCCGCTACATCGTCGACGACGTAGATGCCGCGATCGCCTTCTACTGCGGTCAGCTCGGCTTCAACGAGGACATGCACCCTGCGCCCACCTTCGCGATGCTCTCGCGCGGCGATCTCCGCCTCGTGCTGAGCGCACCGGGAGGCGGACCAGGGGGCGGCGCGGCGATGCCCGACGGGAGCGTGCCCGAGCCCGGTGGCTGGAACCGCTTCCAGCTCGAGGTCGAGGACATCGAGTCGCTGGTCGCGCGGCTGCGCGACGCCGGCGCGCGCTTCCGCAACGAGATCGTGACCGGCGTCGGTGGGAAGCAGATCCTCGTCGAAGACCCGGCCGGGAATCCGGTCGAGCTGTTCGAGCCGACGATCGACGAAGCGAAGCTCTAGCTGCCGTCGCGCAGCGCGACGATGCCGCCGAACACGCCGAGGTAGAGCCGGCCCTTCGACCCGATCGCGATGCCCGCGTAGTTGTTCGTGAACAGGGCGCCGACCCCGGCGAGCTGCTTCCAGGCGGTCTTGCCGGTCCGGAAGGAGATCGCCACCCACGACCAGTCGCGCTGGCCGAGCGGATCCGCGTCCTGCGTGTACGCGTAGATCAGGCCGGTCTTCGTCGACAGCTTGGGCACCACCGTCGGCGCGCGCTCGGTGCGGTTCGTCCACACCAGGCGGCAGCCCGTGCCGCGCCGGTTCACGTCCACCCGGGCAAAGCCCGCCTGGGTGATCGCGCCCGCCTGCGGGCCGAACGGGTCCTGGTAGCCGTAGTTGTTCTCCACGATCAGCGAGCGGCCGGCGGTGAGCAGCGAGTTCTCGGTGGCGCTCGCGCCGCGCGAGAAGACCGGCACCTCGCACACCACACGCTTCCGGCCGCGGCGCAGGTGCGTGGCCTTGCGGTAGACCACGACGTTCATCGGATCGGCGTTGTCGGTGATCGCCACGTAGCCGCCGGACATGATCGTCGGCGTGGTGCCCGACCCCGCGTCCACCTGGCTCGGCTTCTTGATGCCGGAGTTCGCGTAGGTCACGCGCCAATCCACCTTCGGACGGCCGTCGCGGCCGATGCCGACGCGATACATCCGCTTGTCGGAGACGACATAGACCGCGTCGCGGTCCACCGCGAACGAGTTCTCCACCTCCTCGCCGAGGCGGCGCACCTCGATGCGACCGGTCCTCGGGTCGAGGATCCCGATCTTGCCGTTCTGCTTCGACACGAACCAGATCCGGCCGGCGAAGTCGGGCAGCGCCGAGGTGATGTGCTCGTTCGCCGTGAGCACCTTGCCGAGGTCGTATGAGCGCTGTTTCACGAGCCGCGTGCCGGTCGAGTTCTCGGCGATCACCCAGAGCTGGTTGTCCTTGGTCGCGCTCCAGATGCGGTCCTTCGAGTCGAGGAAGAAGTAGCCGCCGCCGGTGAAGTTCTGGTACGCCGGGGTGCCGCTGTTGTCGGGCGGGTTCGGCATGACGAGCTCGGCACGGACCGCCAGCGTGGTGGGGTCGATGATGCGCGCGACGGGCGGCGCCACGTTCGACGGGCAGACGCTGAGGATGCGGCCGTGCCTGTCGAACGTCAGCGTCCCGCAGAGCGACGCGGGCAGCGAGCCCGAGTACGCGATCGGGTTGCGGCCGAGCGGGCCGGGCCGCTGATAGGCGTCGGTCATCCACGTGTCGTTGTGGATGTTGTTGTTCGGGTTCTTGCCGAGGATCGGGTTCTGCGGCGCGATCGTGGGCGCGGTGGGCTGGGCGGAGAACGGCGAGCCGGTGTAGCCGGGCAGTGGGGTGGCCGGGCCGGGCGCGATCGGCAGGGCCACGGCCACGGCGGCGGCCGTCGCGGGCAGGCTGACGGCGAGCGCCGCCACGATCAGGGCGCAGGTTCTGCGCACGTCTCCCTCCGGTGGTCTGGGGCGAGGACGGCGTGAGCCTAATCGCTCAACCGCGGAGCGCTCAAGCGGCAGCCGGCTGGATCTGCGCCGAGGGGAGCGTCGTGCGAGCGCCGGCTCGCCGCGGTCGGCACCGGCCCCTCACCCACCACGCGGGACCTGCTCCGGCGTTTGCGGCGTTAGGCTCGCCGCCCTGTGCGGGTCCTGGTCGTGACGAACCTCTATCCCACCGCCCGGCGCCCAGCGCTCGGCCCGTTCGTGCGCGACCAGGTCGATGCGATGCGCTCGATCGGCGGCGCGGACATAGAGCTCCACTCCTTCGACCCGCCCGGCGGGATCCGCCCCTACCTGCGCGAGGCGCTGACGCTCGCGGGCAAGTACCGCCGGCAGCGATTCGACATCGTGCACGCTCACTACGGCCTGACCGGCGCGTGCTCACTCGCGGTTCGCCGCGGCAGCCACATCACCAGCTTCCACGGCGACGACCTGCGCCTGCCGAAGACCGTGCCGGTCGCGAAGCTGGTCACGAAGCTGATCGACCTGCCGGCGACGGTGTCGGCCAACCTGGCGCGCACCTCGGAACGGGTCCTCGGCCGCGCCGGCACGGACCGCCGCGTGGCGGTGCTCCCGTGCGGCATCGACCTCGACCGGCTGCGACCGCTCGACCGCGCCGAGGCGCGCGCGCAGCTCGGCCTCGACCCGGACCGCCGCTACCTGCTCTTTCCCGCCGACCCGGCGCGGCCCGAGAAGCGCCACGACCGCGCGCGCGAGCTGGCGGAGGCGGCCGGCGCGGAGCTGATCCACTACGACAACACGCCTCCCGAGCGCGTGCCGCTCTACATCAACGCGGCGA
>Ga0134126_10004884_pt1 | contig 16764 bp, 11 predicted proteins | sample KB31752_FD_96881 | JGI IMG/M metagenome (GOLD analysis project Ga0134126, IMG submission 96881) | Terrestrial soil microbial communities with excess Nitrogen fertilizer from Kellogg Biological Station, Michigan, USA - KB3-175-2 | ecosystem: Environmental > Terrestrial > Soil > Unclassified ...
GAGCACGCGAATGCTCTCGTCCTCGTTCATCAGATTCGACTTATAAAATCCGCGGAACCGTTCGGCGACCATCTTCATGTCCCATTGCGCGTCCGGATAGAGCATGCTCCAGTGTGATGGTCGCTTACGCTCCCGGCTCAGATGAAGGCTTTTCATCGTCCTCGGCATGCGATCCGTTCTTCCGATAGAGTTACCGAAGGGCGCTGCTCCGCCGCCGTCCGAATCGATACGGGTTGCGTTCCCCGACGGCAGTCGCAATCGCCGGGGCGGCTGACGGATGCATTGCAGCCAGTTCTCGAACCGCTCTCTCGGGCGCTGCAATCGCAGGCTGACCTTCCGTTGCAAACTCAGGTCCTTCCGTCATCGCGAGAGCCGTCGCCAGGCCCGCGATCAGCGGCATGTAAAAAAGGTACGCCATGCTATCGACGCAGAAATGCATTAACAGGACCACAATCGCAACCAGAATCGTAAACGCATATTGCCGGACATTATCACGCGCGGCGCGCTTCGCCTCGCGATCGATGCGCCACACTTGCCGCAACGCGCTCGCAAAAATCGCGAGCAGAATCAAAATGCCCGGTATACCAAGCTCACTCGAAACCTGCGTATAGCTGTTGTGGCTGGCCTGCCAGTCGACCGGGCCGCCTTTCTCCTTTGCCAGACCGACCGATGCCGGCATAAACACGCCCATACCCACTCCGAACAGCGGATTTCGAAGGGTCAGCTCTACGCTTTCGCGCAGCTTCTGCTCCCGGGACCGCGACGATTCCCGTGCTGAAGCCGCCGCCTCTCCGTTTACATGGGAGGTGAAGAGAGTGAGGTAGCGATCTAACGACGGCTGCGAAAGCGTCAGTAACCCGACTACACACAACACGGAAACCGCAACAACAATTTTTGCCTTATCCATTGCCGGCGCGCGCATCAGCGCGAGAAGGATCACCACCGCTCCAATCAGAAGCCCTTCGCGCGAAACCGTCTTTACAATCAGAAACATTTCGAGCAGGCACACTCCCCCGAGCAGCAGCCTCTTTATCCCTTTGCCACGAACCGCAAGTAATACAAGGAACGATATGCCCAACCATAAATGGAAGGCGATTTCATTTGGGTTGCTCAACGTGCCAAACCCAATCAGCCGGTCGTCCACGCCGTTGCCGCCGCCCGCGTTCGCAAGACCGGGCAGCACCAGCACGGCCGCCGCCATAGCGGCCCATCCCATCGCTGACATTGCCCGCTGGAACGCCGGCCGCGTGCCCGCGAGCCCAACCACTATGAAAAACACCAGCAGCGATTTCAGCCAAAGATTCGCGAATTGGTTCAGGCTTTCCGAACGCCAAGTTCCGAAGGGCATGCTGATCAGCATCCACGACGTCCAGAGGACCAGCAGCACGCCGATCTCCGTCTTTAATGCGCGAATCAGGTTGCCCGTAAGGATTGCCGCCACAAGCGCGATCGTTGTGACCAGCATCATTAGGCGGAGATTGCCCAGCCCGAACATCCCCAGCATTTCGAGAATGCGGCAGAACAGCAGGAAGACGTATAACCCAACGATTTTTGTGGAGAGAGTGCTGCGACCCTCATCCGGATTTGCCGGCGGCGGAGCGGCAACTGCGGTCATGCGGATGCTTTCTACAGTCTAGTCCACGCCCGGTCGTGGCGCCGCCGCCAGGATCTCTTCAAATTCCCGTGTCACGGCCTCCCAAGAGAATCGTGTTGAGACAAGCTCCCACGCGTTGTCGGCCAACTGCCGACGGCGCGCCTCCTGCTCCACAAGCTCGATGCACGCTGCCGCGAATCGCGCCGGGTCGTCTTCGATCGTTAGATGCCGGCCGGACGTTACCGGCAAACCTTCCGCTCCGACAGTTGTCGATACAACCGGCAGGTGCGCGGCCATTGCCTCGAAGATCTTCAGCCTGGTGCCTCCTCCGATTCGCAGCGGAACCACCGCCGCCAGCGAGCCCCACAACCACGGTCGGACATCGGATACAGTCCCGGTGACTATCAGTTTCGAATCCCTACTTGCCAGTTGCTCCACCGAACGATCCGGCTTACGACCCACAATCGCTACTTTGCACCAAGGCAGGCGCTCTCGGATCTGCGGCAGAACCTGTTCCGCGAAGAACAGCGCCGCATCGACATTGGGCAGCCAGTCCATAGAGCCCACAAAGACCAGATCGGCCTTACGCTCTGCCTCGGCGGGAGGCTTGAAATAGTCCAGGTTGACTCCCGTGGACACATGGCTGATACGGCTGACGCCATATCGTTCGCGCATTTGCCGTTCATCGGCTTCAGAAACGGCGATCACATGGCCGGCAGCCCGGCACACTTCGCGCTCGTATGCTTCCATCCGCCGGGCCTGCGACCATAGATACCAGCGAGTGGCGCGCCCGTTCGTTAGGGCAGCATGGCGGCGCCAAATGGCCGCTTCCACGTTGTGCTGGAATAAAACGGCGCGCGAGATATCGGGGATGTTCGGCGACGGAAACAAAAAGTCGCAAACAAGCGCGTCAAAGGGCAGCATCGCCAGCAATTCCCGGATCCTGCGCTGCATCGCGCTGGAGCGATAGCGCGCAACGGCGACCGGCAATCGCGAGACCAGCCCCGCTGCTGCCTGGGCTCCGAAATGCATCGAGCCTCTTGGTGGCACAACATGATGCACGGAATACGCCGCCGTGCAATATTCGCCGCATCGCGCCTTTCCTTCATCACTGGCGCCATCGGTAAGGCAGACGTAGTGCACTTCGTGCCGACGGTGCAGACAGCGAAGCATCTCGAGCGTGCGGATTTGGCCTCCGCGCGTTGCCGGATGCAGGAAATCGGTTTTTGCCCAGAGAATTCTCATCGGTCGATAGCGGAGCGAAGACATGCCCGCCTCTCCACCAAGCTAAACGATTTGCACCTGGCGTGACCCTTCCGGCGCAGCTGCCGCAGTCTGCTACTCTGTTCGCGTGAGACTATACGACATCGACCCGGGGCCCGAAACTCCAGAAGTCGTGCGAATGATCGTTGAGATCCCGAAGGGCTCGGCGAATAAGTTCGAGTACGACGGGAAATTGAACGTCTTTCGCCTGGATCGCGCGTTGTATTCACCCATGCACTACCCGGGCGACTATGGGTTCATTCCGGGAACGCTTGCGGAAGATCGCGATCCTCTCGATGTGCTCACGCTGGTAAACGAGCCTAGCTTTACCGGCTGCCTGATTGAGGTTCGCCCGGTTGGCGTTCTGTACATGGTGGATAAAGAAGAGCGCGATCAGAAAATCATGGCGGTGCCAAACAATAATCCGCGCTTCGATTCCATTCACACTATCGATCAGGTCTTTCCGCATGTCCGCCGGGAAATCGAGCACTTCTTCTCCATATACAAAGAACTGCAAGGCAGCAAGACAAGAATGGAGGGCTGGGGCGGCCCCAAAGAGGCCCGAAAATTAATCGTCGATTTCAGGCACGCCTATCTGGAGAAGTACCAACCGGCCACAACCACAGAAGCGTGAAGCGCAAATGCTCGGGGCGCGCATCGGCCACCCGTCTTTGTAGGGTCGAAGCATGCCCCGAGCAAGTTAGAAATGAGCTTGGCCGCCGCGATCAAGGCAGTTGAATTCGCTTCGACGTCCCGGACTGATACTCGCGCCAGAGGTTTTGGAAGAAGGACGACGGCAGCACTGGCGGCTGATATTCCATAATGACGCCTTCGCTTTTCAGCTTCGAGACCAGCGCCTGCACATCGATCCGCTGCACGTCCTTATCATTCTTTGCCGCCATGGAGGCAGCGACGCCGGCTGCCTGACCAATAATCATGTACTGCGGCTCCATTCGCAGCGATGAATAGGCCACGTGGCTCGCCGAAAGGCAGACCGGCGTCAACAGGTTCGTCGCCTGATCCGCTTTGGGGAGCATCACGCGATATGGGATCTGGTAAGGCTGCACGGGCACCTGTACGTCGCCCTCATTTTCCACATATCCGTCGGGTGTCGCCACCCTTTGTACGTTATGGGAATCGCTGTTGTAGGAACCCATACCGATCGGATCGGGCTTCGCGCGATCCGTCTGCAGATCCTTCTGCGTCATGACATATTCGCCGATCATCCTTCGCGCTTCGCGGATGTAAAGCTGATTCGGCCAGTTGGCCGTATCGCGAAATTCATCTTTCGCCAAACCCCAGCGGTTCACCTCATTCTGGAGCGGCTTGGGAACGCGAGGATCGTGCGCCAAAAAATAGAAAAAGCCCTTCGTGTAATTCACATGGTCTTGCCAAATCTCCGCCTGGCGGGCATAGGAGCCGGTAGGATAATCCCAACTCGCACCGAGATAGTCGGTCGAGAAGGGGCCATTATTATTGAAGTCCGCTTTATGGTTCGGAATCGGCGCAATCAAGGTGACTTCATGAAGATATGGTGAGCGGCCGAGCCGGGCGGTTTCCGCTTTGAGCAGCCGAGCCAATAACTCGTAGCGTTGCGGATTGTAGCCGGGAGGCTTCGGAAACGCGACCTGGTTGGCCGGATCGTCGGAAAGAATCATCCGGAAGTTGTATGACTGTACCTTTTTGTCCGCGGAACCCGGTGTGCCCTTCGGCCCCGCGCCGATCTCGGGCAATAGATGGTGCTGCGAGTCATAGGCCGAGATCTTATCCACAAACTGGTGCTTCGGAGTGTGTTCGCGCACGCCGGCGAGAGATTCGCCGTATTGTTCCGTGGATTCGCGGCCCCAGGTGTATTTCACGCCGGATTCGGCCATCAGATCCCCTTCGTAGGAACAATCGATGAAAATCCGAGCTGGATATACTTTGCCATCGTCCGTGGTGATGGAAATGACGCGTGCGCCTTCCTTGCGGACACCATTGTGTTCGCGCAGGCGATGCCCGAACCGTACTTCGACATGCGCCTCTTCGAGCATTTCGCGAAAGACCTGCTCGCCTACGTGCGGCTCGTAATACCAGGCAACGTCCTGCGCATAGCGGTTCATGCCGTATTTGAGTCCGACGCGCCAGTAGAACTCGAGGGCATCGCCGCCAATCACCTGTTTCTTGCCGAAATCAGTGCGCGACAGGCCGCCGGTCGCCATGCCGCCTAGATGATGACGCGGTTCAAGGAGCAGCACGCTGGCGCCCGCGCGGGCCGCCGCCACGGATGCGATTACTCCGCTCGCCGTCCCGCCATAGACAACGATGTCATGTGGCGATTCGGCGGCAAGCGCCCCGACGGGGAGCAGTAACAGGAAGGAAGTAAGAAGGCGAGGTAGCATTCGATACCGTCATTCTCAGCCACAGTGCTGTGAAGAAGAAGTTTCCAGCAGTATTGTTACGCTCTGTTACGGACGATTATCAGCAGGATGGATGTAGCGCGGACACTCGTCTCGGCACGTCTGGTCTCTCGCACACGGGCCTGCGTCATTTGGAACGCCCTTATGATTGTGGAAACGCATGCAAGGCCAGCGGCCAAACGCGAACGAGTTCGTCCGCGTTCATTTCCGCGGCCACTACAATTTCGAAATAAATTGGAGAGCCTTTGGCTCGCCATAAACGGTTAAGCTGATCCAAGCCGTTTGTCGAAGTCAGAAACGAGACCAGGGCAGCGGTGTGGCGCGAAGCCAGAATCAGCAGATGCGTCTTCGGGGCGTTGCTATTGCCCGGCAGCATCGCAATCACTCCAGGCCACACCGAGCGTTGCTCGGATTCATTCACCACCTCAAAGCGCTTTGCCTCGCCCCTGGCCGGTTGGTGATTCAGCACAAAGACTTCGTGTGGACCAAGGGTGAAATTCATCCGGTCAAGGTACGTTTTCAGCGGGCTGAGCGTGCCCCAGGTTCCCAGCGCAATCACGTTCTCCTTGTCCAGCGCCTCAAGCGGCGCGCTCGCGCTGCTCATCACGCTCGGGGACATGCCGGTCGCATCGAGATATCGCGCAAGCCGGACGGCCGCGAACGTGTCGGAAGTCACCGTGTAGCTCTGTCCCAGCGACGGAGCGCCAAACCGCTGCTCCAGAAATTGCAGAGTAGGTGAATGAGCCGCGTCCTCAAAATCGTTGATATCCGTATCCCGGAACATCAAAACTCTGTTCTCTTCATTGGTTCTGTGGCTCCAAGAAAAGAAGACAGGCGTCGGCAACAAGACCCGCGTCTGCCTGCCATTAGCCACAAACATCTTCCAGAATGCCGGCGGCGCCGGAGGCGTTCCCCAGTCCGCCCGCACTCGATAGAGCAAAATGCCCAGTACGCAACAGATTACAAATAGCGCGCAAGTGCTGGCCGCGAGAATCCCCGTCCATCGGGAACGTTTCGCCGGCGCGGGAGCTTCGATTAAATCCGGCTCAGGCGGAATAATCGTCTCAATCTGCAACTGGTGCGCCCCAAGCGGAATCACCAGCCTCTCGGTTGAATGCTTACCGTCCTCTTCGTAATATTTGTCGAGCCGTTGCCGAAGCCGCGAGATCTGCACCCTCACCGTCGCATCAATTTTGGGATCGAAGAGCGGCCCCCGTCCGAGGGCTTCGGTCGCAATCGCGTACTCGTTCAACGCCTGGTCACGATGGGTCCACAGATAAATGAGAAGATTGCGCAGCGTCTGAGCCTTCTCGAAACACCGGCTTTCGAGAACCGACGCGACGCTCGCGGGAATAGACTGGTCCGCATCGGCAAGTTTAGGTGAACAGACGGAGTTCGGTGGCAATGCGAATTTCCCTGAGCGGATTGGCTCCTATTCTATCGCCTCCAGGACTTGTTCTCTGGAATCCAGCTGTGCTGAAGAGGTCCGCTGCCTCACGGTCGCGGTTCGGTGCTGGAGAAGAGCAGCTTCAACTCCTTTGGTGGGCCGCAGGTCCTTGCGTCCGATAAGCCATTGAAATAGCGGCGTAACAGAGGGTAACAATACCCCCAGAAACTACCTTCGCGGCCATCGACCGTGTAGACCGAAGATAGATCATTTTCACAAAGCTCAGGGGTATTGCATGGATTCCATCGCTCTCAAGAACGTTCGCCGCATCCTTCCCGTGGTTGTTGCGGGGCTCAGCGCGCTGCTGCTGGCGCCGTGCTCGTCGGCGCAGAGTTTTCAAGCTCAAATTACCGGCGTTGTCAAGGATTCAAGCGGAGGGGTCGTGCCCGGCGCCACGCTGACGGCTACGAATATCGCTACCGGCGTGAAATCCTCAAACGTGAGCAATTCGGAAGGGGTCTACCGCTTTCAGGCGTTGCCGCCCGCGGAATACCGGGTCACTTGCGAGTTAAGCGGCTTCAAACGCTTCGAACAAGGTCCGATCGCGCTCCAGGTCAATCAAGTCTTTGCGCTTGATATCACGCTGCAGCCCGGACAAACCAGTGAGCAAGTCACTGTCACCGGCGCTCCGCCCCCGCTTGAAACGGCAAGCGCCACCCTGGGACAGGTCGTCACCACCCGCAGCATCGAGAATCTCCCACTGAACGTACGAGACCCGCTGGCGCTTGTCGGCCTCACGCCAGGCGTCACGTTCGGCCCCAATTTTGGCAACGGCGGCGGTCAGGATGTCGGCCGGAACTTCTTCAAGTCGGATTTCAATGTGGGCGGCGGCCGATCGGGCTCCCAGGAGATCCTGCTCGACGGCGCCCCCGATACGACCTCGGACATCAACCGCGGGGTGATCGATCCGCCGGTCGATTCCGTGCAGGAGTTCAAAGTGCAGGCGAACAGCTATGACGCGCAGTTTGGGCGTACATCCGGCGGCGTCGTGAACGTCATCACCAAATCCGGCACAAACGCTCTCCATGGCGTCGCCTATGACTTCGAGCGCCACAGCGTCATGGACGCCAATAATTTCTTCAATAATCGCAGCGGGCTAGGTCTTTCTTCATTTCAGCGCCATCAATTCGGCGGCAATCTTGGCGGCGCCGTGCTCAAGAACAAGTGGTTCTTTTTCGGCGACTATGAGGGATTGCGCCAGGGCTACCCAACCACGTCCATCACGACGGTTCCCTCCGCTCTCCAGCGCCAGGGAGATTTCTCTCAAACCTACGCCAGTAACGGCAGCCTGATCACGATATATGATCCCAATACCCTCGTCACTCTGCCTAATGGTTCCCGGCAGCGAAGTCCGTTCGACGGCAACGTAATTCGGCCGGACCGCTTCGATCCCGTTGCAGCCAATACGCTCCAGTTTTTTCCCGCGCCGAATATCGCCGGCAATCCCGTTACGGGCCAGAACAATTACATCTATTCCGCCAAGTCCGTCACGAATAGCGATAAATACGATTTGCGCACCGATGCCAATTTCACCGAAAGCACGCGAATGTTCTTCCGCTTCTCGCGCCAGCAGGATTTGCGGTCGGTGCCCGGCAACCTGCCGCTCCCGATCGGCGGCGGCCGGAACACTTCGGATCACTACACGCAAGCGGTCGCGGATCTGACACACGTGATTTCACCATCCACGGTGGCGGACATGCAGTTTTCTTTCACCAGGGCGCTCGCATCGCAAGTCGGTGCGTCGCAAGGGTTCAATCTGTCATCGCTCGGCTTCCCGGCCGCCTATCTAAGCCAGGTGCAATCTCAGTTTCCGGTCTTTAACATCGGCGACACGGTGGGCACATCAAACGGAAGCGATTCCTTCACCCAGTTCCAGCCTCGAAATATGTTTTCCACCCTGGGGAGCGTTAGTTATCTTCGCGGCAAGCACAGCTTCAAATTCGGCGGCGACTGGCGCATCCTCGATTTCAACGAAGCGCAAAACACGTCCGCTTCGGGCACATACTCCTTTGGCCGCACGTTTACGCAGGGACCCAATCCTATCCAATCGAGCGCCGCGGCCGGTTACGGCTTCGCTTCGTTCCTCTTAGGCGATGCGGCGAGCGGCACCGTGCGGCAGATCAATCCCATCTCCACGCAAGGGTTCTACTACGCTGCGTTCGCGCAGGACGACTGGCACGTAACCGAAAAGCTGACGTTGAATCTCGGGCTTCGTTGGGATGTGAGCATCGGCAATCGCGAGAAGTACGATCGCCTCGCGTACCTGGATTTGGGGACTCCGAATCCGCTTGGCCCGCCCGCCGGACTGCCGGATTTGCAGGGTGTGCTCGGCTGGATTGGCGAACGGAACAGCCTCGACCAGCAGAATACGGATTGGATCAATTTCGGCCCGCGCTTCGGCCTCGCCTATAGCATCGACTCCAAAACAGTGCTGCGCGGCGGATATGCCATCTTCTTTCTGCCGAAAACCGTACAGGGAAATGGCGATGGCGCGATTGAAGCCTTCCGGGATACGCCGATGGTCGCCACCATCGATGGCGTTACGCCCGCCAATCGCCTGAGCAATCCCTTTCCGCAAGGCATTTTGCCGCCGCTCAACGATCGCGATCCGCTAGCTAATGTTGGCGCCAGCGTGGGAGCGCCGACGCGTGATTACAGAAACGGCTATTCCCAGACCTGGAGCTTTGGCATTCAGCGCGAATTGCCGTTTAAACTCCTTCTCGACGTCCACTACTGGGGCAATAAGGGAACGGGGCTGCTGACCACCTGGAACATCAATCAAATACCCAATCAGTACCTGGCGCTCGGATCGAAGTTGAATGACAAAGTTACGAATCCGTTTTACGGCCTGATTGCTACGGGCGCGCTTTCGGGGCCCACTACTTCGCGGCAGCAGTTGCTCCGGCCCTATCCGCAGTATTCGGGCGATTCCGGGGTCCAGCAGGTTTTCGTGTCGAACGGAAATTCGACGTATCACGCAGGCACGATTCAGGTAGAGCGGCGGCTTGCGACCAATCTCACGTTCCTCGCCGCCTATACGCGTTCCAAAGCAATCGACGACGTTCGCACTCCTCAGGACTACTACAACCGCACGCTCGAGAAAGGCTTGTCGTCCTTCGATGCGCCCAACCAGTTTGTGTTGAGCGGAGTCTATCAACTTCCATTCGGACGCGGGCGGAAGTTCGGACAACAATTAAACCCGGTGCTGAATGCGATCGTCGGCAACTGGGATCTTGACGGCATTCTGCGTATTCAAAGCGGCCAACCGATCGGCATCAGCCGGCCTTCGGTGAACAATGGCGAAAGCGCAAAGCTCGCCAATCCCGGAATCGGCGAATGGTTCGATACGAGCGCCTTCACGGTTGCGGCTCCATTTACTTTCGGGAATGTTGGGCCAGTCCTGCCCGATGTTCGCACCGACGGAATGCGCAACCTCGATGCCGTTCTGGTGAAGAACTTCTCGTTCAGTATCAAGGACAAGCAAATCACGGCTCAGCTTCGCGGCGAGTTCTACAATTTGTTCAATCACCCGCAATTTGCCTCGCCGAACACGTCAGTTTCGTCGCAAAGCTTCGGGCAGGTTACGTCGCAGGCCAACAACGCCAGAGACATTCAGATTGGCCTCAAGGTGAAATTCTAACGGCGGCGACATGCCAGTGCCGTGCCGCACGATTCATCGTGCTGGCGGGCAGTTTAGTGCCCGCCGTAACACCGACAGATCTCAATTCGTAATCCGCGGTGGATCAGTTCACGTTCAACTGCTTGACAATCTCTTCGCCAATCGCAAGCGAAGCCGTGGCGCCAGGGCTGGGCGCATTCAACACGTGAATGGAATTGCCTAACCGCTGTATATGGAAATCCTGGACCATTTCGCCGGTTGGATAGAGCGCCTGTGCGCGGACACCCGCGCCGCCCGGCTCCAGGTCCGTCGTTCGTATTTCCGGAACCAGCCGCTGAAGAGAAGCGCAAAACAGATTTTTACTGAAGGATCGCCGCATTTCGTTGAAGCAGAGCTTCGGGTATTTCTTCAGAAACGCCCAGAGCCCTGGATATGTGAGGGCATCGAACAAATCACGCACGCTGATGTCGCGCTTGCGATATCCTTCGCGCGCGAACGCCAGCACGGCGTTGGGTCCCGCTTCGATCCCGCCGTGAATCAGGCGTGTGAAATGCACGCCGAGAAATGGAAATTTCGGATCGGGAACAGGATAGATTAAATTCCGTACGAGATGCTGCCGCTCGGGCTTGATCTTGTAATACTCGCCGCGGAACGGCACAATGCGCAGCTCCGGTTTTAGACCCGCGAGTTTGCTCACACGATCGCATTGCAAGCCGGCGCAATTGATCAAGACATCGGATTCGAAATCGCCCGCGGTCGTCGTCGCTACCCAGCCATCCGTCGTCTTCTGCAAATGCGTGACTTTCGCGTTCGTGAGCACCCGTCCGCGAATCTGTTTCGCCAGAGCGGCACAGACGCCTCTATAGTCGACGATGCCTTCTTCCGGAACCCGGATGGCCGCGATCCCCGCGACGTGCGGCTCAATCTCTCTCATTTGCTCAATGCGGAGCATCTCGAGCCCGGAGAGCCCGTTCTTCCGACCCCGATCGAAGAGATCGTTCAGACGAGGGAGTTCCTCCTCTTCAGTCGCCACGACGAGCTTTCCGCAGATCTCGTGGTCGATGGAATTTTCACGGCAGAACTCGATCATCTGCCGGATGCCGCGCACGGCCAGACGCGCTTTCGTCGAACCCGGCTTGTAGTAGATGCCCGCGTGCAAAACGCCACTATTGTTCCCGGATTGGTGTTGCCCGACCGACTTCTCTTTTTCGAGCACAATCACCTTGGCGTCTGGGAATGTTTGGCCGAGCCGAAATGCAGTTGCCAGTCCGACGATGCCTCCACCAATGACTGTGATCTTCTTCGGATTCACTTCACCATCTTAGACACGGCGCCGAATTCGCACTCACCTCGACACGGAGCCGCATTGCGTCAGCAAGCGGGTTCGGATAACGCGACAACCCGCGCACTCTCGTGCGGCGGCTCCGTTTCGAGTTTGCGTAGGTTGGCATGTAAGCCGCAAAAGAACGCGGTCGAGGCATGCCTCGACCTACAACAGATAACGTGCGTTTCCTGTACGGGCCGGGCATCGGATAGTGCGGCGGCTCCTGTTTCGACGCTGCCTTCACACGGAGCCGCGTTGCGTCAGCAAGCGGTTTTTCGGACAGCACGATGACCCGCGCGGGTGCGGGCGGCTCCTGTCGAGTTGGCCCGCTCTCAATGAGCAAGTGCTATATTCAGCGCGCCTTGCCGGTAGCCTTCCACATCCAGAGTTATGAAATGAAAACCCAGAGATTTGAAAATCTCCGCAAAGCGAGCGAACATCTCAGGGTTCATGGCCGATGGCAACTCGTCGCGGGCAATCTCAATCCGTACGAGATCGCCATGGAACCGGACACGGAACTGCCGGAAACCAAGCGCCTTGATTGCTTCTTCGCCCTCTTCGATCGTCTTGATCGTTTTCACATTCACGGGTGTTCCGTACGGAACACGGGAACTCAGGCACGCCGCCGCTGGACGATCCCAAACGGAGAGCCCGGCGCGGTGAGCGAGTTCGCGAATCTCGGCCTTCGTTAGCTCGACTTCGGCCAGCGGCGCCTTCACGTCGTGCATCTTGGCGGCGCGCTGGCCGGGCCGGTAATCGCCCAGATCGTCCTGATTCACGCCATAGATGATGTGCCGGTAGCCGTGCTCCTCCGCATAGCCTTCCAGTTGCGTGAAAAGCTCATCTTTGCAATGAAAGCAGCGATCCTTGTCGTTCTTCACGTAATCGGGATTATCGAACTCATTCGTCGCGATGTATTCGTGGCGAAAACCGGCTTCACGCGCGAACGCTTCGGCATCGCGTTTATGCGATTCGGGCATCGAAGCTGAATCCGCCGTTACAGCAACGGCATTGTTTCCCAGAACGCGATTGGCCGCCCATGCGAGATAGGCCGAGTCCGTACCGCCCGAATAGGCCACAATGACGCGCTCCAATTTGCGAATGCAATCAAATAGCGCATTCTGCTTGGCCTCGAGATCCGTTGAGTCGGAATTCGGAGAAGAGGCCTGAAACGTGACAAGAGAGGCCATATCTGAAGTATAGCGTTCACGCCGCAATTGGGCGCATCGTCGCCGTCAATGCCTTGGTAACGTAGAAAGCATGCCGGAAGTTGCCACGAAACGAGTTACCGCTCCGCGGAGATATCTATACGGTCCCGGTCCCACCAATGTCGATCCGCGCGTCTATGACGCCATGACGCAGCCAGTGGTTGGCATGCGCGATCCATTTTTCTTCGAGTGCATGGCCGACGTACAGGCCAAATTGCGCGACGTCTTCGGCACACAGAACCAGATGACATTCCCAGTGCCGGGCACCGGCAGCTCGGGTATGGAAGCGGCTGTTTCCAACTTTGTCACGCCCGGCGGCAAGATCGCCATTTTCGCAAACGGCGTATTTGCCGACCGGCAGACGGAAATGGCTCGCCGGCACGGGGCAAACGTGGTGCGGCTCGAAAAGGAATGGGGCAAGGTCTTCACTCAGGAAGAGGCGGAGGCATTTATCGAACGCGAAAATCCCCAAACCGTCGCGTTCGTACACGGCGAGACGTCTACCGGAGCATATCAGGCAATGCGGCCGATTACGGCAGCGGCCAAGCGCAGCGGCGCTATTACGATTGCCGATTGCGTAACAACACTCGGCGCAATGCCGGTCGAGATCGACGCGAACGAAGTCGATGTCGCCTATAGTTGCACGCAAAAGGGACTGAGCTGCCCATCGGGACTGGCGCCGATCACCATTTCGCCAAAAGCGTGGGAGTGGCTGGAGAAGCGTCCGGCGCTTGACAACTGGTATCTCGATCTGCGGATGCTTGCGAAGTGGTACGAACCGCCGCACGTCTATCATCACACTCCGTCAACCACCCTGTTCTACGGCATTCGCGAGGCTCTGGCCGTCATTGAAGACGAGGGCTTGAAAAATCGGTGGGACCGGCATTACCGGGCGCATCAACGACTGCTCGCGGGCATCGCTAAGCTCGGATTCGAGCCGTTCGTGCAGGAACCGGAGAATCGCATCTGGCATTTGGTGACGGTGAAGCCTCCGGCCGGAGTCGATGAAGCCGCATTGCGGCAGAAGCTGCTCGAAAATTATGGCATGGACGTTTCCGGCGGCATCGGCGCTCTGGCGGGCAAGATTTTGCGCATCGGCATTATGGGCCCGCTCGCGACCGACGAGCGCGTGGATGCGCTACTTGAGGCGCTCGCGGCGTCGATGTAATCGCGTATCATGCGGCATTCTTGCTCGTTGGGAATACGGGCGAAACAATAGCGGCGTACTCTCGCGACAGGCGCTTCTCGAAACCGAACGCCTCAAGATGTCGTCTGATCGAGAGAATGAAATATTTTCTTACACTTCTGGGTTTTTCATTATTCTTTTCATCCTCAGCATTTGCCTTGGGCCCGTTCTCGCTCGGGGTGAAGGGTGGCGTGTCGCTTACGGACGCATTTTCGGATCATACGGACACGAGTTTCGGCACGACCCAAAGAACCTATTCGGACGCGAGGGATTATATCGTTGGTCCTATGGTCGAATTGCGGCTGCCATTTGGGTTAGGAATTGAGGCGGACGGCCTCTATCGGCCGCTAAGTTTCGCTAGCCAGTTATTATCCCCAGCTGGCGCCAGTTCCTCCGAGCGGATCGCAAGTTGGGAATTTCCCATTCTGGCTAAGTATCGCTTCGGTTTTCCGCTCGTTCATCCTTATATTGAGGCGGGGCCGAGTTTTCGTGCGTTGGCGAGCAGGGGAAATTATCTGTCGGGCAAGGGCATAACCGCCGGACTCGGTATTGAGGCAAATGCGTTACTGCTACGGATTGCCCCTGAATTTCGATATACGCACTGGAGCAACGACGCTCCCGCGCCGCGAGGAGTTTTTTATTCGCCGTCGAACCGCAACCAGGTTGAATTTCTAGTCGGCATCTCTTTCTAGCAGTTCCGTCACAAGGGGGCGCGGCGTGCCGCGCCCCCTTCAACAACTCCAATCGCAGCAGCCACTGTCAAATCGGCTTCGGATTCTCCAATCCCGCGAGTGGGGCCGCGTTCAGCAACGTGCTTTGCAGCTTCTCCAATCCGCGCGGACCGGCGGCCAGCAATAGCGCGCAAGCCACCAGTGGGGTGATACCCGCGAGCACAATCGCAAATCCGAAATGCTTCTGCGGCCCGAGGCTCCAACCGGTGATGAGAGGCGCGGCTACTCCGCCAATCTGCGAGATTGTGTTGAGAAACCCGATGGTGCGCCCGACCATGTACGCGGGCGGGGTGTGTTGGGCAATGGCCCAGTAGTTTGCGCTTGCGACTCCGAAGGAGCAGATGGAGATCACCAGAATGGGGAGCACAGCGCCGCGCCCTGGGATCACTTGCAGCAGCAGAATGGACCCGGCGCCCAGCAGTCCCGCCGCGGTAAACAGCACGCGCACTCGAAACACGGCGCCGGATTTCGTCGCCAGCCTGTCCGCCGCCCAGCCGGTGATGACGTTGGTGATGGCCATCGCGAACAGGGGCGTCGAAAGAATCCGGCCCATTCCCATCATTGAATACCCGCGCGCCATCGTCAGATAGGCCGGCATCCACGTCAGAACGAAGTACCAGTAATAGGAAAAGAAAAACACGCAGGCCGACATCGCCCAGAGAGTGGGGCTGGCAATGACGGCGTTGACGGTGCTCCGCGTCCAAGGCGCGCTCGCAACCGTTTGCAAGGGAGCTTTCGCTTTGCCTCTCGGCGCGTAATAGAGCCACCACGGCAGCCACAGCATCGCTCCGAGGCCTGTCGCCGCGAACATGAAACGCCAGCCGAACTTGGTGAGCAGCGCCGCTCCGAGCAGTGTTCCGATAGCCGGCCCAAGCGTCTGCCCCGAGACGTAGATCGACGTAGGCAGGCCCTGTTCACGTCCTTGAAAGTTCTGCCGAATAAATGCAAGGCTCGCGATCGGCCCCACGGTTTCGGCGAAACCTAACACCATGCGCAGTCCGAGAATATCCGGCATTCCGCGGCTGAGCGCGATCCCGGCGGAGGCGAGCGACCATATCAAGAACGCGGCCGCATACACGCGCCGGATGCCGAAGCGGTCCACGGCGAATCCTGCCGGTATTTGAAACAAAGCGTAGGTCCAGAAGAACGCGGATAGCAGCAGCCCCATCGAAGCCGGAGGCAGGTTGAAGTCGCGCATCACCGCCGTCGCGGCGATGCTCAAGTTTCCTCGATCGACGTAGCTGATCAGGATGCCCGCGAAAATAATCGCCAGAACGGTCCAGCGGCGATTCATGGAGTGGGATGGCTCCCGGCTCTCGACAGCTTGTGCTGGAAGTCCCAGCCCGCTAGTTCATCCAACAACCGGAAAACTCCATTGCACGCGGCTTCGAGAAAGCGTTCACCTTTTTCGGCGGTCGCCAGATTCGGCATGCCAAGCACGCCGGTTTCGGAGAGTTCGTCGAATTCGTTGATGAGAGAAAATGGCGGCTGTTTCAGCATGTCAATCGTTCGATAGCCCATTTCGGGGCTGGGACCGGCGGCCTTTGCTTTCGACATGTCCACGAGCGCGGGGTTCTTAGCAAGCAAAATCGAGGTTTCCATTTCGCAGGCGTGGCCCATGCCGCCCATCGGCGATTCACGGATCGCGTTAAAATCGTCCGCCGCGAGATTCCAGTACGCGGCATAGACGATGTAAAGATCTTCGAGCGATTCGAATTCGCTCTTGAGTTCACGCTGGGCCACTTTGCAAGGAAGGTCGTTGCCACCGTGGCCGTTCAGCAGGAAAATCTTGCGCGCTCCGAGATTTATGAGAGAGCGGCAGATGCCGCGAATCATCTCGACGTAAGGCGGGATATCCAGGCTGACGCAGCCGAAACGGCGGTGATGAGGCGAATGCCCTAACCACTGCACGGGCAGAAGCACGATCTGGTCCGATCGCTCCTGTTCCACGCGATTCGCGATGTGCGAAATGATCAGCGAATCCGTAAAGACC
>Ga0134126_10004886_pt1 | contig 16752 bp, 16 predicted proteins | sample KB31752_FD_96881 | JGI IMG/M metagenome (GOLD analysis project Ga0134126, IMG submission 96881) | Terrestrial soil microbial communities with excess Nitrogen fertilizer from Kellogg Biological Station, Michigan, USA - KB3-175-2 | ecosystem: Environmental > Terrestrial > Soil > Unclassified ...
CCACCTGCGGCGGCCGGGCACCCCTCTGTGCCTGAATGAGGGCGTCGTGCCGCAGCGGCGGCTCCAACCCATGAATCGCGAGTTGTCATGCCTCTGAATCCAGTCGATTTGTACGATGTCGCAAGCGCGCTCACCGAAGAAGAGCGCATGGTGCAGGAGTCCGTCGGACGGCTCGTCGATGACAAGGTGCTGCCCATCATCCAGAGGTGCTTCGAGGAGCACCGGTTTCCGCGCGAGCTGATCCCGGAGCTGGCCGCTCTCGGCCTGCTGGGCTCCTCGCTGAAGGGCTATGGTTGCGCCGGCCTCAATGCCATCAGCTATGGCCTCATTTGCCAGGAGCTCGAGCGCGGGGATTCCGGAATCCGCAGCTTCGTCTCGGTGCAATCCTCGCTCTGCATGTATCCGATCTACGCTTTCGGCTCGGAGGAGCAAAAGGAGAAATACCTTCCCGGCATGGCCCGCGGCGAGCTCATCGGCTGCTTCGGCCTCACCGAGCCGCACGGCGGCTCCGACCCGGCCAACATGAAGACCCATGCCAAGCGGCGCGGCAAGGATTGGGTGCTGAATGGCTCGAAGATGTGGATCACGAACGGCGCCATCGCCGACCTCGCGGTCGTGTGGGCGATGACGGAGGAAGGAATCCGCGGCTTCATCGTCGACAAGGGCACCGCAGGATTCGCCGCGCCCGAGATCGAGCGGAAATTCTCGCTGCGTGCCTCGGTCACTTCTGCGCTCTTCTTCGATAACGTGATCGTACCGGAGAGCAACGTTCTGCCTGGCGTCCTCGGCCTCAAGGGTCCCCTCTCCTGCCTGACCCAGGCGCGCTATGGAATCGCCTGGGGCGTGATCGGCGCGGCCCAGGCCTGTCTCGGCCAGCTCCTGGATTACTCCAAGACGCGCGTGCTTTTTGGACGACCCCTCGCTCAGAATCAGACCATCCAGGTCCGTCTGGCCGACATGGCCCGGCGCATCACGACTGCGCAGCTGCTCGCGCTGCAGCTCGGCCGCCTGAAGGACGAGGGCAGGATGCAGCCGGCGCACGTCTCTCTCGCCAAGTGGAACAACTGCCGCATGGCGCTCGACATTGCCCGGGACTGTCGCGACATGCTGGGTGGCTCAGGCATCAGCGCGGAGTACGTGCCCGTGCGCCACATGCTGAATCTCGAGAGCGTCATCACCTACGAGGGCACGGAGACCATCCACCAGCTCTCCATCGGTCGTGAGCTGACGGGGCTCAACGCGTTCTGAAGGGACTGTTAGGGAAGCTTGTGGCCCGGTGCGACCGTCGCCGGTTGGCCGGTGACGGCCGCTGCCGCCGCGGCGAGGAGATAAGACGCTTTGCTTGGGGTCTCCCAGTACTCGGCACGCTCGGGAGTAACTCTGAGCACGGACAGGTGCTCGTCATCCAGGCCCTTCGGGTACCAGGCTCTCTGCGCGAACGACCAGAGATCCGCCGCAAGCGCCTTATCGCGCAGGATGCGCGCGTGGCCCGCGACGGCGACGTACACGTTCTTCGCCGGGTCGGCATATCCGAGGCTCACACGCAGGTCGTGAGAGAGCTCATTGGCTTTCGGGCTGTGGTGATCCGTGAAGAACCAGAGGGTGCCGTCATCGTCGCAGCGCAGTGTCTCGATCGGACGAGTGTGAAGAGTGCCATCCAGATCGACGGTGGTGAGAAGACCCACCCGGATGCCCTCGATGAGCTTCTTGAGCCTGGCGAGCCCAGCCTTGTCGCTCATCACGCCGCCACGGCCGCGCGCAGCCTCGCCAGGTCATCATGCCGGGTCGCGATGTCACGGCGATCAGCCGCCACCCGAAGATCCCGCAGCACCTCGAGTGAGCGCAGCAGAACGGGAAGCGGCGGTCCGCTCGCGGTGAGCCCTTGCGTCTGCTCCTCACCGAGCCTCGCCGCCGGCTGCTCGATGAAGCGTTTCACCAGCTGTTCGTGGTGCTGGGCCGCAGTTTCTCCGAAGAGGTCGCAGACCCCGAGAAACGCGCGCGCATTGCGCTGAAACCAGGCGGTGCCTGCATGCTCTGCCAGCAACTCGAGCAGCTCATCGAGCAGGCTCCGACGCGCCATGCAATCCTTCAGCCGCGCCTGATCCGCCGGCAGCATGAAGAGCATCTTGTCGACCAGGAGCTGTCCGTAGTACGGGTCGTTCGCGCGGCAGAGGCCGAGCAGCAGATCGATCTCGTTGATCCCGGAGAAGTCCCCGGCATTAGCGCCGCGGTACTCCTGACGGCCCACACGATAGGGCTTGTAGTATGGGCGTACACAATAGAAGAACCGCTCGACATCGAGCCCCTGCATCAGCCGGGTGTTGGCTCGAAGGACCTCGTTCAGGGACTGCTTCGCCGCCTCGAACATCACATCCGCAGCCGGACTCGAGACGCCCAGATGGACGATGCTCGTCAGCGCATCGGCCGCGCGCTGCAGCGAAAGAATGCCGCGCGTATTCTCATCAATGAAGAGAGATTCGTCCTCGAGGGACGTGAAGCTCTTACGCAGCCCGGACCGAGCCCGGTTGTGGATCGTCAGATGCGCAGTTGCAAATCTCGGTGCCATTCCCAAAGAGGCGCCGCAGTGAACGGCGAGAGAGGAGGCTTCGGGAAACGGCGAACGCTCTTCGCGCGCGGGATTCGTGAGCTCGTGGCGCCTCAGCGCTCCAAGGTACATCCCTACGTTGCCGAGCACGCCGAATGCGCTGTCGAAGCCTTCACCCGTGTTGCCTTCAGCGCGCAAAGCGACGACGTGCGTGTGCCCCTCGTTGCACAACGCTTGCTTGATTCCGTCTCCCACCCCGATCACACGCGGCCGGTCCGGCTGGGCGAAGTAGAGCTCCTCGAGCTCCGTGTTCATCTGCACGAAGGACGTTCGAATCCAGTGCTCGAAGGCTTCCGCATTGTTGCTCATGGGCAGCCGGACCCCAGGGGCTGTTCTCGGTAATCGCGCGATGTTACAGGCAATATCCGAGAACATTGTTCTTGCGGGCAGCCACCCTCCCTTTCGCTGCAGAACGTTGGCCTGCCCTTGCGGGCCCTGGCAAAACGGGGATGTCGCCGGCTAAACCGCCTTTAGCAGCGCGAAAATGACCAGGACCACGCCGATCACCACCAACAGGTGGATGGCGCCGAACGTCACCTTCACCGCGAGCCACAGCACCAGCCAGGCGATGATGAACAGGATTCCGAGCACGGAGAGGACTGCCTTCATCGATAACCCCTGATCCAGCAACACCTCTCCAAAGAAGCCGCCGACGACCGTCCGGTTCCGGACCTGCAGCGGGTTCCGGACCTGCAGCGGTTGCGCATTTATGGCGGGTTTCGCCTCTGCGATCGGATTCCCGGGCGCAGATCGGGCTCGGCCCGGCAGGCGAGCCCATCCATCCAGTAGCAGCGGGTCCCGGCAGCTGCATGGACAGGAGCCCCACACGCTTCTTAGGCTCTCGATATGCGAGAGCTGTCCGACGTGAAGAAACTCGACGATCGCTTCGGCCAGTTCCTGGTACGCGTGAAATGTCCGCTCTGCGGCGCCTCACGCGACATTGCCGCGGAGGCGCTGGCGCGCCTCGTCGGCTGGTCGACGACCCTCGCGAGCCTCGCGCCGCGGTTGCGCTGCTCGAAGTGCGGCGCCAAAGGAGCCGCGACAGTGACCCCCGTCGGCCTGCCGCGGCCGCGGGGGTTCACCAGCAATCCGCACTAGCCTTCGGCGTGACGGGTGGCCTCGAACAGGAACCACACCCGTCTTTCGGTCTCGTCGATCCAGTTCTCCAACAGGCTCGCGGTGGCCACATCGCCGAGCTCATCGCAGACTCCATGCAGCTCCCGCATGTACACGGCGAGCTGCTTGTTGTCCTCTCTCAGCTCGGCCAGCATGTCCCTCGGAGTAACGAAGCTCGCGTCATTGTCCTTCAGGCGCTGCAGCTTCGATATCTGCCCTATGGACTTCAACGTGGTGCCGCCGATTTTCCTGGCTCTCTCGGCGATCGGATCGGTCATGTCGTAGACCTGCGTCGCATGCTCATCCAACAGCAGGTGCCAGTCGCGAAAGTGCGGACCTGACATGTGCCAGTGAAAGTTCTTCGTCTTGAGATAAAGAGCAAAGGTGTCGGCGAGCAGCGTGGTGAGACCCGGTGGGATGTCCTTCACCGCATCAGTGCTCAAGCCTGAGGGAGTGCCCAGTGCAGCAGTTCTTCTCGCGTCGGTAGCCATTGTCGATTACCTGCCGGTTACGATTGAGTTACGGTTATCTTCCGGATTGCCTGGAGTGGATGCATCGCCCACAGGAATTGGGAGCGACTCATCATATCGCCGCGGAGGGCATCAGACGAGCTTCGCATCCAGCGTGATCTCCGCCTTGAAGAGCTTCGAGACCGGACAGTTCTTCTCCGCATCGCCCGCCAGCTGCGCGAAGGACGCGGCATCGAGGTTGGGCACCTTGGCGCGCAGCGTGAGCGCGGATCTGCTGATCTTGAACCCCTGACCCTCGGGCTCCAGCGTAACCGCTGCCTCGGTGGCCAGCTCGGTGGGCGCGAACCCGGCGCGCTCGAGCTGGAAGGCGAGCGCCATGGTGAAGCAGCCGGCGTGCGCCGCTGCGATCAGCTCCTCGGGGTTCGTGCCCTTCTCGCTCTCGAAGCGCGTCTTGAAGGAATAAGGCGTCGATGCCAGGACACCGGAATCGCTGGACAGCTCACCCTTGCCTGCGCGGCCGGTACCACGCCAGATTGCCTTAGCTTTGCGGATCACGGGCTTCTCCTCTCCAGAACGGACCGATTCATATTACTACGGGGCGATCGCGCGAGCGTCTACAAATCCGTCCGAAGGCCACTCGAGATAGTACGTGACTCGCGGACGGAACATTCTGACGCGCGCTGTGCGTTAGGCGAATGTTGAGGCTGATCCGCCCTTTTCAAGTTGCTCACGGTCGCCCGGCGCATTTCTGCGCAACGCGCACACTCCATCGACGTTCATTCCAACTGATCCGCAGCGCAAGCTGACCCGACTCGTATCGGCCTGAGTGGATTATTGCAGTCCCGACACGGCGCGATCCGCCGGGCTGACGTCAGGATGCGAGCAGCTCGCGCAGCGTCGCGCAGGCTGACTGCGCAGCAGGACCGACAATGACGTGGACACAATCGCAGGCCGCGATGGCGACGCCGCGCAGGCCGAGCGTCCGGATCGCTGCGTTGTCCACCTTGGCGGTACTCTTGACGCCCACACGCAAGCGCGAGGACGCCAGGTCAACACTGCGGACGTTCGAACGGCCGCCCAACGCAGCGAAGAGCTTCTGAGCGACCGCCCTCTCGAGGGACTTCGTCTCGGCAGATGCCTCGGCTTCGTCACTCCCGCCTGACGGCACCAGGGCTGCCTCGGATCGCGTTTGCTGGGCCAACGGTTTATCGGGCTGCGCCTGCACGCTCTCGTGCGGCAGCAGCTTGAGGACATCTCTGATCTCTCCGGCAAGCTGATCTGCAACCGGGCCCACCACGACCTGCAACGCGGTGGCCGAAGGCCTCACGACGCCGCGCGCGCCCAAGCGCTTCAGCGTCTCGATGTCGACCGTATCCTGTGTCCTCACGATGAGCCGCAGGCGGGTCGTACATGCACCTACCGATTCGAGGTTACCCGCGCCGCCAAGGCCTGTTATGTAGGCCCGCGCCCGATCAGCGGAGGCCGATGGCGTTGCGACCGCGACCGAGGTGTCGGCGCTCTCACTCTCCCGTCCCGGGGTCTTGAGATCGAACCTGACGATGGCGAAACGGAATACGCCATAGTACAGCCCGAAATACACAGCGCCTATGGGCAGCAGCCACAGTGGACGCGTGGCGAATTTGTAGTTGAGCACGTAGTCGAAGAGCCCCGCCGAGAAGCCGAACCCGAGCCGTATGCCGAGCGCCTTCATGATGATGAACGCCAGCCCCGTGAGCAGTGCATGCACGGCATAGAGCGCGGGTGCGAGAAACATGAAGGAAAACTCGACGGGCTCGGTGACACCGGTGAGAAACGAGGTCAGCGCGATGGACATCAGCAGGCCGGCTACGGCGCGACGCCTGTCGGGGAGCGCCGTGTGATACATCGCAAGGCATGCCGCCGGCAAGCCGAACATCATCACCGGGAAGAACCCCGCCATGAACGCGCCGGCCGTCGGGTCACCTGCGAAGAAGCGGTTGAGATCCCCCGTGTGCCGTGATAGTCGCCCAGTACGAACCAGGCGATACTGTTGATGACGTGGTGCAGGCCGGTGACGATCAGGATGCGGTTGAGCACTCCGTAGCCGAAGAGTCCCCAGGAACCCGCGGCGAGCACCGCGCGGCTGAGCGTATCCATGCCGAGCTCGAGCCGCTGCCATTCGAGACCGAAGGCGGCCGCGAGAACGAGCGCCGCTACACCGCTCAGGATGGGGACGAATCGCCGGCCGCCAAAGAAGGCGAGGTACGGCGGCAGATTGATCCGGTAGAAGCGGTTGTAGAGCGCACCGCCCAAGAGGCCGCAGAGGATGCCGGCCGGGACGGTGAGCGTCTTGAGCTCATTCTGCTTGAAAGCCTCTATGGCGAGATCCTTCGCCTGCCCGGTGAGTGCCGTGAGCGCAGCAGGCGGCGTGATGAAGACCTGCGCGCCCTGGGTGGTGACGAGATACGCGACCACGGCCGCAAGGCCCGCCGCGCCATGATTCTCGCGCGCGAGTCCGACCGCGACACCGACCGCGAAGAGCAGGCCGAGATTGTCGAAGATGGCCTGCCCGGCAGCACCGAGGACCGGCAGGTCGAGCAGGTCCGGCTGACCGAAGCGCAGCAACAGGGCGGCGACCGGCAGGACCGCGATCGGCAGCATGAGCGCGCCGCCGATCCTCTGCAGTTGAGCGAAGATTTGCTTCATGACGGTGTGCGCGGTAACGGCGAGCGGCGCCGGGCCGCAGACGGGTTAGACGGATTGTGGCTCGTTGGCGCGGGCCGCCAGGCGAACGCCCAGTGCCCGCACCGCCTCGGCACAGCCCTGCTCCAGAGCCTGCTGGGCGACATTGGCGCACTCCTCGAGTGTCAACTTGCCGATCAGCGCCTTCAACTGAGGGATGACGGACGGCAGGGCCGAAAGCTCGTGCACTCCGAGTCCTATCAGGATCGGCGCTGCCGCCAGATCCGAGGCAAGGCCCCCGCAGACTGCTACACGGCGCTTGCGCGCCTGCGCGGCCTCAGCCGTTCGCGCGACCAATCGCAGCACGGCGGGATGCAGGGCATCGAGGCGCGCGGCCAGCTCCGAATGCCCGCGGTCCATCGCGAGGGTGTACTGCGTTAGATCGTTGGTACCGACCGAGAAGAAGTCTGCTTCTGCGGCGATGCTGTCCGCTATCAACGCTGAAGCCGGGGTCTCTATCATGACGCCTACCTCAATCGGTTCGCGCCGCCCGATCTCGTTGCGGGCCTCTTCCACCATTGCGCGCACGGACCGGATCTCCGCCACGTCGGTGATCATGGGCAACAGAATGCGGCATTGGCCATACGGCCGTACGCCGAGAATGGCGCGCAGCTGCTGACGCAACAAGTCCGGACGCCAGAGACTCGTCCGCACTCCCCGCAGGCCCAGCGCCGGGTTCTCCTCGGGGGGCAGCGGGAGGTAGGGAATCGGCTTGTCGCCGCCGATGTCGAGCGTGCGGACGGTCATGGGCCTGCCGGCGAGCGCCTCGGCGAGCCGTTGATATTCCGCATGCTGCTCCGCCTCGCTCGGGGGCGTCTCCCGCTCGAGGAACAGGAGCTCCGTGCGCAGCAGGCCGCAGCCTTCCGCGCCGTTGCGTACGGCAGCCTGCGCTTCCGCGAGCGAGCCGATGTTGGCGAAGACCTCGATGCGCTCGCCATCCGCGGTGTAGCAGTCCCGTTGCGCAGCTTCCCGTTCGGCCGCGCGCCGCGCTGCCCTGAGCTCGAGCTGACGACGGGCAGCGGTGATGCGCTCCGCACCAGGATCCACGTGCAGCATGCCCCCTTCGGCATCGAGCAGCAGTGGTGTTCTTGCGACGATCTGCCGTATTCCAGGCCCGATCGCAACCAGCGCCGGTATGCCCATGGCCGCCGCCAGAATCGATACGTGGGAAGTCGCGCCGCCGGCTGCGAGGCAGATACCCGCAAGTCGTGTGGCATCCAGAGCGACGAGCTGCGACGGCAGCAGCTCCTCCGCGACCAGGATGGCATCCGGCGGCAGCTCCTGAATCGTCCGGCCGGGATCGCCTCCCAGGGCGAGCAACACCTGCCTCTCGAGATCGAGCAGGTCATCCACGCGCTCCGCCATCCGCGGATCATCCAGCGCGCGCAGCGCCTCGATGCTGCCGCGGATCGCCTGCCTCCATGCATATCCGGCGCTCGCGCCTGCGGCAATGAACGCTTTGGCACTCTCCACGAGCTCAGGATCCTCCAGCATCGCGAGATGGGCCTCGATGATCTCACCAGCCATGTCGGGTGCCGAAGCACGGGCTCCTTTCAGCCGAGCCGTAACCTCGCCTCTGGCACGCTCGAGCTCCGTCGTCTCGTGCCGGAGTCCCGCCCCGCTCTGCGTGATTTCCATCTCGCACACGATGAGCGGCACGGCGTATCCCACAGCGAGACCTCGGCTCGCGATGACACCCGCCAACACGGTATGGCCGGCAGGCGTTGCAGTTGAGACCTCTGGCGGGGCCGACAGCCCCGCCCGGGCGGGTGCCGGCCGTGTCGGACGCGACCGCTGTAGCATCGGCGGTGATGCGGCCTGCGGCTGCGCGCTGCTCAGGAGAGCGGCCACGGCATTGATGGCCCTGGCCGCATCAGCACCGGCCGCCCGAATCTCCACTTCATCGCCGTTGCGCACGCCGAGCTTCATCAGCGCGACAGTGCTGCGTGCGTTCGCCGTGCGGCTGCCTGCGGCGAGACTGACTTCGCCTGCGAATTCCTTCACCGAGGCGGCGATCTGTGCTGCGGGCCGCGCGTGGATGCCATGCTCGAGCGCAACGCGCACTCGCCGGCTCTCGCCGGCTCGCGCATGAGCCTGGACGGGCCCTCGCCCACGGACGGCGCTTTGTCCACTACTCGCCTCGTGCAGCGGCGCAATCTCCATGATGACATCACCCACCTCGACCTCGCGGCCCTCGACGCTGCGCACGACCGTGAAGCCGCACCCCTCCATCACGAGGATGGGGGTCAGGAGGCTCTTTGCGCGACGGGCCAGGAGATCGAGATCGAAGCTGATCAGCCGCTGTTTCGCAGCTACCCGCTGTCCGACCTCGACGTGCGCCTCGAAGCCTTCACCTGCAAGCCCCACCGTGTCGATGCCGATGTGCATGAGGATCTCGGCGCCGGCACCGGCACGCAACGTGACGGCATGTCGGGATTCGGGAAGCGCGATGATCTCGCCGTCGCAGGGCGCGTGCAGCGTGGCGTTGGTGGGATCGACGGCCAGGCCATCGCCGAGCATCCGGCCGGCGAACACAGGGTCCGGGACCTCATCGAGAGGAGTGCTCCAGCCGGCGAGCGGTGCCACCAGAACGAGCGTACGGAGCGTTTCAATGGCGGGCATCTGGCGGCGGGCTTTCGGAATCGAGATGCGAAGTCAGTGCATTCAGCAGGCAGTTTCCCGGGTCGTCCTCACCGAGTACCCAGATCATAGCCCCGCGCAGGTGCTCGCGGCGCGCGAAGTCGGCCTTGATCGCGAGCGACCTGGGATCGTCATAGGTAAAAAAGATGTGCTGACTCGCGTTGTAGAGCCAGGGCGCCTGGGCGCTGCCGCTCCAGTGACGCACCCACTCCGGGCTCGTGAGAAACTGCGCGGAGACGGTCTTCCAGGGCGTCTCCGGGAAGCCATCCTTGTACTTCGAGTAAAGACCATCGTCCTGCGGCGAGACACCGGTGAAGCCGCGGCCGTAGAAAGCAACGCCCAGCATGATCTTCGCCGCCGGCACACCCTGTGACTCGTAGTAGCGGACTGCGCTCGTGAGATTGTCACGCCCGCGCTGCGGCGCGGGCGCGGGATCGCGCGGATCGGCATCGAGCGGCGCGTTGAAGCCGCTCGAGGGGCTGAAGATGTTGTTCATGTCGTAAGTCATGACATTGAGCCAGTCGACCGCGGGAGTGAGAGCCGCAAGATCGTAACTATCGCTGACGGAATAGGCGCCGCCCTGCTGCCAGGTCCCGGCCGGGGTGGCCACCGTGAGAAGATGGTGATCGCCGTCCTCGTGGCCGAGCGCATCGAGCTGCCGGCGAAACTCGCGCACCAGGGCGGTGGCATCGGCCCGATCGCCGGGGCGCGACTTGTTCGTGCCGCCGTGCACGGGGAACTCCCAGTCGATATCGATGCCGTCGAAGCCCTGCTGCACCACGAACGTCCGGATGCAACTGCCGGCGAACCGGCTGCGCGAGCGGGCCGTGAGCGCGATGTCGGAGTACTGCGGCGCTGCGTCCCAGCCGCCGATGGAGAGAATCAGCCGCAGGCCCGGGTGTTGCTTGCGCAGCGCCCTCAGGGCTGCGAAGGTCCCGACCTGGGCGGCCGTGGGCGCGCCGCAGAGACCCGCAGCGTCCGGCTCGCCAAAGGCGTAGATCAGCTCAGTGAGTTGGCCGGCGGGTATCGCCGAGACCGGCATGCCCCCATCGTAGTACGCGGCGACCCGCGGCGCCGCCTGGGCGCGGATCGATGAGATCATGAGGCCGAGGAAAAGCCCCGACAGCACGCGTGAGATCATGAGAAATGGTACCCCCCTGCCAAGCCTCTCGCTCCAACCCTGCCGCCGGGGCGCCGGAGTCACGGCAGACCGGGGGAGGACCTGCCGTGATCCGAAGCCCCGCGGTCATGGGACGGACCATTTAAGTGCCACTATAATACCAATAGTGATAAAATGCCACTCCAATGCAGACCAGTCGCGTTCCGTTGGCCAGTTTTCCCTGTTTAGACATGTAGTTACGCTTGACGCTATTAACGAAATGGCACAAACTGGTCCTGTATTGGTAGTATCAGAAGCGGCCAGACCGCACGCAGGAGAGGGGCTTTGACACTGTCGCAGACCGTAGGCAAGTTGGACGAGTCCAACTCTCTGCCGCTGTATCAGCAGCTGCAGCGGGCGTTGCGTCAGGCGATCGAGACCCGGGTGCTCGGGCCCGATGATGCACTGCCTCCCGAGCGCGACCTTGCGACCGAGTTCAAGGTCTCGCGCATCACCGTACGCAAGGCGATCGATGGCCTCGTCAGTGAAGGCCTGTTGGTGCGCCGGCAGGGATCGGGAACCTTCGTTTCCGCCCGCGTGGAGAAGAACTTCTCCAAACTAACTTCGTTCTCGGAGGATATGCGGGCACGCGGCCGCACGCCACGCAGCACCTGGCTGAAGCGATCCATCGGCAGCGTGACGCCCGAGGAAGCGCTCGCATTGCGCTCGAGTCCCGGCACCCCGGTTTACCGCTTTCATCGCATCCGCTTTGCGGACGAGTCGCCGATGTGCGTCGAGTACGCGACAGTGCTTGCCTCATGCCTGCCATCGCTCGATGCGGTGGATTCGTCCTTGTACGAGGCGCTAGCGCTCCGGGAATCGGCCGGCGCGCGCGCTGCAACGGCTGCGCGCGGTGCTGTTCACGACGGAGCAGGCAGAGCTGCTGCATGCCAGAGAGAGGGATGCGGGATTGCTCGTCGAACGGCTGGGCTTTCTCAAGGATGGCCGCGCAGTCGAGTTCACGCAGTCATATTTTCGCGGTGATACATACGATTTCGTCGCCGAGCTGAGCGTGTCCTCGTGAGTCTGTCGGAGATGTCGACGCGGATGTACGTCGAGGCGTCACAGGCTGCGCAGGTTGTGCGCGATCAGCTCTTTGCCAACGCCGAGGACATGGAGCGCCTGGGCGAGCGGCTGCGCCTCTTCTCGCCGCGCGCCGTCGTCACCTGCGCGCGGGGCAGCTCCGACCATGCCGCGACGTTTGCCAAATACCTAATCGAGACCCGCCTCGGTGTGCTCACCTCCTCTGCCGCCCCTTCCGTGAGCTCGGTGTACGGCACGCGTCCCGATCTTGCCAACACCGTTTGCCTCGCGATCTCCCAGTCGGGCGCGAGCCCCGACCTCCTGGCTGCAGTCGGCAAGGCGCGCGAGGCCGGCGCGATGATCATCGCACTCGTCAACGCCGCCGACTCGCCGCTGGCACGACACGCGGACCACGTGGTGCCGCTCTGCGCGGGGGTCGAGAAAAGCGTGGCCGCCACCAAGTCCTTCATCGCCTCGCTCGCCGCCACCATTCATCTGGTTTCATGTTGGGCGGAGGACCGGGAGCTCTCCGAGGCACTGCGCAAGGCACCGAAACACCTCGAGAAAGCCTGGAGTCTCGACTGGCGCGCTGCCGTGGAGCGCCTCGAGGCCGCAACCGATCTGTTCGTCGTCGGCCGCGGTATCGGTCTCGGAGTGGCGCAGGAGGCGGCGCTCAAGCTCAAAGAGACCTGCGGATTGCACGCTGAGGCGGTGAGCGCGGCGGAGCTGCGCCATGGCCCGATGGCCCTGGTACGCGCCGGGTTTCCGGTGCTCGTATTCTCCCAGAACGACGAGGCCCGCGCGGGCCTCGAGACGCTGGCAACCGAGCTCGTCGCGCGCGAGGCCGACGTGATGACCGCAGGCTCGCGGTGCCAGGGCGCACTGCACCTGCCCTGGGAGCCCAGCCATCCCGTGATCGAGCCCATGCTCATTGCGCAGACCTTCTATCGGATGGCGAACGCCCTGTCGCTCGCGCGCGGATTCGATCCCGACCGTCCACCGAACCTGCGCAAAGTGACCGAGACCGTTTGATGCCGATCGCGCTTTGCAACGGGCGGGTACTGCGAGATCGATCACTCGTCGCAGGACAATGTGTGCTGCTCGAAGGCCGCCGGATCCTCGACATCGTTCCCGATGGGCACCCGAGCTGCCGGGATGCGGTAGAGGTCGACCTCGCAGGGCAGTTGCTGCTGCCGGGATTCATCGACTCGCAGGTCAATGGCGGCGGTGGCGTGTTGTTCAACGACGCGCCCACTGTCGACTCCATCCGTCAGATCGGGGAAGCACACCGGCGTTACGGCACCACCGGCTTCATGCCGACACTGATCAGTGCAGATCTCGATGTCGTGGCTCGCGCAATCGCCGCGGCACGCGGCGCCATCGAGGCCGGCGTGCCGGGTGTTCTCGGCATCCATATCGAGGGTCCCTTCCTCAACGTCGAGCGCAAAGGCGTGCACGACCCCGCAAAGCTACGCGAGCTCGACACCAGCGCGGTGGGGCTGCTGACTTCGCTGGGCACCGGACGCACGTTGGTTACTCTGGCTCCGGAAATGACGACGCCGGAGATCATCCGGAAGCTGACAACCGCAGGCGTCATCGTTTCCGCCGGTCATACGAACGCCACGTACATGGAGGTCGTGCAGGCCCTGCGCCACGGCATGACGGGCTTCACGCACCTCTTCAATGCGATGTCGCAGCTCACCGGCCGGGAGCCCGGCGTGGTAGGCGCGGCGCTGGAGAGCCTCGAGAGCTGGTGCGGGATCATCGTGGACGGAGAGCACATCTCGCCAGTGGTGCTTCGGCTGGCGATGCGCTGCAAGCCGACCAGCCGCTTCATGCTGGTCACGGACGCGATGCCGAGCCTCGGCACCGATGTCAGCTCCTTCAGGCTCGAGGGTCGCGACATCAGCGTCTCGGGAAGCGTCTGTCTGGACGAGGATGGCCGCCTGGCAGGGTCCAACATCGATATGGCGAGCTGCGTGCGCAACGCGGTATCCCTGCTCGGTATCCCGCTCCCCGAGGCGGCGCGCATGGCCAGCCTCTATCCGGCGGAGTTCCTGGGCCTGTCCCATGAGCTCGGCCGCATCGAGCCGGGCTATCGCGCCAATCTCGTCCTCGCTGACGATCGCCTCAACGTGCTCGAAACCTGGATCGAGGGGCGCTCGTCGCGGTTGCGGTGAGAGGCCCGCGCGGGCGCCCGGTCACGGGCCCTTCTGCAGCTTCTCGATCAGGTAGGTTCGCCAGCGCGCAAGGGCCTGGGCCTGAGGCTTCCCCAGCACTCCGTGTCGAGCCGGCGGTATGTGGCCCACCGCTTCTTCCGGCTCTGCGAAGACGAAGTGATCCAGCAGCGCACGCCAGGCCCGGCGAGTGGGCGGCGGCAGGCCGCGCAGATTCAGGACCGCGTGGATCAGGGCATCGAAGCCCGAGTCGGTCGCCGTGGCCGCGCCGGCAGCGGCAGTCCACCAGTAGTTCACCAGAACGTTGAAGCGCTCCAGCGACTCGACATGATGCCACCATAGCGGCGGGATGAAAATTGCGTCTCCCGGCTCCAGCACCGCCGTCAGCGCCGCGGTCAGCGCGTGGCGAAATCGCGGGAACTGCGCGAAATCGGGCTCGTGCAGCCGCACCAGGCTCATGGGCGCACCCGTGGGCGCAAAGTCGAGCGGGCCGATATAGAGGTTGGCGATCTGCTCGGGCGGGAACAGCGTGAAGCGCCTGCGGCCGCTCACCACGCAGCCGATGTTGTTCCACTCATCGAGGTGAGTGGGCGTGGTAATCGCGGTGCCCAGCCAGATCCTCGGTGCGATGGTGTCCTCGAGGAAGCCGAGGCGGTTCTCGGCCGCGAAGCCCGGCAGACAGGCGCTGATCAGCGCGCTCTGCACCGCGACCGCGGGAGCCCGCTCGAAGCCCGAGTAACGCAGCGCCTGTTCCGCCACGGCGCTGAGAGCCAGGCGGTTGCGCAGGAAATTGAAGCCGGACATGTCGGAGTTGTAGGAGACGCGGCCCTCGACTTCCGCCGGAGTCATGATGGCGTCCACCGGATGACCGTTGTCGAAGCGCCGCAGATATTCGACCATGGCAGCGGCCGAGCGATGTGCGGACGCCACCGCCGGCCAGTCGCTCACGAGCTTGCGCAACACCACCGGCTGGCCGGAGGCGAGCACCGCTTGCCGGATCCCGGCATCGAGAGCGGTGACCTCGCGAATGGGCGAGCCGAACGCCTGCGCCAATGGATCGCTCTGTGACAGGTGCGCCCCCTACCAGAGGTAGAGCTGCAAGCCGGGGCTCTCCCTTCGCAAGGGAATGTGCTCCAGCGCCTCACGGTGATCCGGGTAGTTGCCGCTGCTGCGGTGCAGCAGATCGTCGATCTTGGCCATGTCGTAGCGCGCCTCCTGCGAGGTCGGCGACCGCAGGTCGTGCGCGTCCGGAAAGATCCCCATGCCGGCCATGATCGCGTACCAGGACATGATCGGGTAACCGTGGCCGATCACCTGGACCCGCAGTCCGGGCACGATGCTCTTGCCCGCCATCCAGGTTGCGTAGAGCTTCTTCAGGTTGTCCGACAGGCTCATATTGGCAGCGTTCGCCCGCCAGTAGTCCGTATCGGTGCGGCTATTGGTCTTGTAGTGGGTGACGATGTAGTCGCGGATGCCCTCGAAGTGCCCGTTCAGACGCGCATTGAAGCGGTCCCGGGCGTCTTCGCTCAGGTCCCCCTGCCCCAGGAACTCCATGAACACCATGCCGGTGAGCTGGATGAACATGAGCGCGGTCGCCTCCAGCGGTTCGATGAAACCCTGCGACAATCCAACTGCGAGGCAGTTCTTGTGCCAATGCCGTGCAACCCGGCCGACCCGCATCCGAAGATGACGCGCTGCAACATCCGAGTCGAGGAGGCCAAGACGCTGCCGCAGCTCCGTCTCCGCCGCATCCGGCGTGCAGAACTTGGTGCTGTAGACGTACCCATTGCCATAGCGGTTGGTCAGTGGAATCTTCCATGCCCAGCCATTCTTCAATGCCGTGGACACGGTCTCGCTGGGGATGGACTCGCCGAGAGGTGACGGGATCGCCACCGCGGCGTCGTTGAAAAGATTGTCGGCGAAGCTGATGAAGGGAACCTTCAAGGCCTTGTCGATCAGCAGGCCCGCGAATCCCGTGCAATCCACGAACAAGTCCGCCGACACCGTCTCGCCCTCCCGCGTGCTTACGAAGGCAATCGCGCCGTCGGCGTCCAACGCAGCATGCGTCACGTGACAGCTCTTGTAGCGAACCCCTCGCTCGAGCGCCTTTCTGTGGAGGAATTGGCCGAGCAGCGTCGCATCGAAATGATACGCATGCCAGACATCGAACGGAAAATTCTCGCGCGCCTTCGGCGCCCGCCGCTCGACCGCGAGACGCGCGGCGATGAAGAACCGATCCGGGTGTGCGTGGACGTCGGCACCATTGACCCGCGCCTCCGCGTTGTGGACGAACTGCGTCATCGTCATGTTGTCCAGCATGGAAGCGAAGGGATGGAAGTACCGCTCGAAGCCGGGCTTCGTCGACCATCCATCGAAGGCGATGCCGCACTTGCACGTGGCCCGGCAGGCCGGCATCCACTCCGCCTCCTCGATGCCCAGCATGTCGAAGAAGCCCCGCAGCCAGGGCGTAGACCCTTCTCCTACGCCGACGGTCGGCACCGCAGGAGACTCGAGCAGCGTGATCTGCACCCCTTTCTCGACCAGCGCGCGCGCAAGGATCAGCGCCGTCATCCATCCCGCCGTTCCCCCGCCGACGATGACGATGCGACGCAGAGTCGGAGGAGCGATGAAGCCGTTCCTGCCGACCCCGTCGTTGCAGGAGTAATCGAAGAGCGTGGCGGTCGTCACGATCGCATGCTGCTCGTACCGCGAGGTGGCCGTCAAGCCTGCCGCGCGGTGAAATGAACGACGGCCTGCCGGCGCTCACGCGCCGGCAGGCCCTTCCGCATCCGCGGAATTTCCGTGTGGAGCCCGGGCGTTTCCGTCAGCTCAGAACTTCAC
>Ga0134126_10004887_pt1 | contig 16752 bp, 19 predicted proteins | sample KB31752_FD_96881 | JGI IMG/M metagenome (GOLD analysis project Ga0134126, IMG submission 96881) | Terrestrial soil microbial communities with excess Nitrogen fertilizer from Kellogg Biological Station, Michigan, USA - KB3-175-2 | ecosystem: Environmental > Terrestrial > Soil > Unclassified ...
GCGCCCGCTATCCAAACCAAGAGCATCGAGAGGCGCAGGCGGCGCGCGCGGGCGGGCCGCGGCGGCGCAACCCGGATTGCCGCGCGCCGTTGGAGGGCCGACATGATCGATGCCTTTCCCGCCTGCGGCAGCGATCAGGCGATCGCGCCCGCCCAGGCCGGCGCTTCGTCGCCGCTATAGATCACGGGTTGCGTCGAGGTGACGACAAGATCGGCGGTGGCGATGCCGGGCGAGAGCTGGCCGGCGATGTCGCGCGCGCGAATGCCGAAGGTCCAGCTCCCGCGCGGTACATCCGCATTGGTCATCTCGGTGCCCGCCGAGGCTTCGGTGAGCATCCGAAAAAGGCTCCAATCGCTCGTGCCCTGCGGCGCATAGCCGATGTCGTAGCCTTTGATCGCCGGACCATCCGCGGTGATCGCGTTCCAAGCGAACACCACGACATTGCCGTTTTGCTGCGCGATGAAGCCGGTAACAGCGGGCGGCGGTGGCGGACCTCGAAGGGTGTAGGCGATCGCCGCGACCTCGCCGAGCGATTGCAAACCGCCGCCCCACAAATTGAACGCGGGCAGCTTGATGAAGATGGTCCGCCCGATCTGATCCTTGCTGTAGGGAACGGTGAAGATTCCGCCATCGAGTCGCGCGAAACCGTCACCCGCCGCATGCGATGCGATCGCCGTGCCATAGGCGCCGCGGCGGAGATAGCCCGGCGCGCCGCCGCTCGCCCCGAGGTCATAGCAATAGGGCGCGATGAGCGTCGCCTGCTGATAGGCGATCAGCTCGCCACCCGCGCCGCCATCGCCCGCGATCCAGCACAGCGTGTGCAGCGCATCGGCATCGGCTTGGGTCCCGGCCAGAAGTTGGCCGACGCTCTGGCTCAGATCGACGCTGCAGCTATTCGCGCGGTCCGGATCCGGCCCGGCCGGCAAAGCCGCGGTGAGCACGCCCTGACGCGACGGCCCGCGCTTTTGCCCAATCAGGCGATAGGTGTCGCCATCCGAGGACACATAGACATTGCAGCCGCCCCATTGCGCGCCGCCGGAAATCGCCAGCCAGATCTCAAGCCCGGTATCGGTGATCTCGGGCGGCGGCTCGAAGACGAGCGGCGCATTGGTCTCGCCCGGATCGGAATTGTAGTCGGCCGCGTAGCCGGCGCCGGTTCCGAAAGAATAGGTCGCGGCCGAGCCCGTGCCGGCGAGATAGTCCTCGGCGCTGATCGACAAGCTGCCATCGTCGTTCTCAGCGATCTGGGTGATGCGGACCCATTGCCGGTCGAGGCCAAGCCGCGCATCGCTCAAAGTCACGATGTCCATCGGGTCGAGCAGGATATAGCGCTGGTCGAGCGTGAACTGGTAGGTGTTGCGCACCGCCTGGCGCTGCAGCAAAAGCTGCGCCGATTGCCGCGCGGCGGCGACGTCGGCGAAGAGATGCGCGTTTTGCCCCGCATCGCTGCGCCGGCCGTAGAGATCGATCATCGCCTGATCCGATGCCTCGACCGTGCTCGCGCTGTACTGGTTGGCGCGATCGAGGAACTCGAGCGTCAGATCGTTGACCGCATCCGAGGGCCGCTTGCGCGTCACCAGCACCGGGTCGTCGCTCGCCGCGGCCGCGCCCGCCGCCGCATTGGCGAGGAAATCATCGTCGCCCAAATCGTAGAGCGGCGCCACGGGCGGCGTGTAGCTATAGCCATTGCCGGTCAGCGCCGCGTCGCCATAGGGCACGAGGGTGAGCGTGCCGCTCGACCAGACGAAGGCGCTGTTGGTGTAAGAGGCGATATCGTCGAGCAGCTGCGAGGCTTCGGCCTGCTCCGTATAAGCGGGCGATATCCAGAGGCCGGCGGCGAGCGCATAGGCCTGATAGGTCGAGAGATCGCCGAGCCGTGCGGCCGGGAAGCCGGCGCCGTAAAAGGGATTGGTCAAGAGATCGGCGACCACGCGGCTCGGATCGGCGTCGGGCCGTCCGGGCGCGGTGCCCGCAAAAAATCCCTCCACCTCGAAATTGTGATTGGGCAGCTGCCCGTTCTCGTCGAACTGATAAGCGGCGCCGGCGACATAGGCCGTACCGCTATAGCCGAGCGCTTGGTCGGGATGCGCAGTGCTGAGATAGCCCCAAGGCGCTTGGGCATAAGCGCCGGCAAAGAGTCCGAGACCCAGCGCCCCCAGCGAAGTCTCCGTCTTGGAGGCCCAAACCGTGCCGACGCCAGTGATGGGACCCTCGCTCAGGCCGAGCGCGACCGAGGCCTGATAGGTATAAGAGACGGAGCCGCCGCTCCCACCCTTGCCGCCCCCGCCGCCACCACCGCCGCCCTTGCCGCCGCCGCCACTCGGATTCGATTGATGCGCAATCGCCTGGAAATCGCCGTACCAGATGAGGTTCGGCGCGATCCGCGCCGTGCCATAGACGAGCGGAATGACCTTGCCATAGACCGAGCTTTGAATCTGCAAGCCGGCGACGCTCGGCTGCTGCTGCGCCTGAACCTTGCTGGCGCCGCCGAAGATCGCGGCCATTCAGTGTCTCTCCGGCTGCGAGATGTCATGCGCCCAGCGCTTCAGCGCGAAGAATTTGACCGGCCGCTTCTGCCGCGCCTCGCCGCGCCGGCCGCCGAGATAGGCAAGCCAATGCGCCTTCGCCGCGTCCTCGAGCACGCAGCCGCGCCCCGCATAGGCGTGAATGACGAGGGGCCAATCGATCACGATCGCGCCATGCGAGAAGCACCGCCCGAAGCGCCATAGGGCGAGGTCGGCGGGCTTTGCTGCACCACCTGTCTCAATCGCATGCGCGAGCACGAAATCGAGATAGCGCTCGCTGTCGCGATGGAGATGCCAATCGGGCGGATAGAACGGCACATCGACGCTCGGCAGAACGCCCGCCCGTGCATAGACTTCGGCGAGCAATGTCGCGCAATCGACGCCCGCGCCCTTGATCCGGCCCATGTGATGATAGGGCGTGCGCAGCCAGGCGCGCGCTTCCGCCACTACGCGGGCGCGTTCGGCCCCGATCTCGATCATGGGTGTCCTTGAAACGAAAGCAGGCTAGGATGGCCGCGCGTCAACCGAGCGCGAGAGGCGCCCCATGTCGGAAGAGATTGCGGCACTGTGGGAGAAGCTTCGCAGCGACATCGCGGCGAAGATCGAAGACAGCGGTCAGGCGGTGCAGGTGGTCTATTTAACCGAGCACGATCCGCCCGGTAAGCAGCCCTTCATGTACACGATCGGCAATTATCATCGCGGCCTGCCGGAGCTGCTCGTTGTCGGCACGGACAGCGAGGTCATCGCCGGCGTCCTCAACCGGCTCGGCAAGATGCAACGCGATCGCGCCAAGGCCTTCGCGGACGAAGAGATCGTCAGCGTCGGCGGCAAGTTCCCGGTGCGCATCGTCGATGCCGGCATCATCGGCCGCAAGCGCTACGCGACCTTTGTCGGCATCTTCTATGGCACCGACAGCTACGATGTGCGGCAGGTCGTCTTGCCCGACACGCAAGGCCGCTGGCCCGACACGCCGGGCTGCGACGCGCCCTATCGCAATCAGCCTGTGCTATCGGCGATTGGACGAACGAAGCAGTAGGACAAGTTGCAAATCGCACGCTCGTAACCCGGAAACTCAGTACTCGCCGGGCTGTACCGTAATGAATCCTTCGAGCATATACGTTTCGTCGAGCGCGCCCTCCAATATCTCGAAACCGTCGGGGTAGTCCTTAAAGCCTGGCTTGTCGCGGAGCAGCGCGAGACCTTCTTCGGCCTTCGCCCTCGTCGTATAGATACCGAGCATCTTTTCATGCTCGCAGCCTTGCTCGTCGGTTCGGCAGTGCCACAGCACGTAAATGTCCGTCATGTTGCGCTCCCTTAAGCGCCATCGTCATTCGGCAACACGATCGATTTCGGATCGCGGAAATTCCGGTCGCCGTGCTTCTGAAGCCTCCGATATTCTGGCGAGGTTTCTTTCCACTTTCCAGGTCCGTATTTCTCATCCATCAGACGCTTGGCGAAATCGCGGCCGTGTTCGCCGACATAGGGACGCTGACCGCGCGCCCAGCTCGGTATGTCCTTGGCGCCCTCTTTGCCGCTCAAGCGCGGGATGGGTTCCTGGAATTCCGGCTCGCCCTCGGGCACGATCGGCGGTCGCGCGAAGAAGGGCGGGAATTCTTGGGCAACCTGATATGATGCCTGTTCGGAAGGAGACGATGGCTCGCTTCCATCGCTCGGCTTGAAGCGGCCGCCCGCGCTGTCGGGCGAGCCGGCCGGCCAGCGTGGATGTTTCTCGGGATCAAACTCCTTTTGCCAGAGCGACGAGCCCTTCCGCATGAGTATCTCGCCTTGGGGCGACAAGGGCGGCAGCCTGAGCTGCGCAACGCAGGCCTTGGCCGCCGTCATCCGCCCCGCTTCGAGAAAGCGCGCGGCCTGGTCGAGCGTTGGAATGAGCGAGCCGCCGATGACCGCGGGCCCGTGCAGCGAGGCCGCGAGATTGCAGATCTGCTGATCCGCCATCCGGACGAAGCAGGCGCCGCGCCGCCCGACAAGCGCTATGCCTGGCCATATGAAGATGCCGTCGGCGGTGCAGAGAAATGTCGAAAATCGTTCGCTCATCGCCTCTCACACCGCCGTCTCGGGGATCGGCACGTACGGGAAGCCGCGGAACCGCGCCGTGTTCGCGAATTTGGCGCAGCCATTCACGCCGAGCGTCTTGTCGCAGCCCGGATAGATCGCAAAGGCATCGCCCGCCGCAGGAGATTGCGGGAACGGCGCCAGCAGCGCGATCACGCCGGGCGTGCCCGAAACCCAGGATTTGACCGAACGCGACAGCCCGGCATTGGCGCCGCTCGTGAAGCCGAGCTTGCCCTGATCGAAATAGCCGCTCGGCTGCGCGAGCGCGGCGTTGACGAGATGCGCGGTCGAGCCCGCCTCGGCGCTGCCGGCGACAGCATAGGCCGCGAGATCGACGCCGCAGCTCGCATCGCCCAGCGAATTGACGCAGCCCGGCTGCCACAGATTGCGCGGCAGCTTCTGATTCAACAACTCGAGATGCGAATTGATCGTGAAGGTCGCAACCGCCCGCCCGAGATCGATCTCGGCGACGCGGCCGGCGAACAGCAGCACCGTGCCGACCGAGGTGTCGCCATAGACGCTCATGAAGGCGCGCTCGAGCGTCAGCTCCGCGCCATCGAACACGCCTTGCACGCAAGCCGCCAGAAAAGGCTGGCCGTTCACCAGGTCGCCCGGCTGCGGCAGCACGTCGAAGACGAGCGTGTCCACCTCGACGCCGATCTTCCAATGGCACTTGGCCTTGTTGTCCTTGCGGTCGATGCGCGGTCCTTGCGCGCTGAAGCGGTTGCCGCTCGCGGTGAGGTCGCGATCGCCGGCGCAAAGGCGCAACATGCCGCCGCCCACGAGCGCGAAGGTGTAGAGATCGGCGGCATAGAATTGCCGGCTCGCGAGGAGGTTTTGCAGCGCGGTCGATGCGGGCTTCATGCGAGCGCACCCGCGTAGCACAGCGCGAGACCGAATCGAGGTCGAGCGCGTCGTGCGAAGCCAATCATTTCAGGCTCACGAATTCGATCTTCTGGAGTTGATAGAGCGCCGCCATGAATTTCTCGAAATCGAGCTGGTCTGCGGCAAAGCGGCAGGGAAAGTAGAAAGTGAAATCCGCGACGACCGCGACGCCCGCGCCCGGCGGCGCGTCGAAGACGAGCGTGCCCGGAAGCGTCGGACCCCAGCCGTTCACCGTATAGGCGGCCGCGCTCTGCGCCACACCGTTCAAGTACACAGCGCTCACGACATTGGGCGCGAGCACCGGCTCGGCATAACCGCCGAAGCCGCGCACCAGCTGAAAGCTCGTCGTGACGCCGTCGCCAACGCCGATCTCCTGGCCCGTCGCCTGATTGTCGTCGGGATCGGCGTAGAGGAAACTATCGAAACCGCCTTGGCGCAGATTGAAGAAACCGGCAAGCGCCGCGAACTCGCCATAGGCGGCACCGGCGAAATTGCCCTGGCGCAGGAAATCGTAGCTCAGCGACCACAGGTGGCGCGGAAAGGACCAGTCGGCGATCCGCGTCTCCTTGCCGCTGATCGATTCCTGCGTGCGCGTCTTCCAGATCTCGCTGCGCATCACCGTCCAGCCGAGTCCGGCAAGCGAGGGAAAGACAGCGCTCGACATGCTTCCCGCTCCCCCAGCGCCTCAGACGGCCTTGCGCAGCGCCGCGTTGCGGTTGCGCATCTCGCGCGCGAGGCTCTTGGCGATGAGCGGCGCGTTGTTCATGAGGAACTGCGCGCCCGACTGCGTGTCGATCGCCTGGATCGTGATCGCATAGCTTGCCCCGCCCGAGGCGCCGCCCGAGAAGAAGTCGCGCATCGGCTGCGCGACCGAAGCGGGAATGATCGATTCCTGCTTGTGCACCATCGCCAAAGTATCTGCCGGCACGCTCCACATGCCGCCTGCGGCGGAAACAAGGCCGGCACCAAGGCCGGTCGCCCAGCCCATGGTCGTCGCGTAAGTTTCTGCTGCGACCTCGGGCGCGAGCGCTGGGCCGACGTAGGGAATGGCCGAGATTGCCGCCATCGCCCCGGCGGCCGCCACCGCCGCATCGACCTCGATCTGCCCGAAGGCGCGCAAGACGGCGAGCTTTGCCGCTATCGCATCCATCGCCGTGCGCGTGGTGTTGCCGGCCGCATTCGATTCAGTCTTCGCGGTTTCGAGGCCCAGCCATTTCAGCAACATATTGCCGATGAGACCCAGCAGGCCGGATTGCGATTGCTGCTCTGCTTCATCGCGGGCATTGGCGCCGGTTTTGGTCGCCGCCGTCATGCCGAGCTCTTTCCCGAGCCAAGTCGCGAGCTGCTTGTCAGCGACGCCGACCATTTCGCTGACCGCCATCTGCCCGAGCTTCTGCACCGCCTTTTGCCAGGTGGTGGTGCCGAGAATCATGCCCGAGATCGATTGATCGAAAGCGTGCTGCAGCGGTTTGAACGCGTTCGTCCAATCCTCGGTCTTCTGCCTGCTCTTGTCGGCCGCGGAGGTCGCCGTGGCGCCGAGCCTCTGGCAGGCGGCGCCGGCCTGCCGCATCGCCGACTCCAATTGCGATGTATCCGCGATGATCTGGATCACGATCTGATCGTCGGCCATCAGTCCCTACCTTTGCCGGCGAGGATTCCGTTGGGCGCGAGCGCCGCCAGCGCGGCGAAATCCTCCGCGCTGCGCTTCTCTGTCACGCCCAGCGCCGCGGCGACGAGCAGATGCAAGGGCGGATGCGCGCGCCAATAATCGAGCAATTCCTGTACCTGGGGCAGCGTCATGGCGTCGATCTGCGGCCAGGTGTAGCCGCAGCCGCTGGCTAGGAGGCCGTAAAGCTCGCCCCAGCCGACGCCGGCGCTTCCCCCGGCGGAGGCTCCTGAACCGCGAGCCCCGAAAGCCGCGCGATGGCATCGATTGCGGCGATGAGCTCGGCCGGAAGCATCTCCCAATCGAGCAGCGCCGCGCGCGTGATCTCGGGCGCATCGCGCGACAGGGCAGCGGCGAGAATGTCGATCGCAGCATCGATCGCGTCTTCGCGCTGTAGCCCCGCCGCGCGCGCAAAGGCCGGCAGGACTATGCGCAGCTGGCCGAGGGTGAGCGGACGCAGCGCGAAACTGCGTCCCGCCAGGGTGATCGCCGTCATCACGACACCTCGGCGAAGGACCATTGCAGCACGTTGCCGGCGGCATTGGCGAAAATGTCGAAATCGAGCTCGGGGATAACGAAATCCTCGAGCTTCGACGCAAAAGTCAGCTTCGAGGAGACGCAGTTGAAGAGCTTCACATTGACCGGCTTGCCTTGAAAGCTCGTATAGAGCTGCGCCTGGAAGGTGGGCGTCGTGCCGAGAAGCGGATTGACGAGGGTCAGCTGCTGACCCGAGCCCGTCACATTGTAGGTATAGGAGATCAGCACCGCGGCGCCGGCATCCGCCGAATTGAAGGTATAGACGCCCGCCGCGACGCTGTATTGGCCGGCAGTCGGCGCGCTCGCGACCTTGGTAAGCGGCAGGCCGCTCGCCGCATAGACGACCCCGCAATCATCCTGCCATTGGCCGGCATTGGTGACGCTGACAGTGAAGGGCGTCGAGGCGGGCACGCTTTGCGCTTCGCCGAAGGCAGTTGCGAGTTGGCCCGGAACGAGGCTCGCGCCGAAGAAGAGATTGTTGAAGGTGAGGCCCGAGACCCGCGCCATCTTCGCCTTGCCCGTGGCCTTGCCCTGGCCGCGCGCGATCGCGACAGGAAACTGATACTGGCCGTAAAGCTCTTTCGCCGTGAATTGCAGATCGAGCTGTACCTCTTGCACGAGGCCGAAATTGATCGGTGTCGCATTGGCGATATCGGTACGCGTGCCGATGAGCACGCCCGAGCCGAAAGAAAACATGTGAGGAAACCTCCTGTTGAAAGCTCAGCCGCTGACGAGAATCTCGACCGGCACGATCGCGACGGATTGGCCACCCAAGACGCCCTCGTCGGTCGTGATGCGCCCGGCGATCCAGCAATGCTGCACGAGCCCGCCGAGCGTCTGGACGTGGCTCGCCGGGTCGGGCGCGAGCGCCGCTTCGAGCGCATCGAGGAGCGGGTTCATCACCATCGAAGGCGGGGTCGCTTCGTCGGGCGCTTGCGCGTAGAGATAGAGCTCGACCGAGGCGCGCCATTTGATCGGCAAGGGCCGGCGTTCCTCCGCGGCCTCGCTCTTCTGGATCATGAAGAGCGCCGGCTGCTCCGCCGCGCCCACATCGCTCCAATGCCTGAGGCGCCGACTTGCCGTAACAAACGGTGCGGCGCTCTGAAGGAGAGCGAAGAGCGCGGCATAGATCGGCTCGCGGATCATGAGGCGATCGCCTCGCTGACGGCCGCGCCGAGCCGCGCCACGGCCTGCGGCTCGAACTCGGCGAGGGTCGAACGCAGGAAGGAATGCGGCGGCAGGTTGAAGGCCGGACGATTCACCTGCTTTGCAAACAGCTTCTGGCCGCCGACCACGAAAGCAAGGGCTTTGGCGTTTTTGGCAGCGATCAGCTGCGCCGGGATCGAGGCGCCGAATTCGAGCGCCGCACCATAGGGCGCGATGCCGGGGTCGATGCCGGCTTCGGCGGATGACTCATCCGAGCTGGCAGTGATGCTCGCGGCGAGCCTGCCGCTGTGGCTTGTGACGACGGCGCCGTCGAGCTTGGCGCGGATCGCCGACTGCAATTCCGCCGCGAGATCGGCAAAGGCAGATCCGAGCGCCGCCTTGAGCGCCGCCGGAATTCCCGCGAACCGCGCCGCCTGCGTATCGGCGTCGAGCGAAAGCCCAGCGCCGCTCATAGCGGCACCACATTGCGATATTGGTCCAGCACGGTCGCGACGTCGGCCGGCATGTCCTTCTGCTGGAACGAGATCACCTCGCCGGCGACGCTTTTCGACGCCTGGCCGATACGGTCGCGCTCCTTGTAGCGCAGCACGGTCAAGGCGATGCAGGCCTGCTCGATCTCGGGCGGGGTCGCGGCATAGCCCGCGCTGTACTGCACGACAACGTTGCGCACGCCCTTCGCAAAACGGAAGCCCGCGAGATAGACCGAGCTGTCGTCGAACATGAAGCCCGATTGATTGGGTGGCGGACCCGCTACAGGAATTACCGCACCGTCGATCGTCACCGACGCGACGGCAACGACCGGCCGGTTGCGCAGGAACAGCCGCATCCCGCCGCTGCCGCTGCGCGTATCGGTATAGTCGGCGATGGCGATGCTGCGATTGAGCCAGGTCTGAATGAATTGGCTCGAGGCGGTGATGAGCCGCTGGAGCAGCGCATCGTCCGCCGTCGTCGTCAAAGGCGGCGAGACATACGCCTTCACAGCGGCGAGCGTGGTGAGATCGCCGGTGGGCATGGGTTTCTCGTCTGTTTTGTTGCGAATTGGTTCGGAGAAGCTTTCAGCTCTCTCCCGTCAGCTTTCAGCAAGGGACACTGCCAAGACGCGAAGACGCCAAGAACGACAGTCTGGCGCCTCAGCGGTTCATTCGCTGATAGCTGATAGCTGATAGCTGATAGCTGATAGCTTCCTCTCACCCATTCCCGATATTCGTGATCGCGCCGAAGGCAACAACGAATGGTTCAGAGCGGCGAGATTGCTGGTCTAGAAAATTGAAAGACCGCCAAGTTCGGTCCTAACACCCATCGATGCCTTGGCCGACCTTGACCGAAATCGAGGTTTTGGTCACTGCATCGAAGTCGATGGCAGCCCACCAACCGCGAGCCATACAGGGCGCCATAGAATGCTCATAGAAGCAGTCGATTCTGTCGGGGTGGTCTATGGTAGGCGGATAGCACTGGCCACCAATCTTCCCAAAAAATTCGCGGATGGCAGCAATCGAAGTCCCCGGCGGGAAAGCCGCGATGAACGCCGATGTTGCCCCTTGAACGCTCACAGGTCCCCACCCAAAACGCCCATCGAATCGTTCGAACCGGAATGGTACTCGCGGATCGACAAATGGAAAAGCAATCCACGCCAGTAAGGCGATGCCGAGCGCCAACAAAATTCCCTGTCGCCGCGAAAGCATCCCCCTGCCCCTTCTAATCCGCAATCAGGCTAACCCGATCGGACGCTGCTCATCAACATGTCGGAATGCGCGCGAGAAGCCGTCAGCTTTCAGCAAGGGACACCGCCAAGACGCGAAGACGCCAAGGACGACGGTCTGGCGCCTCAGCGGTTCATTCGCTGATAGCTGATAGCTGATAGCTAACAGCTTCCTCTCACCCATTCCCGATATTGGCGATCGCGCCGAAGGCGAAGGGTGCGTAGTTCTGCAGCACCTCGTCGGCATAGACGCCGTATTCGTAGCGTCGGGCGCGGAGCGGCCACTCGATCTGGTAATACTCGCTGCGCGTCCGGATCTGCACCGTGTTGGGCACGTTGGAGAGCGGATAGGGCAAGGTCTTGGAGAAGAACAGCACCGTGCCCGGCGGCATGTTCGGGTGCAGCTTGATCGGAATCTCGACCGCGCCCGAAAGGCTGAACTTGTTCAAGTAGCTGCGCACCATCATGCCGCCCAGGACCGCGCCCTGATCGGCGCTGAAGACGAAGCGTGTCGCGGTGTTGGCGCCGCCCTGCAGGATCTTCTTGTGGAGGTTCAGCATTTCCTGCGAGGAGACATAGATCGTCGTCGGGGACAGCCGGTAATTGTCCCAGAACGCTTTCAGCGCCGCGTCGAACTCGACGATGCCGCCTTCGCTGTCGGCGGTGAGCGGCGTGCCCGTGCCGGCCGTGCCCGTCGGCTGCGCCGCGAAATAGGCGTTGAGGCTCGAGGTGAAGCACTGCGTCAAAAGCCCATCGAAGACCAGCGCGTTCTGGCTGTTGTCGGCGGCGGGAAGCGATGCGGCGGTCTGCGTGCCGGCGGCCGTGGCCATGATGCTCACCGAGTTGATGCTGGTGATGGCGCCGAGCAGTTCGGAGCCCGCCGCACCCCAGAACCAGGCATAGCCGACGGCGCCGCGGGTCTGCGCGACGCTCGCCCCGACCGAGCCATTGGGCCCAGTCACTGCCACCGTGGCGTTCGTGGATTTGCGCGCCGAGCCGCCGCCGAAATTGTCGGTCGAGCCGTCGGCATTGGTACGATTGATCTGCGCCGGAATGCCGCTCGCGATCGAGGCGTTGATGAAGCCGTCGAGGGTCAACGCCACGCAGATGACGCTCAAAGTCCCGCTCGCGAGCGAGCCGCCCGAAGCCGAGGCTGCAAGGCTCGGCGTCGGCGTGGTGCCGAGCGCGAGGCCCGCATTGCCGCCGAGGATGATCTGCTCTTCCTGCAACATCAGCGATTCGAGCAAGGTCTGCGCCGCGACCGCGCGCAGATCGTCGAAGCCCTGGCCGGCATAGACCGCCTCGAAATCGACATTGGCCTCGAGGCCGATGCCCTTATAGACGGCGTTGTAATCCTGCGTCGTCACCGCGATGAGGCCGCCGCGATTGCCCGCCGAGATGCCGGCGCGCACCGAAGATGTATTGATGCCCGTGATGGCGCGCCAATTGGCTTGGATGCCGCCGCGTCCGGTGACGCGCGGGATTTCGTTGCGCAAAGGCGTCAAGACGGGAAACAGCAGCTTCGCGCCGGGCTCGAGATCATAGAAGGTCAGGCCCGAGGTGGCGGAGCCGCTTTGCCCGAAGCTGCTCTTGGCGAGCAGCGCGGCGAAGAGCGGATCGGTGATGGGAGATTTCTGCGCTTGCTTGAAGGCAGCAAGCGTGCTGACGGATTGGGTGGTCATGACGAGCTCCTGATGGGATGAGAGTGAAAGCGAGGTTTGAGAGACAAAGCCCTTCACTTCCCTCCCCTTGAAGGGAGAGGGTTGGGTGGAGCGCGGGGCGAGTGAGTGAAGCGCCGAAGAACGAGACGGCTATGAGATACCGAGCCGCACCGGATTGCGATGCGCCTTCTTGATCGCATCGAGCGCAGTCTTGGGCGCATCATCCGCAACATCGCTGCGGCCGTCTTCGGTCTTCTCGACGGCGCGCGCCGCGAGATATTTGGGCGGCGCCGGCTCGGCAGCGAGACGCTGCAGCAGCCGGCCCTGCTCCTCGACCGTCTTGGCGAGCATGCTCATGCGCTCGGCGATGCCTGCGACCTTGGCGAGGATGGCTTTGCGTCCGTCCGCCTTGAGGATCGCAATCATATCGTCGCCTTCCTTTGCGCCGCTCGCTTCGGCATCGTCCGCGTCGGGCTCCTCATCGGCGCCCGAGGCCGCACCGCAGGATGCGCCCAATTCCACCGCCGTATCATGCATGCGCTGGATACGCTCGAGATCGGCCTGCGAGTTGCGCGCACCGATTTTCAAGGCTGGATCGCTCCACACCTTGAAGGCATCGATCATCGCCTCGGGGTTGGCCGGGCGATCGACCAGGCTGATCTCGTTGAGCTCGACGCCGGTGATGAGGCTGCGATCGGCCGCATCGCGTCGTGTCACGCGCCCGCCAATCGAAAACCCCTTGTAGACACCCTCTCTGACCTTGGCCCAGGCCTCGTCGTCGACGACCTTGGCTTTGAGATAAAGCCCCTTCTCGTCGAACTCGGCCTCCTTGGCGACGCCCACGGCCGAGAGCTGGTGCATCTCGCGGATATTCGCGAAGCGCATATAGTGCGGCAGCGCCGCCTCGATCGCTTCGCGCTTCACCACCTCGCCATGCGCATCGAGCGCCTCGGTGGTGGCGTAGCCATAGACGAGACGCTGCTCGTCATCGACCTTGGCGATCGGCACGAAAATCTTCATGTGCTCCTCTCTTGGATTGGGATGGATGCGGAAACAAAAAAGGCGCCCGAAGGCGCCCCCGATGGTGATTGGTTTGGTATCGTCAGCGACTATCGGCGATGGACCCACACATGGCGATCGAAAAGGCGGAAAGGAGCACTTCTTGGCAAAAGCTCGTGCCGCGTTCGAAATGGCGGCGAATGTAATCGAAGCCCGCCTGACCCAACTCGAGTTTCGTCAGTGGCACAGTTGGAAGCTTGAATGTCATCGCGAAGCCAACGCCTCAGATCACGGGTATAGTATTTTGATGAGTTCTTTCGCGGCCAGGCGGATTTTTTCCCAATCCGGGTCATCGATCACTTCATGCTCATCGAGCCTGCCCTTGTGCTGGCGCGAGAATGCTTTCAACAAATTGGCAAAGCGTAGGCATGCTGCTCTTTGGGCGTCGGAAATTTCGAGATAAGGCTCTTGAGAGCCCTCCGCGAAACTATAGGTGTCGAGCAACATACATATCATTTCTGTGGGCGATGACACTTCTGCGCTGCGATTGAACCACGCCCGCTGTTGATAATCCCGATCCGCTATTCGATCGAGCTCATATTTGACGATTTCCAACCATCGCTCAGTCGTTATTGGTGGAGCTGTCATCCGGTCACCTTTGATCGAACCGATAGTTCTGAAGCGGAATATGCACTTCGGGTCGATTCCCACCTTGGACCCGAGTGCCGTCTGTCGTCAGGAATTTTCCACTTTTTGGGTCGATAACATAGGGGTCTCGTTGTGCCGGATTGGACCTTTGCGGGTCTCCTGGCATGATCCGCACGTTATCATATTTCGGATCGGCTGGATTTCGATAAAGAACGCCAGCCTCGCGATCGGCCTCATCCGCCTTCCAATCAGGAGGAATCCTTGCGATGCCGCGTGTGAGTGCATTGAGACGCTTTAGTTGAGCCGCCTCACCTGCCTGAACGCCGGCAAGCATGTCGCTCCCTTCCTCCGGTGATATCCTGTGTTGAGCTATTGCCCGTTGGACAATAACGCGTGCAGCGGGCAAGCCGAGAACGGGCTCCTCCGCGCCTTCATTCCCTTGAGCGACCTGCGCATCCGTCGCGATCTGGTCGCTGTCCGCGCCCGCGCCGCCCTCGCCTTTCGGCGCGAATTGCCCGCCGCGCTCGCCTAGCCCGTAGTGATTGTGGTTGGAGCGCAGCAGCTTGTCGGTGCTCGGCGTGCCTGACGCTGCGTCGTTGCCGGAGGGCGCCTTCGGCCCCGCCGGAAGATCGCCGCCCGGGAGCGGTGCGAGCCCCAGCTCCGCCCGCACCTCGTTGACGCTCTTGATCCCGGCCGCGACATAGGACGCGGCGATCCGCGCCACATCGGAGGGATCGACCGCGCGGTCCTCGTCCCAAGCGAATTCGAGATCGGGCGCTTGGAACTCGCTCGCGATCACCTGATCGATCAGCTGCTTCACCCAAAGCTGCAGCGGCGCGAGGCCTTCCGACAGCGCCGTATCCTGCGCCGTCTCCGCGGTCGCGCGGTTCACTTGCGCGACCAGCGCCGAAGGCGGGATCGAGAAGGCAAAGCAGATGACCCGCGCGAGCCATTCGTCGAATACGTCCTTCATCGCCGGCTCGCGCGTCGGGATGAAGGTCTTGGCGACCCCGCCGGGCACGAATTTCGCGTGCCGGCGCTCCGCCGTGTCGCCGGCGTTGAGCGCGTCCCAATAGGATTGGAATTGCCGTATCTGATCCGGATTCCAACTATCCGGCACGCCGATCAGCGCCTCGGGGATGTTGCCCTCGGTGTAGTATTGCAGTTGATAGATTTGCCGGCGCAGCGCGATGTTGACCGACATCTGCACCTGCTCGACCGGCGAGAAGCCATAGGCCTTGTGGGCGCGGCAATTGCGCGGCGCATAGATGAGCTCCTCCGCCGTGTAATCGACCGCGGGCACGCCTTTGAGAATCTGCTGATAGGCGGGATCGGGCGGCGCCGGCGTGCGGCCCCAGGGATCGATCAGCCGCTTGATCGTCGCGCCGTCGAGCACTTCGAGCGCCCAGAGCGCGCCGCCGCGCGCGCGCCGCAGATAAAGCGTCGGCGCGTCGATCACCAAGAGGTCTTCCAAGAGCATCCGAAGCCAAGTCGGCCAAGCATGAAGCTTATCCGGCCGCGCGAAGAAGCCCGCGAGCGCGGCGATGCGCGCCGCGTCGGAGGCCTGCACCCTAAGCGCTGGGCGCTTGCGGATATGCCAGGTCAGGCGCTCGACCTGATCCTTGCGCGTCTCGATGACGCAGCGCAGCAGGTCGTAGCTGTCGGCAAGTCCGCGCAGCTCGGCAAAGCCGGTCGGCTCGTGATTGCGCGGCGTGACCGCGAGGTTGAAGCCGAAGGGATAGTCGAATTGCCGGCCGGCAACCTCCGGCGGCGCGGCGGGCGGCAGCGGCGCTTGCGGCCCGAACCAGCGCGCAGCCTCGCCGCCCGAGACGGCATAGCCGAGCCCGCGCGCCAGCCGCGCGATGAAGCCTTCCTGCATCGACTGCTCCGGAACGGTGAAAGCGGCGAGAGCGGGCTCAGGCGCCGAGGGCGATTTGGCGGTAGTAATCGAGAAGCCCGCTCTGGCGCTCGACCATCAGCTCGGTCAGCGCCCAGACCAGCGCGTCGAGCCGGTCGGGCGAGGCTCCGCCCGTTGCGCCGGCAAAGACGCACATTTGATCCTCGAGCGCCGGGAAAGCGCCGAGGTGATGAACCCGGCCCCGCTCGTAAAGCGCCGCAACCGGCTCCGCGCGCAGCATCTTGCCGCGCGAGGCATGGACCGGCTTGTAAGGCACCGACGCATCCAGCATCCGCAGCGTCGCTTCCACCATCTCGCCGCCATTGTTGACCTCGGCGACGATGCGGTCGGCGCGATGCGCGTGAAACGCCGCGATCGCCCGCGCCGCCCAATCATGCGGCCGGAGGCGACCCGAGCGATCGTCGAGCACATAGCCATGCCCGTCCTCGCCGAGGCCGGCGACGACGATGCCGGTTTCGTCGGCACCCGCCGCGCTCGATGCCGCGGGATCGATGGCGACGACGACGCGGCGCAGCGCCGGCGCCGCTGCGATCCGCGCGCGCTCGATCGAGTCCCGCGTCCAGAGCGCGCCCGGCACGTCTTCGAGCAGCTCGGCCTCGATCTCCTGCCGGCCGAGCCGCGTGCCCTCATATTGGGTGAGGATCGCCTTGAGAAAGGCCGGCGCGAGATTGTCGGCATTGTCGCGCGTGCTGCCGCGGGTGACGGTGCAATCGGGCGTCGCCAACAGCGCGCGGATCAGCGGCACGGGTTTGGGCGTCGTCGTCGCGACGACGCGGGGATTGCCACCGAGCCGCAAGCCCATCATCAGCATGTCCCAAGCGGCGGGATAGCGCCACGCTGCCAGCTCGTCGCACCAGGCGAGATCGAATTGCGGCCCGCGCAAGCGCTCGGGCTCGTCGGCCGAGAAGAGCGTCGCGATGGCGCCGTTGGGCCAGGTGAGGCGGCGCTTCGACGGCTCGTAGAACGGGCGCTCC
>Ga0134126_10004888_pt1 | contig 16747 bp, 24 predicted proteins | sample KB31752_FD_96881 | JGI IMG/M metagenome (GOLD analysis project Ga0134126, IMG submission 96881) | Terrestrial soil microbial communities with excess Nitrogen fertilizer from Kellogg Biological Station, Michigan, USA - KB3-175-2 | ecosystem: Environmental > Terrestrial > Soil > Unclassified ...
CGAGGTGATTCGTGAGTCGCTGTCGATCCTGCGACGCCGGTTCATCAGCGAGGACGACGTCGAAGGCTATCGCAAGGACGGCCCCGTTGCCGTGGGGAGGTTCGAGAGAGGGGAGGGGGATGAGCCGCAGCTGCGCGAAGCTCGCGTACTGCGCCAGCGCGAGGTCAGCGACTTGGTGGAGCGTCTCCTGACGCTGATTGGGTAGGGTGTCGAGGGGACCTGGGCCTTACTCGATCGCCGATCCCTGGTGCGGAGCGCGTGATCGGGCCTCCGGCGAATTATGGAGAATTATTGGCCTCCCATAATTATGCGGAGCGCATAACTCTGGCTAAAGCGCATGACAGGCGTCTGCGACCGCACAGCCGTTGCTCAGACGGCGCGAGCTTACGTCGCCGCCAACCCCTGAATCGACGTTGTAGTCGGACGCTGGGTCGGACTGTGATTTGCGGACGCGCCGCAGGTATGATTACCGGCTAGAATTCGCAGCACAGCGAAAAAGCGGGGGGCGGTCATGAATCGGTTGGGAGGCTGATCGGGGATGCCATTGGAACTGGCAGTCTGGCGGATTGATGGCGAATTGCACGCCGTTGCGGTGTCCGGCCCGGACCTCGAGGAGCGCATCGAGAGCCTGCTCGACCAGGACGTGACCAACGCGGCGGCGCAGCGGCAAGTGGCCTCTGGCGGCACACCTTCGAGCGACTCAAAGTTTGGTTTGGCATTCCGGAATAGGGCGCTCAGAGGCCTCGCTCCATCCTGACAATGGCCGCGCTCACAAATTTCGCGTTCCTGGCTGAGCACGATTCGCAGCTCGTGCGCTTCGGGATGCTGGCGGAGCGCTACTTTCCCGAGGATCCAAACACCTGTCTCATCAAACTGCGGCAGCTCACCGAGCTCCTGGCGCAGCTCGTCGCGTCGCGTACAGGGCTTTTCGTCTCGGCGGAGGAGAGTCAGTTCGAGCTGCTGCGCCGGCTGCAGTTCCGGGGACTCCTGCCACGCGAGATCGCTGGTCTCTTCCACGAAGTGCGGGAGTGCGGCAACAAAGCAGCGCACGACGGCTCGGGGGATCACCGAGCCGCGCTTGCCATGCTGCGATACAGCTGGCAGCTGGGCGTCTGGTACCACCGGACCTTCAAGTATCGCGACTACAAGTCCGGAGCGTTCATCCCGCCCGCAGCCCCGAAGGACGAGAGTGCCGAATTGCGGGCGGAGCTCGACCGCCTGAAGGGCGAGCTCGCGGTTCATCGCCAATCGCAGGCCGGCACCGCGAAGCGCTTGCAGGCCGCGGAAGCCGAGCTGCGCGCTGCCCGCCAGGATCAAGCCTTCTGGGAGCAGATGGCGAGCGAGGCCGAGACCGCCAAAGCCGCACTCGCCGGAAAGCTCGCGACTCTGCAGGAAACCGGGGCGGCCCAATCTGCCGCCGAAGTCGATCGCGTGGTGGCAGCAGCCGATGCGGCCGCGAAAGCGGTCGACCTGGATGAGGCGGACACCCGGCAGCTGATCGACGATCAGCTGCGAGCCGCTGGCTGGGAGGTGGACACCGAGCGGCTGAAGCATTCCAAAGGCGCGCGCCCCGAGAAGGGCAAGAACCGCGCGGTCGCCGAGTGGCCGACTAGCGACGGCATCGCCGACTATGTGCTCTTCGTCGGACTGACACCCGTTGCGGCGGTGGAGGCGAAGCGCCAGAACACGGACGTGTCCGCCTCGCTCCAGCAGGCTGAGCGCTATGCGCGCGGGTTCGCGGCGAGTCCGAGTCTCGCGACCTACGGTGCGCCCTGCTTACCGGCACCTCCGTGAGCACGGGAATGCTCTCCTGATTATTTTGATGGAAGTCATCTTGGCTGCCGCCTTATACGCGGCGGACACCCTCATCCGCTTTTTCACGCTCGCGGTTTATTCAGCGACGGTTCGACTGCTGGCGTTGCGGCCCCAGATTCACGTATGATAAAGGACGTTATCATGCATAAGAGGATGAGCACGTAGAAGAACCCGATGCGCGTCACCTTTGATACCAATACGCTGGACCGCGCCGTGCGACCGTCGCGCTTTAGCAAAGATCCCCGCCAACCCGAGTACCTGAAGGTTAATCAGGCCATTCGGACGCACGCGATCGAGGGTTTCTTCTGCGAAACTCTCGTTACCCTTGAGGGCATCCAGAATAAGGATCGCTCAGCCGTTTTCGAAAGCACGAGGATACGGTCTCGCAGCACCGTCATGCAGCACCTGGCCAGCACACGATCAATCTCACTCTGATCGTCGAGCAGCCGAGCCGGCAGCCGCTCCATCCAGAAACCCTTGCACGCGTGCAGGCCGCCATCAGCCTCGGAATGCGCGCGCTTGGTTCACCACCCCGAATTGGCATGCAGCGAATCGAGGATCCGGGCCATACGATCTACATCGACGAACCAGACGAAGCTCAGCTGGGTGCGCGGCTGGATAAATCTGTCGAGGTCGTTCAGGAGATGGAGACTCGTGGCGTCGGCGTCGCGCAAGCTCAGAGACTCGCCGAGCAATTCGCTCGGCGCGACAACGTAAATGAATCTTGGTTTCGCAGCCTCGGCCGAGCCAGAGATAGGAACGAAGATCGGGCTGTTCAAAGAGCCATAGCTGAGTGGGCAGACGGCGACAGCATCGCCTCACATATCGGATACGGACTGGATCTGTTCTGCACCGAAGACATAGGCAACAGCGCCGGCGCCTCATCCATTCTCGATAACAGGAATCGCGCTTGGCTGACTTCAACGTACGGCATTGTGTTTGTGACACTAACTGAGCTGGCGACGCGAGTCTGAGCGATGAGGCAGTCTTTCATGCCGATTCAGCACGGTCAGCGGTCCGCGCTACCGGTGCTTTTTGCACCAGACAGTGCTGCAGCCAGCCGCTTCGTTGAGTTCTTCACCGCCAATATCCGCAACACCAATACGCGACGAGCCTATGCCCGGGCAGCGATCGAGTTCGCCGCCTGGTGCGAGCGCCAGGGCCTGCGCAAACTCCTCGACATCGAGCCGGTACACGTTGCGAGCTACATCGAAGGCCTGCAAGACCGGTTGGCAGCCCCATCGGTGAAAGTGCACCTTGCAGGGATCCGCATGCTGTTCGACTGGCTCGTAATCGGGCACGTCCTCACGGTCAATCCCGCGAGTCCCGTGCGTGGACCAAAGCACAAGGTGAAGAAGGGCAAGACGCCGATTCTCACAGCCGAGGAGGCCCGAGCACTGCTCGACTCCATCGACCCATCCTCCCCTATTGGCCTGCGCGATCGGGCGCTGATCGCGCTAATGGTCTACACCTTCGCCCGGGTAGGTGCAGCGCTCAAGATGCGCATTGAGGATGTTTACGTGCAGGGCCGCCGAACGTGGGTGAGGCTCCATGAAAAGGGCGGCAAGCGGCACGAGATGCCCTGCCACCACAACCTCGAGGCTTATCTACAGGCCTACATCGAAGGCACCGGACTCGCCGACGAGGATAAGGCCTATCTATTCCGCACCGCTCGAGGGCGCACCGGCCGACTTTCCACCGAACCGATGAGCCAGCCTGACGCCTACCGGATGATTACCCGGCGAGCTCGAGCGGCCGGAATCTGGACGCGGGTAGGGAACCATTCCTTCCGTGCGACTGGCATCACCGAGTACCTGAAGAACGGCGGCAAGCTCGAGATCGCTCAGTCGATGGCAGCGCACGAGAGCGCTCGCACGACGGGACTCTACGACAGGCGCGATGACTTGGTCAGTCTGGATGAGGTCGAGAGAATCGTGATTTGAGCCCGCCCCGTCCTGGGCCGATTCCGCGGTCAATGCGCCCCGGCGACGCTATCGTCCTGTCCCGATAGCGGATACGGTCGCGAGAGGCATCCTGCTCGACCGTAATCCGTGAACGGTCCTTTGTACTCGATGATATAGAACGTCAGCTGATGGAGAAGCGTCCCAACCTGCCACAATCGCTGGAACAGCTCGCGGTACTCCCTCGGACCTGGAAGCTTCAGGTCCGCTAGATTGGGATGCACGTGACGGTTACGCAGTCTGTCCCAGGCGTCAACATACTGCTTGTCGACATAGCCCTTCTCGGCCAGCTCGCGAAGCTTCTGCTTTGTGCCTTTACTCCCTGTGTTTTCGATGAGCTTCCGCGCGCGTTGCTTGACATACTCCGAAAACGCCTGTTGCTCGTCGAGCCACTTGAGCGCGCTTTTCCTGAAATTTGTCCAGATCTCCGCCTTCTGCCGATCGTCGGGTAGTTCGATCACACTTGTCACGGCCTCCACGGCAACCGAGACCCCGATCGCCCAGGCATCTGCCGATGCGGAGGTGGATTCTCTGGCGTTGTACAGATGGTAAGCGACCGAGTTCCAGTACCCGTCCTGGCTCGCATCGGTATTGCGGATTAGATACGTCAGGAAGCGCTCGAACAACACCCATGTATGTTGATGGAAGTCGATCGATGCGGGCGAGATGGGCGGATTGAACTGCGTGCGCACGGCCTTGGGCCTCGGAGAGGCAAGCTCCAGGATGAACATCCCCTGACAGCTCGCCACGCGCGCCCGCCAGATGGCCGATTTGCCGGTGATATACTGCAATGCTTCTTGGATTCGTAGGCCGAAGGCCGGCGGAAGAGCGGTTTCGGCACTCGCCTCGACAGCGGTATCGCCCGAGCCGGGACGGCTCTTCACAGTAAAATGTGCTCCGCAGGCGTCGAACTCCGCGCGATCACACACCAGGCCCTGAAGGGGCAGCGGATATTCTTCGAAGAAATGCACCCGCAGCAGGGTCGGCCTCGCTGACGGTAACAGGGAACCGGCGGCGATGGCATGTAGATGGCCGTTGAGAACCCCCGTGTCGTCCTGCATATTCCAGTTTGGGTGGAGACTTGCAATGCGATTCGCTTTCCAGCTCGCTCCGTCGACCGATGTAGCGTTCAGATCGTAGAGCTCGTCATCGCGGAAAATTGTCCCGGCGGCGCCGCCGGTTAAAATGTTGAAAATCACCTGGGGTCCGGCGTTTTCTTTCGTCTCCACATAGAGTTTGAATATTAGAGCACCGTCCTCGCCTTGGCGGATGTATCCAGGCCCCTCGAACCGGGCACCGCCCTCCCTGCGCTGGCTGATGACGATTCGCACGCAATCGACATCCAGCGCGCCACGCCGGAAACCGTCGATGATTTGATCAATATCAACCACAGTGGTGTGCTTGAGGTTCTGCAAGGCCCATGGACCTCCCCGTGACGTACTCCGTTGGGTCCCGCGCGATCTACAACCAAGCCGTAGTCGCTATTTCCCTTTCGCCAGGATGGCGGCAACCAGGGCACCTAATGCCGCAGCTCCCAAATACGCGAAGGACTGGTCATCCTTTGCAGCCGCTTTACCAACCAGAACGGTAATGCCCCGTCTTTTCAGTTGCTCGATTGCGGCCTCTGCCTGCGTCAGGATGTGCGCCGGTTTCACGCCAAACACATTTGCTGCTGCGGCGAGCTGGTCAAGCGACATGCCAACCTGGCCGTTTTCTGCCCGTGACCAGGTGGATTGGCTTACGCCCAGTTCCTCGGCAAACCGCTTTTGATCGAGATTGTGTGCCCGGCGGAGCTCTCCAACCAAGCGAGCTACGAGCACGGAATACGTTGTCACATTCTGAATTGACACCAGCCATCCTCAAGCTTAGGCTATATTCTCAATGCATTTTTGCATTGTACATTATCAGCCAGGCAGACTCCAAATGAATACCACCAGTCCCGGAAATGGCGGCAAGCCAAGCCACACGGACGAGGATCTCGCGCGTAAGTACGCCTCGGCCAAAAGGGAGTGCGACGAGGCACGGCAGTCGGTCACCAGACTCACTGAAGAGCGAGACGCAGCTCGCCGGCAGTGCGCACAACACACCAGCGAATTGAACATGGCGCGCCACCGAGAACAGGCGCTCCACGGCCACATCCGGCAGCTGGAGGAGACTGTGAAGAACCTTCAGGGTGGCGCCTTGGTCGCCGCGATAGCGGGTGCCGGGGTCACTGCGGCTTTACTGATGAGGAAGAGATAGGACCGGCCGAGAGTCGCCGGAACCGCCCGGACTCGCGCCTGAGCGCTCTCTTGCTCATATACAGCGCCTTGCTCGTGAATTCCTAAGCGCTTGGGTTTCTGGTATCATCATGCCGACGATTTTGAGAATCGATGGTCTGCGGGTCGTGATTTATCCCAACGACCATAGGCCCGAGCATGTCCATGTGATCGGGGCCGGAGCGGAAGCGGTCTTCGAGCTGCACTGCCCGGACGGACCGCTTACGCTGCGGGAATCTTATGGGTTCACGACGCGTCAACTGAGACGCCTGATCGATGAGCTGACCGCCGTGCTGTCGACACTTTGCAATGCCTGGAAAGAGATTCATGACCCTGAGTGATGCTGACGTTCGGCGCGCCGAGAAACGCATGCAGGCACAGCTGCAGGCGCAGCCGCACGCAACCGCCGCGCGCTACGACCGACGTGACGCGAAAGTCGTCGTGAGCCTGAGCAACGGGCTCGAGCTTGGCGTGCCGGTACGCCTGGCGCAGGGTCTCTCGGGTGCATCAGCCTCCGAGCTGGCCGACATCGAGATCAGCCCGACAGGCCTCGGACTTCACTGGCCGAGGCTCGACGCGGACCTATACCTTCCGGCGCTGATCGAGGGGATATTCGGTACGCACCGCTGGATGGCTCGCTTGCTGGGGAAGCGCGGCGGAGAGGTGACCTCCGCCGCCAAGAAAGCCGCCGCCCGCGCGAACGGCAGGCGAGGAGGCAGGCCTCGCAAGGAAGCGCACGCGTGAGGCGTAGAGCGCCCGGGACAGGATTTGAGCCGCCCTCCGCTCCGTGCTCCGGCAGAGGCGATGCACAACGCGACCAACTCCCGCAATTGGACTACCTGATCGAGCGATTGGCTGAATTTTTCGAGCCCGAGGATGCGCAGCTCTGGCTAATCGCTCCGCACCCGCAACTTCATGGAGAGCGGCCGGTAGACTCGGTTGCAAAAGGACGTCAAAAAGACGTGCTCGCCGTAATCGCACGTCTGCAGGATTCCGGCTTCGTGTAAGAACAGACTGCTTCGCGCAAGGTTCTATTCAACATCAGCGTAGCTTCCGCAACGACCCGAAAATGGCTCAGCGATCGGGTGGAAATCTTCGGTGATGAGCTTACGCTCATCGAGCCCCGCGCCGAGCTCGTAGAAGGTGCCAGGCTCTGCGATCGTCTCGAAATCTCCGAGCTTCGCTTCGCAGTGCTCGCAGTGGTTCATCCAGTAGAAGGATTCCGTGGTTTGGCTGTGGTCGGGCCGGTAATGCGGAGCCAGCATGCGCAGCTGTGTCGCCACTTCGGCTGGCACAGCTTCGAGATAGCTCAACAGCACTGAGCACTCGCCGCGTTCCCAGCGATCACCCGCCGCATCGTCCTCTTCAATGAGCGCTTCGTGCCCGGGCGGCAACACGATGGCGAACGCCCGTGTGCTCTCCCCGCAGCGCCAGCACTCGCGCAAAGCGATGACCAACTCCCAGCGGGGCGCTCGGATGTTCGGTGCCTGCGCTTCGGGCAGCCATTTCTTGAATGGAGCGGGGTCGGTGCCCTGCGGAACGTACCAGGTTCTCTGTCGACCATCCCAGCGGGCACCGAGCCGCTTGGCGTCGTCTTTCTCGGTGAATGGAACCTGCAGGTCGACTCTGGATGCGTCCATCAACGTCTCCTTATGAATTGACTCATCCGGGCAGTCTGAAACAGGTCTCGGGCGCAGGTCATCGGGGCATTTGCTGCGTCCTCGTCGAATTATGCAGAGTTTCTGATCGGACCCGGACGGTCACCCGCGGAGCGCATTTTCTTCCCCTGTGAAGAGCTGCCGCGGCGATCCACCAGTTGGTGATCTCGGGGGCATCCTCGGGATCACACTGGGGACGTGTGATTTCCTTGATTTCCCAGTCATTGGCTATTCGACGCCCCCCGTCCGTCGCGCAGCGAGTTCCCGGAGCAGCTCGAGCGCCTCCCGCAAATCCTGCCGCAACAACTCGACCTCGGATGGGGTCAGCATGCGCGGTGTCTTCGAGGTAGCGAGTTTCCGACCGGGTAAGGCATTCAAATCCGAGCCCGAAGTTTTGCCGCCACCATACTTCACACTGTGCACCATGGGACCCGACCGGATTTCACGAGAGAGCGCTCAGTATAGGGGCGCGGCACCAGAATATCGGACCGGCCGACGGCGGAACCGAGGCACCGCCGCCGGCCGACCCGGTCAGTCGACCCGGTCTCGCTTCAGGCGCCGGATGAGCGCATCCAGGTCCCGCTTGGAAAGGCCGCCCTCGGTGACCTGCGCGATCCTCGCCAGCACCTCGTCCTGCGGGGCACGATCCCGGTCGGCCTCGATGACCAAGCGCCCCCGGCTCACGTGTACCTTGACCGGGACACCGGTGTGAAATCCGGCGCGCTGGAGCCAGGCTCCCCGCAAGAGCAACTGGGGAGCGCGCATCGGGCGTCCGTTCCGTCCCTGGAGATCCCGCAGCGAGTTGCATACCGTGAGTCGCCGGACTGCGCGGCCGCTTTTCCGGGTGAAATCGCGAGAAATGGGGTCCTGTGCCGGCGCCGAAACCGGCATAGAGTACGTGTTAACCATGGCAGCTGTCTCCTGTTGTGGCCAGGCGCCGGACGGTGCTCAAACGCCGTCTGGTGCCGCTTTGTGGCCGGGGCGGGATTGCCCGAGTTGAAAACCCCGCGCCGCAGCGCATCCGTCAAGGCCGCACGCAGCGCGCTCGCGAGCACGGGCCGGAAGGCCCGCGCGGAGGCCTTTACGGATGCGATGCGGTGTGGCACCAATGGGACAGAGGCAAGCCCGCCCCACGTCTGAATGTCAGACGGCTCAGTCGCGACTTTTGTGGAATCGCCGGGCGCGTGGCGAAAAAACGGCCGCATAGGAAGGCCGTGGCGCCGCGATCTAGGGTGTACCCGCTATCTTGGTATTACCCCAAAAGAGGAGCCCCTGAGCGCACAGTCGACGGACGCTCGTGTGCGGCCTATGCACGGAGTCAGGAGGAGGCTCGTCCTCCAGTGCTTGGATCGACTTTCTCGCCTTCCTCGCTCTCATTGGACGCGGGTGGCAGAGCTTGCCTGTCGTAATCGCGTCGCAGCCTTTTCCGTCGTATTCGCTTGTCCAACTGATCCCGGGCTGCTAACCAGGCAGTCGCTACCGCAAGCGAATCTGCGACAACAGCCAGAGGGAGGTTGATCATTCCCATCCATCCGTTGGCTCGCTGTCCCTGCGTGTGGATCAATGTCATGGTCTTGTGAATACCCACGGGAAGGAACACCAAGAACATCGCGAGCTTGATGACCAGCGGCAAGGCCATGTACGCCGCCATCCACTGACGACCACGCCTTGCGAGACGCTGCAATATTCGTGAGTGCAAGCGAACCCGACTTCGCCGCCACCTTTCTCGAAACCAGCTGCGTATCCCCATATAGTAGTCCTCTGCTGGGTATTGCTTGCCTGAGCCCGACACCCACAGCCCGTGAACGACGGCCCTGGGCGTACACGAGGCCCCCAAGCCTATGCAATCACGGTTCGGCGATCTCCAGTTTTAGTATCGAATTTCCGACATAGGTAACGCGCACGCGCAGTCCGGCCCTGATGGGTCCGCCGTGCGAGCTTGTGTTGTTGAAGCCGGAAGTCACAACGTAGTCAGAGTATTCAAAGCAGGCGGACGAACCCGAGACGCAGAACCGTTCCATCGCGTGCCCGGTCACCGGCATGGGCGAAAATTCTGTCACGACTCCTGCCACTACGCGGGCATGTCCCGTCGCAATCGCATTCTCCAACCTTGAATACTCGCGCCAGGTGCTGACAAACGAGACAGTCGTCCATAGCAGGGCAAACCCGAAGAAGAAGTAGGCAAAACCTTGCTGGCTATTGGTCGGGCCGACCACCATCGGAAGGGAAGAGTCTGACGCCGGGTCACCAACGCAACCAGAAAGGCTCCTGTGGTGACGAAGATCAATCCGAGAGCTGCAAACCTCCAGGTCCTATATCCGGTGGCCGTGATGTCGAAGATCGTTTGGTACTGCACTGTCATTCGTAAGTCACAGCCATTGACCCTCCACCGGATCAAAAATCGAGCTCAAATCCCCGCGAACGCGACCGCTCGACCTCCGGCTCCAGATCCTTACGCCGCTCGAGGACCTCTGTCTGCCCGCCCTCTTCGTCAAAATCCGCGAAATAATCCGCCTCGCTCTCCCGCCCGAGCCGCATCACGAGCTCCCGCTCGTCCTCGAAATCCGCCTTCCCCGCGTACAGCGCCGTGTCCGCCTGGTGCCGGGAGAGCGCTACGTACGAGAGGTGCGCATCCATTCCAGGCGTCGCCAACACGAACGTGCGCTCCACTGTCGCCCCCTGGCTCTTGTGCACGGTGGCAGCATAGCCGTGCTCGACATGGCCGTATTCGGCGAGGTTGATGGATTTCTCCGCGCCGTCGTCGAGCCGCACGCGCACGGCATGCTCGCCGAGCTCGAGCACCGTGCCGAAGGAGCCGTTCCTCACACCCAATTGCCGGTCGTTCTGTGTACAGACGATCCGGTCGCCGGCGGCGAGATCAATCTCGGCGCGCCGCTCGCCCTGCGCTACCGTGTAATGCCTCTCCTCCCCGAGGCGCCCCTGCGCCTTGAGCCGCGCACGGATCTCGGTGTTGAGCTCGGCCACGTCCCGCCGGCGATGGGCGAGCACCAATAAACCGCCGGTATCCTGCCCCTGCTCCACCGCCGCCGCATAGTCGCGCACCAGCGCCGCGCGGGCGCTGCCGCGGCTCGCTGCCCACGCGACGCGCCCCCGCTCCACATACTCGCCGAGGGCCGTCATTGCCTCCCCGCGCCCGAATGCCTTCGAGGCTTCGCGCTGCCACTCGAGGCGTTGCCGTCTCACGGATTCGATCGCGGTCTCACCAGCCATTTCGCGCGCGACGTTGAACGCCCCTCCCCTCCCTATGGGCCGCAGTTGTCGATCGTCACCTACCAAAACCAGCGAGGCGCCGCTTTGGGCGCAGTGCTTCGCGAGCTCGGCCATCTGGCGGTTCTCCACCATGCCGGCCTCATCCACCACCACCACGCTCTTCCGAGTCAGGGAGAGCCGCCCCTTCTCGAGATCCATGAGCCGCTTGGCCAGGGTGTCAGACCCAATGCCGGAGGATTCCTGCAGCCCCTTGGCGGCCTTGCCGGCGAGCGCGCAACCAAAGACCTCCTTGCCTTGGGCTTCCCAGGCGAGGCGCGCCGCATGCAGCATGGTGCTCTTGCCAGCCCCCGCGTAACCGCTCACCACCGACAGATGCCGCTCTCCCGTGATCGACTCGACGGCGGCGCGCTGCTCGGCCGAGAGCTCCAACGCCAGGCCGGAAAAGCGCTCGGCGAACCCATCATGCCGCTCTCCATCGCGGGCTTGGAGCAGCGCTCCGAGCGAGCCCCGGAGTGCGGTCTGCTCCGATAACACTTCGCGGCTGGTGTAGTGCCGTAGGCCTCCGCGCTCGCCCGCGATTAGGCACCGTTCGTCCTTCAGTACGCGCGCCACCGCCCGATCGACCTCGGCGTCATCCCGCAGTCCCCGCCAGAGATGCCATCGCAGGTCCCGCTCGGTAAAGGACGTCCTGTTGCGCAGCAGCGCATCGATCGCCTGCTCGGGATGCTCGCGCATCTGCTGTGACAGCTGCTCGTGCGTACGCGTGAGACCCTGCTCGCGCTCGATCTGATCGAGCGCGATCTCCTGCCGCCGGTAGTCGAAACGAGTGCTGACGAGATCTCCGGTCATCGACACGCGGTTCATGAGCAGGTGCACGTGATCATGTCCGGTATCGGCGTGGCGCACGAGCACGTATTGGTTGTCCTTGAAGCCCATCTTCTCCATGTACGCCTCGGCTAGGCGCCGCCATTGCTCGTCGGTGAGGTGCTCTCCGGGCGCCGCCGATAATGACACATGCTGGACTGCTTCCTTCACGTCTGGACGGAGCATTGCAGCGTGCTCGGCCATTTCCGCGGCAAGCGCGTCCGGATCCTTCCGGTCCGCCACGAGGTTCGTCCCGATCAGCCGCGCCGCTCCATCGTCCTTCTGCATGGCATAGCGGACCGCACCGCCAAATCCCTTCCCTTTGATGATCTTGCCGATCACGGCATCGCGGACCGAATGCTTCCGACGCTCGCTCCGATCCGCGAGCTCACCGCCGAGTACATCGTGCACTCACACCTGTTCATGGGAAGGTCGGCTTCTCCTGCCTGCCGATCGCCCTCTTGATGCCTGTGGCGTTTGCATCGACCCGAATGCGATTTGTAGCGGACCGACACTTATCGAGCACAAGGCCACCCCGCGCGGCTTGGATCTAAACTCGGTTCCAAGCCCTCTTCCGCTTCATCCCATCGGGCCCGCGCCTGCCGGATGGCCGACTATTGAATGATATCAATACGCCTTTACGGCGGACATGTGGTATCCGCTGGCCCGCAGTTCGCGGGTGGCGCGTGAGCAGGGGTCGTTGCCGGTCCGGGCGCCGACGGTTGCGCACCAACACTCGGAAGCGTTCCTTGCACCTCGTCGATATTCATGTAATACGCTCTCGTTGTCGGGTCGTAGAGCAAATACCAGCTCCGCTTCTTTCCCATCGCTTTGATCGCCCGCATCAGAACACTTTCTGCGGGCTCAGCATCTGCCCCCAAAACGTAGTGCGCGTTTTGTGGAGGGCCGAAAATCAGCCCACCATTAGGAATTGCGAAAACCCTCACGCCTGCATTTGCAGCCACATCGCTACAGATCGTCTGCCACGTTTCATACTCCGTACGAGACTCGGTCGGAAACGAGATGGGCTTAGCCAAAATGGACTCCACGGACTGCCAATTTCCATTCGCGTCTCGCACAGCAGTCGGTACAACATGAAAGACCGCGCCGTCTTCCTCGACGGTGAAGTGAGCGCCCCCTTGGTTGCTGTCACTCCAGGACTCAACTAGCTGCTGAAGCAGAGCGTTCATTGCCGGCTGACTGACCTGCGCGGTCGCCGGGAGCGTCAACTGCAGACTTCCGCCGACGGGAATAAAGGTCTTGGGTGCTTTCCCGGAGGCGAAGCTCTTCAGATCCTTGCGCGATTGGGTCACATCTTTAAGATCACCCTGGTAGTCGTATTTTGGCTCTTCGTAGGTGATCGCGTATCCATACCGCGACTCCAACTCTAATATCGCTTTCAGCACCGGCCGGGCGTCACCCGTGATTGCCAGGGCGCTCGAGCCAGTCTGCGCATAGACACGCCCCCCGAACCCCGAGCACATGATGGCTCCCAATATCAACGCCCGGCACGCGCTATTCCACGAATACCTTTTCATGAACACTCCTTGAATAACCACACTGTCATTGGGATTTGTGCATGATATAAGGGACGATAATCGCGGGCATTCTGGTTTGTGAGGGCGTAAGGTACGGCCAGGTCTTGGGTGGCGCGCCACCGCGTTGAGCGGTCATAGTCGTGGTGCCCACCGTAATAGTCATAGTGTTGTCTTGGTAGTCGTCGTACTGCGACGAGGTATCTATCCACATGTGCTGCACTGCCGTAAGTGTGCATGGGGCATCACCCACCGCCCGAATCTGATTGACTTCCGCTTCCACAAGACCGACCTGATCTTCGTATCCGGTCGTCACGCCGTTGACGGGTGTCCCCAAGGGATTTCCTCCCGGACCATTAACCAATGGATAAACGGTTATGGGCGGGGGATTGGGGATCACCGGGCTCCCTGGGTTGCTCAGACAACCGTCATCAAGGCCGGCTGGAAACGTCTCAGTGACCGCCCTGCCCTGAAAGTTGTAATCGGTAGGAACGAGGTTCATCGTAAACTCTGCAGTCGTGGGCGTTTCCAAGAATAGAAAGGCCGATGGAGTCTCGCCGCTTGGCAACACTCCAGCGCCGTCCGTCATTTTTACAGTGCCGGTGCTACCCAGGCCGCTATGATCCGTGTAAGTACCTGTGGCTTGCGCGCAGCCAGGACCGGAGAGCGTCACCGTAAAATCCGTCTCGCCACACGTACCGCTCGGGTCGGTCACAGCGAGCGCAAATGTCCCGTCACCGTTAGCCGTTCCGCTAACAGACTGGGGCGTATCCTTGCACGCGCTGCTCACGTATGTCGCGGTTCCGCTAATGGTACCATCAAGATCTTGCGCTAATGATAGCGCCCAAGTACCCCCGGGACTAAATACAGTGTTCCATGTCACACTGTCCGAAGTGGCCACTGACGCACATGTCGGTTGTGACTGGGCAAGGCAATCGTGGAATGGCAGCGCTAGACAGAGAAGCGGAATCGCACTTCTTAGGAGTGCGCGCACCAAACTCCCATCCTCATTCTTTTCTTCTGCCGATCTCATGAATTCCATGGCCACGCCTGGGTCCCTAGTTCAGTTAACTTGAAACGAGAGAATCATTGGCCGATTCTCCGCACACTGCGTACCAGACACGTAGAATTTTACGCTTGCTCCGATAGCGAGTGCTGATAGGAGCCCAGCATACGTTGCGCTTGCGATTACCGGATCAACCGTGATATACGCGTCCGTTGCCGCGCAGCCCGCGGGATTAATCACGGTCTGCGACGTAGTCACGTAGACTTCGAGCACTCCGCTCGAGTCTCCCGTTGTATTGCTCTCCTGCACGCCTGTGGGCGTGACGGCAGATGTCCATTGACTGGCCATAGCAACCTGCCCGGCGTTCGCACCCAGGAGGGTGATCAATCCGATGGCGGCCGCTGAGCGCTGTAGTTTCATTTCTTTGCCTTCCGGGCGGTGTCTCGGGTCGTTCGGACAGACTTCAGGGCGGTATAAGCGGGACCGCCCTGATTAAAACATGACAACTGGCGCCTCTTCAACTCTTGTTGCTCCATCTCCATACCGGTTGAGTTTCCTCGTTTCAAGGGGCCTCATACTGCTTCGCAATTCGGCCGGGGGCTTCTCCTCGCCCCGCTAGGCATCGAGCGCGACGAGCGTCTTGAGAAATTTACAGCAGTCCGCACGGCTAATCTCTTGTCCGAAAGGACCGAGCCACCTCCGATGACACATTTCGCACAATTTGGGTGAAGCGGCCTGGGAAGCGCGCGCGGCCATCTTGATGACTTTGCCGATCAGGGCAGCGCCGAGCGGATCGCCGCAAGCGCGGCGCGAAGCTCGACCAAGGCACGATCGACCGACGCCACGGCAGCGCGAGCCGCCGGGTACTCATCCACCACGAGCGCGCTGTTGGCGGCATGGGCGATCTGATTGAGGTTGTTGCCAATGCGGCGGAGCTCGACGTGCAGACGGGCCAGATCCACCCGCCGGTCTACCGCCGCTGCCCCGGCAAGGGCCGCTTGGCGCAGATACACAGCAGGACGCAATCCGGCGGAGGCGGCGCGTGCATCGAGTAAGGCGCGCTCGGCGGCGGTGAGGGCGATCGAGAGGTGACACTGACGCTGCTCGCCGGGAGGCAAAGCGGGTCGGCCGCCGCGGCGAGGGGAACGAACGGCGGGAGCATCGTCGCTCACAACAACGATGAAGTTAACACGGGAGTCGTCCGGAAGCCAGTTTCCGCGCAGCGGAAACATGGCTTGCTCCGATTTCAGCCGCACGCCTACAACAGTGCGATATACGGTGCGTCAGACGGTGTATCGCGCGGTGCCGTCCGCTAATCCCCTACCCTCCGCAGTGCCTGATGTTATACCGTATGGCCAACCGGAGGACGCACGGTGCAGGAACAGCCACACTTCAAACGATCCGCACTCCGCCAGCGGGAGCGCCAGATGACCGCTTGGCTCCAGGAAAGCTACTCTTTCCGCCGGATTGCCGACAAGCTCACGCGCCAGGCACCAAGGTTTCCAAGCGCTGGCTCCAGGAGTGGTACGCCAAGAACGTGGGTCGCTGGAGAGCTCGCACCCAGATACGGTCCGGCATCAACGCCGACCAGCCGACCAACTCCGTAGCCCAGGCCGCCGGCGCAGCACCCCCCCAAGTCACCGGGCAAGAACCGCCTCCCGCCTCGTCGAGGTCGAGCAGGTCGCGCCAATCTCCTGAAAGAACATGCCTTGGTGAGATACGGGTCCAGACTGTCGGCGAAGCCCCTATTGACCCTGATCGTGAGGAACCAGTACTTCCGCGGCGCATGTCCCCTGGTGACCGCTCGTATCGGTCGCCACGACCGTAATGGTGTACGTCCGACCCGATTTGATGTTCCCCGCACGCGACGCGACGAGCGGTACAGTAAACGTGAATGTGCCCTCCGCGGCGGGGACAATACTTCCGCTCTGCTGCGCACCACTTTGGCTGTCAGTGACCAGGAATGACGTCGCCGCCGGATCGATGGCCGAGGTGCCGGCTGCGATCACGCCCGACGTGGTAACCGGAATACTACTTCCATCCGGGGGCCACAGTATGGCCGGGCTCGCCGCGCAGGTGACTTTTGGTGGCTGCTGCGGGGTGACTGTGCTGTTACTGACTACTACCGGCGCGTTCGCAGTCAGGCTTCCGTACGCTATCTGGATATTTGCGTTCCCAATACCAGCGGCGGTGACGGACCCATTCTGCACGGTGGCGACCGCCGGGTTGCTGGAGGTGATCTGCAAACTCGACGAGTGCGTGAGCCCATGCCAAGAACCGTCTGCATACACGCCAGTGACCGACAGCTGCAAGGTTTGCCCCTGCTGAATATGGAAGCTCGGGGGGTCAACGCGCAGGCCTACCGGGGAATCCGTTCTCTCCACGTCCAGCATCAGCTCGGCCGAGGTTTCGAGATTCC
>Ga0134126_10004889_pt1 | contig 16743 bp, 14 predicted proteins | sample KB31752_FD_96881 | JGI IMG/M metagenome (GOLD analysis project Ga0134126, IMG submission 96881) | Terrestrial soil microbial communities with excess Nitrogen fertilizer from Kellogg Biological Station, Michigan, USA - KB3-175-2 | ecosystem: Environmental > Terrestrial > Soil > Unclassified ...
AAAAGACCAGACAAAGGATAGCGCTAAGTGGTAGTATGACATCTTATGAAAGAAACCCAAAGTTACAATTAATAGGGCACATATTAAAATCGGCTTACTATGCCAAAATGTATTTTAGACTGGTTTATATTAAGGGGTTGCACTTTAGAAGTACCAAGCCCATATGCAAAATTAAATATACCTGCCCCAGTAGTAAAGCTAACTCCCATACCAAATCCTGTTGGTGTATCATAAGGCGTTGCTGTACTCAATACATTCCTTAGCCATCCCTGGTCAACGAACAGGAATAAATAGGAAGTAGGGTCTGTAAACAGCCTGTATTCAAAATTTCCAAGCACATACGACGAGGCATAAAAGAAATTCTCATTAAAACCTCTTATGGATTTAATACCTCCTAAGCGGTAAAGGTCACTGTAAAATAAATTATTTTTATTAGTTACATCTCCCCCAGACAGGCGTGTGTAAAACACTGCTCTTCTGCCTACTTTAAGAAATTGCTCTGCCTGTAGTGTAAATGAATATTGTGTTGACCGTACTTGTACATCAGGATAGTACTTTTCATTGTAGTTACCATCTTGAATAATTTTTTTATCGCCTAAAGCAAATATTGAATTAAAAGTCCAGCCCTTCATAGGGTATAATAAATTGTCCAGCTTGTTCCAGCTATAGCCGCCACCGTACGAGGTACAATTAAAATCTGCAAACGGAGGTGTGTTAAGCGCTGTGGTTAAAAGTGCAGGTTGACCAGGTTGGATAGACTGACCACTACTATCAGACCCACTCAAAATTCTGGATGTTTTAAGCTCAGCAAAAAAATTGACTTTGCCTGCCTTGCTTACATTGTGTAGTAATGTAAGCCTGCGGCTTACATTAAGAAAAGCAGAGTCTTGCTTTAAGAGATTAAAGTCAGCTCTGGCATCTATATTAGAGCCTAAAAGTTTAGGATGTAAATAGGTTATGCCAAGTGTTTGTGAGCCCTGATTATAGGTTTGCCAGGCTGCTTGTAAATTTTTACCACTGGAAAACAGGTTTCTTAAGTTCAGATTCAATTGACCGGTAAGAAGCAGTTTATTGTTATTATTAGCATTGGGTAAAAAGCCGATAATACCATCTGCCTGATTAGATTTTGTCTCCTCAAGATGCAAAGTAATTTTGGCTTTCTTACGAACAAATAGTACTTCGGCAGGTTGTGTTTGCTTCAGGTAAGGTTGTTGCTGTATAAGCTTCTGCATTGCCATTACCTTTTCCTGGCTGTAAGGTTGGCCCGGAAATATGCGCAGGTAATTAATAAGGAATTTCTTTTTAACGTGTGTCTTCCCTACTATAGTTACAGAATCGAAGACAATATAAGGCCCAGGTGCATAAACCAATGCTGCCTGTATAAGTGAATCGTTTAGAATAATAGAGTCAAGCTTAATACTGGCAAAGGGGTATCCATGATTTTCAGAATAATCAATTATTTGTCGCTCCAGTTTTTGAATGTCCTTGTAGCTAAAATCTTCATCTATATAAAACTTCTCTTTAAACCCTGTTTTGTCCAGAAGATTTTCACCCACATTCCCCTTACTTAGCCTTACCCAGCGGTATTTTGAGCCGCAGTTTATATAAGCTTCCAGGATAGAATCCTTGCCATACCCTACCGTATCTATAGTTGCCGCCAGATAAGCCAGTTTATGTAATTGCAGGATGTGATTATTCAGTTCTTTTATAGCAAGTAATGAATCCCTATGGATTTCCTTTACCTCTGGCATTTTCTCCTTATCTTTTTTGTTTAGGTAAATAACCTTAAGCTTGCAGGATTGAGCATGAAGCAGAAACGGTAGCAGAAGGGCTATTATGAATAAATAAAAGGATTTCACCTGCTATAAAACGATAGTATTCATCAAAAATAGTATTTTCATAAGTTATATTTGTTAAAATTCATCAGTAAACCAGTTGTCCGGTATATACCTACATATTCCATTTTGTAAGCAGGCTTGTCATTACTGCGATTTCCATTTCTCTACCAATCAATCGTTAAAAAAGGAAATGGCACATTCGATAGGTAAGGAATTGGAACTGAGAAAAGATTATTTAGCTGATAAAAAATTAAACACTATTTATTTTGGAGGAGGTACTCCTTCCCTACTTACAGAGGAAGAAATAGATGTTCTGTTTACTACTATCACAAAGTATTTTTCTATTGCCCCTGATGCTGAAATTACTATTGAAACAAACCCCGATGACCTGAATAAGCAAAAGTTAAATTTGTTGAAAAAATATTTTAACCGCCTAAGCATAGGTATACAGTCTTTTTATGAACCTCACCTGAAATACATGAACAGGGCACACTCTGCCGGGGAAGCCCACACCAGTGTTTTGCAGGCCCAGGATATGGGTTTTAATAATATTAGCATAGACCTTATTTACGGAATTCCTCATCCTGACCATTCGGTATGGAAAAAAGATCTTGAAACAGCGGTTGAGTTAAACGTGCAGCATATTTCTTCTTATTGTTTGACTATAGAACCTCAGACCGCTTTTGGTAATTGGCTAAAGAAAAACAAAATCTCTGAGGCAGGAGATGAGTTTTCTGCCTGGCAGTTCGAATATCTTATAGAACAACTTTCCCAAAACGGGTTTGAACATTACGAAATATCAAATTTCTGTAAACCAGGTATGTATTCCAGGCATAACAGCGCTTACTGGCAAAGCAAACCATATCTTGGTCTTGGGCCTTCTGCACATTCGTTTGACGGAAAATCCAGGCAATTTAATATTGCTCATAACAAAAAATATACGGATGGAATTTTACTTAATAAACCCGATTTTGAATATGAGGAGCTTAGCAAAAAAGATAGAATTAATGAATATATAATGACCGGCATTAGAACAAAATGGGGAATAAATGTTAATTATATACAGGAAAAACTTGGTTATGCTTTTGAGGAACAATTAAACCGGATAGCCGTACTTAAAGAAGAAGGCTTTGTTAATTACAGTCTTGATATTATATCCCTTACCTCAAAAGGAAAGCTTATAGCTGATAAAATTACCAGAGATCTTTTTCTGACAAAAGATATTTGAGGCTTAATAGCCAAAAAATCAAATTATTCAATAGAATAACTATATTTGTATCAACTATCTTATAAAGAAGCATGAGTAGTGACGAAAAAAAGGCTTTTTTACTGCTAAAATCGCTTATACTTAGCTTTCATGGCCTTACTGATGAAGAAAAGGCAATGCTAGAGCATACTGCTTCCGAAATAACTGGACAGGAAGAGCTTGACTGGGTATTGCATTTTATCAATGAAGATGTTTATACTGCCTTTGAACGCGCCAGAGCTTACTTCAACTCAACCATTGCTACTTACGAAAATTCTAAAAAACTATCTTACCTTCAAATGGCATGGGAGGCCAACAGCTCTAAAGGTCATATTACAGAGATGGAAGCTACTGCTATGCTTAAATTAGCTAAAGACTGGGGAGTGCAACGAGACCTACTTGCCCTGGTACGGAAATAATTTAACCATTAGATGAGAAGATTTTTTGTCCTTTTTTACCTGCTGGTATCTTCTTTACATCTCTTAGCCCAAGACACAACCTTTACCCATTACGATACTCTTAGAGGTTCACTGACTCATTACAGAAATTACGATGTTTATTTTTATGATCTTAACCTTACAGTACAACCTGCTGAGAAAAGTATAAACGGCTTTAATACTATTTATTTTACTGCATCACAGCTACTGGACACTATACAAATAGACCTTTTTAAAAACCTATCTATTGACAGTATAATTTTTCAAAAAAGCAGGCTCTCTTTTACAAGAGATAGTAATGCTACGTTTATAAAATTGGCAACATCTATTCCTCAAGGCAAAAAAGAGAAAGTTACTGTTTACTATCATGGAAAGCCTACCATAGCAATACAGCCTCCATGGCAAGGCGGTTTTGTATGGGAAAAAGATACTCTTGGCCGCCCCTGGATTGGAGTGGCTTGTGAAGGGCTGGGGGCCAGCGTGTGGTGGCCATGTAAAGACTATCTTGCTGATGAACCAGACAGTATGCGTATGACGTTTATTGTTCCATCCAAGATAATATGTATATCTAATGGTAATTTGCTTAAGACGGAAAAGGTAAATGCAACCCAAACTTCTTATCAATGGTTTGTTCATTACCCCATCAATAACTACGACGTTACTTTTAATGCGGCGCATTATACTCATTTCCTTGATACATTAATACAGGGTAACCACAAGCCCCTTGCTCTAGACTATTATGTACTGGACTACAATAAAGAGAAAGCAGAAGAACATTTTGAAAAGCAGGTAAAACCTATTTTACGCTGCTACGAAAAATTATTTGGGCTATACCCTTTCCAGAAAGATGGTTATGCCTTGGTGGAAACACACTACTGGGGTATGGAACACCAGAGTTGCATTGCTTATGGCAACAACTATAATTCAGAAATATTTGGTATTGATTATATTATTATGCACGAAACCGCCCATGAGTGGTGGGGCAACAGCGTAAGTACAAAAGACCATGGGCAGCTATGGATACAAGAATCGTTTGCTACATACTCTGAACCGCTGTTATTAGAATGTATGTACAGCTATGACATAGCTCTTAAGTACCTACTATATATACGAAGAAACATCCAGAATAAAGAACCTGTTGAAGGCCCGCTTAATGTAAACTACAATGGCTGGAAAGACTCTGATATGTACTATAAAGGAGCCTGGATGTTGCATTCGTTACGGAATAGTATTAACAATGATAAACTCTGGTTCAAGATTATCTATGGGCTTGCTACCCATTTCAGACTTTCTTCGGTATCATCTGATGATATTATTAACTACATAAGCAAAGAAGTTGGTAAAGACCTTAAACCCTTCTTTAACGAATACCTTCATTACACTAATCCTCCTGTTTTCTATTACGAGTTAACAAAGGGTAAAAAGAACAACTACACACTTAAATACAAATGGAAAGCTAATGCCTCTGGCTTTACTATGCCTATGGTAATTTATACGGATGGCAAGAAAAGTGTAAGATTAAACCCCACTTCACAACTTCAGTCCTATTCTTTTACCTCTGAAAACATACAGGACTTTAAAGTAGCCACTGAGCTATTTTACGTTACTGTCGAAACTCCCCGATAGTCATTTTAACTATATTTCTTCTCACAGGTTATACTATATGTAGGGCTTAGTGAAAAGGCTATGAAACATTTCATTTTTATCCTGTTGTTTTTGCAGGCTTCAGTATTGCTGGCTCAGAAAGAAGAGCGGAAACCTGTATTAATATACACCTGTGGAGAAGCACCTTTTGCTCCGGACTCCTGCTACATAAAATATGCCATACAATATTCGCTAGTAGTAAAGGACCTTGGTTGCATTGTCAATAATAAAATAAAACGAAAGTTTAACAATAATAACCGCAGGGCAAACAGGAAGCTAAGCAAACGATACGGCAAAGACTGGGAAAAACATTTTAAAGAAGATATTGAATCATGTAGAAATAATTTATGAATAGTATGAAAATTTATTTGCCAATTCTTTTAGTAGTAGCATTAATTGCTGCTTCATGTTCCAGCGTTCAGGTTTATTCTGATGCTGACAAAAGCGTTAATTTTTCTGCATACAAAACCTATGCCTGGATGCAACGCCCTGATACTATTGAAGATTTATTTTACAGAAACGAACTAATAGATAACAACATTAAGCGTTATACTAATCAGGAGTTGCAAGCACGTGGACTTACTATAGATACAGTCCATCCTGATTTGTGGGTAGAGTACCATTCGGCAGTTCAGGATAAATTACAGAATGTAACTACTCCTGTTTATGCTAACCCCTACCCTTTCTATGGGTATGCACCATTGGGCTACCCATATCCATACGGCTATTATTATAACTATCCTTATGTAGTTGGTTATAACACTCAGCAAATACCCTACACACAAGGAACACTGTTAATTGATATAGTAGACCACAAGAAAAATCAGTTGATATGGAGAGGCTGGTCTGTGGGAACACTTACCGATGAACAAGCACTGGAAGCAGAATTACCAAGCGATATACAACGGATATTTAAAAAATATCCTGTAAAACCAACTACTAAAATTAAACGTTAAAGATAATAGTAAAACTATTATCTTCTTTCATTACTCTTAGTCCACGGACGGATGATGAGTCGTGTAGCTCGGTCGTAGGTAAAGTAGTTAAATACCCAGTTTATTAATGTGGTCATTTTATTTCTGAAACCTATCAAAAACAAAAGGTGAACAAACATCCATACAAACCAGGCAAAAACACCAGAGAATTTAAACTTTGGTAAATCAACTACTGCCTTATTGCGTCCTACAGTAGCCATACTTCCTTTGTCTTTATAAGAAAATGGTTGTTGCTGTTTATTGCTTTTTATATTCAGAAGATTCTGTGCTAGCAGCTTTCCTTGCTGTATAGATACCTGCGCCAGCATAGGATACCCCTTTGGTAACTTCTCAGAAATCATAGCGGCAGCATCGCCAATAGCATAAATATTTTTGTAGCCATCTACCAGGTTATACTGGTTTACTACTAAACGATTTCCTTTTACAGATTCAGGCTTTATGCCTTCCGGAAAGTTACCCATTACTCCTGCGGCCCAAATTAAGGTTTGGGAATAAAGCTCAGTCCCATCGCTAAAAGTAACTTTATACCCATCGTAAGATTTTACCTTTTTATTTAATAATACATTTACTCCCAACCCTCTTAAATACTCCAATGCTTTCTCAGACGCATTTTCAGACATTCCGGCTAACACTTTATCTATTGCCTCTATTACATAAATGTTCATTTTGGAGAAATCTATTTCCGGCAAATCTTTAGGTAATACGTGCTTGCGAAGTTCAGACAATGCTCCCGCTAATTCTACACCTGTAGGGCCACCACCTACTATTACCACATCCAGCAGGCTTTGTCTTTCCAGCGGGTCGTCTTTTAATAATACATTCTCATAGTTTTGTAATATCTTGCTGCGTATGTCCAATGCCTGCGGAACCTGCTTCATAGGCATAGCCTTTTCTTGTATCTCTGTCATTCCATAGAAATTGGTTTTAGAACCAGTCGCTATTATCAGGTAATCGTAAGACACACTTCCTATGCTGGTATCAATACAATTTTCATTGGCATAAATTTTATTTACCTCTGCCATACGGAAGTAAAAATCTTTATAGCCTTCAAAAATCTTTCTTAACGGCGCAGCAATGGAGTCGGGCTCCAACCCTGCAGTTGCTACCTGATAGAGTAATGGTTGGAAGGTATGATAGTTGTAACGATCAAAAAGTACTATCTGGAAAGGAGATTCCTTTCCCAATTTCTTGATAAGTTCTATTCCACCAAATCCGCCACCTACTATAACAAGACGCGGTTTGGGTGAGTCTGGTATATGCATAGAAGCTTTTTTAATTTCCTTGTCTTCTGCAGGGGCCATAGGAATTGGCTCTTTGATGTACTCCATAAAAAAGAAATAGTTTTTATGGAAACCCGTAAAAAAGCGTAATGTTTAAGAAAGCAGTTCTTCCTTCAAAAACTTCCCGGTATAACTTCTCTTTTCTTTTGCTAATTGTTCCGGCGTTCCTGCATAAATAATTTCACCACCTTTGTCTCCACCTTCTGGGCCAAGGTCTATAACATGGTCTGCTACTTTAATAACATCCAGATTATGCTCTATCACCAACACTGTATTACCTTTTTCCACCAGCTTGTTCAGTACATTTAGCAGATGCTGTATATCCTGAAAGTGTAATCCGGTAGTAGGCTCATCCAGAATGTATAATGTTTTTCCTGTATCTCGCTTAGATAGTTCTGTAGCCAGTTTTACGCGCTGTGCCTCCCCACCAGAAAGCGTAGTAGCATGTTGCCCCAGTGTAATATAGCCCAAACCAACATCATTAAGCGTCTGTATTTTTCGCGCTATTTTAGGCTGGCTTTCAAAAAATTCCACTCCCTGCTCTACCGTCATATCCAACACATCGGCAATTGACTTTCCTTTAAAACGTACTTCTAAAGTTTCTCTGTTGTAACGTTTGCCTTTGCAGGTTTCGCACAATACAAGTACATCTGGCAAGAAGTCCATTTCTATTACTTTCATACCTCCACCTTCACAAGTTTCGCAACGGCCACCTGCTACGTTAAATGAGAATCTTCCCGGTTTGTAGCCACGTATTTTCGCTTCAGGTAATTGGGCAAATAATGTTCTTATTTCCCCAAATGTTTCCGTATAAGTAACAGGGTTAGACCTTGGTGTTCTTCCAATAGGCGACTGGTCTACTTCTATTACTTTATCAATATGCTCTAAGCCTGTAATGGACTTATAGGCCAATGGCTCTTTTTTAGAATTAAAGAAATGTTGGTTAAGAATCGGGAAAAGTGTTTCATGTATCAGCGAAGATTTACCGCTACCAGAAACTCCCGTTACAGCAATCAGCTTTCCTATTGGTAATTCCAGGTTAACGTTTTTCAGGTTATGCCCTGTTGCACCTTTCAGTTCAATGGACTCTCCTGTTCCTTTACGTCTTTGTTTTGGCACTTCTATTTTTAATCTACCAGCAAGATATCCTGCGGTAGTACTTTTAAGTTTTAAGAACTGTTCAGGTTCTTCCGCTGCTACTACCTGTCCACCATGTCTGCCAGCTCCCGGACCAATATCTATAATGTAGTCCGAATTAAGCATCATATCCTTATCATGCTCTACTACTATTATAGAGTTCCCTATATCTCTCAGATTCTTTAAAGCATTAATCAACTTCACATTATCCCGCTGATGAAGCCCAATACTAGGTTCATCCAATATATATAATACGCCTACCAGTTGGGTGCCTATTTGTGTCGCCAATCGTATACGTTGTGCTTCACCACCCGATAGTGTACGCAGTGTGCGGTCAAGTGTCAGATAGTCCAGCCCTACATCCAGTAAGAAGCCTATACGTTTTCTTATTTCTTTTAATATTTCTGCGGCGATAGTAAGTTGCCGCTGGCTTATTCTTTTTTCTAAGCCATTAAACCAATCTGCCAGTGCTTTTATATTTAGCTGTGCAAGCTGAGAAATATTTTTATTATCAATTTTAAAGTGAAGGCTTTCTTTTTTTAATCTGTCTCCATTACACTCAGGACATTTTCTAACAGTAGTATACTCGCTTATCCAGTCTTGTGTGTTTTCAGAACCCGACTCCTGCCAGTGATGCAAGAAATTGATTATACCTTCAAACTTGAATCCCACTACATCCCCATTGGAAGAGGTAACTTTGTTAGTGCGGTCAGAGCCGTATAAAATTACATCAAACGCTTCTTTAGGAATATCTTTTACAGGAGTAGAAACAGTACAGCCAAAACGTTTAAGTATAGCTGCTATTTGTTTAAATATCCATATATCTCTATACTCTCCTAATGGTAATATAGCGCCCCGGCTTATACTTAATGTTTTATCCGGCACAATGGAATCTTCCGTGATTTCTTCTATCTCCCCCAAACCATTACAGGTTGGGCATGCTCCATAAGGAGAGTTAAAGGAAAACATATTTGGTGCCGGCTCATCGTACGAGATGCCCGAAACCGGATCCATAAGAAACTTAGAGAAGAATTGAGCTTTTTCCTTTTTTGAGATATTATCAGAATGTGGAATTACCATCATAATTCCCTTACCATGATTCATCGCTGTTTTTACAGACTGGGAAATCCGGTAACGTTCTTCTTCTTTTATAGCTATACGATCTATTACTATTTCTATATCGTGAGTCTTATAGCGATCTACCTGCATGTTGGGCACAAGCTCGGTAATGTCGCCATCTATGCGAGCTTTGGTAAAGCCCATCTTCCGTATCTGAACAAACAGTTCTTTGTAATGTCCTTTTCTTCCTTTTACTATTGGGGCTAGCAGATTTATTTTTGCATTCTTAAAATTCTTAAGCAGGTAGTCTATAATCTGGTCTTCTGACTGGCGTACCATCTTCTCACCAGTTACATAGGAGAATGCTTCTGCAGTACGTGCATAAAGCAAACGCATAAAGTCGTATATCTCTGTTACTGTACCAACTGTTGACCTGGGGTTACGCGAGGTAGTTTTTTGCTCGATGGAAATAACCGGACTAAGTCCATTGATCTTGTCTACATCCGGGCGTTCCATGTTGCCTATGAATGAACGTGCATAGGTAGAGAAACTCTCCATATACCTGCGCTGCCCTTCAGCATAAATAGTATCGAATGCAAGAGACGACTTACCACTGCCGCTAATCCCGGTTATTACTACCAGTTTGTTTCGCGGAAAAGTAAGGTCTACGTTTTTAAGATTATGTTCGCGCGCTCCGAATATTTCTATATTCTCATAACCGGTGGAGTCGCCTGAAAAAGTATTGGTTTTAGATTTTGCCACTATTAAAAATTCCTTCCCCTTAATAACTGCAATTTAAGAAGGATAGTGCAGAAATATGCTAGAAAGAATTGATTCTTACTGTAGGGTCTACCCAATCTATGGTTTGTGGGTCTTTTTCTTCTTTCTTCAAAGAAGATATTACTGAATCAGAAAGGGTTTCTGTTTCTTTTGGTAAATAGGCTTTATCCGGCAACAATAGCATATAGTACTTGCCTTCTCTATGTATGGTAAGTGTATTTTTTTTAATCCAGGGATTGTATTCCTTTAAAATTTCGTAGTTAAGGCCGTGTTTTAAGGCAAAAGCAGAAAGGTCAGTAATAGTGCTGTCTACTCTGATATTATTGATTTTAAAAGTACCTCTTCTCACATGCATGCCATAACGATGCGGGTTAGAGATTAAATCTTTTATAGCCAGTATCCTATAAAGATATCTGGATGTTTCGCTATTAAGTGCAAGGTCATAATAGGAGTTAACATTCTGGTTTCTGAATGCTCTTTGCAAACCGTTAATTCCTCTGTTGTATGAAGCTGCCGCTGATGTCCAGTTACCAAATTCATGGTGTGCCTGACGGAAATAGCGAACTGCTGCCCTGGTAGACTTTGTGGGATGGAAACGTTCGTCTATTTCATCATTTATTTCCAAGCCAAGCTCTAAAGCTGTCTGTTCTTGTAATTGCCAAAAGCCTGCTGCCCCTTTATGAGAAACAGCATCGTTGAGCAGATTACTTTCTGCTACAGCCACATATTTTAAGTCTTCGGGTAAGTTATATTGCTTTAGCACTCCGGAGATATAAGGCAGCCAATGCCTTACATTACTTAAGAGAAGTCTGGTACTGGAGTTTTTACGAGTATTGAAATGCAGCTCCCTGTAGAACTTTCTGTACGATTCCGGAGAATTAAACTCCACAGGCTCACCGGCAAAAGTAAGGTCATCCGGTATCTTGTCAATGTATACCTGATGCCTTTCCTGATACTTTGGATTAAAGCTGATGCGGGGTGTTAAGCTCTTGTAAAACCTGTATGCAGATACAGCAATAAGCAGGCATAACGCCGATATAATTATTTTTCTTTTCAAACTTAAAAGTTTGGTTGCAACAAATACTTCATATAGAAGTCGTCAATTACCTTAACAGCTTCCGATGGAGTATCTACAATATTTATCAATTCCATATCTTCCGGATTGATATTTATTTCTTTCTTCCACAAAATGGTCTCTATCCAGTCCATAAGCCCCTGCCAGAACGACCTACCTACTAATACAATAGGAAACCTTCCTATTTTTTTAGTCTGTATAAGGGTAAGCGCTTCAAAAAGCTCATCCAGTGTTCCGAAACCGCCAGGCATTACAATAAAGCCTTGCGAATATTTGATGAACATAACCTTTCTTACAAAGAAGTGTTCAAAGTTCAACAGCTTATCGCGGTCTATATATATATTATTAAACTGCTCAAAAGGTAATTGGATATTTAATCCTACAGATTTACCACCTTCCATGTGGGCACCCTTGTTGGCAGCCTCCATAATACCAGGACCACCGCCAGTAATAACACCGTACCCATGCCTTACTAATTTGGCAGCCATTTCAACTGTCATCTGGTAATATGGACTATCTGGTTTAGTACGTGCAGAACCGAATACGGAAACGCATGGACCTATTTTAGCCAGTTTTTCGAAGCCCTCTACAAACTCGGCCATTACTTTAAAAATGGCCCAGGAATCCGAGCTTTTTATCTCATTCCAGTCGCGGTCTTTAAAAGCGCGTCTTATTTTGTGGTCTTCTTCAGATGTGGTAACCTTTTTTAAATGGCCGTCTTCTCTTAGCTCTTTCAGGTTATCTTTTTCTTCTTTTAAAGGATTGGCATCTATCCGAATGGTATTGTCTTTATATCCCTCGTCCGTCATGTTATTTGGAAAAAATTAATTTGAAATACTGTTTAATCCTTTAGGTAAACGAAATATTAAACAGAGTTGTTCTTTTTCGGACGTTAATATAGCGTTAAATTAACTTTATTAAGGCTTAATGCGAATGCGATATACTAGCTACTCAGGTGATTTTTAGCAGCAAAAGGCACAAAACAGGTTTAAATTTAATCCTTTATTACCTTAACAGGGGCATAATTTCCATTTTGGCCTGTTAAAATAAGGGTATAGATGCCGTCAGTATTTTTTTCAAAAGACACTAAATTATTTCCCTTTAGCTCTTATAAATATTCTCCAAAGCCGGTTTCAATTCCGAAAACTCTAACTTAAAACCAGTTTTTAAGGCTTTTTCAGCACTTACTTTGCTGCTACCAAGTACTGTTTCGGCGCGCTCTCCTCCCAACATTAGTTTTAAGGCAAAAGCAGGTATGTTAGGAAGTATAATAGGTTTGTGCAATACTTCGCCAAGTGTTTTGGTAAGTTCTTCACTGGTGACTGGGTTGGGGGCTACCGCATTGTATGCACCTCCCATGCTATCGTCTTTAAGAGCTTTGATAAACAGTTTACAAAGGTCGTCTATATGTATCCATGAGACATACTGCTTGCCAGAGCCCAATATTGCACCAGCACCTTTTTTTACAGTGGCTTCCAGCTTTTCAAGCGCACCACCTTTTTTACTTAATACTATTCCTACTCTTATTTTAACTGTACGTATTCCTAAGGATTCCATGTAATTGGCTGCTGTTTCCCACTGCCTGCATACCCCTGCCAGAAAATCATCTCCCACAGGTGATTCCTCTGTATTAAGTCTGTCTCCAGTATCTGCGCCATAGTAACCAATGGCGGAAGCAGTTATAAAAGCTTTTGGCCACTTGCTTCTCCCCTTAAGCTTTTCATAAATAAGATGGGTGGCATTTACCCGGCTTGCCAAAATCTCTCCTTTGTATTCCTTATTCCATTTATGGTCAAATACGCCTGCGCCGGCCAGGTTTATAATATAATCCACATCCAGTAAGGCATCCAAATCCATTTTACCTTCTGTAGGGTTCCATGCAAATTTTCTGATGTCTCCCACTTTTCCTGCAGTCCTGCTAAGGTAGGTAACACCGTATCCATTTTGCAGTAGCAGTTCGGTAAGTCTACTTCCTATAAGTCCTGTGCCGCCTGCTATTAATACATTTTCCATAGTGTATCTCTTTAATTATGCCAACTTAAAAAAGCAATTTCCGTATTTATGTTTCAATATATTGCACTTTTATTTTAATATGCTTATAATGGATTGTATTTTAACCTGAATAACTATAAACTATGACTAGAATACTTGTTTCTCTGCTAGCAATTTTTGTTTCAGTATTGTCTTATGCCCAAAAAATAAAGGTATCGGAAACGACTGAAGAAATAGAAAAAATTACCCGTACCGGCCTTTCTGTACTTATAGAACTTGACGAAAGAACTATTGAAAAAGCATGGCAAAAGCATTTAAAAAACTATGGTAAATTAGACAATAACAAGAATGTTATTACTTTGCCAGTGGCCAATGTTTCTGCTATTTCTTCCAGCCCTTGCAGAATTGTATCTATTGTAAAAAGTAATGGTAAAGGCACAACTGTATGGTATGCTATTGATATGGGCGATGCCCACGTTACTTCTTCCGGCAACTCTTCTGCCTACAAAGCAGCCGAAAGAATATTGCATGACTTTGCAGCACAATGCTACCGCGATGATATAAATGACCAAATAAAGGACGCTGAAAAGGCACTTAACACCAGTGTTAAAAACCAAGACAAGCAAGTACGTGAAGGACAAAACCTGGTAGATGATGTTGAAAAGAATAAGCAAAATAAAATAAACCTGGAGCAGAAGCTGAAGGACAATGCTGCAGAACTTGAGCAATTGCAGAAGGATATTGCCAAAAACAAAACCGACCAGGCTGCAGCTGCACAGGATGTTGAAAAAATGAAAAAGGCTGTGGAAGTAGTGCGCGGAAAGCTGAATCATATTGAATAATATCCGGCGGAGCCAGTGGCCCCGGCGACCTTTTTTTAACCTATCACCAAACTACAGATTAAAACCTTTAAATTTTGAGGTTGTGCTATTTACTATTACTACTATTTACAGGGTAATAGTACATGGCATACCTTGGCACATTGTTACAGGCCTTGTTTATTGCATTGATATAGCCTTATTATATGCATTGCTAATTTTTGCATAGGTAAGGTTTTTGAGAAAAGTATAAAATTTTAGTATTTCCCCCTTTGATTACTCTTCCTCAAAGAGGAGGAGAATTAAAATATGTGCCAGCTGGCATAAGAAATAATAGTAGCATAAAAGTACCCTGTTACAATTAAAGGTGTTGAAGTATAAAGTATAAAACATTTCCTACCTAATTGTGTAAATTGTAAAATGAATAGGATATTAATATTTACTATTGCTAGCTTAATAGGACTAAGCTCTTGCAAAAAGAAGTCTGCTGAGCCTATGTCTCCTTCAGATGCTTTGACTACTTCGTTTTCTGTAGATGAAAGCACTGTATTAAGTTATATTAATCCGTTTACTATTAATCAGCTGTACCACACCTGCCCTGACGACACTGCTAGCAACCGGGTAACTTATATTCATGATATTATTAACTACGACCCTAACTATCAAAGTAGTTTTTATACTCTTAGCATCCCTTATGATAGTTCTGTGTTTAGCAACCTGGTTATGACAAATAAGAAGTACCCCCTAAGTAATGTTGGAGATAGTTGTTCTATTGGCATGGATTTTACCTATACCAGCAACGGAACAGCCTACCAGAGTATTAATGTCAGCTTAACAGGCCAGTATATGGAGTTTTCTAAAATTGTATATGGAGGACAAGAGGTTAGCAATACTGTTAGTTATGCTACTTACTATTTAACGGGAACATTTGCCTGCATTATTCAGGCCGGAGATACTACTCTCCCTTACAAAGTAGTTTCTAATGGAAGCTTTACTACAAAGGCTTTGCTAAGGAGAAGATAACAGAGTATAAAATTACTTCTTACTAATATTCACCTTGCCCAAAATATCTTCTACTATTTTAAGGGTGGTTACATTGTCAGCCTCTGCCTCATAATTTAAGATAATACGGTGACTAAGAGCTTCAGGAGCTACTTCTTTTATATCCTCCGGTAACACATAATCTCTGCCGTTTATATAAGCTACTGCTTTTGCAGCGCGGTTAAGGCTTATGGTAGCACGGGGAGATGCACCATACTGAATGTAGTTACTTAGTTCATTAAGCCCGTAGTCTTTGGGCTGACGGGTAGCAAATACTATTTCAATAATATAGCGTTCCAACGATTCTGAAATAGTAATATCATTAATCTCCTGCTTAATCTCATATATATCTTCCCTGTTAAGCTGAGGATAGATTTTAATTCCTGTATTAATGCCAGACATTCTTCTCATCACTTCTAACTCTGCTTCTTTAGAAAGATAGGTTAGTTGTACCTTCATCATAAAACGGTCTACCTGCGCTTCAGGAAGCGGATAGGTTCCCTCCTGCTCTACCGGGTTTTGTGTTGCCAGTACAAGGAAGGGTTCGTCCAGCTTGTAGGTAGTATCGCCAATAGTAACTTGCTCTTCCTGCATACACTCCAGCAGAGCAGACTGTACCTTTGCGGGCGAACGATTTATTTCATCTGCCAGGATAACATTCGAAAACACGGGTCCCTTCTTTACCTCAAATTCTCCTTTTACCTGGTTAAATATCATGGTACCCACTAAGTCTGCAGGCAGCAGGTCAGGAGTAAATTGAATGCGCTTAAAATCCAGAGCAAGGACTTGGGCCAGGGTATTTACGGTAAGCGTTTTTGCCAACCCGGGAACGCCTTCCAGCAAAATATGGCCGTTGGTAAACAAGCCCACAAGCAGCCTATTTATAAGGTGTTCCTGCCCTACTACTACTTTACCTGTTTCCCTAAAAATATCCTTCAGCTTTTGCTGATGCAGTTCTAATTTTTCGTTCTTTGTTGCTACAGCCATTTCTTATTTTACAAACTTTCCCTGCTATTGTTTAAATAAAGATACTATGCTTGTAAGAAAAATACAATTTATCTCACTTATGCTGCTTTTTTAGTAGATTTATGGGACTAAAACTATTTTTTATGGAAAAACAATTTGAACTTCTAAAAATAGGCCGTGGCCATATTTTAAACCTGATGGACAAACTTAGCGGGGAAGAACTGCTAGAAATACCGGAAGGATTTAATAATAATGTGTTATGGAACGCGGGGCACATGGTAACTTCCCAACAAAGAATATGTTACGGTTTGGCAGGGCTTAAACTTAACGTGCCTGACGACTATGCGCAGCTTTATGGCAGAGATACAACGCCCAGAAACTGGACAAAAACTCCTGATATTGCCGAGCTTAAAAAAATTCTGGCAGATACTAATA
>Ga0134126_10004890_pt1 | contig 16743 bp, 16 predicted proteins | sample KB31752_FD_96881 | JGI IMG/M metagenome (GOLD analysis project Ga0134126, IMG submission 96881) | Terrestrial soil microbial communities with excess Nitrogen fertilizer from Kellogg Biological Station, Michigan, USA - KB3-175-2 | ecosystem: Environmental > Terrestrial > Soil > Unclassified ...
ATGGAGACGCTAGAGAGGGGCCAGCAAAAAAATATTCATACATATCTCATTACATAACCGAATATAAATCTGTAGGTGTGATATTAAAATTTCCTGAAATAATGAATGGTTCCTTCTAAAATTTACTGTCACAGAACTCAAAAAGGTTCATCAGCGGTTGGCCCGTAACTTTGTGGAACCGGTATATTCAACAAACGAAGATAAACACCAAGTTGTGCGCGGTGGTGTGTTGTCTGGCTATAAGAAACCCGAAGGGATTCGAATTTCGTCATTGCTGCAATGATTTGTTCACCATTTTGGATCGTCCATGTTTGCAAAAGGTCATCTTCATTTCTTACACTGAGCAAAGCATCAGTTGCTTTTTTCAAAGAGCCTTCCAGAATTTTCAACAGATCCTCAAAATTATTTGCCTTCGGTGGTTCATAAGGCATTTTTTCAAAATCAATCCCATTAGTATTTATAGCCAAATCAATCCAACCTGGTAGTTCTGCAATGTGCGAAGCAAGTTGCTTTATCGTCATACTTTTTTCATGAGGTTTCCATTGAAAATCTTCAGGTTTTAACAGCTTGAAGAATTTGCGGGTAGTGTTTGCTTCCTGCTCAAGTTCTTTTAGTAAAAAGGGAATGACGTGCATATTCGTTATTTTATTTTATAAAAGTAAGAAATTCAATAAAGCAAAATTTACACCATATTTTAATCTCAGAAGCGCGGTTATACGTTTAATTCTTTTCTTTTTTCCAAAATCTTCTTTTCTTCTTGTCATTATATATATCCCTGGCTTTATCTACCAATCCGATAAATTCTGTTTCTAAAAAGTTATCGGGAGTCAATGAAGCAACTGCAATCGTTTTAATTACGTTCCATTCCATATCAGCCGGAAAATATTTTGATTCCCTTAGTTTTAAACCAAACATCGCAACTGCTGCGGCAAACTGAAGATCCTTATTTATAGAATCAAACCTTTTATAATTTTCGGGGCATGGATAGTTTATCAGATGTTCAACAGTATCTTTTGGCAACCGGTAATGGACAACAAAATTCGCAATATTTGTTCGTTTACTGTCCAAAGAATCTTTTGCATCAGGAATAATTTCAAAGATTACTGTGTTCCCAGAGCCCGAGCCAATTTCACCGCCTTCGAGTTCAAAATTGCTTTCTGCGATGATGCTTTTTTTATTATCATAACCGATGAGGCGGTATTGACTGATAACGTTGGGGTTAAAGCTCGCACTAATGTACACATTGCTGGCAATGGAATACAGTGTTTGTGTAAATTCTGTAACCAGTACTTTTTCCGCTTCTCTTACATCGTCAATGTAAGCGAAATTTCCGTTTCCTTTTTTCGATAAAACTTCAATTTTTGAATCTTTATAATTTCCCATTCCTACACCGAGGCAGGTAAGGTAAACTCCGGATTGTTTTTCTTCCGAGATCAAATTTTCCAAATCCGCTTCGCTTTTCTGGCCGATATTAAAATCGCCGTCGGTAGCAAGAATGATACGGTTGTTCCCATTTTTTATAAAAGTCGCCCGGGCTAATTTATAGGCCATTTTTATTGCTGCTTCTCCTGGTGTATCACCTGAAGCGGTTAATTCTTCAATGGATTTAGAAATCTTTCGCTTTTCATTACCGCTGGTAGGCTGTAGCCACACACCCACAGATCCGCCATAAGTTACAATCGAAACAGTGTCCTGTTTTCTTAAATTTTTTACCAGCAATTGAAAAGCTTCCTTCAAAAGTGGAAGCCTGTTTGGCAAATCCATACTGCCTGAAACATCAATTAAAAAAACAAGATTCGATGGAGGAACATGATCCAGATTTAATTTTTTTCCTGATAAGTTTAAAAATAGTAAACGATGATCTTTATTCCACGGACAATCTGTAACCTGCGACTGGAGCCGAAATACATCCTTGCCATCAGGCTCTTTATAGTTAAAATTAAAATAGTTAAGCATTTCATCTATTCTTACAGCATCTATCGGCACTTTCGTATTTTGATTGATAAACCTGCGTATATTACTGTAAGATGCTTTATCAATCCGCATCGAAAATTCCGTACTGGTTTTATCACTTGTTTTGATAAAATCATTTTCTGCAAGATTGCTGTAACTCTCATCCAGGTAATAGGAAACCGGCAAAATATTTCCACTTACTCCCCTTGTAATAGACACCATTTTTTGCCTGGAAGTATGAGAAGCTGAAAGAGATGATTGTAAAATAATATGCTGGTATTCCTGTGTTTTGATTTTTATCGCTTGCGAAATATATCCGTCCAAACTAAAAATCAATGAATCATATAAATTCGAAGTAGGAATACCAAACCCACCTGAAACACCACTTGAATAAAGTGAGTTTTTTTCAGGCATGTATATTTTTACATTCTGCAGCGGCTGATTTTTTTCATCCTTCACTTCCCCACGAATATAATACTGAGCACTGGCCGGGTTAATAAAAAATAAAGCAGCAAATATGATCAGAATTGTTTTCAAGAAAATATATTTGATAATGCCAACCTTTGAAATTCATTCTTTTCAAAAAGTTTAGATCAATTGGTAGATTTCTTTCAAATTTCTTCCAAGTCCGTCGTAATCTAACCCATATCCCAATACAAATTTATCAGGTATGGTAAAACCAAGATAGTCTATATTAATGGAATGTACTGTTGCAGCAGGTTTGTGAAGCAGTGAAGCTACTTTCAGAGAAGCCGGATGATGATGTTCTAATTGCGGCAAAAACTGGGATAAAGTTTTGCCTGTATCCACAATATCTTCAACGATGATCACATCACGATTATAAAGTTCGGCATCGAGACCGATAGCGGTAATAACTTTTCCGGTAGATTTTACACCTTTATAAGAAGCAAGTTTTATAAAACAAATTTCCGCTTCCACAGTTATTTTTTTAAAAAGATCTGCGGCAAAAATAAACGCGCCATTCAGTATTGCAATAAATAAAGGCTTTTTGCCCTCGTAATCTTTATTGATCTCAGCAGCAACTCTTGTCACTTGTTCTTCTATTTGTTGCGAAGTGATATAAGGAATAAATTCTTTGTCGTGTACTTTTAAAGTAGACATAAATTATTTTGAAATGATGAGCTGCTGCCCGGTTTGAATATGGTCGCTGGTCAGATTGTTCCATTTTTTCAATTCATCGACTGTAACACCATATTTTTTTGAAATGCCGTACAAGCTTTCCTTTGGCAGCACTTCATGAGTTGATGATTGCAGATTCGAAGCCGAAGGTTGATTGTTGGAGTTAGAACGTTTGCTGTTTGTGTTTTGAAGATTTTGTCTTCCGGCTGAAGCAGCATCTTGCTTTACAGCATCAGCAGTTGCTGTTATTTCCCTGAATACGGGTGGTTTCAAAAATATTTTTGTGCCTGCGACAATAAAATCATCAGGAGTAAATTGATTATAAGAATACAAATTTTGCAAGATCACTCCATATTTCTGAGAAATATCGTACATCGTTTCATTAGGTTCGGTAATACAAAAATCCTGTTGTCCTTCTTTCTTTTTTTTCTCTAAAAAAATGTATTGTCCTTTTTGCAAAATGCCATCAGTTGTAAGATCATTTATCGTTAATAGTTTTTGCAGATTAATGTTATGGTATGTGGCAATAGCCAGTAAAGATGTGCCTTTTGGGACATACAAGGCTTTCGCTCCATTAATAACAAGATTTGTTGGCATGGACAAATCAGAATCATCTTGCTGTGAGGTAACAGAATTATTTACCGGGTCATTTGCATATTTGGCAACATTGAAATGCGGGACATCATTGATGGCATCCATGGTATATTGTTCAAGGTTGTTGTCTTCAATGTATTTTATTAAAATTTCCGGATATTTTGGATTGGTGGCATAGCCTGCTTTTCGCAAACCATAAGCCCATGCTTTATAATCAGCAGGATCTAATTGAAACAAAAAATCATAACGACTGTTGCCTCTTAAAAAATTGGAATGATCGCGATAAGAATCTTCGGCGGTTTTATATTTTCTAAAACATTCTCCGGGAGCATCGTCATCATGAGTTACTGTTTCTGCTGTCCACGTGCTTTTACATTTTATTCCAAAATGATTATTGGATGCTTTTAAAAGATCGCTGTTGCCACTCTGCGTTTCCAGTAATCCCTGGGCAAGAGTAATGGCGGCAGGCACTCCCATCCTTTTCATTTCACTGATCGCAAGGTCTTTATATTCCTGTACATACTGTTGTGCCGTCATAGTTTGTGCGGCACCATCACAAAAACAACCGAAAAAAAACAACAAAATTATAATTGCCTTGTTCATTTATAAACAGGAATTTTTGTTCAAATATTCAAAAAGTTTATTTCTTAAGAATCATCATCAGGCCATCTCTGACTGTGAGAATTACCTGTTGCACTCTGTCATCCTTTGCCACGTGTTCATTAAAATTATTTATCGCCATTGCGTTCTTTCCGGAAATATTTTCTTTCAAAACATCACCATGAAATAACACGTTATCGGCAAGAACTACTCCACCTTTTTTCAATCGTGGCAAAGTTAATTCGTAATAATTAATATAATTGGTTTTATCGGCATCGATAAAAACCAAATCCCATTCCTCAGTCAATTGAGGAATGATATCTAACGCATTTCCCCTGTGTAAAATTATTTGTTCAGACTGTGAAGATTTTGCAAAATAATTTTGTGAAATGGTAGCATCTTCTTCGCGCAACTCTATGGTATGTAAAAAACCATTGTGTTGCAATCCTTTTGCAAGGCATAATGCGCTGTAACCCGTGAAAGTTCCTATTTCCAAAATGAATTTTGGTTCAATGATCTCACTCAGCATTTCCAGCAGCTTTCCCTGCAGAGGCCCACTGAGCATGTTTGAATGTGCGTGATTATTTAAAGTAAACTCTTCGATTTCCTGCAACAATTTGTCTGTTGGTTCAGAAAAGGAAGTCGCATAATCATTTGCTTTTTCATTTATTATTTCAATCATAAGATAATTTTATTTCGGATGCTTTCCTTTTAGACATGATCCACAACCCGATAAAGGTAAGAAGGCCATTCACAATAATCAATTCATCGGCAAATACATATCCATCTAATAACACTTTTGAATATTTATCTATGAAATAACACAATAGCGGGGCCAATACAACAATGATTGGAGTTGCATAATCAAGTACTTGTCTTTTTTTGGCAAATAAAGAAAATGCAAACAATCCAATCAGTGGGCCGTAAGTAAATGTCGCAACTTTAAAAATTGCAGTTACAACAGAAGCGTCATTTACCGCATTAAATAATAAGACCACGAAAAGTATAATTAATGAAAAAAACACGTGCACAAATGTCCTGGTACGTTCCATCTTTTTTTCAGTAGTCGCTTTCTTTTTATCAAAATTTAAAAAATCAATACAGAAGGATGTGGTCAAAGCAGTAAGCCCTGAATCAGTAGTGGCAAAGGTTGCAGCAGTTAATCCCAGCATAAAAACTACAGCGGGAATACCCTTAAAATAATTTAATGCAATGTCGGGAAATAAATAATCTGTTCTCGGCTGATGGGTAACAGGATCTAATGGAATCGGAATTCCTTCGCGGTTTGCATAAATATAAAGCAAAGCACCAACGCTTAAAAAAAACAGATTGATCAACACAAAAATAAAAGTAAAACTGAGCATATTTTTTTGCGCGTCTTTTAAATTTTTGCAGCTTAGATTTTTTTGCATCAAATCCTGGTCAAGGCCAAACATTCCAATCGTTACAAATATTCCACCGAGAAATTGTTTTGAAAAATGGAATTTATTAGAAACAAAATTATCAGTGAAAAATATTTTAGAGTAATTACTGTCCTTTATTGCATGAAAAGCTTGTGGAATATTCATATTGAGGCTGCTGCAGATAAAATAAATAGAAAGTATTACGGAAGCTACAAGGAAAACAGTCTGAAGCGTATCGGTGATAATGATGGTTTTTAACCCGCCTCGAAACGTATAGCCCCAGATCAGCAATAAACAAATCACGATCGTGAGCCAGAAAGGAACGCCCATTTCATCAAAAATAAACTTTTGCAAAACGATCGCCACCAGGTATAATCTGAATGCAGATCCGATAACGCGTGAAATCAAAAATATTGCTGCGGCTGTTTTATGGCTCACTTTTCCGAGTGTTCTTTCTATCACTTCGTAGATAGAAATGAGATGCATTTTATAATATAAGGGAAGTAAAATTCCAGCTACAATAAAATATCCGACGGCATTTCCGAGTACAAATTGAAAGTAGCGAAACTGAGAACCGGCAAGGTTTCCCACTTCGCCGGGAACAGAAATGAATGTAACGCCACTTAATGCAGTACCTATCATTCCAAAGGCAACGAGATACCATTTTGAGTTACGATTGGCGATAAAAAATGTCGCGTTGGAAGTCGATTTTTTTGAAGTGAAATAGGAGATTAAAATAAGCATTAAAAAATAGCCGATAATAAAAGAAAGCAATACAACAGGAGACATATTTTCGTTTTGGAAAGATTAAAAAATGAATAAGGAGTGTATGTTTTAATTTTGAAATTTTTCCAAGATAATTAAAAATATGTCAATTCAATCTTTAGCGGTTTTTTGCGGTTCAAAAAATGGCAATGATCCATTGTTTTGTGAGCATGCTAAACAAGTGGGGAATCTGCTTGCAGAAAAAAACGTCAACCTGATTTATGGAGGCGGAAATAAAGGAATGATGGGCACTGTGGCTAATGCAGTTTTAGAAAAAGGAGGAAAAGTTATTGGAATTATGCCGCGGTTTTTGGCAGTACCAGAACATCAGCATCACGGCCTTACAGAAATGCTTGAAGTGGATGACATGCACATCAGGAAAAGGATGATGTATGAAAAATGTGATGCTGCATTGGTTCTCCCTGGCGGCTTTGGTACAATGGATGAGTTTTTTGAAATGCTTACCTGGAATCAATTAAACATTCACAATAAAAAAATTTTTGTTTTAAACACATCTGGCTTTTATGACCATTTGATTTCCTTTTTAAATAAAACAGAAGAGCAAGGTTTTTTGTATTCAAACATGGTCGAATGTTTAAAAATTATTTCATCACCGGAAGAATTGTTATTTGAATAAACACGAATGATTTTATTTCAAAAATTATAAGACTGTTATTTTTGGATTCAGGAAACATCTTTTCCCAGTAAATAAAGAAATAGAAAGTTTTTATGTTTCTGCGGCTTAATAATTTTATGGGATTCATTATACAAAAAATTAAACGAAAAATAAAATGAAACGAATTGTTTTTGTTACAGGTGCCACATCGGGGATTGGAAAAGCGTGCGCCGAAAAGTTTGCTGCTAATGGTGACGATCTTATTATTAATGGCAGAAGAAAAGAAAGACTGGATGATTTGAAAAAAGAATTGGAAGACACCTACCAGATTGAGGTTTTGTGTGCACCTTTTGATGTTCAAATAAAGGAAGAAGTTTTCGAAATGATCAATGATTTTCCGGAAAAATGGAAAGCTATAGATATCCTGATAAATAGCGCGGGTCTGGCTTTGGGACGGGAACTTTTTGATGAAGCTTACCTGGCGGACTGGGAAACGATGATAAAAACGAACATTAATGGGTTATTATATGTAAGCAAAGCGATTCTGCCGTTTATGGTAAATAGAAATTCCGGTCACATTATTAACCTTGGATCTACTGCCGGCGACGATGTGTACGAAAGAGGGAATGTTTATTGTGCAACAAAAAGCGCTGTAGAGGCAATTAATGAAGCGATGCGCATTGATTTATTGCAGCATCAAATTAAAGTAACGAATGTAAAACCAGGAGCGGTGGAAACCGAATTTTCTCTTGTCCGATTTAAAGGCGATGAAGAAAAAGCAGAAAAGGTTTATGAAGGTTTTGTGCCATTGACCGCAGCCGATGTTGCAGATACCATTTTTTATTGTGCTTCCTTGCCTGCAAATGTTTGTATCAATGAATTGCAGATAACCTGTATTGCACAGGCGAATGGAATTTATTCTTATAAAAAATAAACGGTTTTGATCTTTCAACAACAATCAAAAAGCCCCTCAGATTGAAGGGCTTTTTTTATGATTAAAATTAATTTTTTATGAATTTTGAAGTGACTTCCTTCTTCTCTTTCTTTAGTTTTTTTGCGCTTTCTTTACTGGTTTTCAAAGCATCAAAAGCAGCAGGAGTTAATACTTCGCCGGTAAGTTTTACAAATTTTACATCATCTGCTCCTGCAAATTTTACTGTAAGGGTTTTATCAATGGGGCCTACGGCGGCTGCATTGTAAGTGGCGCTGATGGTACCGGTTTTTCCGGGAGCAATCGGAGCTTTTGTATAATCAGAAACAGTACATCCGCATGATGGAGTGGCCTGTTCAATAATCAATGGTTCAGTTCCAATGTTAGTGACAACTATCGTCGCAGTCGGCGGTACATTCTGTTTTACTTTTCCGAAATCGTATGTGGTTACATTTAATTTTGCAATATCATCTGCTTTTTTTTGAGCAAATAATGAAGTAGAAGATAATAAGAGTGCGGCAAACAAAAATCTTTTCATGATGATTTTAAATTTAGGGTTCGTTTTTTAGGGTGTTTAAAGAAGTATTTTCAGGAGCAGATGTGACCGGAGTCTTCCAGACATCGCCTTTGATAATGATTTGTTTAGTTTCAGTGCCGTTATAGGTAATGGAAACAGTTTTATTAAAAGGGCCTTCCGTCACGGCATTATAACCTACTTTAATACTGGCAGTAGCGCCAGGAGCGATTGTTTCCTTATTCCATTCAGGCGTCGTGCAGCCACAACTTGCCTGAACATTATCAAGTGCAAAGGACTTGTCGCCGGTATTAGTGAATTCGAAAACATGAGTAACAGGCTTGCCTTGCGGAATTTTTCCAAAATCAAACTCGCTTTCTCTTAAAGTAAGATTTTCCGTATCAGCAGTGGAAGGTAATTCTGCCACATTTGTTGTAATAGTTTTATTCTTTTTGTTTACTTTAGTAACGTTTGTCTGAGCAAAAGCTGACAGCATAAACGTCACACAACAAATAAGAGTAAATATTTTTTTCATTTTAAATGTTTAAAATGGTTTCAAAGATACTAAAACGCACTAAATGGTTGCAAATTGTGGAAGCCTTTTTAGTTTTTTAACATTCATCACTTATAATTAAATATTTTTGTCCACATGGAGAATCAAATCAGTGAAGAAAACCTTTTAGAAAACCTTTCCTTTGAAAAATTCAGGGAGGAGGTTTTAAAAGATTATAAAGTGGTTTGCGAAAGCCGGGAAACGAGTTTACTGAGCCGAAAAGAAGTTCTTACAGGCAAAGCAAAATTTGGAATTTTTGGCGATGGAAAGGAAGTGGCACAAGTGGCAATGGCAAAATTTTTTATGCCCGGAGATTTTAGGGCGGGTTATTACCGCGATCAGACTTTTATGTTTTCAAGCGGCCTTGCTACCGTAGAACAATTTTTCGCTCAACTTTATGCCGATCCTGACATCAGGAATGATCCTTTCAGTGCCGGACGACAAATGAATTCACATTTTGCCACCAAGTTTGTGGATGAAAATGGCAATTGGCTCGATCTCGCTCATAAAAAAAATGTTTCTTCAGATATCGCGCCAACATCAGGACAAATGCCGCGTGCATTGGGACTCGCTTTTGCTTCAAAAGTTTTCAGGGAAGTAGAAGCGCTGCATGAATACGACAACCTAAGCGATAATGGAAATGAGATTTGTTTTTGTACGATCGGTGATTCTTCTACTTCCGAAGGTCATTTTTGGGAAGCAATGAATGCGGCTGGCGTTTTACAAATTCCGCTCGCGGTCTTTGTTTGGGATGATGGTTATGGCATTTCCGTGCCAAAAAAATATCAAACGACCAAGTCTTCCATCTCCAAAGCATTGAGCGGTTTACAAAAAAAAGAAGATACCAATGGAATAAACATTTACAAATTGAAAGGTTGGGATTATGCCGGCATGTGCGAAATATTAGACGGTGCCATCAAACACATTCGTGAAACCCACACTCCTGCTTTATTTCATGTAGAAGAACTAACGCAGCCACAGGGTCATTCCACTTCCGGTAGTCATGAGCGCTATAAAAGCCCGGCCCGCCTGGCGTGGGAAAAGGAATGGGATGCGAAAAAGCAAATGCGCGAATGGATCCTTGCCAATTCGCTGGCGGATGAAAATGAATTGAACGACATTGAGGATGATGCTAAACGGTTTGTAAAACAAAGCCGTCAGAATGCGTGGGATAAATACATGAATCCAATCAAACATCAGGTAACCGAAACGGTTACTCTTTTGCAAAAAGTTTCTTTAAAAAAAACAGAGATTGAAAAACTGGTTAAAGAGCTTTCTTCATTGCGTGAGCCGGTGCGCAGAGATGTAATGAAAACATTGGCATACGCAATTAATATTTCTTCTCCTACAGATGATATCCAGGACGTAAAAGATTTTTATGAAAAATTAATGCAGGAAAATAAAGAATTGTTTGACAGTGATCTTTATAATGAAGGACCAAAGTCAGCCTTGAAAGTTACTCCTGTGGCAGTGGAATATAATCACGAAACAGAAATGGTGAATGGTTTCGAAATATTAAACAGATATTTTGATGAACTATTTGCTGTAAATAATAAAGTTATTGCTTTTGGCGAAGACCTTGGCCATATCGGCGATGTAAACCAGGGATTCAGCGGGTTGCAGGAAAAGTATGGTGAGGAAAGAATTTTTGATACCGGCATTCGTGAACTTACGATTATGGGGCAGGGGCTTGGGCTTGCTTTGCGCGGTTTGCGTCCTATTGCAGAAATACAATATCTTGATTATTTACTTTTCGGATTAGAGCCTTTGAGTGATGATGTTTGTACTACCCATTTCCGTACCAAGGGACAGCAAAGTGTTCCATTAATTGTGCGTACCCGTGGCCACCGCCTGGAAGGAATTTGGCATAGCGGATCGCCGATGGGAATGATCATTAATTCGCTTCGTGGAATGTACGTTTGTGTGCCCAGAAATATGACGCAGGCTGTGGGAATGTACAATACTTTACTCGAGAGCAACGATCCTGCTATAATGATAGAATGTCTGAATGGATATCGACTCAAAGAGAGGTTACCTTCGAATTTAATTGAATACAGGGTACCATTAGGCATCCCTGAAATTGTAAAGGAAGGTTCCGATATTACCATCGTTTCCTATGGATCAATGTTGCGTATTATTGAAGAAGCAACTGAGGTTCTTGATAAGTTAAACATAAGCTGTGAAGTAATAGATGTGCAAACTTTGCTGCCCTTTGATCTGCATCATTCCATTCTCGGTTCTTTAAAGAAAACCAACCGGATTTTGTTTATTGATGAAGACGTGCCGGGCGGCGCATCTGCCTATATGTTTAATAAAGTAATGGAAGAGCAGGGTGGCTATCGCTGGCTGGATGTTTCGCCAAGAACCCTTACAGCTAAGGATCACAGGCCTTCTTATGGCAGCGATGGAGATTACTTCAGCAAACCTAACACGGAAGATGTTATCAGGATAGCAAAAGAAATGATGGAGGAATAAAAGACAAATTAGATTTAAAAATTAAGAAATAGAAATCCTGTTTATTTGCTGTCGTTGTTTTTAAGAATGCGTGGAAACAAAATAATCAGTTTTTTTTTCAAATAATATTTATACAAGAGAACAATGATTACGAACGAGGAAAGGCGTTTTATCGTGCAATGGCGGGAACAAAAAAGCGGCCCAAAATGGAAATTTTATTTATTGTTTTCAATCGCATGGACAGTTGTGGCTTTCCTTGTTGTGTTTTTTCTTGCAAAATTATTCACGAACCTTTGGGAAACCGGCGGCGCCGGATTGATTTATATTTTTATTGCTCTTTCCATTATTATCGGCGTTTCATCTACTCATTTTACTTATGTACATAACGAAAAACGTTATAGAAAAATCATGAATAAAGAAAAAGGATTGTTGAACTGATAATCCATTACTGGATGTAGTTTTATTTTCTCCAAAATCATTTCAAACTATATTCTTTTCATTCTTACACCAACAGGACAGTTACGCGTTCTAATAAAGGTAAAATTGATTATATTTGATTTACACCATTACTGAAAAGCCACAAATAGTGTTGTTTCGTATTTTTATATTGATCACTTTTTTTGTATTCAATTTCTTTACTGCCAAAAGCCAGCAAACTTCGAGGGACAGCCTGTTCCGACTATTGCAGACAACACCGGCAAACAAAGAAAAAATCCTTCTTTATCTTCAACTTGGAGAAAGTTTGCAGGAGTCAAATCCGGATTCTGCGGGAGTTTACTTCCAGTACGCAAGGTCGCTAGCAAACCGTATCAATGATAAAAAAGGTTTGAGTAAATATCTTTCACAACAGGTGAATCTCTTTAATCAAAAAGCTCAATTTGAAGACGGCCTTGCCGCTGCTCAAATAGATGCAGCTATTGGGGAACAACTGAAGGATCCGCAAATATTGATACAGGGATACAACGATGTTGCCAACGAATATGAATACCTTGGAGATTATCAGCCGGCTTCTGAATATTATCTCAAATCATTGCAACTGGCATCTTCGAGAAATGATGAAGGCATGGAAAGTAAAATTTATGACAATCTTGCTTCCGTTTTTATTTCATTAAAAGATTACTCCATTGCTGATACCTATTGTCACAATGCTTTTAACCTTGCTTCAAAACTTCATGATACAGTGACAATGGGCAACTGCCTGATCAATATGGGTGTTACTGAAATACATGAGAGAAAATATAAAGAAGCGTTGTCCCATTTTCAACAATCGGAAAAAATCGGTTACAACATTCCGGATATGAGCCTGGTAGCAGATGCCTTATCTGATGAAGGATTGGTTTATTATACAACGCATGATTTGGAACCCGCCGAAAAAAAATACCGGCAGGAATTAATGATCACCGAAAAATACAACCTTCCTTTTGAAAAACTATATGCATTATTTGAACTGGCTGTTGTAGCAAAAGATAAAAAAGACTTTAGTGTAGCGGAGGATTATGCAGCACAGGCAATAAGCATCGGAGAACATTTGAACACTGCAGATGAACTGATGGAAATGTATGATACGATGTCAGTAATTAAAGAAAAAATGGGGAAACCAAGTGAAGCTTTGTTTTACAAAAATAAATATGTGGCACTAAATGATTCGATGATGAATGGGCAGGTACAGACGAATATTCATCACCTCAATATTCAATATCATTCAGCTCAAAAAGATAAAAAGATCGCAGAGCAAAATTTAAGCATCGAAAAAAATAAAGCAGCCATAGAAAGAAAAAATATGTGGATTTTTATCTTTCTCGGTGGCATAATTGCTCTCATCACAATACTGATTCTTTCGGTGAGAGGTTACAGGCATAAACAAAATCTTCACCGGCAGTCTTTACTCACTTTACAAAAGCAACATGAAGTAAATACATTGAAGGAAAAGATGCAGGCGAGGGAAGAGGAACGTAGCCGTATTGCCCGTGAAATGCATGATGACATTGGTTCTGCGCTTACTACCATTCTTTATTTAAGTGATGACCTAAAAGAAAAAAGTAAGGACGATCAAAATAAGATCGCAGAGAAGATTGCTTCTACCGCAACCGGTGTTGTTGATAAAATGAATGAAATAATCTGGAGCATGAATCGTCAATATGATACCCTCGATGACCTGATCGTTTATACCCGTCAACACGCGGTGGAATTTCTACAAAATCATAGGCTCCAATATCATTTCAACGTGCCCGAATATATTCCCGATTTACAAATTACCGGTGAGCAACGCAGAAATATTTATTTAGTGATTAAAGAATCCTTGCACAATATTGTAAAACATTCCGGTGCTTCAACAGTAGATATTTCTTTTGATCTAAATGCAGGTTTATCGGCTTGCATACATGACAATGGCAAGGGCGTTAAAACAAACGGTCGGCGGCGCTTTGGAAATGGATTGACGAACATGATCCAAAGAATGGAAAGCATTGGTGGCACTTTTGAAATTGAAAATGAGAATGGAACCAAGGTCAAATTATATTGCCCTTTGAATAATGAAGAAGAGGGAAAAAAGCCTATAACGAACGTTACATAAAATTGCAAAAGGAGCTATTTACTTTTGTGAAAAACCGAAGTGCAAAAATTCTAAAAAATGAAAGATCAGATTTCAGTTAGCATTGTGGAGGACATGCCGGATATACGTCAAAAAGTAAAACACATTATAGAGGATTCGGAAGAATTTATTTGCTTATCTACTTATGCTAATGCTGAAAATGCACTGGATGAATTACCAAAATTAAAACCTGATATTGTATTGATGGACATCAACCTTCCCGGAATGAGCGGCATTGAATGTATCAGAAATGTAAAGAAAAAATGTCCGGAAATTCAATTCATGATGTTTACAATTTATGAAAACAGCGAACAGGTCTATGATGCCCTTGCTGCCGGAGCAAACGGTTACCTTCTGAAGAAAACGCCGGCTGAAAAGATCCTTGAAGCATTGAAAGAATTGCATGAAGGCGGTGCTCCGATGAGCACACACATTGCCCGAAAAGTTATCTCCTTTTTCCAAAAAGACAACAATAAGGCTAACGACAACTCGCTCTCAAATCGTGAAAAGCAGGTTCTGGCGCTGCTTTCAAAAGGATTTCTATACAAAGAGATCGGCGATCAACTTTTTATTTCAACAGGAACGGTACGTCAACACATTCATAAGATTTACGAAAAACTTCATGTACAAAACAGGATGGAAGCAATTAATAAGTTTTATGGAAGAGACTGATTTTAGAGTAAAAATGAAAATCTGAAAATGGGAAAATCGAAAAAATGACTGCACGCTTTTACTTTAATTTTCAACCTTTAACTTTCAACCAAAAATATAACTTTCGTTCTATTGCCAACGTATCTCTGCATTCTAATTTTGCTTCTGCAATTTTAGTTCAGGAATAAATAAAAGCAATTTCACTTTTGTTTTTAAAAAATCTTGTGATTAATAACAATTGCAAAAAACTTTCTAACCGGTCAGAACGAATCCACAACAAAGCCCTTATTGTATTGCATTTGAGCAGAATTGGAATTGCATTTATGCTTTAAACTTTTCATTCATTTCAAAAAAAATAAACTCATGAAAAAATATCCCTTGTTTTTGGCAGCAGCATTGATTTTATGTACTTCATTTTTTAGTTGTAAAAAAAGTTCTAAAGCCGACACCTATTACGGCGATGAAACCCAAGTAGGTTACGGTAGTGTCCGAACTTTTATAACGCTCAACGATAATGGAGATCCGCAATCGATTGGCTATAAATTTTCAGAAAGCATGCTTTCCGGTCTGCCGGATAAGGATGGGATGAATAATATGTTTGTCCTTAATTTCCCTTCACAGGCCAGCATCACAGGCTTTGATCACGCTGAATTAGACTGGAATCCCAACGGCCATGATCCATTGCCCATATACGGTTTTCCGCATTTTGATTTTCATTTTTATACAGTCGGCACTGATGAGCTTTCTAAAATAATTCCGGGTCCTGATACCGTTTCTGTTGACAAACAATATGTTCCAAAAGATTATGTATCCGGAGTAATGGCAGTTCCAAATATGGGAGTGCATTGGGCAGATACGCTTTCATCAGAATACCAGGGACAAAAATTTACAAAAACGTTTATTTACGGATTTTATCATGGAAAAATGATTTTTGTTGAACCCATGATCACCAGGGAATATCTTGAAACACACCCCAATATCACTATACCTGTTAAACAACCTGTTGCTTTTCAAAAACCCGGATATTATCCAACACAATATAGTATTCATTTTGACCCCAATAAAAATGAATATACTGTATCGCTGGAAGGGTTGGAAAAACATTCATAACTTTTTTTCCGGGTAACGCACACCTGATTATCAACATTTTTATACACTTCAAAAATTTTATCATGAAAAATTCTTTCAGTAAATCAGTTTCTTTATTATTTCTTTTGCCTGCTTTTATTTTCTTTTTTCAAAACACGTCCGCGCAAACATTCAGTGGCAGTAAAACAGTTTCAAAAAAAATGGGATTAGGTTTCAGAGTAGGATTAAATTATGCGAAAGTAAGTGGCGGCGCGGATTCCATTCAATACCGTTATAAGCCGGGATTAATGATTTCCGTATTTTTAGCCCCGCCTTCAACCGGCATTGTTGGCTATCGCTCTGAATTATTATATTCCAAACAAGGCTTTGATTATACAAATCCGGAAGGAAAAACGGGAAGTGTTTCGAACGATTATCTGATGCTTCCACAGATGATGACTTTGAACATTACCAAATATGTTCAATTGCAGGCAGGCGCTTTTGCCGGTTATTTACTGCATACAAAAGATTCGAACCAGCCGAAAGAAACAGGCACAACCAACGACCCTTCTCAAACAGCTTTAGACCTGATGAATCGTTTTGATTATGGAGCTGCCGGCGGAATAGAAATACATCCTTTCAAAGGATTTATTTTAAATGCGAGATACAATATGGGCTTTGCAAAATTGTATAAAGAGCAAAGTGATGTCGCTCAAACAACTCCTACACCTTCTTTCAATCCATTGGCACGCTATGAAAATATAGATACAAAAAATGCAGTGATCCAGCTTTCCGTTGGCTATAGATTTTAATAAAAAAAAATTAAAGATTTTTAAAACCTCTTGTTCTTTTACAGGAGGTTTTTTGTAAAGAAATTTTTCTTCTATTTGTTCATTTACTGGTACTTTGGA
>Ga0134126_10004892_pt1 | contig 16737 bp, 17 predicted proteins | sample KB31752_FD_96881 | JGI IMG/M metagenome (GOLD analysis project Ga0134126, IMG submission 96881) | Terrestrial soil microbial communities with excess Nitrogen fertilizer from Kellogg Biological Station, Michigan, USA - KB3-175-2 | ecosystem: Environmental > Terrestrial > Soil > Unclassified ...
AGACTTTTTTCAAAAAAATCTTCAAAGCTTTCGTTTAGTTGATGCTGGCCAGAACTATTTTGAGGTTCCATTAGGTTAAAAATTTCCTGATTTCATAGATAGTTTCTTCCGGCGCGCTCAGATTAGGACAATGGCCGGTTGCTTTCATATATACAAGTGTGCTTCCTTTAATTTTTTGATGTACATATTCTCCTACCTCAACCGGTGCAATCACATCATTCGCACATTGTAAAATGAGTGTGGGAATGTTCACCCCGGAAATAATATCTCTCGAATCCGAGAGAAACGTAGTTCTGGCAAATTGTTTGGCAATATCCGGATTGGTGCGGCAAAAACTATTTGAAAGTTCCTCGCCAAGCTCTTTTCTATCGGGGTTTCCCATGATAACCGGCGCCATAGTCATGGACCATCCGAGATGATTGTTATCCAAAGACTCCAGTAATTCTTCTATTTGCGGCCTGGTAAATCCGCCCACATAGTCATCATCATTTATATAACACGGTGAAGGGCCGACAAGTATTAATGATTTAAAAAGGCCCGGCGCTTTTTGCGAAGCGATGATACCGGTCATGGAACTTACGGAATGGCCGACAAAAATAATATCGTTTAACTTAAGTTCCTCAGCAATCTCTATGATATCGTCTGCGTATCCGTCCAATTTGCTATATTTTTCAGTTTCATAGGCCGAAAGATCAGAATTGCCGGCGCCCACCTGGTCAAAGAGTATAATTTTATAGTTTTCTTCAAAAGCAGGATAAACAAATCTCCACATATTCTGGTCGCAGCCAAATCCATGTACAAACATAATTACCTGTGTACCTTTTCCTTTGACAGCAATATTATTTCTATTGATGGTGTTCAATTTATGATTATTAATGATGATGAATGGTTAGCGTAAATTTAACTGGTTACCGTGTGCGCCAAAAAAACCTGTGAACAAATATAAAGGTAAATTTTCCTTTAATTCTTCGTATATAATTTCCTTTTATTAATTAAAATAAACACTTAGCCCGTTGCGCGGAATTAAATCTGGTTATTTTTTTAGTAACATAGAATTGATATGCATAATGGTTTCTAAATAAAAATAAAACTAAAATCAATTACCTTTAATTCTGAAAATAAATTCTCAAAAAACTCCGATATTTCATCTTTGGTTTTATGCTGTTGTATATATTTTAGACTGACTTTATTGGAATAAACTACTCGCATAAATTTCATCTCAAAAAAAACAATAATGGAAACAGAAATTTTTGAAAAAGTTGACGCCTACATAAGCAACTTGCTTGCACCAGAAGACAAGGCATTAACCGACACCGTGAAATCACATAAGGCAGAAGGTTTGCCCCTAATAAGCGTTACCGCCAACCAGGGAAAGTTTCTACAGGTAATGGCTATACTTTGCAATGCAAAAAAAATTTTAGAGTTGGGAACGCTGGGCGGCTATAGTACCATTTGGCTCGCAAGGGCATTACCGGAGAATGGAAAATTGATTACAATCGAGTTTGACAAACATCATGCTGATGTTGCTAAAAAAAATATTGACAATGCCGGCCTTAGTAAGTTAGTAGATGTAAGAGTTGGAAAAGCTTTGGAAATTTTACCGGAAATCATTGCCGCCAAAGAAGGCCCGTTTGATATGATTTTTATTGATGCAGACAAAGAGCCGTATGCAGAATATTTTGAAAAAGCGCTTTTACTCTCACGGCCCGGAACACTTATAATTTGCGACAATGTAATCAGGGAAGGAAAAGTGTTGGACGATAATAGCCCTGATGAAAGAGTGCAAGGTGTTAAGCGTTTAAATGAAATGCTTGCCGGAAATAAAAAAGTTACGGCAACTATCCTGCAAAATGTTGGAGTGAAAGAACATGACGGAATGGCGATAGCAGTCGTAAATAGAATTTAACAGAGAAGCAAAAGGCGTAAGGCAAAAGGCTTAAGGCAGGAAAATACAAATCCGCATTTTAAGTTGGTTTACTGTTTTTGGGACACAATGCTAATTGTATAACAATTTCTCAATGAGAGAAGCCGACTGTAGTGAGGGAAAACCTCTTGTTCCGGTGGCGAAGCCAGTTGCCCGATTGACGAAGTTTATCATTTTACTTTTTTTATGTTATATCCATTTTCGTCAAATGGCTGAAGTTCTTCGATAAACATTGTTTCAAGTTGTTTTACTTCTTTCCGATAATCTGTATTCTTTGTATCATCCTGTTTGATTTCACTAAGTATTTCAAAAATGAATTTTTTTTCACCAAATTCTGAAAACTCTTTTTGTAAATACGTGTTTGGGTGAAGCCCGTTTTTGAGTTGAAATTTATACCTGTTCCAAATAGCCACCAGGTCAACGCTACTCTCCACATATATTTTATTATTGACAATATTCCTGATCTGAAATACGCCAATTTTAAATTTCATTTCCTTATAACTTTCTTTTAATTCTTTTTTAGATTTCATCCTATTCTTTTTTATTTTCTACAATTGGCAGTAGCCTTGAATCTTCCAATGCAGCAGTTCGATGCCCAATGCCTTTCATATAATCCCTGTTCGATTCGAAAGCGAGGAAACTCTTTACACTTTTTTGCCTTACGAGTAAAACTGCATCCCAACGTTCATTAGTTGGCCCAGTCAGAAACATTCCTCCTTCACCTATAAATAGAATTTCTCCTCCTGATTCAGTCAAAAAAGGTAATGTATGTTCAATGTAAAGTTGATAGGCTTTTTTACCACTTATCAGTTTGTCTGGCATAAGTTCCGGGGTGGCAGAATAGTCGGCTATTTCACGAAAACGAATCAGGTTGAGCATTACAACACTTCCTTCAATTTGCCTCATAATAAAATCGCGCCCTGCTTCAAGTGTTGGCATTGAATATTTCTCGTTCATATGATAATTGTTTTAAAAGATTGCACGATTCATTATTTGAAAAACTAAATAAATTTAATTATTTTATTTTGGTAATACAGCCGCCGCATGATAATGGCTGTAGAGGTCAGGCAGAATAAAACCGCTTGTATTGACCCTTCCGGCCCAAACTGGCCACCCGTTAAAATATCAGGCCCGGTAATTTGAGTTGTAAATAAACTGCTCGTTTTTTCATTACCGGATGTGATGGCTCCAAAAATCCCGTCCTGCGTAAAATTCCAGGCAAAATGTATGGCTATTGGCAGCCATAAACTTCTATAATACATATAGGCTGCACCAAGTAAAATACCCACAACTGTTGTACATAATAGAGATACTAAAGTAACATGAGGATTTATAAGATGCAGACCTGCGAAAATGACTCCGGAAATAATTAATGCTATTTTGCTTCCCCATTTTTCTTCTGTAATTCTAAATACAATTCCTCTTAGCAATACTTCTTCTATGATCGCTACCGTAAATGCAACAGTAAAGGGAATGATCAATGATGAGATAGGGTTGATTGCAATAACCTTAAATCCTGCAAACAGGTAAATCACCAAAATAGTAAGTGACTGCAAAACACTGCCGATCAAAAATCCTGCAAATAATTTCTTCCAAATACCTATAGTTGACAACTCGGTGATAACCCTATTTTCCCACTTACTGTAAAAAATCCAGTAGCTTCCAATCGCTAAAATGGATACAAAAATGCCTTTGATAAGATTTCTTAAATCAGGGTTTAAGTTAGAGATGCCGGGTATTTTAAGAAATATTTGCTGCCCGATAATTATCGATGCTAAACAGATAATTGAACCAAAGACTATTCTTGCCAATGCAGATTTTAGTATATTCTGTTTTTTGTTTATCATTTTGAATTTATTTATGTTATGTCCATCGTCGTCAGAAGGTGGTCTTCCATCTATGAATATTTTTCAGATAGTTTTTTATGTGAGGACTAAAAGTTGTTAATAATTGAATTACTATTTTTCTTTTAATAATTTTTCAAGTTTTTCTTTTGTTTCGGGAATAGCCTTTAATGATAAAGTCTTTTTGAAGTATTCTATAGCATTTGCTTTATCTCCCTTTGCGAGGTACAAATCACCAAGTCCATCATAACAATTAGCAGACCCAGGATAGTTTCCAATATTTAATTTAAACAGAGCTTCTGCCTTATTAAATTGTTTTTGTTGCATCATATAGTAAGCGAGACCATTAACCAGATTTTCATCTGGTTTCACGCGATAGCCAATTTGCTCAGAAATATTATTATAGTGCGTGGCTAATAAAGAATCCAATTTAAAATTAGGGTCGCTTAATTCACTATTATAAATTTGAAGCTTGTAATAATTAAAAATAAAACGAAGCGCATCATACTCGCCAATAAATCGCACGGAGCTGTGATCGTCATTTTCATAAAATTTATGTTGGAAACGCAATTGATTTGATTTGTTTTTAAAAACATCTTTAATGAATTCCAGGTTGCTGCGAATAAGTTCAGTACCCTCAGTGGTGTCTTTTTGAACATCCAGTGTATCCATTCCTTTTTCCATCCGGTTTGCCAATGCCATGAATAAGGTTTTACCTTTATAATTGTGATTTGCTAAAATTAACTTTGCTTCTTTTACAATTTGCTGATCGTTCCACCATAAAGCACCATCAAGAGAAACATATGCATTGAATAAATTGGGGTGATGTATTAAATTGTTTAAGACAGTCAGCCCACCCACTGAATGGCCAATGAATATCTTATAGGGAGCTGTGGGATAATTTGATTCGATGTATGGCATCAATTCCCTTTCGACGTAGAGCATAAATATCTCGCCTTTGCCTACAACACCTGGAGTTTCCTTGTCTGTACCAAAGGTTAATTCCGTCATCCGATTCTGATGCAATACACCTACTATGATCATTGGCGGACAAAGGCCTGCGTTACTCATGAATTCAGTCATGCTAACGATATCATTAAAATTGGCATCTCCGTCTAATAAATAAATTACCGGGTAAAGCCCTTTGCCGGTATTTTCATTTCCTCCATTGATGTTTGGAATATGAATCCAAATTTTACGCTGTTCATCTAATATTTTTGAGAGCGTATTTTTTTCAAATCCAGTGGTAAAAGGGCTGTTTTCCTGTGCTTGAGCACAAAAGGAAAAAAGTAACATAGTAAAAAAATAAAAAAATATTTTCATAGCCTTGCGGCTGAATGTTAAGGTTTTACTCCTTCGGTGAATATTCCACAGATCAACTATGTTGAAACTTTTAGCGGAGATAAAATCTATGCCTAAAGTTTCATCTACCACTCCAGTTAATTCATCTGTATACTTTTTACTTTTTTTTGAAAAGATAATTTCAGTTTTCTTTTTCATGATGTGTTATTTTATTATTTTGTTAAATCAGTAGCCTGTTATGCGAAATGCGTCACATATTGGCTGTAACAGTTGAGGGCTTAAAACCTTTGACGATGAAATAGATGCCCAGCGAAAATTCAAATAGTGCGACCAGCAATGCAGCTAATGCTGCCAAAAGAGAATGTTGCCCGATGAGCCCAAAAAGAATAGCAATGTAACCCGCAATTAGCGGAACCGCTCCTAACATTCCAATCAATGCAAGGCTCCTTGGCACAAGGCGTGACTGGTAAAGGAGTAATCCCAACAAGAAGTCGTTTACGGCAGGCATAAAGCTTTGTCCGAGTAGAAAGATGCGGTCATAAAGGGCGACAAGTGCATGGCTGGTGACTAAAGCATCTTCACCGGGTCCAGCCTGCCGCAACGTTACCACTGAAAACAAGCAAGCTACACCGATGAAGATGGTACCAGATTCCAAAATCCGGGCGGCAACAAGACTCAATGCGGTACTTTGGTTCTGCTTTTTGAGCACAGGGTAAAGTACAACAGCGGTACCGATGCCGGCAAGAGCCACAATGATCTCCAGAATACCGCCTATGATGACAGGATTATCTGGGCCAGGCCCCATAATGTAATTCCGTTCGTGTATTGAACCGTAGAGAACAAGTGTCGGGATAGAAACAAAGGTAAGCAGGTAGAGCACACCCGCTACCAGCGAGGCTTTCCGAAGTGAGCTCATCTGGATTTGTTCCGTTAATACACCCATAGTGATTGCGGTATTTATATTGGCATTCATTCTTTTATTTTTTAATTTTATAAGCTACTGTGATATAACAAATGACGAGGACGGCTGTATATTTTTATTTTCTACTCAAGGGGTTTGTTTTCCAGGCTTTGGAAAAATGCACACTGATCATCAAAGTCCTGTTATACATCTCTTTGCTGTAGACTAAATTCGTTAAACCATAATTGTATCTAATGTCCACCGCGATCCTCCTTTGTTTAAATGGGAACTCAAAACCTCCGCCTATCTGAACGCCGGCATCAAACCGTTTAAACCCTTCGTTTGAATTTTCGAATGGGAGCTTAGTTGACAGATCATCAATTTCCCTGTTTCCGCTAATATTATAGGCGATGGATGGCCCGGCATTCATATAAAATTTACCAAAATGAAAACGAGCCAACACCGGCAATTCTATTGTATTTAACCGAATATTTGATTGTTTGGCAGATAAAGGATTGTCAGCTTTTAATTTCCCACCCTTCCTCATAAAATATATTTCTGAAACAAGTGAAAATCCGGGTGTAATACCTGCCTGAAATGAAGCCCCCGCTTGTATACCGTTGGATGATTTTTTGTAATTAGCCATTTCGTAGTTAGCCGCACCATAGTTAAGGTTTGTGCTAACCACATTAACCATTAGGTCAAGGTAGGTTTTTGGAGTTTTCTCTACTTTCTTACCATTAGATAATCCAGTTCCATTTGTCTGACCAAATACATTTGTGCACATGAAAATCATACTTATGATGAATCCTGTTTGGAAACTCTTTTTCATAATTCTTTTTTTAAATTTTTGTGATTAATTAATTTAAACAAAAGTATATGAAGCAATACCACGCTGGAATTCAGATAGGCAAAGCAAGGTAAGATGTCTGCATAGCGGTGAATATCATCTGCAAGATATTTTTAGAAACCACTATATTTTATTGTTTATAAATTGAAAGAGAATTTCTTTATACGTCAGGGAAACGGGAATGATAACGTTACCGATTTTTATCTCACTGCGTTCAATAGATTCTATTTTATTTATTGCAACCATATATGACTTATGAACCCTGCATACCAGGTGAGAAGGTATCAGCTTTTCGAGCTCATTGAAGCTCTGCAAAGTCATTATTTTTTTGTTTATGGTATGAATTCGCAGGTAATCTCTCATTCCTTCAATGTAGAGAATATCATTAATCGCAATTTTTTCCAGGCGATTTTCGGTTTTTACGAATATATAATCCAGTTGTTTACCAGGATTTCGTTGGCTTAAATTCTCCTGTGCTTTATTTACGGCTTGTAAAAAGCGGTTAAAGGTAAATGGCTTTAGCAGGTAGTCTGTTATCCTGAGTTCGTAGCCCTTTAAGGCATATTCCTGATAAGCGGTAGTAATAATAACCTGGCTGTTAATCTTCGAACTTTCCAATAATTCTATACCGGACAATTCATCCATATTTATATCTAAAAAAAGCACATCTACTTTGTTGTTATTTAGATAAGTCAGTCCATTTAGTGCATTGTCGAAAGTTGCACTTAAATTTAAAAAGGGAACTTTGCTCACAAAGTCTTTCGTTTTTTCCAAAGCAAGAGGTTCGTCTTCAATAATAATACAGGTATATTTATCCATTGATAATTGTTAAGTTTACTGTATACAGTTCGTTGTTTTTATTTACTTCTAAAATGTGGTTTCCCGGATAAATAAGTTGTAGGCGTTTTTGAATAAGTTCATTTCCTAATCCACTATTTTTTTGCTTAACCATTAACCTGGCATCAAATTTATTTTCACAGATTAGTTGTATCGTTTCATCCTTTATAATGATATTAATTGTTATAGCATTTTCGAGTTTCTTATTATTGGTATGCTTAAAAGCATTTTCTATAAATGGAATAAAAACCATCGGAGCGATATTTTTATTGTCACTTGGGCCACTTACAGCAAAGTGTACATAATTTGCGTTTGCTGTTCTTATCTTTTGTAAAGCGATGTATTTTTCTATGTATTCAATTTCCTGCGAAAGAAGAATTTTATCAGCCTTGGTTTCATAGAGCATAAACCGCATGATGTCAGATAACTTATTCAGATAGTTTGACGCTTGATCCGCATCTTTTATGATCAAGGCATCAATATTATTAATGGTGTTGAATAAAAGATGCGGATCAAGCTTCGATTTTATCAAAGCCATTTCCATTTCATAGTTTTTTTCTTTTAATTCGTCTTTGAGTTTTTTTTCATTATACCAGTTGATAAATCCTCTTATGACCAATGCTACTACGCCAGTTACCAGGCCAATGAAGGCCATCACAACAATTACTATTATTGCAGTGGACCTACCGTGTTTGCCACCATCATCCATATCTTTCATATAACCCGATTCTATCGAATACCGTATCAGGATATACCCGAACAACGCAGCCATTAAAGAAATAAATATGCCATGGATTATCGAAAGGAAAATTCTTTTGTGTTGAAGGTATTTAGGAAACAAAAGGAAATAATAAGACCAGTATGAAATGAACGAAGGGATAAATGCAAAAAGAAGAAGGCTTTTTAAAGCATTCAAAATTCTAAATTCCTGGTTTCTTACATGAATGCTGCTTCTATAATAAACGGCTAACATAATTGCTATCAATATGAAGTAACAGGCCCAAAAACCTGTATGCAATAAGATAACAAATGATTTTTTCATAATCTAAAGTACCAAAAGGAAATGAAGGTCTCTCATTGTTTCGGTTTTTATGAATCTAATATGCAAACCAGCCGGATTTGTCTGCAAAATGAGATTGCGGTTAATAAGGGGTTAAAGTAAACTGGCATCTCGCGCCAGGAAATTTACTTCTGCAGGCAGGAAATTTTAATTAACCTTGTTATATTCACTCTCGCGCAAACCTCATTTCCTTTGCGTGAGTGGCTCAGCCGTTCATGTAATGTTGCAATGTCGCGGTTCAAAAATACATAACTTCACTATTCAAATTGTACAACATGAGAATGGTTTGCAATAAAACAAACCAGGGCAAAGCCTTAATTTAATGAAATAGAAAACACTTTGCAGTAAAGGAATCTTGAATTAAAAGCAAATTATTAATCAATCAAACTTGTAATAATGGGTAATTTTTTTTCAACGGGCATTAGTTCCAAAACGGCTTATAATTTAGCAATGTTTCTTCTTAGAATTGGGCTAGGCGCCGTTATTGTGTATAGCCATGGGTGGCAGAAAATTTCTCAATTTTCGCAAATGCAGGGCAGTTTCGTCAACTTCTTTGGAATGGGCAGTTCTGTTTCTCTTACCCTCTCTTTGTTTGCAGAATTTGTCTGCGGAATTTTTCTGGTTTTTGGTTTGTTTACTCGCGCAGCCGTTATTTTACTGATTATAAACATGGCAACAGCCCTGACGATGGCACATGATTGGGCAATTTTTACCGATGGCCAGCTACCGTTTCTATTCTTTACCGGATTTATTGTTTTGTTGCTTTTGGGCCCTGGAAAATTAAGCCTGGACAGTTTGATTTTTAAAAAAGTGAAGTGATTTCAAATCTGAACATCATTCAAATAAGAAAATACAAATCCGCATTATAAGTTGGTTTACTGTCCGAATGCCTGGTAGGCGGGGTTTACTGCAAATGTATATTTACGGGTTCGCAGCCAATATTCAATAAAGGAATAGGCTGCTTTATAATTAAGCTATTTTAATTACTGTCCTTCCGCAGGATTTATTTTTGATTTAGCAAAGCAATGGAGGCGAAAGGGTCTTCAACATCAATAATCAGTTTATTATAATGCTCATGTTGCAGCTCTACCACGATGCTTTTTGAATCGTTGGTGATATCACAAAAAATAGTTCCATCCCTGCCAATGAAAGTGCCTGCTTCTATTAGGCCAGGAACGCTCGAACCAGGAAGCCTTAGGCCTAAACTTACGTGGAGGTTTTGCATATTAGGATACGCAGTAATAATATGTTCGGCTGGGATAGTGAGTTCGCTTTTCAGCGCCCAAAGCTTGTGAAGCCCCTGGATAGTGAAAATAAAATTATTATCTTTTTTTTCGATGCTTACCATTTTGTTTTTTTTATGTTATACCTATCTGGAAAGTTTTGCATCCGAAGGTACAAAAAACCAGGAAGGTTTTTGTTTCCCTCCTGGTTTTAATTACATAATGAAATTGATAATTTTACTAAACCTATTTTGGTGTGCCCGCTCCGCCATTTGCACTCTTTAACCGGTTTTCCTCCTGCTGTATTCCTGTATTTTTATATTGGTTTACTTTTACTTTTTGATTTCCAAAGTTCCAGGTGAAAGTAAGATTGGCTGCTCGGTCCATCAGGTTAAATTGTGATTTCCCATTCATACCTGCAAAGTTTATTTTCCCTTTTATTTTCATTGTTTGAAAAATATCCTGCACATTTAATTTTATGTTAGCCTTATCATTTAATAAAGATTTTGAAATACCTGTTGAAACCATTCCCATTCCGCCTACTATTGATGGGCCTAAAATAGACGAGCTTTTATACATGGCGCTTAAATCTCCTTTCCAGCCATGAGGCAGCATGAAATTTTGTTGTGAGAATAACATAAATGAAGTAATTCCTTTGTCTAAAGCAAACCCATCGTAAACACCTTTATATAAATTGTAATAACCCTGCAAGCTGTTGTACGTATGCCACCACGGCGTAATTGTTATTGGTAGCCCCAATGTTAAGGTCAGGTTTTTCAATTTGCTCAGGTTATCCATTGTTTGATAAGAGACATGCGACGAGTCATTCTGCCTGATGACCTGGGTCATAATATCGCTGGTATTGCTGTAGCTTAATACAGCTGTGTACTTTTGTTTAAATGTATAGGACAATTCAGTAGCGTTTATAAATTGCGGCTTCAGGTATGGGTTCCCTTCACGGTAAGTATATTCATCTATGTAATAAATAAATGGGTTCAGGCTTTGGTAATCCGGGCGGTCAATACGCATGGCAAAAGAAAGGCTGAGAATATGATTTTGATTGATCATTTTTGTCAAGGATACATTAGGGAACAAATTGAAATAATTGTTCTTATTAATAGAATCAGTATTTAACTGATCGGTATGAATGATCGTTTGTTCTCCACGTAAACCCGCATCAGCGCTCCATCCTTTCTTAAAAGTTTTGGTAAGGCTGGCATAAGCCGCGTTTACATTTTCCTTGTAAATAAAGTGGTTCGTATTTCCGGGGTCGTTTGCCCAATTATCATTTTTAAAAATCTCAAATTGACTATTGTTATCCGAGTTTACATAACTGTATTTTAACCCGGCTGATAATTTGAATTGGTTTTTGAAAGGATGTACGTAATCAACTTTGGCAGCGTAGATATTAATGTTGCTGGGTTGCTTTCCGCTTTGCAGTTTAGGGTCATCCAATTGATTTCCCAATCCGTCTGTTACATTCGTCATCAATGATTGCGGCATAGACATAGAAAAATTATTGTAATCGAGATTGGCCGTCAGGGAGCTCCCTTTTCCATTGTCTAAAGTGTAATGTACATTGGCCCCTTTATTTTGCCAATTGTAACCAATGTGATTTGAGGAGGTGGAAATAGAATCGGTTTTGCCTGCGCCATTGATGAATTTAACCGGGCTGAAAGTATTGAAATCGCCTTCGTTAAAAGAACCATTTGTTACAAATCCAAGGGTTTGTTTAGGTGTCAGGTAAAAATCCATCCCAAGCTGCGCAGTGTTATTATTAAAGAGCGTGTTCATCATACTTGATTGTGTCATGTGGGTTTCGATAATCTTGGAATCCGGTTTATAAAAATAACGGTCAATGTCAATTCCAAATTTATTTTTTGCATGCGCAAAATTATAATTGCTGTATAGGCTGAAATGTTTGTTCTTATAATTGAGCGAGCCTCCGGCATTGTATTTTGCATATTGGCCATAACCTGTTCCGGCAGTCAGGCTGCCATTAAATCCCATGGCTGTATTTTTTTTCAAAACAATATTGATCAGCCCTGCAGTGCCTTCAGCAGAATATTTGGAAGGAGGCTGAGTCATCAATTCTATTTGTGAAACGGAACTTGCCGGCATTGCTTTCAACACAGTGGCTAACTGGCTGGCAGATACATGCGTTGGCTGGCCGTTAAACATTACATTGACGCCACTTTTACCATTCATTGAAATATTCCCGTCCTGGTCAACAAAAATACCCGGAGACTTTTCCAAAACCTCCATAACGCTGTTTCCGGCGCTTACCGGGCTATTTTCCACGTTCACAATTGTCTGTCCGGGTTTGTGTTGTATAAAAGGTTTTACAGCTTTTACGCTGATACCTTTTAATAATTCTGCTCCTGATACTGCAGTGATTGTTGGTAAAGAAATAACATCCTCTTTTGCGGTTAATGAAAAAGGCTGCGAGTAAACTTTGGCCGCTCCGGTAACTGACACTGAAATCAAATATTTTCCGAAAGGGATTTCTTCAAAATGATATTTACCTGCAGTGTCAGAAATGGCTCCTTTAACCAAGGCGGAATCCGGCGCTTTCAATAAAGTAACTGTGGCAAATGCAGAAGGTTTTTGATTGTTATTCATAATTTGCCCTGAAACTTTCCCGGTATTTATTTCCTGGGCAAAGCTTGATGTTGTAAAAAACGAAACGCTTAACAGCGTAAGAAAAAAAGATATAATTTTCATAATCTTAATTTTAAAATAGTTGTTTGTTGATTTATAAAAACGATGCAAATAAATCAACTTTGCATTTTGTGTAAAAGCAGTTTCGGCAGATACACGGAAAAACAGGATGAACAAATTGGTTCAGGGGGTGGAAGTTGCAAACCATTATAGGAAAATCATTCGTCTGTTACTTTTGATAATCCACCGCCTGTGGACGGGCTTTCGCCGGCAGATGCTATTTTAAAATGATGTTTATTTTATTTTCGTAACATGAATCTGGTGCAATAGCTGCGAAAAAAATTTTTACAGAAAGGCCATACCGAATTGGCTGCACGTGACTTTCCGGCTCATTTATTTATCTCTCCTTTTGGTAGTTAGCGTAAGGCACACCTTGAGAATATAAATCAGCCTTAAAAGTTCGTTTACTTGAAAATGAAGGTATCCTAATCAAATGGCCTGTTCCTATTTTTATCCCGAAGTTTTGAATGGAAATCAATCCTGATAAGGCGTTACTTCACAGCTTCAATAAAATCACTTACTGTCTTTGCAAATAAATCCGGGTCGCCGTCCATTGGTATATGCCCTGAGTGTGGCATCAATACCAGTTTCTTATAAGATGAACCAAGCCTGGACAAAGCGTCGTAGCCACATCCCATCGGCACGGTAAAATCATATTGCCCCCAAATGAGCAACGAAGGAATGGTGATCTTATTCAATTCAGGAGTATAGGAAGAAACCATTAGTTGCTGTAGAAAATCGTTTCCTGCTTCTGTAAAATAAAGTTTGTAAAGGTTGGCTCCAAGCGTTACAGGAGACGATACAGAAAATATTCCAACGCCTGTTTTTGTATGATTGATGTTGACATAATCTTCTGCTTCCGATGCAAAGCCATCTGTTTTTCTGCCGATTGTTACGGAACTTCTGACGGGGTGCTTCCGGCAGTAATCCACAATGTTTGTCCAGTCAGAAACGTAATGCCCTTTTGCGATTTCCGAAGTTCCGGTATCAATTAGCATATGCCTTTCGAGCTTATCAGCCAAAGGGTAATCATGCGCTCCATCTACTTCTATCCAGGCTTTAATATTTGATTGATTATTATTTTTAACCAAATAACCACAACCAAGCAAGCCGCCAAAGCTGTGCCCCATCAGGAAAATTTCCATATCATTTCCATAACGGTAATGGATAGCTGTTATTAATTTTTGAAGATCTTCAATCATTTGAGGCAGGTTCAGGTTTGAATAATTGCCGTTGCCTGCAGCGCTGCCTGCGTCGCGCTGGTCCCAATAAGCAAATGAATAATTTTTCCAAAGTTGGTTGGTTTGAAATCCCACAAACTGGTAGGAGCCATCGCCAGGGCCACCATGTAAAAATAAAATCATCACATGCGAAGCCGTGTTTCCCTTTACCCATACTGGCATATCCGCCCCGGCATTGCTCAGCCAAAAAATTTCATTTGTATTCGTATTCAAATGCACCGTTTCTTTTTTGCAACTGCTGATGAAAAATGCTGTTATTAATATGAAAATAAATATTCGCTTCATAATTATTAACCCCGTCTAATGTTTTTTTGATGGACAAAAATATTGAACGAAGGGAAATGATAATTTATAGATAAGCCTGTGGAAATATGCGGCAGGAAAAAACTGTTATAAGGATATTGAACCCATAGCGAAGGCTCCACTGAAACCGTGAAGGGTAGTGGCTTTGAGCTTTTTTCAAAATCAAACCCAAACGCCACTGACACGCCGGATATAGCGTACAACCTTCCGAAATTTTTCAGCGTGCTTACGGCACCATCATCGCTTACTTTATAAACGGCGCCGTCATAAAAAGTTCGCAACAAGCCCGCCGACAGCATCCATTCAAAAAAATAAGGTGTCTTATGTTGGTACCTAAACCCTATGGATTGTTGGAAAAAGAAACTGGTGTTGTTAAATCGATATCGGAAAAACCCCACTTCTGATATGGTAAATAATTCTCTGAATTTCTGTTTTTCTTTTCTTTTTTTATTGATAAAAACAGGACGGTAATTTAATGGCAGCGTTATGCCAGCAGTTGCTCCAAAGCTTTGCGGAAAGTCGTATAAAAAGCTTGCAGAAGTATAAACAGGCAAAGAAGTTGAATAAACTTTTTGTGAGAAAACCTGCTTTACGCCAAAGCAGCAGGCAATAGTCAAAAGAATTGTTTTTAGAAAATGCATTGGGAAAAAAAACAAATGTAGCGTAATGCGATATATAATTTTTATTAAAAGGCTGAAAAGTGTAAGTGTACATCATAAGGATGGAAAACATAATTCCACTTTATAAGTTGGTTCACTGCTATGCGGCTTCATTTCAACATACATATTACTAATCTATCAGAATATATTAGCCCTGGTATTCAAAAACGCTGTAAAAATTAAATAATTACGGACTACATTTGACGTAAAAATTTATGACCCTAAAAAAATAATAGATTATGAACCCCGAAAATGAATCAGGCAAAAAGCTGACCACCCGGACAGGTACTCCCGTTCCGGATAACCAAAATATTCAAACTGCCGGAGTGCGCGGCCCTGCGCTCTTACAAGACTTTTGGTTTTTGGAAAAAATGGCCCATTTCGACCGCGAAGTAATTCCTGAACGGCGCATGCATGCTAAAGGATCCGGCGCTTTTGGAACTTTTACAGTTACGCATGACATCACTCAATACACCATGGCGGATATCTTTTCAGAAATAGGAAAGAAAACGGATATGTTTGTTCGTTTTTCTACCGTTGCCGGCGAGCGAGGCGCGGCTGATGCCGAGCGCGATATCAGGGGCTTTGCCATGAAGTTTTATACTAAGCAAGGCAACTGGGATTTAGTAGGAAACAATACGCCAGTCTTCTTCTTCCGCGACCCGATGAAATTCCCTGATCTCAATCACGCGGTAAAAAGAGACCCTAAAACCAATCTCAGAAGCGCTGACAACAATTGGGATTTCTGGACCTTGCTTCCCGAAGCTTTGCACCAGGTAACTATTGTGATGAGCGATCGGGGTATTCCAAAATCTTTCCGGAATATGAACGGATATGGCAGCCACACATTTAGTTTTATCAATGCAAAAAATGAAAGGCACTGGGTGAAATTTACCTTCAAGACCCAGCAGGGGATTGAGACTTTATCCAATGAAGAGGCTGTCAACATTATTGGTACCGACAGAGAATCCAATCAAAGAGATTTGTTCGATAACATCCAAAAAGGAAATTTCCCCAAATGGAAAATGTTTGTGCAGATAATGACCGAAGAACAAGCTGATCATCATCCCCAAAATCCTTTTGACCTTACCAAAGTGTGGAAACACGCAGATTATCCCTTGATCCCGGTTGGCGAATTTGAACTGAACCGCAATCCGGAAAATTACTTTGCCGATGTGGAACAGGCGGCTTTTGACCCGGCAAACATTGTTCCCGGCATTGGTTTTTCACCAGACAGAATGTTGCAGGGAAGATTGTTTTCTTATGGCGACGCACAACGTTACCGCCTCGGTGTGAACAGTGCACAAATTCCGGTAAATGCTCCAAAATGCCCGTACCATAGTTTCCATCGAGACGGTGCAATGCGTGTAGACGGCAACTTTGGAGCAGCGAAACATTATGAACCCAATAGTGTTAATGAATGGCAGGAACAGCCTCAGTATAAAGAACCGCCTTTGGCACTCCATGGTGACGCGGGCGCATGGGACCACCGTCCGGATGATGATGATTATTTTTCACAGCCCGGCGATCTATTCCGCCTGATGGCTGATGACAAAAAAGAATTGTTGTTTAAAAATACCGCTGCGGAACTTGGCCATGCCCAAAAATTTATCCAGGTCCGCCATATTCGCAATTGCCACAAGGCAGACCCAGCTTACGGTGAAGGTGTTGCAAAAGCTTTGAAATTAAGTATGGAAGAGGTAAATACTTTTAAATTATAAGAACTTTTTGGCCCTCGCGAAAAACCTTTGCTATTTAACGGCAAAGGTTTTTTATTTATTTTTTATAAAAGAGTATAATGAATTCTCAAGCCGCAAAAGCCTATATTTCGCTATGACATTAAAACAAAAAGTACATCAACATTATCTTCAG
>Ga0134126_10004894_pt1 | contig 16731 bp, 14 predicted proteins | sample KB31752_FD_96881 | JGI IMG/M metagenome (GOLD analysis project Ga0134126, IMG submission 96881) | Terrestrial soil microbial communities with excess Nitrogen fertilizer from Kellogg Biological Station, Michigan, USA - KB3-175-2 | ecosystem: Environmental > Terrestrial > Soil > Unclassified ...
ACACGTCCCTCGGGGATGGGCACGCCGTAGTCGGCGAGCAGCAGCTTGGCCTGGTATTCGTGCAAATTCATGGGGAGCCCGTGTGCGGAAAAGCCACGGATTGTCGCGGAAAGCGGCGCCGGAGGCCAGCGCCGCGCATCAGCGGGATCAGCGAAGCGCTGCGCTACTGAACGCTGTAGCCGCGCGCCTGCAGGCAGGCCGTGATGGCACGCCGATACTGCTGGCCGCTGGCTGGATTCTGTCCGGCAGCCGCGCCACCCCCCGGCTGGGTGGGATCGAAGCCGGTCTGGTTGGTCGCCCAGCTATGGCATTCGTAGCGATCCTTCGACTGCTGATCCTGGCTCTGACCATTCTTTGGATAGATGTAGAGCTGGTCCTCCCCGCTCGCGCCGGGGGCCGCGCCCGGAGGCGGCGGCGCGCCAGGAGCCGCCGCATCGACGGCCGCATCGGCGCCCGCGGGCGGCTCGACGATCTCGTAGGCGTTCGCAGGGGCATTCCAGCGATAGTAAACGTCATCGGCGTAGTAATACGGCACGCCGCCGAGGTACACCGTCGTATAGAACGGCGGCAGCACTGAAACCGTCAGTCCCAGCGGCTGCGCTGCAACGACGTAGCCGCCGGGGCCATTCGCATACCAGGTGCCGCCAACGAAAAAGTAGGGACGACCACGCCAGTAGTAAGAATGGTAGCCCCGGGGCAGCACACGGAAGAACGCGCCGCGCTCGGGGTAATAACGGCCGTGATCGTAGAACCGGTGGCCGCGCGGTCCAAAATTCCGGTAACCGTGAAAATCGCGGTCGCGGCGAACTTCGCGGTCCCCGCGAAAATCCCGGCCCCTCTGAAAACCGCCCCGGTCGTGGTCGTGCCTATCCTGAGCAGACGCGAGCGTCATTGCGCCACCGAGCGCCAGCGTTGCCAGTCCCACTGCTACGGCTCTCAACGTCTTCATGGATTTATTCATCTGTACACCATCCTTTGATTCCTTCGGCAGGCCGACCGCCCTTGCAGCGGGCCCATCCAGCGGCTCCTGACTAGCTGACTAGCCGATCGTATAGCCTCGCCCCATCAGGCACGCGCTGATGGCGCGCCGATAGTTGGCGGCGCCCGCCTGGGCCTGGGCATAGCTGCGGTCGTAGTAGCGCTGCTGGGCATTCGCCTGCGCCTGATTGGTGGCATCACTGGAGGCACCGATCGCAGCGCCGGTGACGCCGCCGAGCACCAGACCAGCGCCAGCGTTACGCGGCCCGGCAATGGCTGCCCCCAGAATCGCACCGGCGATCGCCCCGACCGCCGTGCCCGTGCCGGGCGGATTGGCCGGCTGCACGACCACGCGTGCGCCCGCGGGCACACCCGGCTGACTCGGATCGAAGCCCGTTTGCTGCACGGCCCAGACGTGACACTCGTAGCGATCGCGATCCTGCTGCTGCGGGCTCTGCCCCTGCGCCGGATAGACGACCACGCGCGCGACGGCAGCCGGAGGCGGCCCCGGTGGCGGCGCTGGACGGTATGGCTCTTCCACGCAGCCGGCGAGCATCAGCGCGCCGACGCCGAGGACGGAAAGGACCCGTAGATCAAATATTTGCTTGCTCATATCCGCCACTAACGAGTGAGTATTTTGGAGGTTGACAATGCCGCCGTGAATGCCCGCTGAACGCCCCTGTGGGGGACGCGCTGGCCATCACCCTGCGCCAAGGGGACTGCAAAAGCCATCGGCGGCGCGCCCGCAAAACACACAAAAAAACTTGACGCAGTTGGGATTCCTGGCAGGTCGATTGCGTTGCAGCACCCGACCCGATGTTACATTTCCTGGTCATGCAAGACGCCGATGCGGTGGCCGTGAGCGCTTCTTCCGGGCCGCCTGCCGCGGCTGCCACCGGCGTCGACGCGGGCACCGAAAGCCCACTAGCCAGCAACCCCGTGGCGGCGATGCGCGATGGAGCGGAGGGCGGCGATTTAGCCTGGCGCATCGTTGGCTTGGCCAATCTCTACCGCCTGCTTGTGCCACCGGCGCTTTATAGCATCGAGATGCTGACGCGACCGACCCCTGAAGTTGGCGCCAGTCAACCACGCATCTTCATTATCGTCTGCATTGTTTATTGGGTACTAGGCGGCTTGTTCGCTTTCGGCGGTCGAGGCCGCTGGCCGAATAGGCGCGTTCTAGTCTTCGCCAATACGCTGCTGGATTCCGCCGCCATCAGTGCTCTGCTCTACTGCAGCGGAGGCGTCGGCAGCGGGCTCGGAATTCTCCTCGTGATTCCGGTAGGGGCTATGGCGCTCTTGGCGGACGGCGCTGCGTCGCTTGCCGTTGCCGCCATTGCGACGCTTGGGCTGCTAATCCAGCAAATTCTGGCAATCACCGTCGCCAGCGCCGGATCCGTACCCAACGACTACTCGCTTGCCGGCATGCTCGGGGCGGTGTTGTTTCTCGTGGCACTCTCTGCGTGGCCACTCTCCAGGCGGCTCAGCGAGAACGAGGCGCTCGTGCGTCGCCAGGAGATCGATCTGGCCAATCTGGCGCAGCTCTCGCAGTACATCGTGCAGCACTTGCGCGAGAGCATCCTGGTCGTCGACCCATCCGATCGCATCCGCCTCATCAATGAATCGGCCGCGCACGTACTGGGCGATCTCGTCGCCCTGCCGGGCGCGCTGATCGGAGAAGTATCGCCACGGCTCCTTTATCTGCTGACCACGTGGCGCAACGACAGCGGCGCCCTGCTGCATGGGGAGGCCGGCACTTTCGTTGCAGCTGACGGCGCCCGCATCGTGCGACCGCACTTCGCGCCCCTAGGGAGTGGTGCGCGCGCACCGGTGATCGTCTTCCTCGAGGACACAGGCGACATCGCCTCCAGGGTTCAGCAGACGAAACTCGCCGCGTTAGGGCGCCTTTCCGCGAGTATCGCGCACGAGATCCGGAATCCCGTCGGCGCGATGAGCCATGCCGCGCAGCTGCTGGCGGAGTCCCCGGGCCTGACCATTGAGGACCGCCGCCTCACCCAGATCATGCAGAGCCATTCCAATCGCGTCAGCGGCATCATCGACAATGTGTTGCAGCTTTCACGCCGCGACCTGCCCAGACCTGAACTGGTGCGTCTGGCGGACTGGACGATTCGCTTCCGCGAGGAGTTCTGCGCGACGCTGCAGCTTCCGGCGCAAAGGTTGCGCCTTGACCCGGCCTCCGAGGATCTGGAAGTCCGGATCGACGCCAGCCAGCTCCACCAGATTGTCTGGAATCTCTGCAAAAACGCGGTGACGCATGCCCTGCATCATGCAGTCGAAACGCCGATCGAGCTGCGCTACGGACGGCTCGGCGGTATCGGACGCCCATTCCTGCAGGTTTCCGATCGCGGGCCTGGCATCGATTCCGCCGATGTCGAGCGAGTCTTCGAGCCCTTCTTCACGCGCTCCGAGCAGGGCACCGGACTCGGACTCTTTCTGGCCCGAGAGCTCGCCCAGTCGAACCGTGCCACGCTTCTCTACGAGCCGCGCGAGGGCGGGGGCAGCGTGTTCCGTGTCGTATTCGCGGATCCCGGTCGCTGGACGGATTGGTATTCTTGAGATAATCACCGCATGACCCAGCCCGTGGTGCTCATCGTCGATGACGAGCCGGATCTGATCGAGCTCGTCTCCCTCACCCTCAGTCGCATGAACCTAGCCAGCGAGGGCGCAAAGGATCTGGCCAGCGCCCGCGCCCGCTTGAATGCGCGGCGATATGACCTGTGCCTGACCGACATGCGCCTGCCGGACGGCGACGGGCTATCCCTCGTGGAGTGGATGCAGCAGAACCATCCGGAGCTACCAGTGGCCGTCATCACAGCGCACGGCAACGTCGAGTCCGCCGTGCGAGCTTTGAAATTCGGGGCATTCGATTTCGTCTCCAAGCCGCTTGACTTGGGCGTGCTCCGAAAGCTCGTTGGCAGCGCGATCAAGCTCGGCGATATGACCGCAACCGGAGTCATCCCAGGCCGCACGGCCGCAGCTGCTCTCAGCACATCAGCCTCCAGGCTGGTAGGTCAGTCGCACGCAATGCGGCACCTACGCGAGCTTGTGACGCGCGTTGCACGCAGCCAGGCCCCCGTTCATATTACCGGGGAGTCGGGCACCGGCAAGGAGCTCGTAGCGCGACTGATCCATGACAGCGGCTCGCGTGCGGAAGCACCGTTCGTGCCGGTCAATTGCGGCGCAATTCCCTCAGAGCTCATGGAGAGCGAGCTGTTTGGGCACAAGCGCGGCAGCTTCACCGGTGCCATTGCCGACAAGCGCGGTCTGATCCAGAGCGCTGAGGGCGGCACATTGTTCCTAGATGAGATTGCCGATCTTCCCCTGCACATGCAGGTCAAGCTCCTGCGCGTGATCCAGGAGAAGGCGGTACGCCCGGTCGGCGAGCAGCGCGAGTCGGCAGTAGATGTACGGGTGCTGTCGGCCACGCACAAGGATCTCGCCCAACTAGTGGCGCAGGGCCGCTTTCGCGAAGATCTGTATTACCGCGTCAATGTCATCGACGTCCGCGTACCCGCGTTGCGGGAACATGCCGAGGACATCCCGGAACTCGCCGACGCATTGCTGCAGCGGCTCGCCAAACAAATCGGTGCACCGGCAACACGGATCGGCACAGAGGCACGCGACGCACTGCGACGCTATTCCTTTCCGGGTAATGTCCGTGAGCTGGAAAACATCCTCGAGCGCGCCATCGCCTTGTCAGGCTCCGGCATGATCAGCCTCGAAGACTTGCAGCTGCGGCCGGGCGCCCATGTCGCGCCCCTCACGTCGACAGCCGTAGAAGCTACTTTCACCGGCCCACCCAGTACACAGACGCACCATTCCGACATCGCGGCGAGAACAGAGGTACTGCCCACGCACACCGCCCTCGGTGACCAGCTGGAGAACATCGAGCGTGAGGCAATCGTGCGCGCTCTGGAACAAACGCGCTACAACAAGACCGCTGCAGCGAAGCTCCTCGGCATGAGTTTCCGCGCACTGCGCTATCGGGTAAAGAAGCTGGGGATAGAGTAGTTGGCGCACAGTGCGCATGGGGCAACCTGATCTAACGAACCGCGCAAAAAAAAGGGGGCGGGCCGGCGAGTTAGGGCGGTATTTGCGACGAATCGAGCTCTGCCAGCTCCAGCAGTGGCCCGATGAATTTCTCATAGTTACCCCAGCGTCCCACCGAGCTGTGGTACATCTTTTGTCGCACCTGCCACTGGCTGGCAGTCGACACCGCCCTTTGGACGTTATGAAATTGCAGGCAACGTGCGTCCCATTCAAGGCCGATAAAGTCTAGTATGCGGCGGGTCCATCCCTCCTGGTCGGATACCAGTTGTTCGTACGGAACATCCAACAAAGTGGCATGCGGCAGTACTTCGCGCCAACGAGCCATAAGGCGCTGATGTTGTCGGTAATAACTCGCCAGATCGGAGAGGTCCATGGTGTAGCTCAACGCTGGCGACAGATACTGGAAGTAACAGGAAAGGCAGGTATCAATCGGATTGCGTTGCAGGTAGATAACTCGAGCATTAGGGAATACAGAATGGATAATGCCGAGATATTCTGCGTTGACGGGGGCCTTGTCGATGATTCGCAACGCATCACCGCAGCGTTCTTCCAAACACTTCAGGTAGCTCGCGGCCAGCTCCTGCCTGAGCGGCTCTGAGAGTAGCCCTTGGCGGATCGGACCGATGTGCGCAAGCAGGACTTCGGTCCAGAACCCCAACTCCCCTGCCCCCCTTGCGCTCGGATGAGCGGCAATGATCTGCTCAACCAGTGAGGTCCCGGAACGCGGCATGCCGACCACGAAGACCGGCTTTGTCGAGGGTGAACCGCCCGCTCCGAGGTGCGCGATCGCCCGAGGGCTATAGATACGAATCATGTCATCAACATACGCGGCACGCGCTGACCGGTCGTATCTTCGTACAGTGCTTTTCAGCAAGTCGTTGGCCCGCTGGTAGCTTCTGAATGCACGCTCAAAATCGCCGACGTCATCCCAATACTTGCCGATCGCGAAACGGAGGCTAATCTCGTCAGTGACGGCAAGGCCGCTATTGGCTAGCTGCTCTGCTTCTCTTTGCCAAGCACCATCCGCGGGGCCCATCCTACGCAGCGACGCAAGACTCGCCCAGACCCTCGGCAGCTTGGGATCGCATGCCAACGCTTGCTTATAGAGCGCCTCAGCCTCATCAAATCGACCTTCCGTTTGAGCGACGCTTGCCAACCCCACCAAGGCATCAACCCGCGATGGATCGGTTTGCAGAATCTTGGAAAAGCAATCCTCGGCCTCTCGGATGCGACCCAAAAGCACAAGCGTCTGCGCGAGATTGCCCTGAATACCCGGATCATTCGGGCGGCAAGCGGCCGCCTGCCGTATCGACGTTTCGGCCTGCTCGACTCTACCTATCGTGCGCAGCACATACCCGAGGCTGTTGTGTGCATCGGCGAAGTCTGGCTGCAACTCAATGGCTCGGCGGAAATAAGCCTCCGCTTCCTTGACGCGGCCAGCATTGCATAGCACCACCCCCAGATTGTGAAGTGCCGCGACCTGGGACGGGTCCAGCGCGAGCAGCTGTTGGTAGACATCGATCGCGCGGGCGTAGTCGCCACCACTGATGTACTGATCGCCGCGGATCAAGAGTGCCTCGACCTTGCGGGCAACTGCGTCGCTTCCTGGTCGCACTCCGCCAGGCGGATCAGCCGGAGGCTGCTCTGATCGTGTAATAACCCATGTGGGCATGGAGTTGATTGCCCCTTTAAGCGCGAGCTATGTTAAGCACACTGACCGCTTATGTAGACCGAGAGTAGAGCGAATCCGTGAGGACCGTCACAGGGCAACGCGTGCCCGCTCCGGCGTGACCATCGCTTCCCTTCCTTTGTCAGTGCACCCGACGGCGCAGGGGCCACTGTGAGCGTCGTCACCAATATTATGAATAATCGATCTTATGCTCCGGCTAGTTGCTAAATTATCGGCATGTTACCCGGATGGTTGGATGCGCGGCGCGCCACGGAAATCGGCATTTCTCTTGCCGACCATTTGGCTAGCGGAGTTGGCGACACCCCAGCCGGCGCGCGGCGCGAGCGCGCCCGGGTCGCTGCGCCCCGGGCTGACAGCCTGCGCGACTTCCTGCAACGGGCGGAGCGCGAGATACGCGCCATACCGCTCAATTTCTACAAGAAGGCCAAGCTGGCTAACGCTTTTAAATGGCGCCTGCTGGAGCAAGGCGTCGCTGGCCACACGGCCGCGGAGCTGACGCAAGCGCTGGTCACGCACTTGTCAATAAGTCGCGTGGTAACCGGGGACGGCGCCCTGCCTTCAGCGCCGTTGGAACGATCTCGCAGCCGCAAAAGCGGCGCGCACGTGCTTGCCGAGGCCGGCAAATGTGTCGCGCGCGGCGCCTATGCAGAGGCAGTCAATCTGTACCACACTTTTCTCGAGCGCAAACCGAATGATGCACGCGTACTGACTAATCTCGGAGAGGCTTACTGGATGCTCGGCCTCTATCGGGAGGCCGAAGCACGATTTCGTCACGCCATTCGGGTCAGGCCGCAGGCGGCCGATGCCCACGCCAATTTGGGCGTATTACTGCGAGGTCGGGGCCTGCAGAGTGCTGCCGAGAACTCGTTGCGCCGTGCCTTGAAGCTCGAACCTCAGCACCTTGAGGCGCGCGCCGCGCTGGGGTGGACGCTATTCGATTCGGGACGCCTGCCGGAAGCCAGGCAGCAGTTCGACAAGGTTTTAAAGCTCTCACCCAGACATGTCGGGGCACTGCTGGGACTCGCCCGTATAGCCAAAAGCGAAGGTAGGTTTACCGATGCTGAAGCGGTGATTCAGCGCATATTGCAGGCGGATCCCGACCAGGCAGTCGCCTGGGCGGCGCTGGCGGAGCTACGCAAAATGACGCGCGCCGATCACGCCTGGGTCGAGCGGGCCGAAGCGATCGCCTCTGCTGCTACCACGCCCTTGCACGAACTTGATCTGCGATTTGCCATCGGCAAGTACTATGACGATGTGGGTGAGTTCGCGAGCGCCTTCGCCAGCTATCGCCGCGCCAATCAGCTCCTAAAGGAGCAGGCTCTCCCATACGACCGACAAGCGCGCGAGGGTTTTGTGGAGGACCTTATGCGCTCGCATAGCCGCGAACGTTTGGAGAACAGTTCCGCTGCCTCCCATGATGCAGCGCGCAACTCCAGCCAACCAGTATTCGTCGTTGGCATGATGCGCTCAGGCACTTCGCTCGTCGAACAGATCATCGCCTCGCATCCGGCGGCCGCAGGCGCCGGCGAACTGCATTTCTGGACGGCGCTAGTGCAACGACACGAGGCGGACCTCCGCCAAGCGCCGCTGGCCGAGACATTGCGTGAGGCAACGGCTCATGACTACCTGCGTGAGCTGGCGCGACACGCCGAGGGAGCAATGCGTGTCGTGGACAAAGCCACGGTCAACTCTGACTACTTAGGCATCATCCACACGGTGTTTCCCAACGCCAGAATCATCTACTTGCGACGCAATCCCATCGATACCTGTTTGTCCTGCTATTTTCAGCACTTCTCCGCAGGGCTGTCGTTCACCATGGACCTGGACGATCTGGCTCACTATTACCGCACTCACGCGCAGCTCGCCGCGCACTGGCATGCGGCGCTCCCGGCCGGTTCGATTCTGGACGTGCCTTATGCCGACCTGACCAAGGAACCCGCGCTGTGGATATCGCGGATACTGGAGTTTATTGGCCTGCCTTGGGACGGGCGCTGCCTGAATTTCCAAAACGCCGGCCGCACAGTTGCCACAGCGAGTGCCTGGCAGGTACGCCAGGAGATCTACAAGACCTCCGTAGGACGTTGGCGTAACTATGAACGGTTCATAGGGCCGTTAGTCGAGCTCAGGGCTGAATAGCCTCAGAAGCCCCATGATCGTCGAGTGGACAGTTTGCGTCACAAGTTGACGCGGTCGGATAGCACGTGTCGGGAAGTGCGGCCACTGCTTAGGTTAACCGTATCAAGTCGCGACCAAAATACCCCGGCAGAACAAGCGTATGCGGCGGCCAAGCTACGTTGGCACGAGCGTTGCTTCTCCAGAGCAGCGGCGGCTGCCGCAGCGCTACTTAAGTAACACGGAGTTTCATGATCATGAAATTGCAGAAGGGCTTTACGCTTATCGAGCTGATGATCGTCGTTGCTATCATTGGTATTTTGGCGGCGATTGCGATCCCCGCGTACCAGGACTACACCGTACGGGCGAAAGTGACGGAAGGCATCTCCGTGGCGGATGCTGCTGAGACCGCGGTGGCCGAAGGCTTCGAGTCGAATGGCCTGGACGGCGTTAAAGCCGCTGCGGCCCCCTTCGCCACGAACCCCTTCGTGCCGACAAAGTACGTAAGCAATCTCGCCGTCGACACCACGGACGGTCATATCACGGTGACATTCGGCGCACCTACGCAGGTCGCTACCAAAACGCTCATCTTCACGCCAAATCTCGCCGGAGGCGGCCTCCTGACCGGCGTTGTTGCTGCTACAGCTGGCAACAGTGTCGACTGGGCTTGTTCCTCAACCACCAACGTTACGGCTACGGCTGCGATGCTGACGGTTGTGGCAGGCGCCACGGTGCCGGCGAAGTACGTTCCGACGCAGTGCAAATAATCTTCTGATCCCGGCTTCTCAGGGAAGCGTTGGTCCCAATGACCATGAAGCCCCTCTTCGGAGGGGCTTCTTCTTTTGGGAGGGCAATCACGCAGCCCCCACGACCGATGTGCAAATATCCGCCGATATTTGACATTGATCGCACGCGATTTCGGGGAATTTCAGCCGCTTTTACGTAACCTTCTTTGATACGACGCATTCCATGAACGACAGCGCCAATGTGGCTTCAACACGCGGCAGCTCCAACCTGGGCGGTCTGCCCCAGCGCCTGGTGCAGGATGGCGTGGTTGAAGAGGCCGCGATGCACGCCGCGCTCCAATCAGCCGTCGAGCGCAAGACCAGCTTCGTGACGCAGCTGGTGCTGGGCGGGGGCGCCAAGGCGCGCGATATTGCAATCGCCACATCAACCGAGTATGGCGTACCCATCCTTGATCTTGACGCCCTCTCCATCGACCTGGATGCGGTGCGAGCCGTTTCCGACAAGCTTCTCGCCAAACATCGGGTTCTTCCGCTGTACCGGCGAGGCAAGCGATTATTTCTCGGCGTCGTGGATCCGACCAATCTGCATGCCGTCGACGAAATCAAATTCCAGACCGGACTCGCCGTCGAGGCCATCGTTGTCGAGGATGACAAGCTCCAGAAGATACTCGACAAGGCCATCGAGCAGGTCGATGCGCAAATGCCCAATCTCAGCGATGAGACGGGGGTGGACCTCGAGGCGCTGGACGTCAGCGGGGGAGACGACGACGCAGGGCCCGATGTCAGCCGCGACGAGGTCGAAGATGCGCCCATAGTGCGCTTCGTCAACAAGGTATTGCTTGACGCGATCCGTCGTGGCGCATCGGACATCCATTTCGAGCCATACGAGAAGACCTTCCGCGTACGTTATCGCTTGGATGGCGTATTGAAGGAAATCGCGCAACCCCCGGTTCAGCTGACTCCCAAGATCACCGCTCGCATCAAGGTCATGGCGCGGCTTGATATCGCCGAGCGCCGGGTGCCTCAGGATGGGCGCATCAAGATGCGGCTTTCCAAAAATCGCGCAATCGATTTTCGCGTCAGCAGTTGCCCGACACTGTACGGCGAAAAGATCGTTACACGCATTCTGGATCCCTCACAGGCGATGCTCGGCATCGATGCGCTGGGCTACGAGCCGTTCCAAAAGGATCTCTACCTGAAGCATCTGGCAAAGCCTCAGGGCATGATCCTCGTGACCGGCCCGACAGGTAGCGGTAAAACCGTTTCGCTCTATACCGGACTCAACATCCTCAATCGGGAAGACACCAATATCTCCACGGCGGAGGATCCGGCGGAAATCAATCTACCCGGTGTCAATCAGGTCAACGTCAACAACAAAGTGGGCCTGACCTTTGCCTCGGCGCTAAGGGCCTTTCTTCGCCAGGATCCCGACGTCGTCATGGTCGGCGAAATACGCGACCTGGAGACGGCCGAGATCGCCCTCAAGGCTGCCCAGACTGGCCATCTCGTGCTGTCCACTCTGCATACCAACGATGCTCCGCAAACGCTGACCCGCCTGGTCGATATGGGCGTCAAGCCCTACGCCATCGCCACATCGGTCAGTCTGATCATTGCGCAGCGGCTGGCTCGGCGACTGTGCGCCCAATGTAAGCAACTCCTGGATATCCCCGCGGAGGCGCTCTTGAAGGAGGGCTTTCAGGCGCCCGACGTCACCAACGGATTAAAGGTCTATGGTCCTAAGGGGTGCGGCAGCTGCACCGATGGATACAAGGGCCGTGTCGGGATCTATCAGGTCTTAGAGGTCAGCGACGAAATCGGACGCATCATCATGGCGGGTGGTAACGCGATCGACATCAGTGATCAGGCCGTCAAAGAAGGAGTCTGGGACCTCAGGCGCGCGGGCCTGGAGAAGGTCAAGGTGGGCCTTACCAGCCTCGAAGAAATCAACAGTGTGACGATCGAATGAGCCTATAGGCAGGGAACCAGTCATGGCGCAATCAGCAACCGCAATCCGCTCCCTTAAAAAGGACGTGGCCTTCCAATGGGAGGGAATGGACAAAAAGGGCCAGCGCATCAAGGGCCGCAGCGTCGCCGCCAGCGAGCAGGCTCTGAAAGTCGAGTTGCGCAGGCAAGGCGTCGCCGCAACCCGAATCAAGAAGCAAGCAGGGGCGAGAGCCCGCGGTGGCAAAGTAAGGGCCGAGGATATCGCTATATTCAGCCGTCAGCTTGCCACCATGCTGGGGGCTGGTATTCCCATGGTCCAGGCGTTCGAGATCATTGGTGCCGGCCATGACAAGCCCGCGGTGCAGAAGCTCGTGCTGGACATCAAAGCGGACGTGGAAGGCGGCACGGCTTTGCACGAAGCGCTGGCCAGACACCCTCTGCACTTCGACGATCTGTTCGTCAATCTTGTGCAAGCCGGTGAACAGGCTGGCGCGCTGGAAACCTTGCTGGATAAGGTGGCGTCGTACAAAGAGAAGAGTGAGGCCATCAAGAAGAAGGTCAAGAAGGCCCTCTTTTATCCGGCGGCCGTGCTGGTCGTCGCCCTCGTGGTCACGATCATTCTGCTGGTTTTCGTTATTCCTCAATTCGAAGGGCTGTACAAGGGGTTTGGCGCAAACCTTCCTGCGTTTACCCAGTTTGTAATAGATATCTCTCACGCGATTCAGCGCCGCGGCATCTACTTAGCGGTATTGGCGGGAGCTGGCGTTTGGGCATTTATTTACTTCTACAAACGCTCCCGTGCAATGCGTCAGTTCCTGGACCGCATGTCCTTAAAGATGCCGATCATCGGTCCCATCCTCAACAAAGCCGCCATCGCCCGCTACGCCCGGACCCTCTCGACGATGTTCGCGGCCGGCGTGCCACTGGTCGAAGCGCTGCAGTCTGTCGCCGGCGCAACTGGTAACATCATTTATGAGAACGCGGTGCTGAAGATGAAGGATGAGGTTTCCACCGGTCAGCGTCTGCAGCGTGCGATGGAGAACACGGGTCTTTTCCCCAACATGGTCGTGCAGATGATCGCCGTCGGCGAGGAGTCGGGCTCGCTCGACGCCATGTCCGGCAAGGTTGCGGGCTTCTACGAGGAAGACGTCGACGCTGCCGTGGACAGCATGTCGAGCCTGCTCGAACCCCTTATCATGATGGTGCTGGGCGTCCTGGTCGGTGGCTTGGTCATCGCGATGTACCTGCCGATCTTCAACCTGGGCAAGGTCGTCTGACGGACGTGCTCGCGCTGCTGGCTGCCTCGCCAGCGGCGTTCGCCGCAGTGGCGCTGCTGCTCGGACTGATCGTCGGCAGCTTCCTGAACGTCGTCATCTACCGGCTGCCGATCATGCTCGAGCGCCAGTGGCGCGCCGAATGTGCGGAGTTGGCAGAAGCCGCTAGTGAGCTGGACGCAGCACCGAGCGCCGGCACTGCCGCCGCCGTGCAGGCAACCCGGCTCGGCGACGCAAACCCCAGTCCGCCATCCGAGCCCCGCTTCAACCTCGCCGTCCCCCGCTCGGTCTGCCCCAGCTGCCGCGCGCCGATCAAAGCCATCCACAACATTCCCATCCTGAGCTACCTGGCACTGCGCGGCCGCTGCGCCAACTGCAAGACCCACATCAGCCTGCGCTACCCGGCCGTGGAGCTCGCCTGCGGGCTCGCAACCGCGGCCGTCGCGCTGCGCTTCGGCGTGCACTTCCCTGCAGCCTGCGCCGCGCTGGTCACCTGGTTCCTGCTGGCCCTGGCGATGATCGATCTCGACACGCAGCTGCTGCCCGACTCCATGACATTGCCGCTGCTCTGGGGCGGGATCCTCGCGAGCCTGTCGGGTTGGACGTTGCCCGGATTCGCTCTGCCGGTCGATCCGCGCAGCGCCATTCTCGGCGCGGCGGCTGGATACCTCTTCCTCTGGTCGGTCTATCATGTCTTCCGGCTGGCCACCGGCAAGGAAGGCATGGGCTACGGAGATTTCAAACTGCTGGGCGCACTGGGTGCCTGGCTCGGCTGGCAGATGCTGCTGCCGATCGTGCTGCTCTCGGCCCTCGTCGGGGCGTTGGTGGGCGGCGCGCTGATCCTCTCGCGGCGCACGCAGCGCGGTAATCCGATGCCCTTTGGTCCCTTCCTCGCCGCCGCCGGATGGATTGCAATGATGTGGGGCCCACAGCTCGTGGCCCGCTACCTCGGGCTCTACGCCCACCCCGGCTGACGTGCTCATCGTCGGGCTGACCGGCGGCATCGCCAGCGGCAAGAGCACGGTCGCGCGGGAGTTTCAGACGCTGGGCGTGCCCGTCATCGACGCGGACGTCGTCAGCCGCGAGCTCATGACGGCGGGCTCCCCGCTGCTGCAACAGGTGCTGACGCGCTTCGAAACCCCGGTGCGCGAGCGCTATGGCGCTTCATTGCGCAGCGCCGATGGCACCCTGGATCGCAAGCTCCTGCGCCGTCTGATTTTCGAGGATGCGCGCGAGCGCGACGCCTTGGAGGAAATGACGCATCCGGCGATCCGCGAGCGCATGCGCTCGCTGTCGAGCCAGATGGGCGGGGCATATCAGATTCATGTCATCCCACTGCTGGTCGAGAACCAGGCGGCATCACGCGTGGATCGGGTGCTGGTGGTCGATTGTCCGCAAGCGCTGCAGCTGCAGCGGCTGCAAGTGCGCGACGGCGCGGACGAGGCGCAGGCACGGGCACTGCTGGCCGCGCAGGCCTCGCGGGCCGCGCGACTCGCGCATGCCGACGACGTCATCACGAATGACGCTGATGCGGCGGCGCTGGCGCCACAAGTGCAGGCGCTGCATCGAAAATATCTCACGCTTGCAGCGCCGCGCACGGCCCGCTGACTTGGCGCGATGCTCGCGGGACGTTTACGTGCCCGGCGAGACTCAAGCACAATAGGGAGATGGCCGAGCCCGCGCCCAGTCCCGAAGCCTCACCGGAGCCGACGATCTTCGAGCAGCCGCTCAACGAGCGGATGCGCACGTTTCTGCGCCTGGATTTTCTCTACACGCAGGCGGTCTACCACAACGAGAAGGGCGATCCCTGGGGCAGCCGCGCCGCGGTCGGGAGCCTGCTGGACATCCTGGCCATCATGGGCCGCGGCGATGTGCGCAGCGATGTGCTCAAGGAGCTCGAGCATCACCTGACGCAGCTCAATGAGTTCCAGAATCGGCCGGGGATCGATACCTCGCGATTGCGCGCGGTGGTCGCGAATCTGACCCGGCTGCGCGCGGAGCTCGGGGCCGCGGGCTCGAACTGGCTGCAGCCGCTGCGCGACTCGGAGTTTTTGTCGGCGATCAAGCACCGCAGCGCCATCCCTGGCGGGACCTGCGAGTTCGACCTGCCCGACTACTTCTTTTGGCTCAATCGGCCGCCCGAGGCGCGCACGGAGGCGTTTTCGCGCTGGCTGGCGCTGCTCAGGCCGCTCTGCGACGCCATTGCCGAGCTGCTCTGGCTGACACGACAGGCTGGCCGGGCACGCCAGGAAGTGGCCACCGGCGGGGTGTTCAACGTCAATTTCGACCGCGAGAACCCGTATCAGCTGCTGCGCATCTATGTGCCGGGTGCTTCGACGCTCTATCCGGAGATCAGCGGCAGCCATTATCGCTGCAGCCTGCGCTTCCTCGAGTGGCATGGCATCGAGCAGCGCCCCACTCAGGCCGAGATCGACGTACCCTTCACGCTGATCTGCTGCCACTGAGGCGGTATTTTTCATGGATCGGCAGCTCCCCTGCCCCACCTGCGGTCGGCGCATCGAGTGGTCGCAGGCCTATCCCTACCGGCCCTTTTGCAGCGAGCGCTGCCGGCTGATCGACCTGGGCGATTGGCTGATGGAGAAGAATGTGATCGCGGGGGAGACGGCGGGAGAGGCGGGACCGGGGCCGACCGAGGGCGGATCGGAGGACCATGACGATTGGCCTTCGGGGGGCGGACAGCGCAGGATCTGAAAAAGAAGGATGCGGGCGGGAGGTATCGCGATGCTGTTCGAAACCGTGGCGAGCGGCGGCTGCAGGTCTTATCTGCTCGGCTGCGAGGATTCCTGTGCCGCCGTGCTGATCGATCCGGAGCTCAGCCAGATCGATCGTTACCTGAGTCTGGTCGCGAAGGATGGGCTTCGCATCCGCTACGTCGTCGACACCCACACTCATGCGGATCACTTTTCCGCCACCAGGCAACTGGCCCATCAGCTCAACGCTCCCGTGGTCATGCATCGGGCGAGCCCGGCGCCGTTCGTGGATCTGCGCCTGCAGGACGGGGAGATGCTCGCGGTCGGGAAGCTGCGCCTGCGGGCACTGCATACGCCGGGTCATACGCAGGATTCCATGTGTTTGTGGGTCGAGGACCGCCTGTTTACCGGTGATACGCTGCTGATCGGCGCGACCGGGCGGACCGACCTGCCGAGCGGCGATGCCGAGCAGCTCTACGACAGCCTGTTCAACTGCGTGCTCAAGCTCGATCCAGCGCTCAGCATCTTCCCAGCGCACGAATACAAGGGGCGCAGCCAATCGACGATTGCGCACGAGCTGGCGGAGAATCCGCGCCTGCAGAAGCGCGACCGGACAGAGTTCGCGCAGATGATGCACGGGCTGAACCTTAGCATGCCCACGCACATCACCGAGGCACTGCGCACCAATATGAGCGGCGGCAAGACCGTCGCGCAGATGCTGGCCGAGGCGGCCGCCGTGGTGCCATTTCTCTCGCTGAATGAATTGAAGCACTGTGTCGAGTCACGGCCGGACGAACTGATCGTGCTGGACGTGCGTGAGCGCGATGCATTCGAGGCAGGGCACGTCCCGGGTGCGCGCCTGCTGCCGCGAGGGCAGCTCGAGTTGCGTGTCAACGAGGAGCTGACGGATCCGACCCGGCGCATCCTCACCTACTGCGAATTCGGACGCGTGTCCACGCTGGCAGCGGCGACGCTGCGACAGATGGGGTTTCAGAATGCCGTGGCGCTGGATGGAGGCATGAAAGCCTGGCGAGAGGCCGGTTATCCCGTGCGGCCCGGCAAAGAGCCCTGAGGGCCTGGAGCCAGCGCGCGGGAAAACCCACGACCGACGGCTGGCGCTGGAGAGCCTGGCCCGGGCGCTAGAGGTCCTGGCGCACTAACGTCTAAAGCTTGATCTTCCCGCCGCCCGGAATCGCCCCGCCCGG
>Ga0134126_10004895_pt1 | contig 16729 bp, 14 predicted proteins | sample KB31752_FD_96881 | JGI IMG/M metagenome (GOLD analysis project Ga0134126, IMG submission 96881) | Terrestrial soil microbial communities with excess Nitrogen fertilizer from Kellogg Biological Station, Michigan, USA - KB3-175-2 | ecosystem: Environmental > Terrestrial > Soil > Unclassified ...
CTTGCCACTGTTCGAACGGGCGGCCAAGCTCGCCCATCCTTCCGGCCCGCCGATGAAGACTGGGGCAACAAAAATGCTCACTCGCCGTGGATTCCTCAAAGCCTCCGTGTTCGGCTGCGGTGCGGCAGCGGCTACTGAAAAGTACGGCCGGCCGCTCATTCATCGCGCTTACGCCGGCTCTGCCGCGAGTCCGATCGCATCGACGAATCTCGGAAAGCTCCGGGGTCGTTTCGCGGGAGGGATCTATTCCTTCAAGGGCGTTCATTATGGATCTTCCACCGCCGGCGCGAGGCGCTTCCTGCCGCCCGAGCCGCCGAAGCCATGGAAGGGCCTGCGCGATGCGCTTCAAATCGGCCCTCCCGCGCCTCAAGACAGGTCGCGCTTGCCTTCCGCTGGGTCCGGAATGCCCGTGCCGGATCTGATCGGCCCCGGGAAGATGAGCGAGGATTGCCTCGTCCTCAATGTTTGGAGTCCCGGCTTGGCTCTCGCCAACAGGCCCGTCATGGTCTGGCTGCATGGAGGAAGTTACTCGATAGGCTCGAGCGGGGCACCGATGTACGATGGCGCGGAGCTGGCCGGCAAGCACGACGTGGTCGTCGTCGGTGTCAATCACCGCCTCAATGTTCTCGGCTTTCTCTACTTGGGGAAGATTGCAGGAGAAAAATACGCAGATTCGGGCAACGCGGGTATGCTGGACCTCGTACTGGCGCTTCGTTGGATACGCGACAACATCGCGCATTTCGGCGGCGATCCCCGCAATGTGACCATCTTCGGCCAGTCCGGCGGAGGAGGAAAAGTCGGCGCGCTGATGGCGATGCCGGCCGCCAAGGGTCTGTTCCACAAAGCCATCGTGGAAAGCGGCTCGGAACTGCGGGTCAATACGTCTCGAGAGGCGGATGAAGCGGCGCGAAAGTTCCTGGCGCACATTGGCGTCACGCGAGGCCGGCTGAGCGAGTTGGTGGGTATGCCGATGGGGCAGGTAGTCGCGCAAATGCACTCAATGACGGACCCGGATCCCATGGACGCATTTGGACCGGTCGTCGACGGACGCTCCCTGCCGAGACAGCCGTTCGACCCCGATGCGCCTGCGGTAAGCGCCAACGTGCCCATGATCATCGGCACAACGAGCACCGAAATGACGAATCTGCTGGGCCACGCCCATCCGGAATTGTTTTCCTTGAGCGAGGCGCAGATGCGAACCCGGTTGAAGAGCTTGCCTGGGCTTGCCGACGACTCGAGACTCAATGCGGTGATCGGCGCCTACAGGAAGGACCTGCCTACAGCCACTCCGAGCGACATCTACTTCGCCGTTGCCACCGACCAGTTTGTGCGGATGGACGCCATTCATCAGGCGGAACGGAAGGCGACGCAAGGTGGTGCGGCCGTCTACATGTACCTGTTCTCCTGGCGTACGCCGGTGTGGGGCGGAAAGCTCGGGTCACCGCACGGGATCGAGATTCCGTTCGTCTTTGAAAATCTCGGCGAGGCGAAGGACCGGATCGGCACAGGCGCGGACTTGCGGTCGGTGGCGGATAACCTCAGCGGCGCATGGGTTGCGTTCGCCCGCACGGGAAACCCCGATCATTCGGGAATTCCCCGATGGCCTGCCTACACGTCCAGGGACCGCGCGACCATGATTTTCGCCGATCATTGCAAAGTGGTGAACGATCCGCGGAAGAACGAGCGCCTGCTCCTCGGCACTTCGACCGAGTCATAGAACGAGGCGTCGCGGCTGCCACGCTTCGAGGATCGCGGTGCGAGCTCTTTGATGTCTCGCCGCCCCTTCGCGCTCAGTCGAGTGCCGCCTCTTCACTGCCGTAGCGGATCGGGAAGGTGACACGGAACGTAGTGCCCCGACCAGGCGCCGTATCGAGATCCACGGTTGCGCCGAGGATGTCACACAGGCGCTTTACTATCGAGAGCCCGATGCCCTCGCCAGCGGGGATCTCAGCGGCACCCGGTGTCGATGCCGAGACCAGCATCGCAGCACCCTCGTGTTCGGGAGGCCTTCCCTTCCGAGCCGCAGCGTGGGCTTCAGCTCTGTGCGCCTCGTCCGTTGCTCGCTTGAGCGCGTGCCGCAGCTCACCTGCTGCTTGAAGCGTAAACCCCGCTCCAGTGTCCTCGATGGACAGCACCCAACACCTCTCACCCTCCGTGGAGCATTGGATCACGATGCCGCCACGCTCGGTCGCCTGCAGCGCATTCACCAGAAGATTCTGCACGATTCGCTGGAGCTTGAGCAGATCGCCTTCTACCGGAAGGGAATCCAGGCCTTCGTACCTGAGATAGAGTTTGCGAGCGGCAGCCAGCGGTCGCAGCACTTCGTAGACTTCGCGCACGCGCTCGGCCGCGTCGAATGACTCGATGCTGAGAGGGTCCTTTCCCGCCTCGAGGCGCGCGAGCTCCGCGAGGTCGGTAAGCATCGCACCGGTCGCGCGAATCCGTTGCTGCAACATGGCGTAGAAACGGTCGCGCTGCGGCTCTGCCATGTCGGGCTTCCCGAGGAGTGCCGTGGCGTTTGCAATCACGGAAACACTGCCCCTCAGGTCGTGAGCGGTTTCCCGCAGGAGCCTCGCGCGCTCGTCCTCCAGCGCCTGCAACTCGCGCAGCGATGTTTCGAGGTCGCGCATGCGACTCGCCGCCTCGGCCTGCTGCATCTGCATGTAGCGGGAGGCGCTCTCGCAATTCCCCTCCATGCAGAGCTTGGTCAGTATTTCACGGGCCGCCGATAACGCCCCGGGATCGGTATCAGGGCATTCTCTCGCAAAGCGCTCGAGCTCCTCCAGCAGCACGGATTGCAAATGTCCCCACTCGCGCAGGGTCTCGCGGACATCGTAACCCTGCTGCCAGCGCTGCCTCCCGTGCTCTGCAGCGTCCCGGCGATGTTGCAGGTCCGCCTCCATGGCGTGCAGCGCATGCTCGGCCCGCAGGTGGCGCTCGAAATCCCCCAGGATGTCCGGGATGTGATCCTCCAGGACGCCGCGCGAGAGTCCCGCGTTCGATGTCAACTCCGGATCGCGGGAAACGGCCTCACGCCAGTGCCGCATCAAATCCTCGCGCCGCCGCCCAAGGTAGGCGGCCAGGACCTCCAGGTCCTTGTCTTTGCGGTTGACCGAGGGCGTGATGGACTCTGGATGAGCTTACAGGAGCGGCCGCCGAATCCCATTCACTTCGAATGGATCACGCCATCCTTGTCCATATCAAAGACCACATGCTTTCCGGTGCTCGTGGTTGCCGATCCCACCCAGTCGTCTCCATTCTGGTGCAGACCGGTAACGTTGCGGTAGCCCTGGTTGTGCAGCATCTGCGTGACTTGATCCGCAGTCATGGAGGCGGGGCCGGCGTAAGCGGTCCTGACATTCTCCGAGGAAGATGAGCGATCCAGCAGGGAGCACCCGCCCAGTCCGAGCAGTGCAGCAGTCATCAAGAACACAGCGACAGCGCGCATAAAATCCTCCAGTTGGTGTGCCGCAGCGAGGTCGCATGGAACGTACCCATTGAGCGCGAGCAGAGCGTCAGCAGTGGGCCTGGATCGCTACGATCTCATCTTGATCGGCAGCGGGCCGGGAGGCACGGCGCAGGTCGCATTTCACGACTCTCCGATCTGGCGATGCAGGATCAGCCGTGCCTTCTCCCAATCCCTCTGCACCGTGCGCTCGGAAATGCCGCGCAACGCAGCGATCTCGGCGAAGGAGAACCCGCAGAAGTACTTGAGATCGACCACCTCCGCGAGCCTCGGATCCAGGGCGGAGAGCTCATCGAGCGCACCCGCGAGCCGCTGCAGCTCAACGCCATCGGCGGGCTGCGCATCGACCTGGGTGTCGAGTCGGGTAATCTCGAAGCCGGCACCGCGCTTCAGCGCCTGGCGCTGGCGGGCGAAATCGACGAGCAGCCCACGCATGGCTCGGGCGGCGTAGCTCAGAAACTGGCCCCGGTCGGTGAATTTCGTCTCCTCGCGACCCGCGAGGTTGAGGTAGGCCTCGTGGACCAGCGTCGTCGGACTGACGCTCATCCCGCGGTATTGCCGCAGCTTGCTGTCAGCCAGGCGCCGCAGCTCCGCGTAGAGCGACGCAAACAGCCGCTCGTTGAGCCCTGCCTCCGCCGCGGGGCGGGCGTCGCCAGCCGAGTCTTTTTGCTCTTCGGCCATGCTCCCCGTCCGAGATTCGCTCGATGGGGCGAGCATGCCCTAACGCCTGCGGACCGACAACCCGCCCCGGTCTGCCGAATGTCGGAATTTGAGCGCCAAATCCGATCTAGGGAGCGAAGTCCCCAGAACAACGCCCAAGGGCGGGAGATTATGAAAAGAAAAGCCATGGCAGCCGTGCTCGGCCTGTCGGCCGTGCTGGCCGCCTCGTCATGGGCGGGTCCAAGCTCCGGTGGCCAGCCTACCCCGGAACTTCGGTCGTTTCCCGATCCCGCGGGTGTATTCGAGACCCTGAGCACCGCCGGCCGCATCGATCGCCGCGGTGCCTTCTTTCAGTCTCTGGGGACGAACGGGCGCAGCTGCGGTACGTGTCACGTTCCTGAACAGGCTTTCGGCCTGAGCGCGACGGCAGCCAGCCGCGCTTTCCGCCGCACTCACGGTAAGGATCCGCTCTTCGCGCCCGTGGACGGCGCCAACTGCCCGGATGCCCGCCGGGACGATGCCGCGGCGCACAGTCTCATCCTGCAGCACGGGGTCTTCCGCATCAGCATTCCTCTGCCTGCGAATGCGGAATTCACGATCAGCGTGGTTCACGACCCGTACGGCTGCGCCATCACCCTCGACCCCAAAACCGGGCAGGAGGATATCTCGGTCTACCGCCGGCCGCTGCCGGCAACCAACCTCGCCTTCCTGAGCGCCGTGATGATCGATGGCCGCGAGACCGTCGCGCCTCTCGATGACGGGGCGACGTTTCTCGCCAATCTCGAGACGGACCTCGACCAACAGGCAGCGGACGCGACCACCGGTCATGCCCAGGCCCTGCAGCCCCCGAGCGAAGAGCAGCTCGCCGAGATCGTGACCTTCGAGCTCGGGCTCTACACGGCACAGTCGCTCGACCGGCGCGCGGGACGGCTCACGGACGATGGAGCACGCGGAGGCGCGAGGGCGCTATCGAACCTGGAGTACTTCCCCGGCATCAACGACTCCCTGGGCGACAATCCAACGGGCGTGCCTTTCGACCCCTCGTCCATGGCGCTGTTTGCGGGCTGGGGCGGTCAGACCTTCGGCGACACCCCGGAAGGCGGCCGCCGTGACGCGGCTCGCCGTGCAATTGCCGCCGGCGAAAAGATCTTCGACACCGCGCCACTCATCATCACGGGAGTGCGCGGCCTCAACGACAACCCGGCGCTCGGCAAGCCGGGCGTCATCGTCGCGCACTGCTCGACCTGTCACGATACCCCGAATGTCGGCGATCACTCGCTGCCGGTGCCTCTCGACATCGGCACCTCCCACAGCACGCTGCCGAGCACCGAGAGCGATCCACGCGTCAGCGCGGCGCTCGCGGAGCTCAACCTGCCCGATCTGCCGGTCTACCTGATCAGCGGCTGTCCGGATCCATTCGACCCGGCCAAGTCCGCGTCGTTCTATACCAGCGACCCGGGCAGAGCGCTGATCAGCGGCAAATGCAGCGACCTCAATCGCATCAAGGGACCCATCCTGCGCGGCCTCGCCGCCCGCGCCCCCTACTTCCACAACGGCGCCGCGGCGGATCTGTCGCAAGTCGTGAGCTTCTACGACCAGCGGTTCCAGATGCATCTGACGCCGGAGGAGAAATCCGATCTCGCCGCCTTCCTCGCGGCGCTTTAGCACCCTTACGACCCGAGGAGATCGTCATGACAGCCGTCCTCACTGCCCTTTATGGCGCCATCGTTTACATCGCGTTCCTCGCCACCTTCCTCTACGCGATCGGCTTCGTCGAGGCCATCGGCGTCCCGAAGACGATCGACTCGGGCGCCGCGGGGAACGCCGCTGTTTCCATGCTGATCGATGCGGTGCTCCTTGGCGTATTCGCGTTACAGCACTCCATCATGGCTCGTCCAGCCTTCAAGCGGCTGCTGACGCGGGTCGTCCCCGCCGAAGCCGAGCGCAGCACTTTCGTGCTGCTCGCGACCGCCGCCCTGGCGCTCGTCTGCTGGCAGTGGCGCCCGCTGCCGCAGCTCGTATGGTCTGTCGATGGATCCTCCGCCGCCGCGATCGTCACGGCCGTGTCCTGGTGCGGCTGGGCGATCCTGCTCATCAGCACGTTCCTCATCAGCCATTTCGAGCTCTTCGGACTCGAGCAGGGGTTTGCCCGCCTTCTGCGGCGCCAACCGGCGGCCCCGAGGTTCGCCACCCCCTTCTTTTATCGGTGGCTGCGCCATCCGATCTACGCGGGATTCATTCTGGCGTTCTGGGCGGCGCCGCGCATGAGCCTCGGACATCTCCTGTTCGCGGCGCTCACGACGGCCTACATCTTCGTCGGCATCTGGTTTGAGGAGCGCGATCTCATCGCGCAGTTCGGCGAGCGCTACAGACAGTACCGCCGGGACGTCGGCATGCTGCTCCCCAGGCTCCGTCCCGCCGCACGTCCGAGCGTTGCCGGGCGAGACCCGGCAGACGCAGGGCCCGGCCGGGAGCTCTGAGATGGGCCGCGGTGCGGCATCGTCCGAAGCCCGGGCGGGTCCGCTATCATGGCCGGGGCCAAGCGCTGGAGCCCTCAAACCGTGGCTGCATTTAGCCCCGACCGGTGGCGGGAAATCAGTCCCTACCTGGATCGTGCGCTATCCCTCTCCGAGGGCGAGCGCACACCCTGGTTGGCCGCTCTTCGGGCGGCGCGGCCGGATTTGGCCGGACTCCTGGAAAGTCTTCTCGAAGAGCATCGCGTCCTGGTCCAGGAGCACTTCCTGGAGGACGAGCCACCGCGGCCGCCGAGCGAGCCCTGCTCGAGCGGCGAGACACTCGGCCCCTACAGGCTCCTCTCGCGGATCGGCGAAGGCGGCATGGGCAGCGTTTGGCTGGCCGAGCGCGCCGATGGCCGCTTCGAGCGCCAGGTGGCGGTCAAGTTCCTGCATTTTGCGCTCGCCTCCCAGTCCGCGGCTGAGCGATTCAAGCGAGAGGGAACCATTCTCGGGCAGTTGGCGCACCCTCATATTGCGGAGTTGATCGACGCCGGAGTGACTTCCAGGGGCGAGCCCTATCTCGTCCTGGAATACGTCAAAGGAGCGCCGATCGACGAGTACTGCGAGGACCGCGGGCTCGAGGCGGAAGCTCGCATCACGCTTTTTCTGGACATCCTCGATGCGGTGGCGCACGCGCACGCGCATCTGATCGTGCACCGGGACATCAAGCCTTCGAACGTGCTGGTCAGGAGCGACGGGGTGGTCAAGCTCCTCGACTTCGGCATCGCCAAGCTTCTCGCGGAAGATACTGACGCACGGACGCTGCTCACGGTCGCGGGCGGCGGGGCATTCACCCCGCAGTTTGCCGCGCCGGAACAGGTGAGCGGTGGCGCGATCACGACGGCGACGGACGTCTACTCCCTCGCCGTACTCCTCTACGTGCTCCTCACCGGGCAGCATCCTGCCGGCCCGGGGCCGCACTGCACCGCGGACCTGGTCAAGTCCATCGTCGAGACGGAGCCGCCACGGCACCTTCGTGGCGATCTCGACACGATCGTGAGGAAGGGGCTCAAGAAACGCCCGCAGGAGCGTTACGGATCGGTCAACGCGTTCGCGGAAGACCTTCGCCGGTATCTGCGCAACGAGCCGATCAGGGCACGACCTGATACGCTCGCATACCGCACGGTGAAGTTCATCCGGCGCAATCGCGTGAGCGTCGGTGCGGCCGTGTTGGGTTTGACGGCGATCCTCGTTGCCTCCGGGATCGCCATTCATCAGGCGAGCGTGTCCCAACGGCGGTTTCAGGACGTTCGCCATCTGGCGCACACCTTCGTTTTCGACTTGTACGACAAAGTCGCCATTCTGGAGGGATCCACCCAGGCGCGTGAGTTGATGGTGCGGACCGGCCTGCAGTATCTCGATCACCTGGCCCTGAACGCGGGTGGGGATTTGAAGCTGCAGCGGGAAATAGCGGACGCCTACGTGAAAATCGGCGATGCCGAGGGTTTCCCCACCAAGCCGAACCTGGGGCGTATCGCGGATGCGGTGGCGAGCTATCGGAAGGCCGGCGCGATCTATCGAATGATCGCCGCCGAGGACGCCACTTACCTGCCGGATCTCGCGGGCTACTATCTCAAGTACGCGGGGCTGATCCGTTTTGCGCATGATCCGGGGCAGGCGCGCAGGCTTGCCGAGTCGGCGATCCACACGTTCGATCGCATGCGCCAGCGCGGGGAGCTGACCGCGCCTCTGCAGGGCAGCTACGTCGCCGCATGGTGCACGGCCGGTGACATGGACGAGGACATGGGGCGATTCCGGCTGGCGTGGACGGAGTTCTCCCGATGTGGCGAGCTGGCTCGTGCTCGCCTGAAGGAGGAGAGAAACCTGCAAACGCTGTTCGAAGTAGGCGAGGCTGACGAGCGCATTCAGTCCGCGGCGCGAGAGCTGGGCCGCATTGCGGAGGCCCTTCGGGCCCTGGATGAGAACCAGACCGTGCTCAATGAGATGCTTGCCGCAGAGCCTCTGAATCCGGCCTATCACCGGCTGCAGGCACTCGTCTATCAGGATCGCTCCGAGGCGTACGACAACGAGCTGACTCCCAGCGCCGATGATCCGGGACGGTCCCTCCCCTGGGCCAACCGCTATCTGGCCGCGGCGCAGGAGATGGTGCGCAGCGATCCCGCCAACACCTCGGCACGCTTCAGCCGTGCAATCGCCACCTACGAGGCCACTCTCAGTCTGCGGGAGTTTGACGCCCGAGCCGCAGTCCGGATGGCGCGCGACTCGGTGCGGATGTTCGATCGAATGATGGCCTCGGAGCAGCCGAGCTACCTCGTTCAGCGCGAGGCAACGCGCGCGCTGCAGCACCTCGCCGAGGCGCAGCTCATGGCCGGGTCCGCCGTGCAAGCGCGGCGCACCGCCGAGCAGGCCCTGCAGAGAGAGCGTCAAATCGCTGCCCGAAATCCGGCCGAATGGCAGGAGCAGAGCGAGCTCGTGCTGGCGCTCATTCTGGCCGGCAGGGCCAACGCCGCGAACGGCGACTTCGGACGCGCCGAAAGCCTGTTGCGCGAGGCCCATGCCGGTGCACTCGCGATCGCGCAACGGGGAGAGCTCACCGACCTGATTCCACTCGCGGACACCGACCGTGCCCTGGGGTCTTTCTATGCCGGCCGCCGCCAGGCTGCGGATGCCCGCGCCTCTTATCAGGAGCTGGCCCGGCTATGGCAGAGTGTCCCCGGGACAAACGAGTACGTTGACGCCCAGAGGACATCCAGCGACCGTCTCCTGGCGTCCGTACAATGAATCAGCGTCAGCCTCACCGTTTGAGAGCCCCAATCGAGCCCGGTACGCCGTTTGCCGCTTGCAGACCATCAGTACCCGAAACGCAAGCGGAGCGTCAGCCGTGACCTCGGATCGCTATGACCTCATCGTGATCGGCAGCGGCCCGGGAGGCGCATCGCTCGCTCACCGGCTGGCGCCCACGGGCAAGCGCATCCTCATCCTGGAGCGGGGCGATTACCTGCCGCGCAGCGAGAAGAACTGGAATTCCCAAACCGTCTTCGTCGATGCGACGTACCAGGCGCGCGAGACGTGGACCAACTCCGCCGGGGACACATTCAGTCCCGCCCTCCACTACTACGTCGGCGGCAACTCGAAGGTATATGGAGCGGCGCTGTTTCGGCTGCGCGAGCGCGACTTTGGAGAGGTGGTGCACGGCGGCGGCATCTCGCCGGCCTGGCCTCTGGGGTACGAGGCGTTCGAGCCCTACTACCTGGAGGCGGAGCGGCTGTTTCACGTTCACGGACAGCGGGGCGAGGACCCGCTCGAGCCCTGGTCGAGCGCTCCTTATCCGCATCCGCCCGTGAGCCACGAGCCCAAGATCGCGCAACTGGCGGACGATCTGCGAGGGCTGGGGCTGCATCCCTTTCATCTGCCGCTCGGCATCCTTCTCGATGAGAAGGACGGGAAGCCGACACCGACCAGCGTCTGCATGCGCTGCAGCTTCTTCGACGGCTTTCCCTGCCTCCTCAATGGCAAGGCAGATGCCCAAGTCATCTGTATCGATCCCATGTTGGCGCGGCATCCGAATGTCACCCTGCTGACCAACGCCTATGTGTCGAAGCTGGGGACCGACGCATCCGGGCGGACCGTGGACACCGTTCACGTCACGCGCGCCGGGCGTGAAGAGCGCTATTGCGCGGACATCGTCGTGGTGGCCTGCGGCGCTCTCTCCTCGGCACTCCTCCTCCTGCGCTCGGCGAGCGACGCCCATCCGCGAGGACTCGCCAACGGATCGGATCAGCTCGGGCGCAATTACATGCGGCACAACATGAGCGTGCTGATGGCCATCATGCCGGAAGTCAACGACACCGTCTTTCAGAAGACGCTGGCATTCAGCGACTACTACTTCAGCGGCGACGATTGGCACTACCCGCTCGGCCTCGTGCAGATGTGCGCCAGCAGTCATTCCGACCAGATCCGCGGCGAGTCCCTGCCGCAGTGGCTCGAGTGGCTGCCGGAGATGCCATTCGAGGAGATGGCGCGTCACTCGATGGATTTCTGGCTGCAGGCGGAAGATTTGCCGCACCCGGGGAACCGCATCTATTACCGCGACGGCAAGGTCCATCTGGACCTCGTTCCCACCAACCCCGAGGCGCTGCCGCGCCTCGAGCGCAAGCTCAAGGAGGCGCTGAGCCGCACCGGCCACAATGCGATTCTGCTGCATCGCTCGCTCTATCTCGGCAAGAACATCCCGATCGGCGGCACCGCGCACCAGGCTGGCACGGCGCGCTTCGGCACCGATCCGGCAACCTCGGTGCTCGATCTCGATTGCAAGGCCCACGAGCTCGACAATCTCTACCTCGCGGACGCGAGCTTCTTTCCCTCGATCGGCGCCGTCAATCCGACGCTGACGATCATCGCCAATGCATTACGGGTCGCCGATCGGATCGCGGAGCGACTGCAGTGAGCACCTCCGCGGTCGTGGCGCTCGTGGTGCGCTGCGTGCTGGTGATGTTGTTCCTGCCATTCAGCGCGCTCGACAAAATCATCGGATTCCACGGCGCGGTGCAGCAGGCGCAGCAGGTCTTCCGGCCGCGAGCTCTCGCCCTGGTGGTGCTCATGTGCGGGCTCGCAATCGAGGTGATCATGTCCCTCGGCGTGATCACCGGCGTGGCCGACCGGTTGGCCGCGTTGATCCTGGCGGCGTACTGCGCCGCTACCGCCATACTCTACAAGCGCTTCTGGCAGCCGGGCGACTTCTGGATGCCGGGCGACAGCAAGGCACGCGGCCTCTTCTGGGACTTCCTCAAGAATCTGTCGCTCGGCGCCGGGTTCCTGCTGATCGTCGTGGGTCCCGACGGCTCGGGCCTGCGGCCGTTCCTCGCGCACCCCCTGGCTTCGAGCCACCCCTATGTATCCGTCCATCGACCCGCCTCGGAGTCTCCATGAGTGACCCGGGACCCAAGCCCTCCGTACCTTACTGGCATCTTTGGGTGGACGCGCAGGGCGTCAGCCACCAGCGGCTTTGCCATCTCACGAGGTATGAGCTGAAGGGCGTCGGTCCGGCCGATCCGCAATGGAACGACCGACAGGGTACGCATCCCTCCACGGTCGTCTTCACGGTGCAGCCGGTTGGCTGGGTCGGTGACTGGCACGAGAATCCGGCACCGCAGTGGATCGTGGTGCTCTCCGGGCGCTGGTGGATCGAGAGCATGGACGGCACGCGCATCGAGCAGGGTCCCGGAGAATTTTCCTTCGGCGAGGATCAGGGCTGCGCGCAGCGGGCCGGCAGGAAGGGCCACCGCTCCGGGACGCTGGGCGATGAGCCTGCGGTGCTCATGACCGTGCAGCTGCACGTCGAGCCGTCCCGGGAGCCGTGTCACGCCGGCTGATCGCCATGTCCGATTTCGAAATACACGACGAGCGATTCCGCGCGATGGTGCTGTCCAACGCGCCGTTGGAGACACTCGGCGAAGGTTACCGCTGGCTCGAGGGACCGGTCTGGTTCGCCGACCACGACTGCCTCTACGTGAGCGACATCCCGAACGATCGCATCCTGCGCTGGAGCGAATCCAGCGGCGTCAGCCTATTTCGCCGGCCTTCGGGCTTCGCCAATGGGCACGCTCGCGACCGCGAGGGCCGGCTGATCGGCTGCTCCCACCACGATCGATGCATCACGCGCACGGAGCTCGACGGCACGGTGACGGTGCTCGCCAGCCGCTATCGCGGCAAGCGCCTGAACTCGCCCAACGACATCGTGTGCCAGTCCAACGGGACGATCTGGTTCAGCGATCCGGTGTATGGCATCAGCACCGATTACGAGGGCGGCAAACAGGCCGCCGAGCTGCCCTCTGCCCTGTATCGCCTGGATCCGGCCACCGGCAGTCTCGCCGTCGCCGCCGACGATTTCGAGGGTCCCAACGGCCTCGCCTTCTCGCCCGATGAGCGTTTCCTCTATGTCGCCGAGACCGGCGGTCAGTTCGCCCGCAAGCCACGTCAATACATCCGTCGTTTCCGCGTGCACGAGAACGGACGACTGTCGGGCGGCGAGCGCTTCCACAAGGTTTCGCCCGGCTTTGCCGATGGCTTCCGCATCGATGAGCAAGGGAACCTCTGGTCGAGTGCCGCCGACGGTGTGCACTGCATCAGCCCGCGAGGCGAGCTGCTCGGGAAGATTCTGACGCCGAGCCTGGTCTCCAATGTCGTCTTTGGCGGCCGCAATCGCTCCCGCCTCTTCATCTGTGCCTCGCACCGGCTGATGGCGATCTACACCAACGTACGAGGCTGCGTTCGTCCATGAGCCTGCAAGTCACAGCGATTTCCGCCTTCCGGCTGACTACCCCGGACAGCGAGCGCCTGGCACGGTTCTATGCGGAGCTCGGCTTCGCGGTCGGCAAACGCGAAGCCATTGACGAAGATGAGATCGCCCTGTTGGGTTTGACGCGCGGCGGCAGCCGATTGCCGCTGCACCTCGGCGGTCAGAGGGTGGACCTCGACTCCTTCGATGATCCGGGGCGATCCTATCCGGCGGATGCCACGGCCGCGGATCTCTTCTTCCAGCACTTCGCGATCGTGACCGACGATGCCGCGATCGCCTGGAAGCGCGTGCAGGAGCTGGGTGCGCAGTCCATCTCCACCAGCGGACCGGTACTGCTCCCCCCGTCGACTGGAGTCGCCGCCGCGGTGAAGTTCCGCGACCCGGACGGCCATCCACTCGAGCTGCTGCAGCTCGCGACGGACAGCGGACGCAGCTGGACCGGCACCCACCTGCTCGGCATCGACCATTCGGCCATCAGCGTTGCCGACATCGACGCGAGCCGCCGATTCTATGAAGCATTGGGGTTGTCAGTGCGGGGGGCGACCCTGAATCAAGGGCCGACCCAGATCGTGTTGGACGGTCTGCCCGAGGTCGAGGTCGACGTTGTCCCGATGCTGCCTCGCCAGGACACTCCGCATCTCGAGCTCCTCGGATATCGCACACCCATCGGACGCCCCGCCGGCCGGCTCGAGGCCAACGACGTCGCCGCCACGCGGATCGTCTGGGAGGCGGATCGGGACGAGTTGCTCCGCGATCCCGACGGGCATCTGCATCTGCTGCGACGCCCGGATTCCCTACGCCGCCGGTGAGGAGCGCATCGCGGCGACCTCGGGGAGATCGTCATCGGTCGCGTGTGCGGACTGCACTTCCTCCGGCCGCGCCACGGGATTGAAGCCGCCGGATTGTTTGCGCCAGAGCTCCGCGTAGAGCCCGCCCTGGAGCAGCAGCTCTGTGTGCGACCCGTCCGCGACGATCGCGCCGCGCTCGAGGACGATCAGCCGGTCCATATCCATGACCGTGCTCAGTCGATGCGCGATCGCGATGACGGTCTTCCCCTCCATGGCCTCCGTCATCGCCTGCTGGATCATCTGCTCGCTGTGACTGTCGAGCGCGCTCGTCGCCTCATCGAGGAGCAGGATCGGCGCATCGCGCAGGATCGCCCGCGCGATCGCGATCCGCTGCCGCTGGCCGCCGGAGATCTTGATGCCGCGCTCGCCGACCAGGGTGGCATACCCTTGCTCCAGCTCGACGATGAACTCGTGAGCATGCGCGCGCTTGGCGGCCTCGACGACCTCCGCATCGGTGGCCTCCGGCCGTCCGTAACGGATGTTCTCGAGGAGGCTGCGATGGAAGAGGTTGGTATCCTGCGGAATCAGCGCAATCGCCCCTCGCAGGCTTTCCTGGTTGACTTCGCGGATGTCCTGCCCGTCGATCCGGATGGCGCCTGCGGTCACATCGTGCATGCGCATCAGAAGGCCCATCAGCGTAGTCTTGCCCGCCCCGCTGGGGCCGACCAGGCCGACACGCTGGCCCGGCCGGATGGAGAGCTCGAAGTCCTGGACGATGTTGCGCGCGCCGCGTCCCTTGCCGCGCGGCTCGTACGCAAACGCGATGTGATCGAAATGAATGGCGCCCCGCGTGACCGCCAGCGACTTCGCACCGGGGCGATCCTGGATGGTGGCGGGCACGATGAGCGTCTCGAGGCTCTCCCGCGCGGAGCCCAACTGGTCGTAGAAGTCCGGAATGCGTTGTCCCAGGTTGTAGGCCGTCTGCAGCAGAGAGCCTGTGAGCGCCGTCACCATGACGAAGTCGCCGGCGGTCATGCGGCCGTGCACCCAACCATAAAGCGCCCCGCCCACGAACCCGATCCACATGAGGATGTCCATGACGTACTGCGAGCACCGCAGCCGCACGACCGAGCGATAGAGCGCCATGCGCCGCTCCCGCTCCTCGCCCGTGTATCGCGTCAGCTCGTGATCCTCGAGCGCCTGGTTGGCGAAGCAGAAGACGTTGCGGACGTTGGTGATGACATCGACGATCCGACCGGTCACCCCGGCGCGTACCTCGTTGCTCGCCGCCGCCCGCTTGGCGCACTCCCGGCCGAGGTAGAGGCTGCCGGAGAAATAGATGGCGATGCCGATAGCCGCCGCCGCGCAGAAAGCCGGACTCGCGACATAGAAATACGCCGCGACGAAGACGAAGAACATCGCGCCCGGAACGAAGTCGAACACCGTCATGTCGAACAGCATCATCACCTGATCGGGCAGCATGATGGCGCGATGCGCGATCTTTCCCGAGAGCGTGCTCTCGAAGTAAGCAGGCGAGAGGCGCTGCGCGTACGCGAATACCTCCTCCTTGATGCGGATCAGCATTGGAGAGCGCGTGTGGTAGGAGCAGAACCACATGGAGGCGTCGCAGAAGAAGCGGGCGGCGACGAGCGCGGCAAAGAGCGCGAACGGCCCCGTCAACGCTCGACCCGCCTCGTGCACGGGTCCGTGCAGACCGAGCACCGCGTCGGTGAGCTCCTTGGTGGCGAAAGCGATGGAGGCGAATATCGCCCGCCCCAGCACCGGGAAGGTAAGCAGCCCGAGGCAGCCCCAGAAGAACTGCCGCCCGAAATGCAGGAAGAATCGGCCGAGGCGGTTGGGCAGCGCGGGTGCGTTCATGCGGGGACCGTCAGGGCAGCAATTTCGCCGCTGCGGCGGCGCGATACGGCGGGGACACCATGTCCCCGCTCCAGCCAGCCTATTCGCTCCCGGTGGCAACGGGCAAGTTCGGGCTCGAAGACTGAGGCGCGGCTCTCAAGCCAGCCTGGCGCTCCGACCGCTCGCCCGCGCCTGCGCACAGGCCAGGGAGGCCATGTGCCAGAGGAGCACGGTCTGCAGGAGCATGGCAACCGCAATCGACGTCGTGGTCTCCCATGGGAGACCACTTCTGGAGGCCGCCCAAGGCATGCCCTATCGTAAAGAGCAGGAGATGACCGCCGCGATTCGCAGGCAGGCAGTGGTGTCACGCAACATACCCGCGCGAGACGTGCGCATCAGGCGGCCTTCGCCATGGCGGCGACCCGCTCCCACGTGGTCACCTGGAAGCTCTTGCGCGCGCTCATCCGGGCGAGCCAGGCCGGCAGATTCTCCCGGCCTGCGGTGAGTGGACCCCACTCCGGCGTTTGCGCGAGGAAGTCCATGTGCGCTGCGACGAGCATGTCCGCCAGCGTTACCTGAGTCCCCGCAAGATAACTGTTCCCGCCCAGGAGTCTGGACAGCTCCGCCATCACCACGTGCCCGCGCGGCATTGCCTCGGCTATCGCAGCCTCGTCCGGCGGCAATCCCAGCAATCGCGGCCGCACGATCCGGTGGAAGCCAATGATGCTGTTGCATCCCTGGTGCAGGTACCAGTCGCAGATGCCCAGGATCTGATCCATGCGGGCTGCCGCCTTCGGCTCCGAGGGCGTCAGCGCCGAGCTCGGCAACACGCGATCCAGATAGCGGAGGATTGCCTGCGTCTCATACAGCCTGAAGCCGTCATGCTCCAGCACGGGCACGCGGCCGAAGGGATGCAGAGACAGGTATGGCTGGCTCTTGATGGAGCGCGGCGCGACTGCCGTCAGGCGGAAGTCCGCGTTCTTTTCCACCAGAGTAGCCAGAACCGCGCGGCCGAAAGGGCTCCCCGGGATACTGTGTACGACGAAATTCGACATGTCGCTTCCTCAGTTCTGGCTGTCGGTATAGCGTGCAAAGTGCGTCATGTAAGTCGGCCATCCGCCATTGAGCTTGCCCGCATACGTCTCCGCGTCGGCGCCGTAGCGCTCGAGATTCCGATGCTCCA